>Ga0082212_10001854_pt1 | contig 31173 bp, 25 predicted proteins | sample TergutNt197P3_FD_71548 | JGI IMG/M metagenome (GOLD analysis project Ga0082212, IMG submission 71548) | Neocapritermes taracua P3 segment gut microbial communities from Petit-Saut dam, French Guiana - Nt197 P3 | ecosystem: Host-associated > Arthropoda: Insects > Digestive system > Gut ...
CAAACTATAGGATTAATTCCTTCCCGCGAAGATTTGTTAAAGTTTTTGATGCTTAACCAACCCTATAACAAAGATGTAACGTTGGAAATGCTGTCGGATTCAGTGGCATACGTTGGCATAAGTACATTTACAATGAACGAAGTTGAATTTGATGAACTGAGCAATTTTATGAAAACGATATCCGAAACCGGCTGCCCTTATCTCATTGTTGATGTTCGCAACAACCCCGGCGGCGAGTGCACAAAATTCTTTTCCTACATAGCAGAAAAACCATTTAAAACGTTTGAATATCAAAAAGTAAACAAACAAGACAATTACGAATATTTACAATACTGTTTAAATTACACTCCTGAAATAGTTTCATTCTCCGATTTTGTTCCGATGAAAGAAAAAACCGGTTTCTATTTATTTAATGATGAATTGAATGCGCCCGACACATCCATTAACTATAAAGGCAAAGTATATATTCTAACCAACGAGCGTTCCTTTTCCGCTGCAAGCGATTTGGCGGCATTGGTAAAGAAATATTACCGTGGCGCAATAGTGGGGCGCGAAACCGGCTCAGGCTTCTATCAAATGAATGCCAGAGAATCTTCACAGTTGCGATTACCCAACTCGTGGATTGTGGTACAGTATCCGTTAGTTAAATTTGTATTTGTGAGCGAACTTGATGAGCGTATTCCTTGGGGCAGAGGCGTTTTGCCCGATTTCCCCGTTTTACTTTCATTAGATGAGATGGCTTTTGCCAACGGAGATGTTATTTTAAATTATGCCTTACAACTGATTGAAAACGGAGTTTACATTGAAAAACCTGTAATGCAAGAAGATAATAATACAAATAAAACAAATTGTGTAATAATTCTTTGTATAGGATTGTGTGCTACGTTCATTGTTGGGTTGGGTGTGTTTTTTGGCAGGAAAAAATATATAAAAAATCTGCGTAAATCTGTTTAATCTGTGTCATCTGCGTGCAAAAAAAAACTATGAACTACCTCCTTAAAGGCGCCAAACAAAAACTAATCTCCGGTCTCCGAGCAAAAGGAATTACCGATGAAAACGTAATTGCCGCTTTTGAAAAAGTAGAGCGCCACAAGTTTATCGAATCTTTTATGTGGGATAAAGCCTATTGGGATCAGCCTTTACCCATAAAACACGAACAAACCATTTCGCAGCCCTTTACGGTAGCCTTTCAAACACAATTATTGCAGATACAAAAAGGAGATAAGGTGTTGGAAATTGGTACAGGCTCCGGTTATCAAGCCGCCATACTAAGCGCAATGGGCGCCAAAGTGTATTCCATTGAACGGCAGGAAGGACTTTTTAGAGATACCTCAAAACTGTTAGAAGAAATTGACCACAAAATATTTACATTTTTCGGAGACGGTTTTAACGGCATCCCGCAATACGCGCCCTACGACAAAATTATTGTTACCTGCGGTGCTCCCAATGTTCCGTTAACATTAATTAACCAATTAAAAACAAATGGCTTAATGGTCATTCCCGTAGGAACAGAAACTCAAAGAATGATTCGCATTACCAAAATCGGTGAAAATGATTATACCGAAGAAGAATTTGGCGATTTTGTTTTTGTTCCGATGCTAAAGAATACAAAGAAAATATATTAAAATTTCCACTGTATAGGAAAATTTAAGTCAATATTTTCCATTATATCGGAAAATTTATATTTCTCCTTATTTTGGAATTTATTAGAAAATAAAAAGATTTTCTGCATTTTAAAAGATATTTTGTACATTTTGTACAAAAAAGTGCGTCATTTTAATCTTTTTTGTATTTTTTATTTATTTGATAATCAATAAAATAAAATTCATTTTTCGTAATTTCGTATATGAAAAATTATATTTTCGCCGCCGAAAAAAGGTTTAAAGTTTAAAGTTTAATGTTTAATGTTATGGCTAAAATGTTTGAAGAATTAGAAATATGGAAATTAAGTAGGGAGTTTTGTAAGGATATTTATAAAATTACTCGGTATGAGTTATTTAATAAAGATTTCAGATTTCGGGATCAAATTAGGGCTTCTTCAGGTTCTATAATGGATAACATTGCAGAAGGTTTTGAAAGAAACGGGAACAAAGAATTTGTTCAATTCCTGTATATTGCAAAGGGTTCTTGCGGAGAAAGCAGAAGTCAATTATACAGAGCATTAGACAATAATTACATAAACCAAGAAGAATTTAGCACAATTTATCAAAATTCATTTCAAATATCAAAATCCATATCCACTCTCATTCAATATCTAAAAACCACCCCACTCACCGGTACCAAAAACATTAAACCAATATCAAATCCATAGGATGAAGCCAACGAAAAAAAGGTTCAAAGTTCAAAGTTCAATGAACACTACCTTAAACCTTAAACTTTAAACCTTAAACCTTAAACCACTAAAAATCATGCTCATTAAAACCTACAGTTGCGCCCTCATGGGGGTTGCCGCAATCCCTATCAGTATTGAAGTCAGTATTGAACTTGGGGTCAATTTTCTGTTAGTCGGGCTACCCGACAGCGCCGTAAAAGAAAGCCAACAACGTATTGATACTGCGTTGCATTGCTATGGATACAGAATTCCTAGCAAAAAAATTGTGATTAATATGGCTCCTGCCGATATTCGGAAAGAAGGCTCAGCTTACGACTTAACACTTGCCATTGGTATTCTCATTGCTTCGGAGCAAATACAGGGCGCCGAAAAAGTGGAAGATTACTACATTATGGGAGAGTTGTCGCTTGATGGAACTTTACAACCCATTCGCGGCGCACTGCCCGTTGCCATTGAAGCACGCAAACGCGGCAAAAAAGGAATCATTCTGCCCATTCAAAACGCCCGCGAAGCCGCCATTGTCAGCGATATTGAAGTGCTGGGCGTGGAAAACATAAAACAAGTGATAGACTTTTTTAACGCAGATGTTCCCATTACTCCCACAAAAATTAACATACATAGTGAATTTCAGCGCAGTTTGAACGAGTATGAGTTTGATTTTTCGGATGTTAAAGGGCAGGAAAACATCAAACGTGCGTTAGAGATTGCGGCGGCAGGCGGGCACAATGTGATCCTTATCGGTTCACCCGGATCGGGGAAAACGATGTTGGCAAAACGATTGCCCTCTATTTTGCCGCCATTAACCTTAAACGAAGCATTGGAAACCACTAAAATTCACTCCGTTGCCGGAAAAATGAGTCGGTATGCTTCGTTGATTTCGGTGCGCCCGTTTCGTGCGCCGCACCACACTATCTCCGATGTAGCTTTGGTGGGGGGCGGACAGCATCCGCAACCGGGAGAAATTTCGCTGGCACACAACGGTGTACTCTTTTTAGATGAACTTCCCGAATTTAAAAGAACTGTATTGGAAGTGATGCGCCAACCGTTGGAAGACAGGTCGGTTACGGTTTCGCGCTCTAAATATACCGTTGAATTTCCCGCTTCGTTCATGTTTGTTGCCGCCATGAATCCGTGCCCTTGCGGAAACTACAACAACCCGAAAACTCCTTGCACCTGCGGACCCGGCATGGTGCAACGCTACCTGAACAAAGTATCCGGTCCGCTAATGGATAGAATTGATATTCATGTAGAAGTAGTTCCTGTTTCACACGCAGAACTAACGACTATCGTACCTGTGGAGCCGAGTTCAAAAATTCGCGAGCGAGTGATTGCGGCTCGCACTATACAACGCAACCGTTTTGAGCATGTTCAAAATATTTTCTGCAACGCGCAAATGAGCAGCAAAATGGTACGTACCTATTGCACTATCTCAAAAGAAGGAGAAGATCGTTTAAAATTAGCCATGGAAAAATTAGGACTCTCCGCCCGCGCCTACGACCGCATCTTAAAAGTAGCCCGAACTATCGCCGATTTGGATAATTGGCAGAACATTGAATTGGAACATTTGTCGGAAGCCATTAATTTTAGGAGTTTAGACAGAGATAGTTGGGGAAAATAGCGATTGGGGATTGTATTGAGTAAAATAAAAACACTCAGAGCATTTTATGTGTAACTTAATTGTATTTTTGCGGCATTATTATTAAATAACCTTTAAAGCACTCCCTGCCTCCACCAGCGAGGAAAAATATAAAATACAAAATGAAAACCATCCTCATTACCGGCGCCTCGGGCGGTTTCGGCGAAGCAATTGCCAAAACGCTCGCCAAACAAAATGTAAAACTCATATTAACAGGAAGAAACAAAGAACGTTTAGAGGAAGTTTGTCGCTTTATTACTTCAAATACTGCTTCAAAAGTATTGCCTTTGGTTTTTGATGTGCAAAATTTGGAAGCATGCAAAAAAGCGATAGCATCTATTTCCGATGATTTTGCATCTATTGATGTGCTGGTTAACAATGCCGGATTAGCAGTAGAGCTAAATACTGTTGATAAAGGGGATTACGAAGATTGGGAGCGCATGATTGATACCAATATTAAAGGATTGCTTTATATGACACGATTAATTTCTCCCATTATGGTGGCAAAAAAATCGGGACATATTATTAATATCGGTTCTATTTCAAGCAGAGAAGTCTATGTGGGCGGGAATGTATATTGCGCTACCAAACATGCGGTGCTGGCGCTTTCGCAAGGCACAAGAATGGATTTGCTACCCCACAATATTAAAGTAACACACGTTTCGCCCGGCGCTGCAGAAACCAACTTTTCTATTGTGCGCTTTCATGGCGATAAATCCCGCGCCGATAAAGTGTATGCGGGCTTCACTCCGCTCATTGCCACCAATGTTGCTAATGTTGTGGAATATGTACTTTCTTTACCTGATCACGTATGCATCAACGAGATAAACCTCACTTGCACGGCGCAGTTTAATGGAATTATACATAGAAAATAGTCCGCAGATTTGTACAGATTTGCCGCAAACAAACAAATCCCTAAACATTATTAGTTATTCTGTTTTTTATTCTAATAATTAAAAAAAACTATTAACCATAAAAGAATATAAAATCCTCAATTCTTCTGGTTATTTTTTTTATATTCGCATCCTAATTTGGTTTTATGTTAACTATCTGGCTTTTAATTATTTTAATCACACTAATTCTCGGAATTATTTTATTTTTTCGATATAAAACCTGGAAACCTTTAATGTTGGAAACGGAAATTGACAGCAAAATGAACGTGCCCGATAAAAATATTACCGTTGGAATGGAAGGAAAAACGGTTTCCCGTTTGGCGCCCGCCGGAAAAGCAATTTTTGAAAACAGTACGGAAGAAGTATTTTCTCAACACGAATTTATTGATGAAAACCAACCGGTTATCATTACCAAAATAGAAGGAAGTAAAATTATTGTCAAACTTAATAAATAAACATTATGGACCCAAATGTAGCCCTATTTTTAACCATTGTTGGAATTGTTATTCTCTTAATCCTGTTTTTGTGGTTAGTTCCGCTGGGATTGTGGTTTAATGCACTTTTAAACGGAGTGCGTGTTTCTCTCATACAATTAATCTTAATGCGCTGGCGTAGAGTGCCGCCCAGCACCATAGTCAATGCTATGATTACGGGAACAAAAGCCGGTATTAAACTCAACCGCGACCAGTTGGAGGCGCACTACCTTGCCGGTGGTCGCGTAGTAGCAGTGGTAAACGCATTGATTTCAGCCGATAAAGCAAATATTAGTCTCGATTTTAAGGCGGCAACCGCGATAGATCTGGCAGGTCGTAATATTTTAGAAGCCATACAAACCTCCGTAATTCCAAAGGTTATTGACACTCCGCCGGTAGCGGCTGTGGCAAAAGACGGGATTCAGTTGATTGCCAAAGCGCGTGTAACCGTGCGCACGAACATCAAACAGTTGGTGGGCGGCGCAGGCGAAGAAACTATCGTGGCAAGAGTAGGCGAAGGAATTGTTTCTGCTATCGGTTCGGCTGCAACCCATAAAACGGTGTTAGAAAACCCTGACTCTATTTCTAAATTAGTGCTGTCGAAAGGATTGGATTCCGGTACTGCGTTTGAAATTCTCTCTATTGATATCGCCGATGTGGATGTAGGTAAAAATATTGGCGCTATCCTGCAAATTGACCAAGCAAATGCCGATAAAAACATCGCACAGGCAAAAGCAGAAGAGCGCCGCGCTATGGCAGTTGCCACCGAACAGGAAATGAAAGCAAAAGCGCAGGAAGCACGTGCTAAAGTAATTCTTGCCGAAGCAGAAGTGCCTTTGGCATTGGCAGAGGCTTTCAAAAATGGCAATTTCGGAGTGATGGACTATTACAAATTGGAAAACCTGAAAGCCGACACGCAAATGCGCGATGCTATCGGTAAACCGAAATCGCCCTCAAAAAAAGATGATGAGATAAAGTAATGGTTAATGGTTAATGGTTAATGGTTAATGGTTAATAAATTGTAAATCGTAAATAATAATTGATTAATGGGTGAGTATAGAATTGAATGTGATACATTGGGCGAGGTTCAGGTGCCTGCGGAGGCGCTTTGGGGCGCGCAAACTCAACGCTCGTTAAACAATTTTAAAATAGGCAATGATAAAATGCCGACAGAAATAGTTTATGCCATAGCCGTAGTGAAAAAAGCTGCGGCTTTTGCAAATTATGACTGCCGCGTGCTATCCCAAGAAAAACGCGATGCCATTGCCCAAAGTTGCGATGCCATTCTGGCTGGAAAACTGCAACATGCTTTTCCTTTGTTGGTGTGGCAAACCGGATCCGGTACACAAACCAACATGAACCTTAATGAAGTAATTGTCAATTATGCTAAAACATTAACCCCGTCGGTAATACTTTCGCCTAATGATGACGTAAACAAATCACAATCCACCAACGATGTGTTTCCTACAGCAATGCGTATGGCGGCGGCGCAAGCCGTTTGCAATAGATTATTGCCTTCGCTTGAAAATCTTTTGAATACTTTAACAAATAAATCAAAACTGTTTACCGATATTCTAAAAATTGGACGCACCCATTTAATGGATGCCACGCCCATTACTATGGGAGAAGAATTTTCCGCTTTTGCAATGCAATTATCTTTTGCTTTAACCAATATTAACCATGCTTTAAACCCCATCTCTTTTCTTCCCATTGGCGGCACTGCCGTAGGAAACGGACTTAATGCACCGGATGGGTACGATGAGCGGATAGTGCAGTATATTAATCAATTTGTTGAAGAGGCAGAAGGCAGAAAGCAGAAAGCAGAAAGCGCTGATGTAACGTGTAACGCTTGTAACGAAAATAGGAGTACTCTATTTTCATCTGCCCAAAACAAATTTGAAGCCATTGCTTCTCACGATGCTTTTGTGGAACTTTCCGGCGCTTTAAAACGTCTTGCTGTTTCGCTTATGAAGATAGGGAATGACATCAGATTGTTAGGTTCCGGTCCACGTTGTGGCTTTGGTGAGTTGCTGCTGCCACAAAATGAACCCGGCTCCTCTATCATGCCCGGAAAAGTAAATCCTACACAGTGCGAAGCGCTTACTATGGTGTGCTGTCAGGTAATTGGAAACGATGTAGCCATTACTACCGGCGCCCTGCAAGGGCATTTACAACTGAATGTGTTTATGCCGCTCATTGCCAAAAATATTTTAGATTCTATTCATTTATTGAGCGATGCTATGCATTCTTTTAACGACCATTGTGCCGAAGGAATTGAACCTAATTTAAAAAATATTCAAAAACATTATGACAACTCTTTAATGTTAGTAACCGCGCTCACACCTCAAATTGGTTATGAAAAGGCTGCCAAAATTGCACAATATGCACATCAGAATGATTGCACATTGCAAGAAGCAGCGACAGCATTGAAATTTGTAGATGTTAAGATACATACAAATGAAGGTGTGCCGATTGAACATATCAAAAATAAAAGTTAAAAATCAAATAATTAATATGGCAAAAAAACAAACCTCTATCTTTCAATTAGCCTTAACGCTTACTTGTATTACGTTAGTGGCGGCAATGTTGCTCTCCGCAGTGTACATGGTAACCAAAGAACCAATTGAAAAAATTAAAATTGAAAAAAACAACGCCGCTAAAGTGGCTGTACTGCCCGGATTCGACATAGAAACAGGCACGCTTAACGATGTAAACATTCTACCGGATGGACTTGCAAACCCTTTAACCGTTACTTTAGCGTATATGGACAATGAACTGTTTGGCGCCGCCGTAGCCACCTATACCAATATGGCTTTTAGCGGCAGATTTGATATTATGGTAGGATTTGATCAGGAGGGAAATATCCTAAATACAGCAGTATTGGGACATCAAGAAACCCCAGGCTTGGGCGATAAGATTGACAAGAAGAAAAGCGTTTTCCCCGATCAATTTGCAGGTAAAAATCCAAATAGTAACAAAATCTTTGTAAAAAAAGATGGCGGCGAAATTGACGCAATTACGGCAGCCACCATCTCTTCTCGCGCTTTTTGCAATGCAGTAAACAACGCCTATATAGCCTTTCAAATGGCATTGGAAAATTCTAAAATAATTAACGACAATACAGAAAAGGAGGAAAATCATGAGTAAACTGAATTTAATTACACGCGGATTAATTAAAGAAAATCCAACATTAATTATGGTACTGGGGCTCTGCCCAGCACTTGCCGTTACCACTTCCGCTATTAATGGAATCGGAATGGGACTTGCCACCACATTTGTACTAATTTGCTCAAACACATTAATTTCAATGATCAAAAAAATAATCCCAAGCACGGTGCGCATCCCTGCATTTATTGTAGTAATTGCTACTTTCGTTTCCATTGTTGATTTATTGATACAAGGCTTTGTGCCTGCATTGGCAGAAAGTTTAGGACTCTTTATTCCTTTAATTGTAGTGAATTGTATTGTGTTAGGACGTGCGGAGGCGTTTGCCAGCAAAAACAAAATCTTCGATTCGCTCTTAGATGGACTTGGAATGGGAATGGGTTTCACCTTTGCACTCTTCCTCATCGGCTCCGTGCGCGAAATACTCGGTAGCGGCTCTATCTTCGACTATAAGTTTATGGCAAATACCGAACTGCTTATCTTCGTCCTCGCCCCCGGCGCATTTATTGTAATGGGGTTTATTATCGCTGCAGTAAGGGCGTTTCAAACGAAATAATTAATAATTAACAATTAAAAAAAAATAAACTTAAAACCCGCGTTAGGCGGAATTTAAAATTCCGCCTAACTGAAGAATTTAAAATTCCGCCTAACTGAAATAAAAACCTTAAAATCTAATATCTATGGAATACATTTTAATACTCATCGGTGCCGTGTTGGTAAACAACATCATTTTAGCCCAATTTCTCGGTATTTGCCCGTTTATGGGCGTTTCCGGTAAAATATCCACTTCAATAGGAATGGGCGCTGCCGTTTTATTTGTAATGACATTGGCAACCATCGTTACCTCGTTAGTGCAAAACTATATTTTGATACCGCTGAATATCACTTTTTTACAAACCATCTCTTTTATTTTAATCATTGCGTCATTGGTGCAAATGGTAGAGATCATTCTTAAAAAAATGAGCCCATCGCTTTATCAGGCGTTGGGAATTTTTCTTCCACTAATCACCACAAACTGTGCAGTGTTGGGAGTCGCTATTTTAGTAACGCTAAAGAACTTTACCCTCATCAACAGTACACTTTTTGCCATATTTTCATCTATTGGATTCACACTTGCCATAGTCATTTTCGCCGGATTGCGCGAACAAATGGAGTTGGTGGATGTTCCCAAAGGAATGAAAGGGATTCCTATCGCACTCATTACCGCCGGCATTTTAGCAATGGCATTTATGGGGTTCGCAAATTTAGTGTAAAATAATAGAAATTCCAATTTTTTAAAACAATGGGAATTTTCCTATTTTGTCGTGCCTATTAAGAATTTCATGAAGATAATTTCCTTTAACAAAGCAGATATACTTGCTCTACTCATTGATGAATATGGAAAGAAATACTATCGGAATTAAAAACTTAGCGGGCTCTTCGCTGGCTGTTTATGCTGCTAATCACGCGAATGCAGCAGAAAAAACAGATTTGTTTATTCTTTCGGGTAAAGAGGAAGCCTTGTTCTTTTTCAACGATTTAGAGGTTTTATTGCACGATAAAGAAAAACCACTGAACGAAAAACGGGTGCATTATTTTCCTGCCTCATTCAATAAAGTAATCAATTGGCAAGATCAGGATACAACGTATGTGAAAATGCGGGCGGAAGTGATTGATCAATTGATGAATAATGAAAAAGGGTTACTCATTGTTACCTATCCCGATGCACTGTGCGAAAAGATTGTGTCAAAGCAATATGTGCAAAAAGAATCATTTTCTGTGAATAGAAATGAACGGATGCCTGTGGATATTTTTTTGGATTTTTTATATGAATATCAATACAAAAAAGAGGATTTTGTGTTTGAGCCCGGACAGTTTGCGTGGCGCGGCAGTATCTTTGATGTTTTCTCTTTCTCTGAAGAAAATCCGTATCGTATTGAGTTGAACGATGAAACGGTAGAAGCAATTCGTTGCTTTGACCCAGGTACACAACTTTCTCTTTGCGAGTTGGATAAATTGCATATTATGCCGGCGCTCTCCGGCGCCGATACAGATGCAACGGTTCCTTTTTTTGATTATCTTCCAAAAGAGACAACGTTGTGGCTTAAAAATATTCCCGAAATTCAAAGCAGAATAGATGCTACCTGCGAAAAAATGGAGTACAATACGCCCTTGCGTTTAACCGATTTTATTCCTCATTATAAAACTGTTGAAATCGACTCAAACTTTCTGCAAACGGAGGTTTATCATAATTATAATATAAAACCGCAACATCTTTTTAACAAAAATTTTGAATTACTATTAGAAGAATGGGTAGATAATTTAGAGCGCGGCTATCAAACGGTTTTTCTTTCCGAAAATCCCAACCAACATGAGCGAATGCGTATGATAATGAGCGATCTGTTGGATAAATTCAACTATATTGCAAAAACTAATTATACAACAGAACAACTTTTTGAATCGAAGAATTATGTGCTGCACGAAGGGTATAGAGATGAACTAAACAAACTTTGCGTTTATACCGACCATCAGTTTTTTGAAAAATATCATCGTTTTATTATTCGGGATAAATATAAACGCAGTGAGGCATTTACGCTAAAAGAGTTGTACGATTTGCAGGCGGGAGATTATGTTGTGCACGTAGATCACGGCATCGGCGTATATCAAGGGTTAGCCAAAATGGAAATGAACGGGCGGGAGCAAGAGGTTATCAAATTGGTCTATAAAGATGGTGACACCCTATTTATTAGTATCCATTCGCTGCATAAAATTACCAAGTTTGTGGGTAAAGATGGCACGCCACCCACTATTCACAGGTTAGGCTCCGGGGTGTGGGAAAAAACCAAAGAACGTACCAAATCGCGTGTTAAAGAATTGGTAATAAATTTAGTAAAGCTCTATGCCTCCCGAAAAACGCACAAAGGATTCAGTTTCTCGCCCGACAGTTATTTGCAAACCGAATTAGAAGCCTCATTCATTTACGAAGATACCCCAGACCAATTAAAAACCGCCAACGAAGTAAAAAAAGATATGGAGTCGGAAAAACCGATGGACAGGTTAATATGCGGCGATGTGGGTTTTGGAAAAACAGAAGTCGCTATAAGAGCGGCATTTAAAGCGGTTTGCGACAGTAAACAAGTGGTCGTGCTGGTGCCCACCACCGTATTAGCCTTGCAACATTTTAACACTTTTTCAGAAAGATTAAAAAACCTGCCTTGCAAAGTCGATTATCTCAATCGGTTTAAGTCGCCCACACAGATAAAAGATATTAAAGCGCAGTTAGCAACCGGAGCCATTGACATTCTTATCGGCACCCATCGAGTATTAAGTAAAGATATCGTATTTAAGAATTTAGGATTGATGATTATTGATGAGGAACAAAAGTTTGGCGTTGCTGCCAAAGAGAAGTTGCGCGAGGTACGTACCACCATAGATACGCTTGCCATGAGCGCCACACCGATTCCGCGCACCATGCAGTTTTCGATGATGGGCGTGCGCGACATCTCTGTTATTGCCACTCCCCCACCCAACCGCTATCCTATTCAAACAGAAATCCATACATTTAACGAAGAATTAATACGCGAAGCAATTACCTACGAAATGAAACGCGCAGGGCAAGTCTTTTTTGTGCACAACAAAGTGCAAAATATCAAAGAGATTGCCGATATGATACAACGTTTGGTTCCGGAAGCAAGAATAGGTATTGGGCACGGACAAATGGAAGGGCATGATTTAGAGCGTGTGATGCTGAATTTTATCAATGACAAGTACGATGTACTGGTTGCCACCACTATCATTGAATCGGGATTGGATATTCCCAATGCCAATACAATGATTATCAACGATGCACAAAACTTTGCTTTGAATGTTTTGCATCAGTTACGCGGGCGTGTGGGGCGAAATAACCAAAAAGCATTTTGCTATATGATGGTACCTTCTAAAGAGATTTTGAACGACAACGCACGTAAACGTCTGAAAGCCATTGAAGATTTTTCCGACATCGGCAGCGGCTTTCAAATTGCCATGCGTGATTTGGATATTCGCGGCGCGGGCGATATTCTCGGCGCAGAACAAAGCGGATTTATCAATGAAATTGGGTTTGAGATGTACCAAAAAATTCTCAACGAAGCAATGATAGAGCTGAAAGAGACCGAACTCGGCGAACAGATGGCAGACAACGAAGCGCTCATTCAACGAGAGTGTACTATTGAAACCGACCTCGGACTGCAAATCCCCTCCGATTACGTTACCAACATGAGTGAACGTATGAGCTTATATAAAGAGTTAGACAACATTAAAACCGATGAAGAATTGGCAAAATTTGAAAGCAAATTATCAGATATGTTTGGCGCGTTGCCGCATGTAACCAAAGATCTTCTGCAAATCATCCCTTTACGCCGTAAGGCAATACTCTTTCATTTTGAGAAAATTATGCTCAAACAGGGAAATTTCACGGGGTATTTTACCGGCAATATGAACTCGCTTTTTTTCCAGTCGGAACTTTTTACTCAAATACTGAATTTCCTGCAAAAGCACCACCCACAAGTAGAGATGAAGTCTGTAAATAACAAACCTCAACTCATCATTAAAAATGTGAAAAGCGTAGAAGAAGCGATGACGTGGTTATCAAAGATTTAAAGCAACCCTCTCGTTTTCAACAAAGGTTCAATACTCGGTTTCTTTCCTCTAAAAGAAACATACAGATCCATCGGTTCTTGGGTATTTCCTTTCTCCAATATAAAAGTACGGAAGCGGTCGGCAGTTTCTTTATCAAAAATATCACCGGCTTCTTTAAAGGCTTGAAAAGCATCGGCATCTAACACGGCAGCCCAAGTGTAAGCATAATAACCGGCATCGTAGCCTGTGGTAAAAATGTGTTTAAAATAAGGACTTTTATATCTGGAAATAATTTCCGGAATTAAGCCCAGATTTTTCATTGCATTCTCTTCAAATTCAATCACATTTATTTTGGCAGGGTTTTTAAGAGTATGATAATCCATATCCAAGAAAGAGGCAGCCAACAATTCCGCATTGATAAAACCTTGACCGTAAGTAGCGGTTTCTTCCAATTTTGCAATCAGTTCATCAGGAATAACCTCACCGGTTTTGTAATGTTTGGCGTACATTTTCAGCACTTGCGGTTCTGATGCCCATTTTTCCATAATTTGCGAAGGCAACTCAACAAAGTCGCGGGAAACATTAGTTCCTGATAATGAGCGGTATTTACAATTGGTTAACATGCCGTGCAAGCCGTGCCCAAACTCGTGGAAGAAAGTTTCCACCTGGTCAAACGACAACAGCGCGGGGGCGTCGGCGGTGGGTTTGGCGCTGTTCAACACTAATGATACAATCGGAATCACGTTGTTGCCCTCTTTGTCGTACCATTGTTCGCGAAAATTGGTCATCCATGCGCCACTGCCCTTACTTTCTCTCGGATAATAATCCATGTATAAAATCGCAATCACTTCCTCGCCGCGTTTCACTTCAAACACTTCATTATCTGCATCATATTTAGGAAGATTCGGATTCAAATGGAAAGTAATACCATACAATTTTTCACTGACTTCAAATACGCCTTTTTTCACATTCTCTAAAGAAAAATAGGCGCTAATCAACTCTTCATCAATATCATATTTTTCTTTACGAAGTTTTTCTGTATAAAACCTCCAATCGCACGGCTGCAACTTAAAATTACCGCCCTCCGCATCAATCATTTTTTGATATTCATACGCTTCTGCTTTCGCTTTTTGAATGGCGGGTTTCCACACTTGCATCAACAAATTGTTTACTGCATCAGGGGTTTTAGCCATACAATCGTCTAACACAAAAGAGGCATGACAACAATAGCCGAACATTTTGGCGCGTTCAATACGCAAATTCACGGTTTCTTCAATAATTTCAAGGTTGCTTAAAGAATCCGCTTTGCAACGACCGGAGTAGGCGTTCCACATTTCCATACGCAGTTCTCTGTCAGCGCAATATTGCAACAGGGGCTCCCAACTGGGCAATTGTATTGTGAAAACATATTTTCCTTTGGTGGCTTCGTCGGCATTGCCCAAATCGAGGGCGGCGGCTAAGGCATTTTCGGGCATGCCTTCCAAACGCGCTTTGTCTTCTACCACCAATTTATAGCCATTTGATGCTTTTAACACATTGTTACCAAATTTAATAGAAAGCAGCGCCAGTTTTTCGTTAATTTCTCTGAATCGGGGTTGTTGTTCTTCGGGAATGAGCGCGCCGCCACGCACAAAACCTTTGTACTGTTCTTCCAACAATCTCATTTCCACCGGGTCCAAATTCAATTCATCTTTTTGGTCGTAAACCGCTTTAATACGTTCAAACAGCATTTTATTCAAACTAATATCGTCTGAATGGGCGGATAATTTTGGGGCAACTGTTTCTGCAATCTCCTCCATTTCAGGACTGTTGCAGGCGCCTTCCAAGCAGGAAAACACCATAGCAACGTTATACAGCAGCGCGCCGCTGTACTCTAATGCTTCGCAGGTGTTTTCAAAAGTAGGCGCTTCTTCATCGTTGCAAATCGCCTCAATTTCGGCTTTCTGTTGGTTCATACCTTCCTCAAAAGCAGGAAGATAGTGTTCATACTTAATCTCTTCAAACGGTGGAATGCCGTAGGGCGTATTCCACGTTTGAAAGAACGGGTTTTGGGATTCTTTGGTGCAGCATCCCACAAGCATTGTGGCTGCAAGGGTCATAATTAATAGGTTTTTTTTCATAATGGGGTTATTTTTAAAAAAGTTACAAGTTACGAGTTTTATTCTTTAAATTTGGCTTTCAGTTCACTGTTTATTTTTTGTAATGGTTTCTTAAATGCAACCTCCATCTTTACCATACTGCTCACCATAAAATCTATCATCTTTTGCCAATCTTCTTACGAGAAAACGGCTGCAAAATTAACAAAATTTACCAACAAAAAAACTAATGACACGATTGACCGTAATTGGTTGTTTTTCTAATATTCTAATTGATTTTTGTTTACCCGAAAAACCGGTCATCAAAATTTAATAGATAAACCTTTTCTGTAGCGCGAGTTATTGCCGTGTACAACCATCTGATAAACTCTTTATCCATTTTATTTTCATCAAAATAACCAAGGTCAATCAATACTACTTTCCATTGTCCACCTTGCGTTTTGTGGCAGGTGAGTGAATATGAGAATTTTACCTGAACTGCATTTAAAAAAGGATTATTTTTAATTTTTAAGAAACGCAAGCGTTTATTAGGTATATCTTCATAATCTTTAGCCACTTCACTATACAAGAGTTTCATCTGTTCGCCGGTCATGGAGGCGCCCTCTACATCTAAACTCTCTAAAATTATCTTAATATCTACATTCGGATAATTGGGATAATCGCACAGTCGCACGCGAATATCCATAAAATTGAAGCCGTAAAGTTCCTGCGTTTTATTAATCGCCATCACCTCCATCATGTCGCCGTTGGCAATAAACCCCACCTCAGAAAGTTCATCTATCCAATAATAATTATTCTTAACCGCCATCAAAAAATCTCCGGTTGCCAATCTGTTCTCACGGCAAAAAATTCTATTTCTAATTTCATTATTAAAAATATATGCTCTTCTGTTCGCGCGTGTTATCACTACAATTTCTTCGGTATTGTAACGGGCGTACAGCCGGTTTAATTCATCTTCCAATTCCATACTTCCCATACGTTGCATATCGTTGAATGATGATAATGAAAAGAAAGGGAGTTGAAATTTATTTTTTGTCAAGATATTTCTAAGCGATGTAGCGTTGTAAAGAATGCCGGAGTCGGCAGCCTGTCGTACCACATCGGTAAGTTGTACGGCGCTTGCGGCAACATCGAAACCGGTTGTTAAAAAATCTAAATTCAGCGCCGGCGATTCATCACTTTTCACCGGCGGCAGTTGCGCATCATCGCCAATAAATAGCAATTTGTTGTTTTCCCCTTCAAAAACAAACTCCATTAAATCGGCAAGTAATTCTCTGCTACTAAATACCTCGCCCGAATTGCTTTCATACGAAATCATAGAAGCCTCATCCACAATATATAGCGTATTAAAACTTTCGTTCATTTTTCGTCTCACTTTTACCAAGCCGTCTTTCTGAGATATTTTATAAATATGCTTATGAATGGTAAACGCTTTTGCGCCGGAATAGGAGGCAAAAACTTTGGCAGCTCTGCCGGTGGGCGCCAACAGAACGGTTCTTTTGTTCAAATTCGCAAACACCTTTACCAAAGCGCTGATGAGCGTTGTTTTACCGGTGCCGGCATATCCTTTTAAAATAAAAAGTTGTCCGGGCGCTTTTAAGTATAAAAAGTCAGCCATTTTCAACATTGCCGCTTCCTGCCCCACAGTGGGTTCGTGGGGTAACTGTTCCCTGAGTAGCGTTAGAAATTGCGATTTAGAAAGCATAGCCAATTCCGAATTGTATTCCTTGTGCACCGTTCCACCCATTATTGTCTTTATGAAACCAATTTTTGTTAATCCAATGATTTCCAATTGAATTTGAGGGGTCGTAGATGGGGAGTCCGTAATCTAATCGAATAAGGAAGAAATTAAAATCCAAATGCAGCCCCACGCCCACGCATGCGGCAATTTGTTTGTAAAAAGTTTTGAAATTAAACTCGGCATTGGGCATATCTTCATATTTCGACATAAGCCAAACGTTTCCGAGGTCGGTAAATACGCCAAATTTAAAGGCTTTATAAATACTTCCGCGATATTCCAAATTCAACTCAAATTTCATATCTCCCACCCGTTCAACAATTAACTCATCATTTTCAGGGCGATACCCTCCGGGTCCCAACTGCCTGAAAGTCCAACCGCGCATACTGTTCGAACCGCCAACAAAGAAACTTCTTTCAAAAGGAATTACCGTTCCTTTTTTAAACGGAATTGCCATTCCGAAAATAAACCGAGTAGCAAAAGCATTGTTTTTGTTAATAATTTTAATATGGGTAAGACTAAAGTCAAATTTTTCGTAAGTACCATAATTAAAGGTGTTAAACACTTGCCACATTTTATCGGGATTGGCTACTGCATTAATGGAATAAAGCATTAATCCTGCGGTTTCAAAAGAGAAATTGATATTGAAAACAGGGGCGGTATTTTTATCTCTTACGGCATAGTTTAGCGTGTATCTTGCAGACGGGATAAAGAATTTATTGAATTTAGCCTGATAACTTTCGGGGTAGTTTGCAATCGTTTTATCATTGCTGTTATTTCGGCTGTCTAACGTAGAAATATCCACCGGCGAAACGGAGTGTGTGAGTTTGCGCGTGGGGCTCCATTTATAGATATAGGCTGCCTGTAAATTTAAGCGGGAAAATTGCTGAGTGTAAGAGGCTGAAAATTTAATTTCGGTAGAATAAAACCAATAGTTAATATTTTGATATTTCGGGAGCATCAACAATCTGGGAAATTTAAACGAAACCTCGCCCCCCACCTCGCCGTAAATAAGATTACTACTTTCAACATTTTTTTTAATGAGCGAATTTAACCAGTTATAGTAGTAAACATTTCCGAAAGCTCTAACATTCAAATACTCGGCTCCTCTGAAAATATTTTTGTTAATATACGACAGCGCCAAGCCGGAACGGTCGGTTCGGGTATCAAATTTGGCTTCTGCATCTTGTTGTTTAACGCGGGTAAGTTGCAGTTGCGTGTTTAAAACGCCGCTATAATTAATGCTATCCCAAAGCGTTTCATCTTCATTATAAGTAATATTAATGATGGTAAAATTTTGCAAATCCCGCAACTTCTTGTAGGTTCTGTCGTATGCGGTTTGAGAAAACAGATCCCCTTTTTTCATCCAAATAGCGCCGGCAATCGTACGACTTTTATAATCTTTGATTAGTTTTGTTCTTCGGGTTCCTTTTTTTAGTTTTTTTATAGTAACAAATTCATACAAAGTTGAATCCGATTTATTTCTAAAATCTAAATAGGGGATAGTATCCAAGCTCGTATTCGTATCAAAATTCAAATCATAATTGGTATAAATGAGCGCATTATTAAACCGGTAACGATTTTTAGATTTTGCAATAAGCGTTTCATCATTCACATTATCGAAAGAGATTTTTAGGGTAAGCGATAAGGTAGGGAGTTGATTTTCATTCAGATAGCCAGAGGTGTTATTGGTATCTATCCAAAAAGTAACCATATCCGGTGTGGCGTAAAAGTAGCCTTCATCTTTAATTTTACTGACTATGCGTTCTCGCTCTGCTACTAACTCATTTTCATTGTATTGCATACCCTTTTTGAGTAGCGAATGAGCGGTATCCATAATGACAATACGCCGATATTCGGGGATCTCAATTTCATAATCAATATTTCGAATATAATAGGGGGTATTTGGAGTAACATAGTAGTTTACTTTGGCTTTCTGTTTTTTCAGGTATTGTATTTCTGTGCGAGCAGCAGCGTTGAAATAGCCCCGTTTAAACATTGCCAACTCAATCTGATTGATAGAGCGGAGCATATCTGTGCTGTCTAACAATACCGGCGGGGCACCGTTTTTTCTGCACCACCGGTTAAATTTCGAATCTTTTGTTTTCCCTTTAATAGAATCAAATTTCGGTTGATGATACGCCCAAAGTGATACTTTTATAGGAAAAATGCCCATAAATTTTTTGTTGGGAAGAGGTCTTACCAAATCTATCAAATCATCGAACTGCGTACCTTTAATGCCCTCCACCTTAACAGCATTGCGCGTTAAAGCGTACTCATTCTGTGTTAAATGCTTTGTATAATTACAAGAGGATAAAAGGATACCAGAGAATAGAAGGATAATAGATATGAGATATGAGATATGAGATTCTCCCCCGCTGGCGGGGGCAGGGGGTGGTTTTGAAATATGAGATATGAGATAACCGCTTACCGCATATCGTTTACCGCATATCGTTAATTTGAACATCTGGATATTCGTTTTTGTTAAAAGTAAATTTCGTATCATCAACCGCAACATTGGGAGTAAATTTTGTAATCGTATAAGTAATAGTAGTGCCATCTACTTCATACATCATCATTTTCTGAATATAGGATGTGGTTTTATCAATAAACAATCTGATTTTATAAAATGATGACTTTTTCTTTGGGGACAAATCCACGAGAATTACCTGTTTTTTTTGTTGTTCCTCTTCCCTAATTACTTTAGCCTCATATTCATTATTCCAGTTATTCAGCAGTTTTGAGGGGTGATAGATAGAGAAATCGTCTTCATCGGCATCAAAGAGCGAGGCTTCGTTAGCGCTTTTTTGGTAGTTCCACGTCATTTTTCCATCATTAGCAATAATTTGATCTTCAAATGTTAAAAAATATTTTTCTTTTTTTACGAATAAGACCCCTGTAAAATTTTCGGTTTGCTTTTTAGAATTTTCTATAATCACGGAAAAATCAAAAGAAAAAACGGATAGTGCATTATATGTTTGCACTGTTTTTTCCATAATGACAGATGCCTGCGGGGGCACAGTTTGCGCCCAAAGAGAGCAAGATGCAAAAAAGAACAGGATTAGAAAGATTTTTTTTACCATAATTTTTAGTAATAATTAGATGGATACATAGTTTTACTATGTTTAATATAACGCGCAAAAATATATAAAAATATAGTTTGCAAAAATTTGGTTTCCTTTTATATCTTTGCAGCCTAAAACAATTGCTTATATATCCATTTTACAATATGAAATTTGCTCCGTTTATTGCCTTGTTATTGTTTACTGTACAATCTTTTTCGCAGAATTGTATAGATTACATTATCTTAAATTTGGAAGATAATAAAACTAAAATCGACACTCTCTTTTGCAAATTGATTAGTGAAGACGACGAATCGGTGGTCATTGACAATGGGTACGCAATAACTTCTTTAAAAAAGTCTTTAATTTCTGACATACAGCGGTGTGTGCGCGAAATGACCCCTTATGAGGTGTATAAATATCAAGGGTTGGATGCAGTAACCGCCGATATGTTCAACAACCAAAATACGGCGGGCGCCTATTTGCGAAAGGCGGCACGCAATACCTATTTGGGTGCGGGGCTGGCATTAGTGGGGTCTGGCGTTATTGTGATGGGGAGGTACTGGGTAACCCCTACTGCGGGTAAAACGGTTTGCTATATTACCGGCGGAGTTACCGCCGCTACCAGCCTCTTCTTTTTGATTAGAGGTTGGAATCAAGTGTATAGAGCCGGTAAATTATTGGATATTAACGCCCAAACTTCGCTCTATTTAACTCCAACGCAAGAAGGTATAGGAATTTCATTAAATTTTTGAGAATGATAAACCCCGAATATTTCAACATTGTTTTATTAGGTGCTCCCGGCTCGGGAAAAGGCACACAAGCTCGCTTATTGGAACAGCGCTACCCGCTGACGCACATCTCCACCGGAGCATTATACAGAAAAGAGATTGCTTCGGGCTCGCCCATCGGCATAAAAGCAAAACGCCTCATTGACCGCGGAAATCTATGTCCCGATGAGATGACTTTAAACTTGTTATACAATTACTGCGCTACACTGCAAGATACGCACGGATTTATTTTAGACGGTGTGCCCCGCACTTTGACACAGGCTAAAATGATGGATGGAGTTGGGTATCAGCACATCATTCCTGTTACTGTTGCCGTGTATATTAAAATTGAGGAGCAAGAAATTGTGGCACGTCTTTTAAAAAGAGCAGTATTGGAAAACCGTACCGATGACAACCTCGATGTAATACGGAAACGGGTGGAGCATTACGAAACCCTTACCAAACCACTTGTTGCCCATTATCGCGCTCAAAAAAAACTGATTAAAATAAACGGAATGCAAAAAGAGGAACAGGTTTTTACAGACATCTGCAAAATGTTGGATGCTATACTATCTTTTCAATGAAACCGCCTAAAATTCTATTTTTTATCATCGTCATTATTGCTTGTTTGGCGGTTATTGCGGCTTTATTTCCGGCAGATGGAATTACACTGTTTAACAAAACCTTACGTTTTCCTGCTTTGTCAGAAATTTTAACGCGCACACATTCCGAAACGATTGACCCTGAGGAGATTTTAAAACAATGGGAAATCAATGCAGAAATTGAACCGGAAGATACCCTCGCTTTAAAAGGCAAAAACAAGGCAGATACCCTTAAATATTTTGAAGCAACGCTTAAAAAGATGGAATCCACATTTGAGTTGCCGCAAGGAAATCCTGCATATTTCGATACTTTTTTTAAGAAAGCAGAAGCGGCAAGAGAACAGCATAAAGTGGTAAGAATTTTATACTACGGGGATTCGCAAATTGAGTTAGATAGGTTCAGTAATAATTTGCGACAATATTTTCAGCAACAGTTTGGCGGCGGCGGACCCGGAATGGTACCCTTTCATCAAACTATTCCCACCGGAGCCATTAACCAAGACTATGCCGGCGATTACACCTGTTTTTCGCTTTGGGGCGAGGTTCACAAAAACAAAGAAAATGATTACGGACCTTTGGCTAAAATGTTTAAAATTAATGGAAGCAATACATTTTCTGCCATCGCGCCCAATCGAAAAGGGGGAGCGGACAGAAGAGATAATTACTCTAATATTTCATTGTTAATTAATAATTTAAACGACAGATTTGCTGCAACACTTACCGACCGTACCAATCAAACGCAATATACTGCGCAAACCGATTCTTTGGGGATTCAACGGCTTGATTTCTCCTCTATTTTCTCTACGCGGTCGTTTTCTATTAATCTAAATGGAAATGCCAATATTTATGGAGTATTGATTGACGATGGCTTTGGCGTTGCAGTGGACAATATTGCCATGCGCGGCGCTAACGGATTGCACTTCACCTCCATGAACGATTCGTTGAGCAGTGAAATGTTTCAACTGTTGAATGTGGGAATGATTATTTTGCAATATGGTGGCAATGCTGTCCCCGGTTTGTCAAGCGAAAAAAGTGTAGAAGGTTATGTTGCCGGTATCAAATCTCAAATCAGATACTTGCAACGGGTAGCACCCCATACCTCCATATTATTTATTGGTCCCTCCGACATGCTTTCTGTGGTAGATGGCGAATTGAAAACCTATAAACACTTACCTTATCTGGTAGAGTTGCTCAGCGAGGAGATTCCAAAAACCGGCGCAGCCTTTTGGAACATGTATAAAGTAATGGGAGGCGCTAACTCCATGCGGGGCTGGGTGAAAAAAGGCTGGGCAGGAAACGACTATGTGCATTTTACCACCAAAGGCGCCCAAGAAATCGCCAACGTACTGACACAGACGTTTGAAACGATGTATGAGTATTATAAGTTACAAGTGACGAGTGACGAGTGATGAGTGATGTGCAAATCTGTGGACAATATGCTCACAAATACAAATTTGAATCCCCATAACTCAAAAAGCGGTAGTTATGAGCAAGTGCGTGGTCATACACTTTTCGCCATTCTTTGCCCAAATAAGAAGAAATGAGCAATAGCAATGTGCTTTTAGGTTGATGAAAATTGGTAATCAATCCTTTAGCAATTTTATGTTGATAATGGGGTAAAATCATCAAACTGGTTGTCGCATGAATTTCATTCAAATTGTTTTCTTCAAAATAGTTTAATAAAGCAGACAAAGCAGTTTCAACAGAAATTTCATGTAAAGATAAATTGTCATAAATCTCGAATTGCTTAATCTCAGTAGGCTGTGGCAACTTCAAATGTAATTTGGTACCCATGATAAAGAGCGATTCTAAGGTTCGCGCTACGGTAGTGCCTACGGCAACCATTTTTTTATGTTTATTTTTGAGAAGAAAATTAACGGTATCTCTATGTATCACTATTTGTTCTTGATGCATTTCATGGTCTAACACAGAATCGGTGGTGATGGGTTTGAAAGTACCAGCGCCCACGTGTAAAGTAATATTTTTACAAGCAATGTTTTTGTTTCTAAGTGATTGTAACACTACTTCAGAAAAATGCAGTCCGGCAGTAGGAGCGGCAACCGAGCCTTTTTGTTGGGCGTAAATGGTTTGATAGCGCACCTCATCGGCGGCGTTGGCATCTCTTTTGATATAGGGCGGGAGCGGCATTTTTCCATAAGCCTCCAACCACTCGGCAAACGTAACGGTCTCATCATCCCACATAAAGGTAACCAAAAAGGCATCGCCAACACGGTCGCCTTTTTCTGCCATAATCCGAATCATCATCTCATCATCTAATCGTCTCATCATCACATCAAAACCAATCGCATCCCGAAACTTCTTTGCATTGCCAACGAGGCATTTCCATGCTACCACGCCGGTTTGTGAAAAGGCGGAGACTATATCGCGCGTGGGGTACACCGGCTCTAACAGAAACACCTCTATTTTAGCGCCGTACTGATTATAGAGCAACAACCGCGCATGTATTACTTTTGAATCGTTAAAAATTAGCGCACAATCTTTATCTAAAAAATCGGATAAATGTTTAAAATAGCTATCGGTAATCGTTTTATCTTTATAAACCAAGAGTTTCGATTGGTCTCGGTCTTCTAAAGGGAAGAAAGCAATTTTTTCGTTGGGCAGATGATAATCTATATCGGAAAGTGTCATTTGGGACATCATTACATTAATTTTTTGAATGTAGAAACGTGAAAATGAAAAAAATATTTAGTGATTAATAATTCTTTGTGAAACTTATGTGAACTCTGTATTGAATAAAATATAGTTTTGCAAACCAAAAAACAAGCCTTATGAGATCATCCATTTTCATCCTTTTAATGTGCGCCACCCTTACTTTATCGGCGCAAAACAGCAACATTCAATGGCGCAACGACCGCACCGGCATTTACAACGAAACCGGTTTGTTGAAATCGTGGTCGCCCAAAGGACCTGAATTATTATGGCACTACGACGGTTTAGGCGAAGGGCATTCCTCTGTAGCCATTGATGCCGACAAAGTTTACATTACCGGAATGGCCAAAGATATTGGCTATCTTTACGTGTTTGACCTGAACGGCAAACTGTTGAAAAAGAAAGAGTACGGAAAAGAGTGGGATTCCAGTTATAACGGACCGCGTGGCACGGTTACCATTAACGACGGCAAAGTGTATATCATCACCGGCACAGGTTTTTTGATTTGTTTTGACCAAAAGACATTAGACTTGGTTTGGAAAAAAGATATTCAAAAAGATTTCGAAGCCAAAAATATTAAATGGGGCATCAACGAATCGCCGCTCATTATCAACGAAAAAATAATATTAACTCCCGGTGGTAAAAAACACAATGTGGTGGCATTAAACAAAAACAACGGTGCGCTGATATGGTCGTGCGAGGGCGAGGGCGACCTTTCCGCCTATTGCTCGCCACTTTATATTGGCGATCAGGAAGTTCCACTGATTGCTACGATGACCGCCGACCATATTTTGGGTATTGATGCGGCAACTGGAAAAAAATTGTGGTCGTATGAAAACAAAAATAGGTGGAGTGTGCACGCCAACACACCCATTTACGGCGATAATATGCTCCTTTTTACCAGCGGCTACGGCAAAGGATCTATGATGTTTCGGCTGAAAAATGGCGGTCGCTCCATAGAAAAAGTATGGGAACTGGCTGACATAGATTCAAGAATCGGCGCTATGGTGAAAATTGGTAATTATGTTTACGGCTCCGGAGATGCCCACAAATACTGGTTTTGCGTGGATTGGAAAACAGGAGAAATTAAATATCAGGACAAAACCATTGCCACCGGCGTAACCATTGCCGCAGACGGAATGTTGTATTGCTACTCCGATAAAGGCGAAATGGCGTTAGTAAAAGTGAACTCCGAAAAATTTGATTTGGTTAGCCAATTTAAAATCACGATGGGCACCGACCAACACTGGGCGCATCCGGTAATTTATCAAGGTGTTTTGTATGTGAGGCATGGGAATACGTTGATGGCGTATAAGGTGAAGTAAAAGTAACAATTGAGAATTGAAAATTATTATATTGAATAAGTATTCAAGTTAACCATTAATCATTAAAAAGTTCATTCAAATCAATTTCCAATCCTTCAAAAATATGTACGGGGGTTTTTTGGGTTTGGGTTCTTTCTTTGTGTTCATACTATTTTTATTTATTTTTTCTCCGTTGGCAAACAACGGCAATATTGATCATATAACCTCTATTTATGCACTTTCCGTACAAACTCTTCCACTTCGGGAACGCCGCCCTGATAGACCAAGTAACCGTTGTAGGGTTCGCGCTCGGTAATTTCGTCGTTAATAGGGGTAAGCATCAAACGTTTCACCTCTTCAAAGTCCTGCGTTTGTCCTAACGCCCAGCCCAATTTTATGAAAGCCACTTCGGGGAGCATATTGCCGGCAGGGATAATCCCTTTTTTCATCATATCGCGACCGGTATCATATACAAACATGTGCACATAGCCCCAAATGGTTTGCAGGGTCATATATTGGTGCACACCGGCGGCGCGGGCGCGTTCAATGGCGGGGTACATCTCTTTGTTCACATGTCCCAAGCCGGTGCCTACCCACACCACGCCTTTGTAGCCATTGTCGGTAATAGCATCTAACATATCGGGTTTCATGCCCGGATAATAGTACAGCATTGCCACGCGGTCGTCAAAAGTAGGGACAATTTTTGCATTTCTATCTTTTCTTCTGGAGTTAAAGGTTTCATGAATCGGTTCAACACCTTTTCTTGTGATTTTTGCTACCGGGGTATCCCCTATCGTTCTAAAAGTAGAGCGGTACGAGGAGTGCATTTTGCGCACGCGGGTACCTTTGTGCAAAAAGCCGTACTCATCGGAAGTGGGACCGAACATGCACACTAATACTTCTGCGATATTGCCGTGTCCGGCAGCCGTCATGGCGTGCATCAGGTTCAGTGCGGCATCGGAACTGGGGCGGTCGGAAGAGCGTTGTGAGCCCACCAGAACTACCGGCACCGGAAGGTTTTGGCACATAAAAGTCAATGCTGCTCCTGTGTGGTGTAGCGTATCCGTGCCGTGCCCTATTACAATGCCATCCACGCCTTTTTCAATCTCTTCGCCAATTTTTTTAGCAAGGGCAATATATTGTTTTGGACCCATATTTTCTGAGAAAACGGCAAAAATTTTCTCTGTTTCCAAATTGCAAATATCTGCCAATTCGGGAACGGCACCGTACAATTCGCCCGGAGAAAAAGCCGGAATCACGGCACCCGTCCGGTAGTCCAAGCGCGATGCGATGGTTCCGCCGGTGCCCAACAGTTTCACTTGCGGAAGACCGGGGGTTATGGGAAACTCCTTTTCCGGAATTTTGTAGTTGGCTTTTTTGTAATCGGTTTCTTTCATTTCGGTAATAGTGTCGGTATCAATACCAATATTGTAACCGGTAATCACTTTCATTACGATATGTTTGTCATCGTCAAATTCGGCTCTGGGTAAAATGGTTCCGGAAAAATCGCCGCGTGTGGTTTTCACTTCTGCCACGCCCCAAACGCGCACATTATACTTTTTTAGCAATGCTAAGGCTTCCCCTTTGTAGCCTTGAAAAATATCTTCACTCATTAGTTTAAAATTTTGAGGGCAAAAATGCACGAAAATTTTTAGAAATTAACTTTTTCTTGTAAATATTTTTGAAATAATATCAATTAGCCACTGAAAAAAATTATTATCTGAATTATTGTTCGTATTCGGTTGCTCTTTTTTAGGTGGTTCTACAGGCGGTTTATCATTTGCAGGCGGCTTTGTTTCCGGTGGAATCGGATCCGAAACTACCGGCGGATTACTTTTCGACGCATCCATTTCAATATGAATGGCAGCCTCAGCAGATGAAAATACTATTCTTTGGTCGTTATAGTCTGAAGAAAATGGGGTTAATACTTTCAGTAACCTCTCATCTTTCATCAGGGCTTTTACAAAATCTCTGGGATTGGGTGTTTTACTCTTATCCATAGAGATATCAATAACATTCGTTTTGGCATAAGCGTCTTTGCTTACACAATGAAGCGATACGAGTTTATTTTGAGCGGCAAGTTCAATAATTTTATTTTCCATTGCCTTTACAATAGTAGCCTTGGACTGTTTTTCTTTAAGGAGTTGTTGACAAAGTTCTGTAACAGTCTTACCTGGTGCGGCATAACTGATAATAACATTGTTCGAGATGTTATCATACATTGCTTGTGCTTGTCGGGCAGGCGAGCGCCACAAACTGGTAATGTTTATGTCAGGGTTTTTTGATGCTTGTCCCGCTTTATCAATCAATGATAACACATCGAGGTTTAACAATTCTTGTCCTTCTAAATTTGTTGCATATTTTATCATAATAAATTTTTAGGTTCTGTATTTAAGCTATTCCTAATACTCAATTTGCATTTTCTATTAAATTTTACAACGACAACTCCGTATTACCGCACTACTTTTTCCCGCGTTTCAAATTTTCATCTCCAAAAGAATAGGTAATCCCTACAATGGCATTAAAACCAATGTTTTTAAAATCGTAATATTTTGAAAAATGTTGAAATCCAATATTATTAACCATTGCAAAACAGGAAAACCGTTTCGTAATTAAATACTCAAAACCTGCTCCAAAATTTAACATCGGTTTCATTTTGTCAATTTTATATGCCATCTGTTCATTAGCATCTAAATAGGGCATTATAGCAACACTCTCGAAGCCTAATTTCATATTCAAATCAAAAATAAACTGTTCTTTAAGATAATATTTACCCGAAAAAGCCACTTCCCATTGAGGCTTATACCATGGCTGCTCAATGTTTAACTTAAAATATTGCCAATAATTGGCTTCCAAATTCAAATAGAGTTTTTGCACTACCTGCCAATTGAGGTTGGCGCAAACATTCAATAATTGTCCATCGGAATACACCACATCAAATTGGTTCAGAAGAAGCGAAGTAGTATCTAAAAGAAAGAATACCATATCTTTAGATTGCGACCATCGGGTTGAAATATGATAATTCAATTTTTTGGAAATATTCCCCTTTACGCCTCCAAAAACACTGAGTTGCGTTTTCGTAAACCGAATAGAATCCAATCCCGCTTTCAGAAACGGATTTTCGTAAAGCAAATCTTTGAGTGCGTTATATTTTGTGCTGCCATCCACGCCGGCGTAAATACTCAGAAAGCCGGGCACAATACCCAACTGCACCTCTGCCACCGGATATACAGGACATTGCAATTTACCTTCCATATTCATATCCAAACTTTTAATAATCGGCACCCCTACTCCCAAACGAAAATAGTATTCTCTTACCGCAAATTTAGCGGTGGGCACAAATTCTATTTTGAAACTGTTTTTTGTAAAAGGGTAACCCTGTTCAGAATTTTCACTGCTAATAATCAATTCATCACTCCAACGGTGCATGTAGGCATCGAAATTAAAATCTATTTGCGGACGCAAAGTTCCATTGAGCTTTTTAAAGATAAAATCATAACCAAAAGTGGTAACCGCTCCCACGTGGTTTTCCATATCTTTTTTATAAGTGTAAAGAAAATCGTAGTTCAAGCGCACATCCTGTTTCAGTTTTGCATCTTCGGGAAGGAAGTTAGAGCGCAGCCCCACCTCAGCACGCGCATGATGAAAATTGTTTTTTAAAGAGTTTTCATGCGATTTATCATAATATAAAGTATCGAAACCAAGTTCGCGACTAAAGCCATACAAATGTGCCACTTCATGATTGTAATCTATTGAAGAATACAGGGTTTGGTTTTTAAAGAAAGTGTTAAAAAACAGATGGATACGGGTATCGCTAAATGGGGAGTAGGCGTAATTTTTCATCGTTTTTCCAATGGGGGGTGCCCAACATGATATATGATTGGCATTCAGCCCGTAAGAGAATTTTGAATTATCGAAATTATGAATACACAATTCGCCGAACGGCGTAACCGGATAGCCGAAGCCCACTTTCAGAAAATTCCGGTATAGTTTTTTCATCACTTCTTCGGGTAGTTTCACCGGCTTTAAAGGCGTAGGCGAAAAAGTAAGATCAATGGTTTGCGGTGCTATCTCATATTCAAAACTCACCGGCTCCTGAACTTCTTCGGGTATAACAGCCGGTTGCGTAATTTTATGAAAATTTTGCAATTTAGGGGTAAAATCTAAACGAAAATGCGCCGTATCAATGGGTTGCGAATACAAAAACCCGACAAAAAGAAATGAAATTATAACTAAAAATATTTTTTTCATAAAAAAAATCTATATACCTATTGACAAACGTATTTTTTAAACATATATTTGCAACGCATCTAAAAAAAACTAAAAATAATCTAAATTAACTATTTATGATCTCAGAAAAATTATTGCATTATGTTTGGCAAAACCAATGGTTTACCAAAGAACAATTAAAAACAGTTCACAATCAACCACTTTCAATTATTAATCAAGGGTTTCCGCATCATGACGCCGGGCCCGATTTTAAACAGGCAATCATTAAGATTGACGGGGTTACTTGGGCAGGAAATGTGGAGATCCATATCCGTTCTTCGGATTGGTATAAGCATGGGCATCAAAACGACATGAAGTACAATTCTGTTATTCTACATGTTGTATATGAAAACGATCAGGAGGTCTTTACAGGAGAAAATACTACACCTTTGCCCACATTAGAGTTACAATCATTATTATCCTCTCAACTTTTATTGCGATACAGTCAATTAGTAAACGCTTCTCTTCCATTACCTTGCGAGGCATATTTAGAAAAAATTCCTCCGTTAACCTTGCAGTCTTTTCTCACGCGGTTGGCATTCGACCGATTGCTCCGTAAACAAACGCAAATTTTTGAGATTTTGCACAGTTTTACCAAAGATTGGGAGCAGGTGCTGTTTTATGTGCTTTGTCAAAGTTTTGGATTTAAGACCAATGCGCCTGCCTTTGAGATGCTCGGGAAAGCATTGCCCTATAAAATATTGAAGAAACACGCCGATTCGCATTTGCAAGTGATGGCGCTTATTTTCGGGCAGGCAGGCATGTTGGAAGAGGAGTTGGAAGATGCTTATTACCAATCGTTACAAAACGAATACGCGTACTTAAAAGCCAAATACAAACTGATTCACATTGACGCCAAATGCTGGAATTTGTTGCGCCTGCGCCCGCACAACTTCCCCTGTATCCGTTTGGCGCAATTAGGAGAAATAATGTACCGACACAAAAATCTGTTTGAAGAATTGGTTGTCCCTCAAAAACCGATCTACTTTCAAAGTTTGTTTATTCATAAACTACATGACTATTGGAACACGCATTATTACTTTGAAAAAGAGAGCCGTAACTGTGATAAAATGATGGGAGAAAAAAGTTTCCAACTGCTGCTTATCAACGCGCTAATTCCTTTTCTTTATGCTTACAGCACGTTTACCGGCAACGAAAAACTACAGGAATACAGCATGCGATTGCAGGAGTTGTTACCCTTTGAAGAAAATAGCATTACCAAAAAATACCAATCGTTAGGATTTTGCGCCCAACATGCCGGAGATTCGCAAGCGTTGTTAGAGTTGCATCACAATTATTGCGAAAAAAAACGATGTATTGAATGTGTGATTGGACAACGAATTGTAGCGATGAAATAAAACACCAAACAATTTGTAATTGTTTTCACAAGTATTATATTTTTGCGGAAATATGTAAAAATGACCCCCGCCCCTTTTATAGGCATTAGTAGGAACCCGCTAATTCCAAACTTTAATTCCGAAAAAGATACTGAAAATACAATATTAACGTTAAAAAATATGGGTATTAAAGAGGTTGAAATATTTACATACATATTAAAACAAAAGAC
>Ga0082212_10001855_pt1 | contig 31145 bp, 23 predicted proteins | sample TergutNt197P3_FD_71548 | JGI IMG/M metagenome (GOLD analysis project Ga0082212, IMG submission 71548) | Neocapritermes taracua P3 segment gut microbial communities from Petit-Saut dam, French Guiana - Nt197 P3 | ecosystem: Host-associated > Arthropoda: Insects > Digestive system > Gut ...
GACGCGGTTGGTCTGGTGTGCTCATCAGCTCCCAAGCTACCTTGCTGGCAGCCCTTCAATGCCCAAGCTTGGCGTTGGTTCACCAAATCGGCACACTTGAACCCTCAAGCGCCCACCAAACCCGGAACCAGCACATCCACTGCCGTTGGGCCAACCCAGCGGCTTAGAAGTCTTAGTCGGCTTCTGGTCCTTTGGGTTCGCCGGGGTTGGCGTAGTCGCTCCAGGCTTGGATGTAGTACTGCATGATTTCGCTGTCTTCCCATTGATTCAGCAACTGGAGTTGCCTGATGTGCAGCATGTGGTACATCGGTATGAACTGAGGAGGAGCCATGAAACCATTGAGGTGGGAGAGCTTGTAGAGCGAAATGCCGTTGATGTCGTAGAACGGTAGGGCGTACTCCAGGGTCTCAATCCCCTGGTCATAGAGTTCCTTGGCTGTGGGGTCGCCTGTGATTTCCCAAAAGTCCAGCAGGCCGATAAGTGTGAACATGAAGCCGTTCAAGGTGAAGCTGGGCAGTTCTGTTGGGTATTCCTCATAGAACGGATGGCCGCCAAAGAACTGGGCTTGAAGGCCGCCGTTGGCCACTGGCAGGGCCAGCGGCTTCATGGCTAGCTTGCAGGTCTCCAGGTACTTCTGGTCACCAGTTTGGTCATACATCCTGGCAAGCAGCGACAGAACAAGCCCTTGCGCCATGGCCGAAGACCAGGGCGCTTTCAGCAGCTGATGGTTGTGGACGTAGAAATCAAAGTCGTAGTAGAACAGGCCAGTGTCAGGATCAATGGTTCGGACAAAATAGTCCGCTTGGATGCGGGCTTCATCGAAAAAGACCTGATCACCAGTGCCAATGAAGTTGCTGAACATCCCCAAGCCGTAGCGGGCAATCGCCACTGGATGGTAACTGTTGCCATCAGCTTCTTCTCTGTAGATGAGGGCCACACCATCTTTATCTTTGTTGTCTGAGATTGGATTCTCTGAGGTGGCTGAGAGGTACATCTTGCGCGGGTTGTACGGGCGGGCCGTTGAGTTGGGACGGCTTGGAAACTCATACGGCGGGTCAATGTTCATCTCGTTGACCAGGGCCTCTAGCTCTTCCGCTAACTGTTTCTGGCTCTCAATCACCTTATTCTGGTTAGCCGTCACCTGGTCCAGCACCGCCCGGTGTGACTTGTTGAGCTTGGAGTTGAAGTAGTAGACCCCGGCGCCTGCCACAAGCAGCGCCAGGATTAGGCCAATAGACAGGCTGGTTCTTATCCGTTTGTTCATCTGGCCTTACTCCTGACTAGGTGGGAGACAATTCAGTTCGGCTGGTCCAGCCCGGCTCACGTCCACCACCCTGCCAGTCAAATCACTGGTAATGGTGGAAAGAATGGTGAGTGCGACTTGCTCTGCCAAAACCAGCCTGTCCTTTGGTTCATCGCCAAAGGCGGCTGGTCGCATCGGCGTGTCGGCTCGCTCTGGGTTGATGACGTTGACCTTGATTTGCTGGTCAGCCCATTCTTCGCTCAGAGCCTGGGCCAAATTGACAACGGCGGCCTTGGTGCTGGAGTACAGCGCGTAACCCCCGCGGCCGCGGGTGTAACTGGAGCTGGTGAACAAAGCTAGGTGGCCCTTTGAAGCTGCCAGATGCCGGTGGGCCGCCTTGGCCACCTTGATGGCAGCCATGAAGTTGACCTCAACCATCTGGCTGATCTCCGGCTCGCTGGCAGTCGACAAGGGGCCGGTTTGGAGCAGGCCGACTGCCAAGACAACCGCATCAATTTGCCCAAATTGGCTGGCCGCATCATCCAAGGCTTGAGCGATGGCGTCATGGTCTTGGACGTGCACGCCGGTGGTGGACCGGCCGTGGCTGACAACATTGGCGCCACAGGCGCTGGCAAGGCGCTCAACTTCAGCCCCAATGCCGTATGAGCCGCCAAACACCACCACAACCTTGCCGGTTAGGGCCTTGCTTAGTTGGCCAAGCGACTTGGCCGGAGCGCTGGCGGTGGCTAATTGGAACAACTTATCGGCAATGAACAGGTCCACCGGATGAGTCACCTTGATGTTGTTGGCTGAACCAACCACACACTTGACCGCCACCTCTGGTAAATAGCGCACCACCACACCACAATCGTCAGTCGCACTGAAATAGTGGTCCTCAACAGCCAGAGCGTAGGCTCGCCGCAAGGTAGACAGTTTGAAGGCTTGGGGCGTTTGGCTGCGCCGGAGCCGGGAGCGCTCGGGGATTGTAGTGATGATGTCTTCTTCATCAACCACCACAATGGTGTCTGAAGATGGAATCACCACGTCGATGGCTTCATAAGTGTCTAGCTGGGTGACACACGCCTCAATGATGCGCTCATCGACCAACGGACGAACGGCATCGTGCAACAAGACTTTGGCTTCTTCGGCTTCAATGGCTTCAAGCGCCCGGAGGCTGGTCTGATTGCGGCTGGCGCCGCCCTCCAGAATTCGCCGCAGCTTGGGGTAACGGTCACCCAGCATGGTTGCCACCGGCTCGGTCCAGCCAGGGGTGACCAGCACTATCACCTCGTCAATCAAAGGTGAGGCATCAAACGCGGCCACGGTGTGTTCCAGAATGGTCTTACCGGCCACCTTGATCATCTGCTTCGGCACGGACAGGCCAAGCCGGGCGCCAACGCCACCGGCCAGCACTGCCGCGTAAGTCTTCATGATCTCCTTTAGATCTGGTGCGCCCTGCCCCTGGCGTGCTTCATCAAACGATCAGGCACCTGGTTGCGCTTCCATTGTATTCCCTGAGCAAAAAGGTGTAACCAGCCCCAACGGCTAGCAACCTAGGATCAGAGCTCGCCAATTCACCGGCCACGAATAGTTCTTTGGCCTCAGGTAGAGTTGCTCAAGTGTCAGGCACATCTGGCCAGCGGCGGCCTCGAATCCTCTTGGTCAGCTGGGCCTTGCAGCAAGATGGCGCATTAGGGGCCGGTTTCGCAGCCGCCTTGGCGGCTTTCCTCCAGGCTGGTGGCGCCCAGGTAGTGACGTTGACCTGTCAAGCGGCCGAAGGTGTTTCGTCAAGCGGTCCGGAAGTCATTCGAGTGGCTCCAGCGGCCTATCCGCACGATCCAATCATCAACCGCTGGCCCATGAGCCGTTTGAACGCGCCAGACCGTTGGCCAAAACGTTTCGAGGCATCTAACGATGAGCCGGGAGAAAAGGCTGAAGCTTGGCTGTGGAAGACCAATGCCAGGTCAGCGGCCCAAAGGCTGCATGCCCGCGATCAGTTTGACCTGGCGGTGGCGGTGGCCGGTCCCTGGGTCAGCCTGGGTGTGGTGCGTTATCTGGGTCAGACCAAGGACGTGCCTTTCGCAATGGTTGACACTGGCGGCTGGTCAACTTGGTTCGCCGAAGACAAACCTTCAGCTGTGGCCTTTGCCAAGCGGCTGGATTTTGAACTAGCTGGCGCCGTCCAGGTTTGGATGGCAGCCCAAGAAAAGACCATCCACTCAAAGCTTTACACTGACCTAGCCCACCGTGTGACTCTGCTTGACCAAGATGGGCTGCTTGATGGCGCGGTCGCCCAGGTGGGAAATTGGTGCTTGAGCCGTGTGGTGGCGGTTGAGAGCTCCGGCCAGCCAGACACCAGCCTTCCAATGGCCCAAGAGGCGGCTGCTAACCATCCACCTAGCGACACCGATCATGGCACAAAAGTCCTGGTGGCCACCGATTTGCCGCAACAAAAAAAGGCCCGCGCGGCCACCGACCAAGAACCCGCCTTGGTGGCGGTTGACTGCCAGGCGGCAGCAGATGTCGTCAAACAAGAGCTGCCCAAGGGTCAGACTGCGGCTGATCTGGTGTTTCCGCCCACCTGGAATCCAGGCCGCATGATGGACAAAGCTGGACCTAAAGACCCGCGCTACTCCAGCGCGATTGGTGCCGCAACCCAACCAGACGACCCAGTGTGGCTGAAACTAGGACAAGACACCGTGCAGGTGGCAGACGGTGTTCTGCCCCCGCTGGCGCAACAGGCCTTTGCCGAAAGGCTCGGTCCGCCCAGGCAAAACTTCGCAGCTGGAGAGGGCCGCCTGCTGATTGCTCAAGCCAATTTCTCGGCCCAAGGCAAGGCCTGGGCCAACGCCGTATCCCAGCATGTGCCTGGGTTTGAGGCATCCAACCTGCAAGGTCTGTTTCAGTACCCCATCGAGTATGTCTTTGAGGCGGACCTAACCATTGACGGGCCAGCCATGTCAGAAGCTCTAGTGCGGGCCGACCTGGCGCTTGACCTGGTGATGCCGGCCACACACGTGTTGGTTGAGGACTTGTGGCCAGTGTTGGGCTGCGGCGAGGCGGCCTGGTTTCGTCGATCGCGCGATGCCGGTCGTCTAGACACCCAGCAGATCCTCGCCTCGGGCCGTCAAGCGGCAGTAGTGATCCATGGCAGCGCCGGACGGACACCTTGGCAGCACAGCGCCATTTATCCAACCTCACCTCTGGCGGACGCGGCCGCCGCCCACACCAAAGCCCTGGCCAGCCAAGTCGACAGCTTGCACAGGGCGCTAGCTGACCTAGATGTACCTCGATTTGTGACCACACTGGACATGATCGACTTTGTGCCTGGTGCCAAATGGCTACCCATAGTGGTCAGCCCGGCCGACCTTGCCCCAGCACCACCCTGGGAACCTGGCCAACGACTGAAGGTGGCTCATGCGCCATCTTCGGGCTTACTCAAAGGCTCACACTGGATAGACCAACAGATGGGTCGTCTTGAAGAGTTGGGTGTGATCGAATACAGCCGGATCACCGGGGTAGCGCCAGAGCGCATGCCGGGGCTGCTGCGACAGATGGATGTGGTGATTGACCAGATAGTGCTGGGCAACGTCGGCGTTCTGGCGGTCCAGACAATGGCGGCCGGTCGGATCAGTCTTGGACTCCTGACCCCTGGGGTGCGGCGGCGCTACCCGGTTGACCCACCCTTGATCAGCGTTGACCCGTTGACTCTGAGCGACGTGGTGTGGCAGATCGCCAAAGATCCGGCCAGTTTCCAGTCTTTGGCCGCAGCAGGCCCCACCTTTGCTAGGCAGTTCCACGATGGGCGGTTGGCAGCTCAGGTGCTGGCTCAGGAGTTTTTGCTAAGAAAGGCCATCAGCCAATGACTCAACTAGCGGACTTGATGGGCCAAGCCTGGGAAGCCGGGTTAGGCCTCAGGGTGGATGACGACTGCCCCGCTTGGCTGGCGAAGGCCGCCCAGGTGGGCCCATACAACGGTTTGAGCCGCCAAATTGAACGGTCTGGCCCAACGGTTGAGACAGGTGGGACCAGTGAGGCTGACCTGGTCCTTATGGGAATGAATGCCTTGGCCGGTGCCAGGCTGCCCACCGGCACATGGGCACTGGTGGCACTCACCCCCGGTTTGACGGAGATGGCCCCAAGTGTCCTGTCGAGTCAGTTGGCGGCGGCCGGGCTTCAAGCCGCTGAGGTCATCACTGTGGTCAGCTCAAGGCCCACTGAATCCACTGGACCAGACCAGATTGACGCAACCGAACAGCCAGACAGCCATGATGGCCGTTTGGACGGGGAGAGTGACAAATGTGTTCTAGCTGTGGCAGTAGATCAGCCCATGGCGGGTCAAAGCCTGGCAATCGGTGCCAAGGTGCCGCAACCGTTGTCAGCCAGCGCCGGCATCGAACAAGCTAACAAAGCTCTGCTTGAACACAACAGCCACCTGATCAGGCTGAATCAGGAGGCGATGGAGCGCCAGAGGCTAGCCCAACAGCTAGCTGAGGTTGTTATAGAGCGCGACAAACTGGCCAACACCGCTGCCCGTGTGCCTGGGTTGCTAGAAGAACAATCTCGCGTCCGGGCGCAAAAGGACCTGATTGCCGGTTCAAGGGCATACCGGATTGGCCGCCAAATCACAGCTAATCCACTGGTAAAAGCGGTGAAACGAGCAGGCAGAAACCCAAAGGCGGCAGATGGTGACTGAGTCAAGTAGGCCAGCGGGCCGCCGGGTGCTGTTTGTGGCCCACGGTTTCCCACCTTACGACGGTTCAGGGGTGTGGACGCCGCTGGCCACCGCTAACGCCCTGGCCCGCCGAGGCCACCAAGTGACTGTGCTTGCAGCCGACCACTGGACGCTTGGCCTGATGAACCAATTCGACCCTGGCTTAGTCGCCAGAATTGACCCGGCCATTGAGGTCAAGCGCCTGACGTTGCCGCTAGGGCCAATCGATCCCATGGTGACGCATTGGTCTGATCGGCGGGCCGAACGGGTTAGCGCTTTTTACAATGAGCCGGTTTGGCGGGTCAACCTGGAGCTTGACGCCGCCTGGCGAGCCCTATTCCCAGAACCGAAGGGCGCCACCAACTATGCTCGGGCTTATCCGGTGCTCAATTCAGCTGCCAGGGCGCTGCACCGAGATCAACCTTTTGACCTGGTGTTTGCCAACGCCAGCCCTTGGACCGACTTCTCGGTGGCGCTGCGGCTGGGGGTGGAAGGCGATGTGCCGACGGTCATTTACGACCGCGATTCTTGGCTGTTCAACGTCTTCACTGGCCAGCCCTACGGCAACGCCGACAAGATTGAGCCACTCTTGGATCAGCTGCTTGGCCAAGTCACCCAGGCTTGGTTCATCAATGACGCCATCGCTGCGCTGCACCGCGAGCACTTCCCCCGGCATGCCGGAAAAATCAAGGCCGTGCGAGGCGGTTGGGACCCTGAGTTCTTGCCTGGGGCCATGCAGCCGCCGGCCCGCAGCGCCGACAGGGATTTGGTCTTTCGCTTCATTGGCACCATCACCAGCTTGTTCCCATTGGAAATGGTGCAGCAAGCCTGGCGTCTAGCGGGCCAAATGAGTGAGGCGATTGGGCGGGCCAGGTTGGAGTTTGTCGGCGACAGCCACCACCCAGATTCGGCCACCACTTCTTCTGATGGCATTGTTTTCCGCGACAAGGTATCCAAGGAATCACTACCCAGCTTGTACCAGCAGACCGATGTGCTGCTGTTCTTGAAAGAGGGCGGGGGGCTAGTCACCAGCGGCAAGGTTTACGAATATGTGGCGACTGGTCTGCCAATTGTGGCGGCCTTGCAGCCAGCCCATGATGCGCGTCAAGTGCTGGCTGGGCGTGACTTGGTTTTCTTGGCCGATGCGGTAACACCAGAAGCCTTAGCCAGGGCCTTTGCGTTGGCCGCCAGTCACACACCTCAGCCAGACGAAGTCGCCATGGCTCATCAGCACGCTCTGGCTTACCGCCGCGATGTGGCCCTGGACAGGGCTCTCAGCGGCCTGGAAGGGGAGTTGGGATGGACCTGAAACTGACTGTGTGTGCGGTTCGCTCAAACCCCTCCATCGCGGCGCCCAGCACTGTGGCTGGTCTGCCATGCCAAGTTGCATCTTGCGAACAGGCCACTGACCAGTGGTTAGTTGAATTGGCCGCTGGCTCCGAGGCCTTGGTGGCAATCGCATTGGACCCGCCAGCCTTGTGCCGATTGCGGCAAGCTCAACCCCGTCTAGCCGCCCCGCTGATTGTGTTAACCGTTGGGTACGCCGAGGCGGTCATCAGGCTATTGCGTGATGGCCTTGCAGCGGACCAGATTGCCTACCCGGTGTTGTTTTCACCTGGCCGTTTGCTAGCAAATGAAGCCCGGGATGGGCAAAGGTGGCGACTCAACCTGGTTGAGGGCGTTGACCACTCCGCCGGTGGGTTTATTTCATCGGACCCGGAGGTTAGTACCGGCAGCTCGGTTCCTTCCGGGCTTGGGATCAAGCTTGGGGTCGATGAGGTGTCGGTAAACACCAGCGGTCTGCAACCCTTGGAACTGGCCGCCCTGCAAAGGCGACGTGGCTTGCTAGTGGACGGCCGGCATCGTCTATTGATAGGCCCAACCAACCGGGCTGGCTTGGCTAATGGCTGGGCGCAAGCGGTGTTAAACCACTTACCTGGGGTAGCCGCCCAGAGCATAGCGATCCGCACGGCCAAGTCCGCTAGGCGAATTTTCCTGGCCGATGTCGCGGTAGACCGGTTGGCCTGGGACTTGCCGGTGACGCGAGTCGACATCGCTCTGGACCTCTTGGCTCCGGCCAGCCATGTGCTGATGGAAGAAATGCAGCCTCTGCTTGGTGGGGTTGGTCTGGCTGGGCGGGGTGGCACTGAGTCTGACGAGTTGGTCGCCCAAGGGGCCGCCATGGAGGCTCAAATGATCATGGATTCTGGCAGGAAGGTTGGGGTGGTGCTTCACGGTGGGCTGGAAGACCCTCCCAGCCAGGCGGCTATTGCGGCGCTGGAGCAGCTTGACCGGGGGGCCGTGCCGGTCTTTGTGTCGCGGCCCGAGGTGGTTGGTCTAGTGCCAGGCGCCATCTGGTTGCCGATGGCTTTGGCTGGCCTGGATCTGGTGCCAGCTAGCTCGTTTGCACCAGCCAGCCAGCTGAAGGTGGCTTATGTGCCGCCAGGCAAACGTCCCGGGGCTGGTCAGAACCTGAGCCCGACCATGGCAGCTTTAGCCGAGGCCGGGGTGATGGAATACCGTCCGCTGGATGGCTACGCACCGGTTGGGCTGCCCCATCTGCTTCGGGGTGTGGATGTGGTGGTGGACCAGCTCTCTCAGCCAGGTCTTAGTCCCTTGGCATTGCAAGCCCTAGCGGCAGGCTGCCTGGTGATAAGCCATCTGCCACCGGCTGTTGGCGGCTGGTATTTGGAACCCCCGCCGGTGCTGAAGGCCGATCCCGATCACCTGGTAGATCAGTTGCTAAACGTGGCTCGGTGCCCGACTGACTATCAAGCATTGGCTGAAGCCGGGCCGGCCTGGGTCAGACGGCACCATGACGGGCAGTTGGCCGTCAAGGTGTTGGAGCGGCACTTCTTGGGAGATGCCAAATGACATCTTTGGAGCAGCTCATTGCGGTCTGCCAGCACCAAGGCAGGTCAATCTTGGTTTTGGAAAGCGCTCCTCCGTGTCTGGCGTCTGCCGTCCAGGTGGCGGCTGGCACACCGGTCACGGCTGACCAACCGGCTGCCTACAGCCTGGTGGTTGGGGAATTGCCCCTTGGCCAGCCCACAGCGCAGCCCGGGTGGCCAGTTGGTTGCTGGGCACTTCTAACCTTGCCGGGTTGGCTGCTGGCTGAGCTTGATAAGCCGGTGCCTGCCCGGTTGCCGGTGATGGCGTTGAGCCAAACCTTGGGTGCCTGGTCAATCAAGGCTTTGGACCTGCTAACAATTGAGAGCCATCCAGTGCTGCTTGGCCAGGTGGTAGAGAGGCGGGCAGGAGATCATCAGCCGAATCAGTTGATAGCTGGTTGTCAGGTCCAAAATCCTGATGCTGTGTCCAGCCTTGAAACCCTCAATCACCTGGTGCTTCTGGATGCTTTCTTGGCTAGCAGTCTTCGGCATAGCCGCCAACTCACCGCCGAGCTGGCTGACTTGAGGCCCAAGAGTGAGGCCTTGGAGGCCCAGTTGCAGGTTGAACGTCAGAAATTGAAGTTAGCTGTACCCAAAGCCCAACGCTATGACAGGATCCGCGCCATGAAAGCTTTGCGGCCAGCTTTTTGGTTAGCCCGACGGGCTCGGCGTTTGCGGCGGGGCTAGTTAGCTGTAGGGAGACACAATGAGCCAAACGGTGGTCGTAACGCCTTGGTACCCAACTGCTGCCAAACCCTACTTGGGGACTTTTGTGCGGCAATGGGTCAGGGCTAGTTCAGGGGCGCCGGACCAAACGGCCATCATTCATCTGGACAATGTGCCCCCAGGGAAAGCTAGTCCTGCTGAGTCAACCATGAGCGACGAGGGTGTGGTGTGGCACCTGCCGGTGGAAGTTGCGCCAATTGCCCCACGAGCCCTGGTGGCCAAGGCTGGGGCTGACGCTCTGACTCCCCAAATGATTGAGTTGATCAGGCAAGCCGACGTGGTGGTGGCTCACGTCACCATGCCAACTGGCTGGGCGGTGGCTCAGGTGGTAAACCCAGATCAACGCTTCATCTTGGCGGAACACGCCTCATATCTGCCTAGGTTGTTGGCAGACTCAGCCACCAGAGGCATGGTCCAAGCCACAGTCGCTAGGGCCAATGCTGTGCTCTGCGCCGGTGAGGCCACAGCCGCCATGCTCCGGATTGCCGCTGCGCAGCACCGGTCCAAAATCTGGGCCGTTGGCAACCCGGTGGACGTTTCGGCCTGGCCCTACGTGGTCCACGAAAAGGCGGTGGGCCCTCTGGATGGCAAACTTGCAGCTGGTATGGACCACTGGCTCTATGTCGGCAATTTGTTGGCAGCTAAAGGAGTGCTTCGCTTGGCCAGAGCCTTTGGGTTGTATGCCAAGAAACACTCAGAAGCCAAGCTCACCGTGGTGGGCGCGGGTGTTGACCAAGACCGCATGAAAGCCCAACTGCGTCGGATGAAGGCCCTGCCAAGGGCCGAGTTCCTGGGGCCGCAAAACGCCGCTGGAGTAGCCTCAGCCATGGCCAGAGCGGATGTGCTGGTGCATCTTTCGGCAGGTGAGACGTTCGGTCTGGCACCGATTGAGGCGGTGATTTCGGGTTTGCCCGCCGTGGTCAGCCGCACTCAGGGGGCCACTCAAACCCTGGACTTTGCCACCGACAGTGGCCGAGTTGCTTTGGTCGATTTATCCCGCCGGCGCAGTCTTGAAAAGTCGGTAGTGCAAGCGGTTGGCCAGCTGGCCAACCCAGGGTTGGATGTAGCTGCTCAGCCAAATGGTGATTTGCAGGCCTCTGACCAGGATCCACCTAGCAAGGCACAGGCCTTGCGCTCCGAACTGACCCGGCGTTACGGGCACCAGCAGTTTGGCCAACGGTTTGGACGTGTTACCCGAGGTCTTGATCCCTACCCGGAGCCGCAAGGTGTCCCTTTGGTGGTGGCGGCCCTGATGGCCAAAGAAGCCGACCATCTAGCTCCAGCCATTGCTGAAGCTTTGTGGGCAAATCAGCCGGTGGTGTTCATCACTGCCGAACCAGGTTTGGGTATTAGGCAGGACCCTCGAGTTGAGCTGATTGACCTGTCAGACACGGACAAACTGCCAAGCTGGATTACCTGGCTGGGCCGGGCGGCTTGGGCGGGGCCAGGTCTGACCCTAAAAGTCGCCATCCTAATCAGCCGCTGGCTCAGCCACCTGCCGGGTCTGGTTGGGCGAATCGCCGCTCGTGGCACAGGCCGGCTGTCGGCCTGGCTCACGGCCTGGAACGTTGGTCACGGGCGACGTTTGGAGCGTTTTCGGTTTGGGGGCAAACGCGGTTTCAGCCTTGGCCAGCAAGCCACCAAGCAACTAATCAGCCGCTTTGCCAACCAGCCTGAGGAATCAGCCAGGTCAACCAGTGTCTTGGTGGGACAGGGCGAGTCCAAAGGGTTCACCAATGGACTCAGCCTAAGTTGGCCCGGGGGAGTGCGCACCCAGACGGACTGATCGACATCTGCTCCATGCCCGGCCGCACCACCAGCCCTCATCCACCTTAGAACTCGCCCGGTCAGGTTTTCTGTTGGCGTTGCCTTTGTCCGGTGGCTGCGTTGGCCGCGCGGTCTTGCCGGCGCATCTGGACGATGTTTCACATCGTCTTCAGATGCGACAGGCCCCCCACAACAAGGCAGGTAGAGAGATGTGCAAGCTGGCTTGCACATCCGAGGCCAACGTAGGTGTTGACGAACGCAGTGAGGAACACACTCATGACCGCCCGCCTCACTCCGCCACCTCAGCGGGTCATCTCATTTTCCACACCAAGACAACTCAGAACCCTTCACTCACCAGCGCCAGCAGATGTCCTGGTCTTGGGTGGGTGGACCCTGGATGGTTAGGCCGGGCATAGATTCCTTGACTGTGCGCCCAATGACTATCGGTTGATGTATTCCTCTAAATCGGATGAGCGCTTTGTCTAAGGCCCACGGCTCGGCCCTAACCCACTCATGAATTCGCTCAGGCCCGGTATTCTTGCTTGGGCGCCTGGACCAGCCAGGGGTAAGAAGTGAGGATGAATTAGGTGAAGATAGCGTCGGTTGCCTTAGGGAAGATTGGCCTGCCACTGGCGGTGCAGTTTGCTGAGAAGGGCCATCAAGTGATTGGGGTCGACATTGACCAGAAGGTGGTTGATCTGGTCAATCAGGGAATTGAGCCGTTCCCCGGCGAGGCCCACTTGCAAGACAAGCTGTCTGTCGTTGTCCCCAGCGGCAATCTACAAGCAACCACCAACTACGCTGAAGCCATCCCTGGCGCAGACGCCGTTGTGGTGGTAGTCCCACTGTTCGTCAACGATGAGACCTGGGCGCCAGATTTCGCTTGGATGGAATCAGCCACCCGCGAGATAGCCGCCAACCTGACCCCAGGCACCTTGATCAGCTATGAGACCACACTGCCGGTGGGCACTACCCGGAATAAGTGGAAGCCGCTGATTGAGCAGATTTCCGGCCTGACAGAAGGCGTCGACTTCGACCTGGTCTTCAGCCCTGAACGGGTGCTGACCGGTCGGGTCTTCCACGACCTAGCGGCCTATCCCAAGCTAGTGGGCGGTCTAACCGAACGTGGTGCCGCCAAAGCCACCGAGTTCTATCAAGCAGTGCTGGATTTTGCCCCTAGACCAGATTTGCCCAGGCCAAACGGCGTTTGGGACCTAGGTGCGGCTGAGGCGGCCGAGATGGCCAAGCTAGCTGAGACCACTTTCAGGGATGTCAACATCGGCCTGGCCAATCAGTATGGCAAATTCGCCGAACAGCACGGCATTGATGTCTATCAGGTGATTGAGGCCTGCAACTCCCAGCCCTACAGCCACATCCACCAGCCCGGAATAGCGGTTGGTGGGCATTGCATCCCGGTCTACCCGCGGTTGTATCTGTGGGGTGACCCTGAAGCCAGCGTGGTGCGGGCTGCCCGCGAGGCCAACATGACCATGCCGGCCCACGCCGTGGCCTTGGCCGCCCAGGCAGCCGGTGGTTCTCTGGCTGGTCAGCGGGTGGTGGTGCTTGGCGCCAGCTACCGCGGCAAGGTTAAAGAAACCGCCTTTTCTGGGGTCTTCCCCACAGTGCAAGAGTTAGTCAAGTCTGGCGCCACCGTGATGGTGCATGACCCTATGTTTGACGATGCCGAATTGGCTGGCTTTGGTTTCACGCCTTACCACGTAGGTCAGCCCGTTGACGTGGCGATTGTCCAAGCTGATCACCCTGAGTACTCCACCCTTGCGGCAACTGATCTGCCAGGTGTGAAGGTGTTAGTGGACGGCCGCGATGTGACCGATCCAGACCGCTGGCCAGGGGTGCAGCGCCTGGTGGTGGGCCGGGCAGCAAGCTAACTGCAACGCCAACGGATTGGCCGGGCTGCGGCAGGGGTCACACTGAGGGCGTCCGACGGGCTAATAAAGGAGTCGGCATGAACCAGACAGAGCAACCCAACGGTGGCTTTGATTGGCCCAAGGTGGGCGATGCCGCAAGGCGCCTTCTAATTGGCCCTGTCAACTTTGCGGGCCAAGGCGAGGCCTGGGCTCAGGCGGTCAATCACCATCTGTCTGAGGTTCAGGCGGTCAGTTTTGGGCTGGAAGCAGCCAACCGGTTTGACTTTCCGGCTTCCCGAGTGGTGCCGCAGGCGACCTACCGCAATGACAAGACCTGGCAGCAAGCCCATTTTGAGTGGGTGACAAGCCATTTCAGTCATGTCTTGATAGAAGCCTTCCGGCCACTGTTTGGCGGCTTGTTCCATTTTGACCCGTTTAAAGAAGCCAAGCTGCTCGGCCAGATGGGTGTGCAGGTGGCCTTTGTAGCCCACGGATCAGAGGTCCGGGTACCTTCACGGCACGCCAAGCAGCAGGCGGCTTCACCCTTCGCCTCTGGGCAGTACCCTGGTCAGCGCAACCTGGAGCGGCGCTCCAGGCGGCACGTGGCTGTGGCCAACCAGGCTGGGTTGCCAATCTTCGTCTCCACCCCAGACTTGGTTGAATACCTGCCAGCCGGGCGTTGGCTGCCAATAGTGGTGGACCCAGAGCGCTGGGCCAACCAAGCCTCGGTGATGGCGCGGCCAACTCCAGTGGTGCTACATGCGCCATCGGACATGCTGATGAAGGGCACCGACTTGGTTCGACCTCAGCTGACTGAACTAGAGAAAAAAGGCCTGATTGAATATCGCGAGTTGACCGAAGTTCCGGCGGATGACCTGCCAGGTGCCATGGCTGAAGCCGACCTGGTGCTGGATCAATTCAGGGTGGCTAGCTACGGCGTGGCAGCAGTCGAAGCAATGGCCGCCGGGCGGGCCGTGATTGGGAATGTCAGCCAACTAGTGCGCCAGGCTGCTTTTGGGTTGGCCGGTCAGGAACTGCCCATCTGGGAAGCGCAGCCTGATTCGATCGGCAGGGCTGTCATGGACCTGGTGAATCAACCAGACAAGGCCGTCGCATTGGCCGCTGGCGGAAGCCAGTTCGCTCAAAAAGTCCACAATGGAGCCCAAAGCGCTGCGGTGCTGAAGGCTTTCTTGGAACGGTGATGCGAAAGGCGCTGCACTGGGGGATCGCTTGTGAGTGTTGACGTGGCGTGTAACCTAGCGGCTGGACAGTAATAGTGCCCAGCAAAGACTAGGAATCATCGTTATGCCCAACGCCGCGCAGACGGCCCCAGAGCGAGTCAAGGTGGTAATGCTTTCAGCTGCCAGCATTGAACTGGACAACCGCATCCATCAAAACGCCAAGACCTTACAGGCCCACGGCTATGACGTGGTGGTGACCTGGGGCGATCAAAGCTTGACGGAACCACTTGATGGTGAGTTCGATGGCGTACCCACCGTTACAGTGCCCGTGCGTTTCTATTTGCGAGACAGGCAAAGATATAGGCTTGCGAAGCTGTATCACTCCAAGGGACTGCTGGGCCGTCTGGGGTACCACAATGCCCAGCGATGGCGCGAAGCGGCACAGCGGTTGGCCGTTCGGGAAATGCGGACGCCCACTGAAGGAGCCCGGGCTTTTTACTTCCGCAAGAACTGGCACCGGGTGCGCTCCAAGGCTCTGAGCCTGCACGAGGCCCGCATTGATCGCCGCCGGGCGGCTTGGGATTGGCGCAGGGAGCTGGCCCACATGGCTGATCTAGAAGTCGGTTTTGGTGACAAGCTAATGGAGCTGGCGCCAGACATCATTCATGTGGGTGACCTGCAGCTGCTCTGGGGGGCGGTCAATGTCAAGCTGCTATTGGCTAAGCAAAGTCATCCGGCGGCAGTGATCTACGACGCCCGCCGCTATGTGGCTGACATGCCGCTATATGCCCCGCACACTGGCCAGGCCTTCGTCCAGATGCAACAGGCTGCCATTGAACAAGTAGACGGCGTGATGGCTCTCAGCCAACCGCTGGCTAGCCTGATCCAGACTAATCTCTCGCTGGCCGAACCCCCCAGTGTGGTGCCCGTTACAGCGCTGGGCTCAACCACGCCCGGTGAACTGCCAGCGCCGGCTTTGCGGGAATTGCTTGTGTTGCCTGATGATGTGCCACTACTGGTTTACTTTGGCCACACCGACGCCAGCACTGATTTCGATAGCGTGCTGACGGCTCTGCGGGGCATGCCGGAGCTGCATTTGGCTCTGGTCTGCTTGCCGTCGGTGCGGTCAGGCAGGGCTCGGTCCTTGGCGGCCAAGGCCAAACAGGAAGGCTTCTTGGACCGGCTGCACCTGGTTGACCCGGTGTCACAGGATCAGACAGTTGGTTTCTTGGCCTCGGCCACCATGGGGATTTGCCCATTGGACCCAGATCAGGTTGGCAACCAGCTGGCGGTGCCGGAAATGGTCTTGGACTACCTGGCGGCAGGGTTGCCAGTAGTGGCCAGTGACTTGCCGGCTTTGCGAGAGTTGGTCAACAAATACGCGGTTGGCGCGGTTTTTCAAACCGACAGTGCCACCTCGGTCGCTGCCGCCATAGAACAAGTCTTGGCCCAGCACAAAGAGCTAGTGGCAGCTACCACCAATCAGCAGATGTGGCAGGACTTGGGCCCAGAAGCTGGGCAAGCTGCCTTGATCAGTCTGTACCAGCAGGTCGCCGCAAGCCTGACCACCGATTCTGGTAATCAGGCATGAAAGCTCAGACTGTGGCCGCTGAGCCGAAAAAACCGGCCCAAGCCCAGCCGCAGCGTCATGTGGTGATGGCGGTGCCAGGTGGCATTGCGCGCGACATCCGGGTTCGCAAAATGGCCGCATCGGTTCAGGCCCTTGGTTATCGCTTGACTTTGCTGTACCTGGATCCAACAGTCAAGGTGCCGACGGAGCAGATGTTGGATGGAATACGCACCGTGGGTGTGCCCTTCAGCCTGTCAATGGTAAAGGTGCGTGACAAGGCTCTGCGGGAGCGGCGTTTGAAGAAGATGAAACGGCGCTTTGGCTACCGCATAGAAAAAGACCAGCTGATTGCCCAGCAACGGCTAACTAGTCTGAGGCTACGTCGACCTACCGAGAAATGGCATCCAACTGCTTGGTACAGGTTGGTTTTCTGGATTCGATCTACCGCCAGGGCCAAGCGCTTGCGGCGGGTTGAAAAATGGGAAGAAAAGCGTGATTCGTGGAATTGGCGGGCCGAATTGCTCAATGTGGCTTCAGTTGAAGTGGCTTTCGGCCCCTTGATGCGACAGCTGGAGCCGGACATTTTGCATATTCACGACTGGCCCACCCTGTGGGCGGCAGTCAACGCCAAACGTTACTTAGCAAAGCGCAGCAAAACTGTCCAGACAATCTATGACGCCCATGAGTATGTGGCCGGCCAGCATCTTCAAACCGAACGCATCCGCAGGGCCGCCACTAGCCTTCAAGCTGAGGCTATTGGCCAGTTCGATGCCGTCATCACCGTCAGCCAGGCGATAGCCGATCGCCTTCAAGCCGATCACGCCTTAGACCAAACACCAACCGTGATCTTCAATGTCCCACCCCTGCACCAAGGCGGCGAAGAGCCACCACAAACCTTGCGTGAGTTGATTGATCTGCCTGATGAGGTGCCTTTGGTGGTCTATTCCGGGGGGATCAATCCGGTGCGGAACCTGCCCAACGCCATCGAGGCCTTCCAATGGCTTGAAGGCGTTCATCTAGCCATCATTGCCGTGCCAAACACAACCTGCGTCCACGCTCAGGATTTGCAGCGGCAAATCGAAGAACTAGGCCTTGAGGACCGCATCCACCTGGTCGAACCAGTCCAACCAGACCAGATCATCTCATTTGTTTCCACGGCGGATTTGGGTCTGCACCCAATGATTGGCGGCTTGCCTAATCACGAGATGGCCCTACCGAACAAAATTTTCGACTACCTGAGGGCTGGCTTGCCCATCGCCGTGTCCAACTTGGCAACCATGAGCCAATTCGTCAAACACTGGGGTGTGGGAGAGGTCTTTGACTGGGAAGACCCAGAGTCAATCGCTGCCGCCATCCGGCGAGTACTAGACAACCATGCAGCTTTAGCGGCGGCCACAAACAACCAAGAAATGCGGCAAGCCTATTCGTGGGAACGCCAGGAGGAACATCTGGCCAAGTTGTATCAATCATTGGATGACAAAGCGACCGCTGCCCAGTAGGGGTTCATGGCCCCAGCCACAGCATCACCTTTCGGACAAGAAGAACCCTTAGAGTAGAGCCATGAGTCGCGTCGCGCTGCTTGGCCTGTACCCTCACCGGGCTGATCTTGACGCATTGTCCCTAACCAGTGCGCTCTACCAGGAGGGTCACCAAGTCAGTCACTTGTCGCTGGCAGGCTTGCTAACACCGTCCAGCCAGGTCATTTCGCAGGGCGTTGGAGTGATTGAGCAAGGCACCCCTGGGCTGTTTAGCCGCTTTGAACGCTTCCAGGCAGAGCAGTATCACTGGCCACGGTTGTCCTACTATTCAACCCGCGAATCAGAGTTGGGCCAGGCCAGGTTGGCTCGGCAAGAGCTGCTGATCCAGGCCGGACTTGATGCAGCCACCTGGCGGCACAAACGGGATCAGCTGACACATCGACTCCGTTTCAAGAACCTGGTCCGCCGCGGCCAACGGAATGCACGTCGTGACAAGCGATCTGGCTACCAACCTGGCAGGGCTTTGCGCGGCCCCGCTAGCTGGCCCGCCCTGGCGGCCGACCTTGACCTGGCCTTGCAAGAACCCCTGATGCGGTTACGGCCAGAGGTCATCTATGTGCTGGATTTGGAAATGTTAGAGGCTGCATTAGTGGCGCGGTCCAACCTAGGCTCAGGCCAGAAAAAGCCACAGGTCCTCTACCAAGCCAGGCGTTGCTTCTCCAACCAGGCCAGTCGCCGGGCTGCTTCAACTAACACTGCCAAGGCTGTTGAATCCGCAGCAGCTGCTTTGACCGCCATGGAGACGACCCTGTTGCCCAGAGCTGACTTTGTGGTGGCTGCCAGTCCCACTGTTCTAGCTGACCTTGGGACCGCCGGCTACCGCGCCAAGGGTGGTTTGGTGGCCAGCCAGCTAGTGGCTGGCAGTTGGCCATTCGTCAGGCAAGACAGCCTTGACCCTGGCGAGGCTACCCAGACCAGCAAAGGCCTGGCAACCAGCGACTTACGTCACAGGTTGGGGTTGCCCAAAGACGTGCCACTGGGCGCCTTGATAGCAACTCCAGATGGGCGAGACGACGTTGCGGCAGCCTTCAGTGCTCTTGACTCGCTCGATGACGTACACCTTGCCGTTGCGCTGCTACCGACCATCCACAGTGACCGAGCCGGTGCTCTGGCCGCCACAGCCAACCGGGCTGGTTTTTCCGACAGGGTCCATTTTGTCGAATTACCACTTGGTGCCCAAGGCTGGCCGGAGTTCCTAGCTAGCGCCAGTTTTGGACTGGTCAGCCGGCGAGGTGACCAGGTGACCGGTTTTGACTGGCCTTTGGTGGCGCTGGCGGCGGCCGGATTACCGGTGGCTGTGCCTGACATGGCCGCCATGGCTGATCCAGTGCTGCGCCTCCAGGCTGGGCACGTCTTTCTACCTGATTTAGAGGCCAACGACATGGCTTTGGCGGTGCGAGCGGTGCTGGCCGAACCTGAGCTTCTAAAAGACGGGGCAAGACGCTTAGCAGACCACTTCAAGGCAGAGATGGCGGCCGGCCAAGAGGTGCTGACCAGCCTTTTTACCAACCATGTGGCGTAGGCGAGGTAGGCTCTGACGCGTGGTTCACTCACCGGTTTCAGTGTTCTTGACTGTGCTGAACGAAGGGGCGCATCTGGCTGCGGCTCTCGACTCGGTTTTGAATCAGGACTACCCCGGCCCCATCGAAGTGGTGGTGGCATTGGGGCCTTCAACCGACCAGACCGATGAAGTGGCCGGCCAAATCGCCCGGCGTGACCCTCGCGTCAAGTTGGTCGGCAACCCCACAGGCAAAATCCCCAATGGACTGAATACGGCTTGGCGGGCCTGCGCTAATGAATATTTGATCAGGACAGACGGCCACGCTGTCTTGCCTCCGGGTTACATCGCTCAAGCGGTGGCTGATCTTGACCAGACCGGCGCGGCCAATGTGGGCGGTGTCATGGTGCCGCAAGGGCAAACCCCGTTTGAACGGGCGGTCGCCCGCGCTATGGCGTCGAAGGTGGGGATCGGGCCGGTTGCCTTTCACACTGGCGGTAAAGCTGGACCAGCCAAGAGCGTCTACCTGGGCTGTTTTCGGCGTCAAGCTCTAGTTGAGGTCGAAGGCTACGCCGAGGGCCTGCACCGCGGTGAAGACTGGGAACTCAACCACAGGTTGATTCAAGCTGGGCATTTGGTCTTTTTTGACCCAGCCCTGCGGGTGACTTACAGGCCAAGGGGCAACCTTCAAGCTCTAGCTAAGCAGTACTTCTCAACCGGCCAGTGGCGGGCAGAGGTGATGCGTCGGCATAGGGCAACCATCAGCCCACGTTACCTGGCTCCACCTCTCGCGGTCACGGCAGTAGCAGCAGGCCTGCTGACAGGCTTGTCTGGTCTTGCCCGTTCTGGCGCTAAAAACCCCGGTCGCAAGACTATCTGGCGTCGGTTGGGCCTGGTGGTGCCAGGCTTGTGGGCGGCTGGCGAGGTTGGCGCAGCCGCCGTGGCGGGGCGGGGCCTTGACTGGCGGGCTCGTGTCTGGCTGCCACTAGTTATGGCCACCATGCATTTGGCCTGGGGCGCCAGTTTCATCAGGGGAGTGGTGGCTCCACCGGGGAAACAAGCAGACCAACTAGGGGCCAAAGCGCAGGCCTGGCCACCTGGATCAAATGGCGAAATGGCCCCGTCTGGCTAGTCTGGCTCACCTGGCCACCTGCTAAGCACTATGGTTGACCGGGTTTGACTTGTCTTGCATCTCGACTACCTAAGAAAGGACCTGGTAAGTGTCTGATCAATCACAGGCCACTGTGTCGCGTGATGAACTGCACGTCTACGAGGCGAAACGCACTGGTTTGCCGCCAATAGGGCAGTACTTTCGTGACCTGATTCAGCGGTGGCCCTTCGCGGCGGAGTTCTCTAGATCATCCATCAGGGCGGCCAACACAGATACCGTGCTGGGGCGGATCTGGCTGGTACTCAACCCACTGCTGTTGGCTGTGGTCTATTTCGTCTTGGTAATTGTGCTGTCGACGGCTCGCTTGGAAGATCCAATGCGTCGCCTGGCAGACATCTGCTGTGGGCTGTTCATCTTTTACATGCTTTCGGGTTCAATCAGCAGCGGAGCTGGCGCTGTGACCAGTGGCGGAAGCCTGATCACCCGGCTGGCTTTTCCCAGGTTGCTGATGCCGTTCGCGGCAGTGCGCACAGCCTTGTACCGCTTCTTCCCCACAGTCCCGGTCTATTTTGTGCTGCGAGCCTTCACCAACTCACCGTGGTCATGGAACATGCTCCTGGCTGTAGTGTTCTTGTTCTTCACGGTCATTTTCTCAGCCGGTTTGGCTGCCATGATGGCCACCTTCCAGGTTTACTTCCGTGACACCTCAAGCTTCTTGCCTTATGTGATACGCATTTGGCTGTACCTCTCACCAATTCTGTGGTCCGTGGACAAAGCCAACTTTTCAAACCCGCTGTGGCAGGTGGAACGCTTTGGTAATCCCTTGTTCTCACTGATTGGCGGTTGGAATGAACTGCTCCAAAACGGCACCATCCCCGGTTGGAGCTCATGGGTCATGGCCGCAGTCTGGGCACTGCTTTCGGTAACGGCCGGTTCACTGCTGTTCATGTCAAGGGAGCGTGATTTCGCTGTCCGCCTCTGATCCAAAACGGCCTGAGGCTGGGCAAGAGCCACCTGCTGTCAGCGTCCAGGACCTATCAATCACCTACCGCACCACTTTTGAGCGGGTACCAACCTTGAAGACTGCGCTGCTCAGGTTGGGGCGCGGCGAGCGAGCCATCAAAGAAGTCCACGCCATCCAAAACATGAGTTTCGATGTACCGGTGGGTACATCGCTAGGCATCATTGGAGCCAACGGTGCCGGCAAATCCACCTTGATGCGAGCCGTAGCCGGCATCTTGGTGCCTTCTTCAGGCCGGATCGAGGTGCGCGGCCGAATCAGCTCGCTGCTGGCGTTGGGAGTTGGCTTCAACCACAAGCTGACCGGCAGAGAAAACATCATTCTGGGGGGACTTGCCCAGGGGTTAAGCCGGGCACAAATCGAAGAGCGAGCCGAACAAATATCTGACTTTGCCGACATCGGCGAATTCATCGACATGCCTTTGCTGACCTACTCCAGCGGCATGGGGGCGCGCCTGGCCTTCTCAGTGGCGGTCCACATGGACCCCGACATCTTGATGATTGACGAGGCCCTTTCGGCTGGTGATGCGGCCTTCCGCGTGAAAGTTGCCAAGAAGATGGAAGAGCTGATGGAATCAGCCCGAGCCTTGTTCTTGGTCTCCCACGCCTTGGGTTCAATCAAAGACACCTGCAACGACTGCATCTGGATGCACAAAGGCAAACTTATGCTGCACGCCGACCCCGAGACCTGCATCAAGGCCTACACCAAGTTCCTCAAGGTGGGAGAGAACGCTTTCACCATGGAGGACCTCTAGCAGTGTCGGCAACCCCAGGCAGCCAACGTCCCTACAGGGTGGTCCACATTAGTTCGGTCCACCAGTGGACGGACAACCGGATTCACTACCGTGAAGCCGCCAGCCTGGTGGCCATGGGCTACCAAGTGGCTCTGATTGCGGTGGATAACCAGCTGCAGGCCCCTGACTCAGGGGTGGTGGTGCTGAAAACCAAGCGTTTACCCAGGTGGCTCAGGCCTTGGCTGGGTGTGGCCCGCGCCGGGCGGCTAGCCTGGCGGACACGCGCTGACCTGTTCCATCTGCACGATCCCGAGTTGGTCTGGCTGATTCCCATTTTCCGGGCCATGGGCAAAAAAGTCATCTACGACGCGCACGAGGATTTCCCCGAACAGGTGCGCGACAAGGACTACCTGGGTCCGGGGCTAAAGCCGCTGATTGGTCTGGTGGCCCGTCTCCTGGTGGCGATTGGTGGCCGGGCCAATGCGGTGGTTGCCGCCACTGAAACAATTGCCCGGCGCTACAACCCCGACCGCACCTGGGTGGTGCACAACTATCCAGTTGAGCGTCTGCGCGATGCCGAGGCGCCAGAAGCGCCAAACCGTCCGGTTGGCTTGTGCTACATCGGTGACTTGGACCAAGTGCGTGGTGGCTTCGCCATGCTAGATGCCCTGGCAAGTCCCGGATTTCCGCAGGGTTGGTGTCTGCTGGCAGCTGGGCCAATGCCAGACCACTTTGCTGTGCAGGCCAAGACCCATCAAGGCTGGGCCAAAGTTGATCATCGCGGCCTGTTACCCCCGGAGCAAGCTCGTGACCTGCTGCTTCAAGGTCAGGTCGGCCTGCTAGTTTTCCAGGACGTGGCGGCTCACCGCGAGGCTCTGCCAAACAAACTGTTTGAATACTTGGCAGCCGGGTTGCCGGTTGTGGCTTCCGACTTCCCGCTGTGGCGGGAAATCTTGAGCGAACCAGCGGCCGGTCAACTGGTAAACCCGGCTGACCCGGAGGCCATTGCCCTTGCCGTGAGGCGTTATGCCCAGAACCCGGACCTCTTGGCCGAGCACGCCGCCAGTGCCCGACAGCTAGCAAAACGTTTCAACTGGCAAAGCGAAGCCAAGGTGCTAGGACAGGTCTACCAAGCCGTTCTGGGGTCGAGGTAGCTCATTCGCCTCACAAAACCAGCCGGTTCTTCGGTTCTGCACGGCGCACTGCCGCTAGGACATTGGCATCGAGGGCTGATCGCACCTCCTCAAACGGCTTGGTCGTCTCGGAGGGAATTCACAGTGTCGTTTGTAACCATGACACCTCTGCGTGGCAAAGGGGAAAAACCGACAAAGGAGTCCTCGGCTGACGCAGGACTGCCGTATCCGTTTTCTTTGGTGAACTGCCTGGTCAATTCCGTAATCGGTCCAGCCAGTTGAGTCTGGCGCTCATACTTTGCGGCGAAGGCCTGAGCCTCAGAAACTTGCTCAGGGCTGATTTCAGCCAACAAAGTGGCCGCTTCGCCTAGAGCTCTGGCCACCTCAGGTCCGCTGACTTCGCTGATGGGCAACCAGAGCGGGTAGCCCTGCAAGACTTGGCTGGCCCCCGCACCTGGCGGATGGACCGAGACAATCGGCTTGCCGGTTGCCATGTACTCAAAGACCTTGCCGGAAGTGACAAACTTGCCGCCCCCAATCGCCAGTACGTTGATGTCAATACCGGCGTAGTACTGCCCCGATTCAGTCTTCGGGACTGGCCCAACCACCTCAATTCCATCAGGCTTGGCCCGCCAAATCATGCCAGCCACTGGATCGCGGTTGGGATTTGGCCGCGCCCCGAAGAATCCGATGTAACCAGCAATCTTCAGCACCGCATCAGTTGGGATGAGGCCTTCTTCCTTGGCCTGCCGCCAACCGTCAAGCAGCTGCGGAATGGGCACCTTGTCGCTGATGGTGCCGAGGTAGCCAAACGTCAAAGGCCGTGCCTTGTCAGTGTCCGATGCCGGGGCTTCTCCGGAGCCCAGCGTCAACAGTTCTGCATCCCAACCGTTAGCAACCAGGCGGCACCGGTCCGCTACTTCCGGGTAGCGCTGCGAGTAGTAGTCCAAGATGCCTTGGTTGACGTACCAAAGCTGCGTGGCGGCATCTAGCTGCCGTTTCTCCAGTTTCCCAACCCGGGATTTGGGTCCGTGCATCGGCTCGCCAGAAAAGACGTTCAGCGTCCAGGCGTCGCGGTTGTCCAGCACGTATGGCACCTTGCTCCCCCGCCAAAAGCGGTGAGCCGCACCAAAGGCGCTGTAAGGATTGCCAGTGGCCAGCACTAGGTCAATCGGAGATTTCCGGTGCAAGGCCTTCAGTGTCTTGACCACGGTGGGCAGCCACATGGCGTAGCCAAAATCTGGGTAGACCAGCTGCTCGGCAACCTTGCGCCAGCGCCGCCACCACTTGGGGGAGACTCGGTGGAACAAGGACCAAGTGGAGCGGTCCAAATTGCGGAAGGGCCAGGGGAAGGCAGTCCGAATCAGCTCAATGCTGGGGTCGATGTGGGCCTCAAGAGACTCGTCCGCGCCAGTGATTTTGATGAAGACCTCGCGTTCAACTGTGATCACCGTGACACGCCAACCGGCCTTAGCAAACGCGTTGGCAGTGGCCAGTTGCCGGTAGGTTCCACCACCGCGCGATGGCGGGAATCCCCAGGCAATGTAGGCTATGTGCGGTCTTGGCATGGTTCCCTCCGGCGGTAGTGTAGAGTGCCTGGCGAGGCAATCCTAATTCGACTGATCGCCTTGAGACGAATCGATGGTGAGAGGGTCAAAGGATTGGCCCTGTGGAAGCTGATGAAAGGAACAGCACAATGAAGAAAGCGACAGCCGTGGCCTTGTTGTCGCTAGCGGCGGTGAACGTGGCAGCGATTGGGGCTGGAGGCTATGTCCTGAACTCCAAGATGAACCGCCAACACGAAGCCTTGATGGAAACCAACGCCGATGAGGTGGCTCTGCTTCAAAAACGTCTTTCGGTAGTGGCAACCCAAAAAATAGCTGCCATGCCGTTCTATGACTTTGGCGAAAGAGTCAACGTAGACATTACTAAGTATGACCCTGCTGGGAAGTACTTCGATTGGTCGGCCGTGGTCGAAATGGTGACGGATGTTGACCAAGATGGTGTGATATTTACTGCCCAACGAGGCTCAGCCAACCGTTACGACCCAATCCAGATTTGCCAATATGGACTAGAACAGTTTAGTAACTATGTAGAAACTGGCGATGCCAAGTTCTTGGCAGAAGCAAGGCACCAAGCAGACTACATTATATCTGCCATTGACCAGGCAACCGGGTTGCTGCCAATCCCGTTTGACTACCAACTGCCCGACGTGGAGCCGCTAAAAGCTCCCTGGGCGTCTGCAACCGCGCAAGCCCAGGCCCTGTCTTTGTTGAGCAGGTTCTACAAAGAAACTGGTGAGACTGTTTTTCTAGACGCTGCCAAACTAGCAATGAAACCACTTACCGTCAAAGTGGCTAGTGGCGGTGTGGTCGGGGAGTTCTTTGAACAGCCTTTCTTCGAGGAATACCCAACCAAGATTCCGAGTCATGCGCTGAATGGAATGATGTACGCCATCATTGGTTTGTATGACCTATGGCAGAACGCAGCCGACAACTCAGCCCAAGAACTGTACCAGCAGGGCATTCAGACACTTTTGATGGCTTTACCTTACTACGATGCAAATGGTGTCAGTTTCTTCTGGCTGATTCACATTTACGGCACTAGTCTACCGAACTATTATGACCCTGCCAGTCATGTCATGCATGTCAAGCAACTGCAAGTCATTGCCCAGCTCGAAAGCGATCCAGTGTTCGACTATTACCTTGATCAATGGACTATCTACGTGAATGGTGAAGAATAGTAGAGCCTTTGCATAGGATGCATGGTGTGACTCAGACAGAATCAGGAGAGACGTCTTGAAGGTAGTCAGTGTGGTGGGCGCTCGCCCCCAGTTCGTCAAGCTAGCTCCCATGGCAGCCGCTATGGACCAAGCCGGGTTGCAGCACATCATTGTGCACACCGGTCAGCACTACGACCCGAATATGTCTGGGGTGTTTTTTGCTGATCTGAAAATCCCGGCACCAGACATTAATCTTGAGGTCGGTTCAGGGGCCCACGGTGCCCAGACTGGTCAAATGATGGCTGGACTGGAGAAAGTCTTTACTGATCAAGCCCCAGATTGGGTGTTGGTTTACGGAGATACCAACACCACTTTGGCCGGGGCCCTGGCAGCGGTCAAAGACCATTGGCCAATTGCCCATCTTGAGGCTGGCCTGCGCAGCTTCAACCGTCGCATGCCCGAAGAAATCAACCGTGTGCTAACCGACCACGCCGCTGATCTGCTGCTGGCTCCTACCGAAGTAGCGATGGGCCACCTGGCAAAAGAAGGTCTGGCCGCCAGGGCACACCTGGTTGGCGACGTCATGACAGATGTCTTGTACAAGGTGCGCGATGCCGTCACGGCGCAGAACCTGGTGGCGGCTGGAGACTATCTGGTCAGCACCATACACCGGGCCGAAAACACCGACTCCAAAGCGGGTCTAGCCCGCATCATTGATCAATTGGCAGCCCTGCCAATCGAGGTTCGTCTGCTGGTTCACCCACGGTTGGCTGCCAAAGCCAAGCAGCATGGCCTAAGCCTGAACAAGGGGGCCATCAAACCAGCCCAGCCACTGGCCTACCCCCAAATGGTGGCGGCCGTTCTGGGATCCAGGGGCGTGGTGACCGACTCGGGCGGCCTGCAAAAAGAGGCCTTCTTGCTGGACAGGCCATGCACCACGCTGCGGCCTGAAACCGAGTGGACAGAGACTCTAGCCGGGGGTTGGAATGTGTTGGCGCTCGATGCCGCCGACTTGGCCCAGGTGGTGATGCGGCCAACCCCAACAACTAGCCGCGGCACACCCTATGGCGACGGCCGGGCGGCCCAAAAAGCGGTCATCACTTTGCTAGGTGAATAGCCTCAACAGGCGGTTGAGCAGGCAGAGATGAGTGGCGTGGACCAGGCCACCACAAGAAATAGGTCCCAGCCACCCGAGCTGGCCGGGATTGAGACCACCACCACCAAACGGCTAGACATTGAAGGTCTGCGGGCCCTCGCCATCGTCCTAGTAGTGGTCTACCACGCCGTCAACAGCTGGCTACCCGGCGGCTTTACCGGGGTGGATGTTTTCTTTGTGATCTCCGGTTTTTTGATCACCGGGCAGATTTGGCGCGAGGTCGCCACCACCGGCCGCATTAGATTGGCCCGCTTCTGGTCTAGGCGAGCCAAGCGGCTGCTGCCAGCCACCATGGTGGTTCTGCTTTTCTGTTCAGCCGTGACGCTGAGCGCGCTGGCCATAACTCAGCGCACTACCTTTGGCGGCGACATTGTTTCGGCTGCCTTGTATCTGGTCAATTGGCGCCTGGCTGGCCGGGCAGTCAACTACGCCGCCGAGGGCACTGGCTTGTCACCGGTGCAGCATTTTTGGTCGCTAGCAGTCGAGGAGCAGTTCTATATCCTTTGGCCGCTGCTGGTCAGCTTGGTGGTGTTGATTGTGGCTCATCAGGTGGGCCGCCGGCGAATTGCCCTGATTGTAGCCATTTCACTGGTGGTGATTGTCTCTCTTGCCTGGTCAATCCAGTTGACTTCCAGCAATCAGCCGATGGCGTTCTTTGTCACCCAAACTAGGTTGTGGGAATTGGGGCTAGGGGCACTTGGAGCGCTGGCTTTGCCCCTGGTAGCCCGCCTGAAGGCGACCATCCGAGCAGTGATGGCCGCAAGTGGTGTTGGATTGGTTGCTCTGACGGCGGTGGTGGCCCGGGAAAACGTGGCCTGGCCGGGATACCAGGCCCTGCTGCCGTGCCTGGGCACACTAGCAATCATCTTGGCTGGCTCCTACCCGCCAGATTCTGGGCTGAGACCGCACCCGGTGGCCAGGGTCTTGGCAATCAGGCCAATGGCGTGGCTCGGCGCCCTGTCCTATTCCTGGTACCTATGGCATTGGCCTGCCTTGATCTGGGCCAGAGCCCTTTGGCCAAACCAAACCGGGCCGGTCTACCTGGCGGTGGCGGTCGCTTCGCTGCTGCCAGCCTACTTGACCCATCGTTTTGTGGAGAATCCCATTCGGTACGGTCCCATCTTCACCCGGCGACCCATGGTGGCCCTGGCAGTTGGCGGATTGTGCACAGCGATTGGAGCCAGCGCGGGGCTGGTGGTGTACCAATTCAATCATTGGACCAGACCGGTGGCCCAGCGGTCGGCTGATCCAGTGATTGAAGGGCAAGCTAGCCCATCCGCTGGTCAACCAACCCTTGGCGCAACCCCGAGCGGAGTGGCGCCAAGGGATTGGCAGGCCATCTCGGCCATTTCAAGCTACCCCGTGATCAGGCCTGATCCCTTGGAGGCTCAAGATGATCTGCCCGAGAGTTACACCTCAGGCTGCCGCCAAGAATATGACCACGCAGAACCCGGTCCCTGTCTGGCCGGTGACCAGGAAGCTGATACCACCATTGCCGTGGTGGGGGACAGCTACATTGAGCAATGGGAACCGGCCTTGGACTTGGCAGCCAAGGGACTGGGTCTGCGGGTTTTGGGCTATTACAAAACTGGTTGCCCGCTGTCGGTGGCGGCGATAGATGCCAGACAGACGCAGGTTGAGGCTTATGCCACCTGCCCAGTTTGGGCCAGGGCGGTGGTCAGGGAGCTAATTGACTTGAAGCCGGCTTTTGTCTTGGTCTCCCAACGTCTTTCTGAAGCTCTGAGTGATCCCAGCGATCCGGCATCGCCCTTAAGCCAAACTGCCATGGCTGAAGGAGTGACTGAGCTGTGGCGCCAACTCGAAGCGGCTGGCATTCCGATAGTGGTGTTTGGGCGAAATCCAGACGGTGCCCTTGCTTATGACACCGTCTACGAATGTGTTGCTCAACGGGTTGACTCGCTGGGCGATTGTGCCTTCGAGCCAGACACCTCAACCGCCCGCTGGCAAAAAGAACTAGTGGCGGAATTTGGGCCTGGGGCTAGCTACTTTGACTTGAACGACTGGATCTGCTCGCCAACGTTGTGTCCGGCGGTGATTGACGGCCTGCTGGTCTACCGCGGAACTACCCATCTGACAGCCACCTTTGCTGCCAGCTTGGCTCCAGTACTGGAGTTAGAGCTGGCCAAACACCTATGATGGCTTGGCCGCCTTGTGGGAGATTTTTGGCGCCACAAAGCCTTGTGGCGCAAGGTCCTATTGCGCCTGCGGTAACGTTGGATGCGGCTCGAATGCCAGGCCCAGCGCTAGCTACAGTAAAGGAACCAAGTGGATTATTCGGTCGCCGCCACGGCGGACGTTGACTCAAGGGCATCCATTGGCGCAGGCTCGAAAATCTGGCACTTAGCTCAAATCCGCGAGCATGCGGTGCTGGGCCGCAATTGTGTGATTGGGCGCGGTGCCTACGTCGGCAGCGGTGTAAAGCTAGGCGACAACTGCAAGCTGCAAAACTACGCCCTGGTCTACGAGCCGGCTGAACTGGCTGACGGGGTGTTCATTGGCCCGGCGGCCGTGCTGACCAATGACACTTATCCCCGCGCCATCAACCCTGACGGCTCACTCAAGTCTGGTGATGACTGGGAGCTGGTGGGTGTGCGGATTGGTCAGGGAGCTTCGATTGGGGCCCGTGCAGTCTGCGTTGCACCAGTGTCGATTGGAGCTTGGGCCACCGTGGCCGCTGGCGCGGTGGTGGTAAAGGACGTGCCAGCCCACGCCCTGGTGGTGGGCGTGCCGGCTAGGCAAATCGGTTGGGTTGGTCACAGCGGCCACCGGCTGACAAAACAAGGCCAGTTCTGGGTTTGCCCCGTGACTGGTCAGAAGTACACGGAAACAGATCGAACCATTGAAGAGGTAGTAGAAAAAAATGAGTCTTGACTTCATCCCGCCTGCTAAGCCGATTATTGGAGATGACGAGCGGGCCGCCGTCGACCGGGTGCTGCGCAGCGGCATGATTGCCCAAGGTCCTGAAGTGGCGGCCTTTGAGAAGGAATTTGCTGATCAGCTGGTGGCTGGGCGCGACTGCGTGGCTGTGGCCTCTGGCACCGCCGGTCTGTACCTGGGCCTATTGGCCGCCGGGGTTGGCCCAGGCGACCAAGTGATTGTGCCATCCTTCACCTTTGCTGCCACGGCAAACTCGGTGGCCCTGACCGGCGCCACGCCAGTCTTTGCCGACATTGACCCGGACTATTTCTGCTTGGACCCGGCAGCTGTTGAAGCTGCCATCACGCCTCAGACCCGCGGCATTATGCCGGTGCACCTGTACGGCCAGCCGGCTGACATGGACGCCCTGGTGCCATTAGCTAAGGCTAAGGGCTTGGAGCTGTATGAAGATGCCGCTCAGTCGCACGGTTCCTCACTTCACGGGCAGATGTGTGGTAGCTGGGGCCTGTTCGCCATGTTTTCGCTCTACGCCACCAAGAACATGACCACCGGTGAGGGTGGCATGGTCTCTTGTGCCACCCCGCAAATGGTGCACACCGTCAAACTGCTGCGCAACCAGGGCATGGAGCGCCAGTACGCCAACGAACTAATTGGCCTGAACGAACGAATGACTGATATTCAGGCCGCCATCGGGCGTGTTCAACTGTCAAAGCTAGCCGCTTGGACCGCCGCCCGGCAGGCCAACGCGGCGTTCTTCGACGCCAACCTACAAGGTGTGGTGGTGCCCAAAGTCCGGCCCGGGGCCGTGCACGTCTACCACCAGTACACCATCAAGGTTGACGGTGATCGTGACGCCATTGTCAAAGCGCTCAAGGAAGAACACGGTGTGGGTTCTGGGGCCTTCTACCCAACGCCCAACCACCAGCTGGCTTCGCTCAAGCAATTCGCCCCTGGGCTTGATCTTCCCCAGACCGCCAAGGCAGCCGCTCAGGTGCTGTCGCTGCCGGTCCATCCATCCCTAACTGAGGCAGACCGTGAGCGAATTGTGACGGCTGTCAACACCGTAGTGAAAGCAGGTGCCTAAAATGGCAAACCTCCGCGCAGGAGTAATTGGTATTGGTTCAATGGGGCGCCATCACGCCCGCATCATGCGCCAAATCGATGGCGTTGATCTGGTGGCAGTGGCTGATCCGGGGGGCGACCGTTTTGGCGTGGCCCAAGGTCTAGAGGTTGGCCAATCAGTGGCTGACCTGATCAAAGCCAACTTGGACATGGCGATTGTGGCTGTGCCAACGGCTTTCCACGAGGAGGTGGCAATTGCGTTGGCTGGGGCTGGCGTGGCCACCATGGTTGAAAAGCCAGTCGCGGCCCCAGC
>Ga0082212_10001856_pt1 | contig 31145 bp, 16 predicted proteins | sample TergutNt197P3_FD_71548 | JGI IMG/M metagenome (GOLD analysis project Ga0082212, IMG submission 71548) | Neocapritermes taracua P3 segment gut microbial communities from Petit-Saut dam, French Guiana - Nt197 P3 | ecosystem: Host-associated > Arthropoda: Insects > Digestive system > Gut ...
TGGGGGCGGCGTGTTCGCGGGAGAAGAAAGGGGCGAAGGGGCGGGGGGGGGCGCAGGGGGGGGGGGGGGCGCAGGGGGGGGGGGTGCAACCCCGCCGGTAGTCGCCATTTCGGTTGAACTCACCGGCGGACTTACGTCCGCCGCTCTTGCGCTCTCTGGGGGAACAAAATCAAGAGCGAAATCAAACATAGTAACCGAGAGCATTTCTCTGGGTTCAAGTTCTTCAATTCGGAGGGTGCGAGTGCGTTTCTGTTTACGGGAGGCGGAAATGTTCAACATCATGTTGCTACTGGTTCGAAGAGAATCGATTAGGCGACCGTGCCTTTGCTTCACACATGTTACGAAGAAATGGGCAATCATTCAAGAGGAAAATCGGCATATTCTGTCCGTCAAGCAATCTATCGACAAGTTTGTCACAACCGCTCGGCGGTCGATTGCCTGCCACGAGGATTTCACTTTCGAGCGAAAGCCAAGTACCAGACTCATCGGCGGACGAACGTCCGCCGCTCGTGTGCCATGCCTTGAAAACGTTCCGGTTGTAAGGTAAAATAACGCCAGTTCTGGGGAGGTCGTTTTTCTCTCCAGACGATTTGAAATATCAGTTATGCGAGCCACACTTCAACGAAAAGTTCTTTACGCCGTTTCGCTCATCGTATTGATGCTTCTGCTCTACTTCATCGGTCGTCCCGCTCAAGTAACCGTTCAGGCAGGCGGCGAAATTCGAGCGGTTCCCGGCGGAGTGCTCGCCCAATACCGAACCCAAGAAGGACTCACCGAAGCCCAAATGGGGGAAATAGACCCCGCCAGCAGTACCATCAAATTGGCAACCTTCGGCATGAGAGGAGTTGCCATTGCCCTGCTCTGGCATCAGGCAAATGAAAAAGAGAAGCGGCACCAATGGAATGACGTGGTGGCAATTGGCAATCAAATCATATTTTTGGAACCGCACTTTATTTCGGTCTGGGATTTTCTCGGCTGGAAATTGGCATACAATGCCTCCGCCGATTTTGATGACTATCGGGAACGATACCGCTGGGTGATTCGCGGGATCGATTTTCTTCTCACCGGCTTGAAAAAGAACCAGCGGGCACCCAAACTTCATGAAAAAATTGGCTGGACGATTTCCCAGAAAATCGGCATTGCCGATGAAGTGGAACAGTACCGCCGATTGCTCCGGGAAGATGATGCTTTTGGGAGCCGACACGATTGTCCGTTGCCCTCAGACCGGGATAACTGGTTGCTGGGTCGCCGTTGGTATCACATGGGAGAAGCACTGGTTTTGAGCGGTGTCAGTATCGGAAATCAGTCTGATTTTATCTATTTTGCCAATTCTCGGTTAAACTTGTTCAACTATGCCAAGTGGAAACGGAAAGATGGCATTTTCGGCGAAGAGACAATCATGGCTTGGCAACGTGCCCTCGAAGAATGGAAAGAATTCGGCAGAATGGATTTGGCGACGGCAATTCCCAATGACGGTACATATAGAATGACCAAGGAGAACAAAGACAAAGCCCATCGTGCCAAGTTGGAAACCGTCGATATCGTGCGTGAAGAGGAAAAAGCACTGCTCGAAGAATTGCACAATATAGCCCCCGGCTTGAAAAAGACGCTTTGTATCGAACGTTGGCAACAACTCGGCGAACAACCCATTCAACAAGGCTCTCTGCTCCCGATGTTGGAAAAAGCCTACGAACTGAACATCAAGTATTATCCCATGGAAGAACTCCAAACGATTCGGCAATGGCTGGAAGAAAACGAGCCGGATTGGAAGACCCGACTGACCGCCGACCGAAATTCGATGATCCCCGTTGATCAGACGGAATTGCGGAACCTACCGTCGATGTTTCTAAATGAAGAAGATCGTGCGACATTAAGCAAGGTTGATGGTGAAATCGCCCAGGTGATGCAACGTTCGTTGGAAGTGTTGCGGATCACACCAAAGTTGTTGGAACAGGAAATACAAGAATTGGATGTCCCCCGCACACAGAAAAACAGGGCGAAAGCGATTGTCAGTGAATTGGAGGGACACAAAGCACGGATGCATTATTCCGAACTTTTCCGAGGAATTCTCAATTACCCTGAACGATTCCGGGAAGTTGCAATTCAAACAACGCAACAGGCGGACGATGCCCATCGTATCCGGTACGAAGCGAGAAAAGCCTATTATGAAGGTCGGCTCGCCGACTCCCTAAACGGCTGGCTCGATGCCATGCGGAAGTGGGACGAACTCCTTGACCTCGAAGAATTTAAGGGACTGGCATCCGACTCCGAATTCATTCGGGACAACATTGACATTGCCGAAAAGTTATTGATTATTTTGGATGATTCCAACAAAATCTTTTCGGATGTTTCCGGTGATCCTGTACCTCTCCACCGTTTGATGTGGCACCGGGTTTTCCAAGACGTAACGACTCCTCCCGGCATTACGGCGTTGGACTACGCCAAAAAAATCTATGACCGAGCCCTTACGAAAACGGATGTAACCCAACGGCAGGAAGAATTGGAGAAGGCAGAGCGGCATTTCATGACTGTTGCCCAAAATTTTTCCTCCATCAATTTCCAAGAAAAGTTCATGGAATATGCCCCGTTTTTCGAGTTGAGGGATCGGATGCTCGAGTCGTCTGCCTATTACATCAAGTCGTTGGAGGCGCAGGGCAAACCGCTCCCGGAACCTCTGATTCTTCGATCTTATGTAGAGTTGATGCTCAAACATGATCCGGCGGTGGCGGCAATCAATGAAATTCTGGTGAGTGCCATACCGTTGTTACAGGAGGAAAAGTATGACGAGGCATTGTCGTTACTCGATGGTGCGGTGGCGGCATGGCAAGTGATTTTGGAAAAGTATCCGGTTATTGCTCATGATCCAACGAATTCGGCGTACACGGACGTTGCTCGACTGTCAATGCAATATGCCGAAGTTCTCAGGGCGCAGGGAAAAAGTGTTCCCGACGATTTTCCATTGAAGGCGTTTTTGAGGTAGGGGGTTGGTATTGTTCATTTGGCATAGGCTTTCGCCGAAAAGTAATATACCGTCATTCCCGCGACCGTCATTCCCGCGAAAGCGGGAATCCAGAGAGTTGATATGAAAGTCTTCTGTCTGGATTCCTGCTTGCGCAGGAATGACAAAAATGACCATTTTCATGCCATTTTCAGTATATCCTCATAAAGCCATCGCTCCCATTCCCATCCCCGGCATCATCATTTCACCGCCGCCCATGCCCGCTGGACTCTCGTTTTCTTGAGCCAATTCAATCACAATAATCGTCTCCCCAAGACGCAGATACGTACACGTTCCGCCGGACTGGGTCAGTTTCCTGTAGGTATCGTTGGAATGGTCTAGTCTCACCTGAATCCTCCCATCAGGCATTTCGACCGTGTCGCTACCCAAAATGAAAACGTAGGTGTTGTTGTAGCCAATGTACCACGATGTATTAATCTGAAACGGCGAAGGCGAATCCACATGAAACTCCACCGATGCCCTCGTAAATGGATGCACCGGCAACTCATCCAAATAGGTTCCGACCAAATCGTTCAGCGACTCCGGTAACGTGCCATGCTCCTGATACCACAAATTCATTGCCACACAAACATCTTGCAACCGTTGCCGACACCGATTGAGGACAAAAGTTTCGTACAACTGCGGCAAATAAGGCAGGGAAAAGTGACCAAAATCGGTGGTTTGCCGCAACCTAAAAAACGATGATTCCAGGGATTTGGCATTCACATCGTGCAAACCGCCCGACTGAGACAGTGCAGCAATAATGTAGAACCGCGTGAGACGGTCTGCACGCTCACGTTCCCAGGGGGTATATCCCCAAACCAAATTGAAGCGGGGACGTGTGTAATGTTGAAGGTGTGATTGACGGTACATCTCCAACACCGCTGCCAAAGACCGGTTGTACTCCCGGCGAATCTCGGCATATTGAAGCAATATGTATTCCTCGTAGGTACTCTTCGTATCCCAAGGACTGTACCATTGCAGACTATCCCAATTAGGAGGTGCATTGCGGTATTCCGGCGGAATGCCTTCATTTTTCTTGACATATTGGAGCAGAGCATTCAATTTTGCCGGTTCAGGACGTTCTGGCAAGTCCATTTTAGCGAAATAGGTTTCGATTTGGTCCCACGATACATTGGGAACCGAATAGACCCGCACAAACGGAATCGCCGTCAACACGACAACCATCACCCCGAAAAGCGGCACCAGCGGAATGATCCGGCTCCGCCAAGTGAATGTTTCCCGGAGCCAATACGCCGCTCTGATTCGAGAACCAAGCAACAGTGCCAGAAGGAGCGGCAGGGTCGTCCAGAGTGGGGAGCAACCGAGAAAGGTTGTCGTGCAAGACATCCAAAAGAGGGGCAGTCCTATGCCAACGGCGGTCAGTGCGATGGCAACCATCTGACTGCGAAGCGAAATCGAAACGAACGCTCCCACCGCCGCCGGAGTTAACCAAACCGCAAGAGCCCCCGGTAAAACCATCCACCAAAAATTGTACCAATGACCAACATAGAAGGGTGTCCATGCCGCAGACTTCCAAGTCATGGTGAGTGTAGAGCCGAGGTAACAGATCAACACGGGACTGTAAAGGAGCAGGGCGGGCAACATTCGGCTCCACCATACTTTGCCTTCGTGAATCCCGAGTCGGCTTAAAAACCGATAGGAGTCGTTCTTTTGATCATGTCCGAAAATGGTCGCCCAGAAGAGAGCCATCCCCGCAGCGCACACGGCGATCCCGCAACTGCACTCCCACGATTGCATAAACCTCAATTTGCTGCTACCCTCTCCTTCAATGGCAGTTACCATCCAAATATAGGAGTAGACGAGCGACCAAACAATAAAGCAGAGCACTCCCACGAGATAGATCAGCGAGGCATGGCGAATGTGCTGATGCACCAGTGCAAAGAAGGGGGACTGAATTTTCCGCGGATAGCGGAGAGTTATTTTTTCGGGAAATAACCGGCTGAAGAAAGACGGTTTCGTTTCGTATTCGAACCATCGCCGCATTCCCCGAACGGCAAGGCAACCGACGAGCAGTATCGCTATGATCCGATACGGCATGATGATCCAATACGCATCGGCAATGGAGGTATTGCTCTCTTGGAACACGTTGCCGAGGATGGCAAGCGTTCCGGCGGCGCACAGATAGCCGGCAAGGAGGGCGTGAACCTGATTTTTACATCGGGTGGACCAAAAGAGTCCCCAGACGAGTGCTTCGACGATTCCGAATCCGAAAGCGAAGGCGATTTCTCCGTCGAGGTATCCGCCTGTCCAAATGAGGGCGAGAATCAGATTTCCGAGGAGTACCAGCAGTGTTCCGCAGACCACCCAGCCGGTTTTGCCCAGTGCAATCGTGGTCGGCGAAATCGGCATTTTACGCAGAAAAATGTAGGTGTTTTCTGCATGTTCGGTCGAATACGCCAGTGCCGCCGCCGCTCCTGCATACAGTGCCGTCAAGACGATGGCAAGGCTGAAATAGGTTTGGGACTCAATGGTCAGATTGAAAAAATAGCACCACTCGCAGTATGCCGTCTGAAAGAGCAGACACATGCAAATCATCGCCGGCGCAAACACGCCATGCTGGCGAAACTCTTTGTGAAATAAGGCTTTTACGGGTTTCATGGTTCATTGGGGTCTTTTCAGACACGGGTTAGGGTTTTTGGTAGGCAATCGACCGCCGGGCGATTGCGTGCGGTACTCCGCACTTGAGTCTAACGTGTTCGCCTCCAGTCGGCTATCGCCGACGGCACCGCCCGGCGGTCAGTGCCCTACCTTTGCAATCGACCGGCGGTCAATTGCCTACCTTCGTTCTAAATCATTTCCTGTCCAAACATAGTGCCAGTCCTCCGGTTGAGCAACGAAACCCTGACAACCGGATTATGGCGAATGTATTCTATCTTTTCGTCCAACGACTCTTCGGAACGGATACGATGGTCGAAAAAATCTTTCTGCCACTCAATTTTTGAGTGCCGTGAGTGAAATCGTGTCCAATCGGTGATGACTTTATTCATTTCAAAGCCCTGCCCGAAAACAAACAAGGCATGAAAATGATCCGGCATAACCAATGCATAAATCGTCCACCATTGTCGGAGGGTCTGCCGATGGGCGAGGCTTTCTCGAATCGCATCAGCAATTTCCGGTTTGGCGAGACTATTGACGTTTCGTTGCCGACAGCATACGGTAATGAAAAAAACCGCATCCTCTACCACCCAAGGAGGTATGTCATGATTTAATTTTCGTTTCATTGTTGTATTGCCTGTTTGTGGTAGGTCGCCGACCGCCGGGCGGCGACGTGCGGTACTCCGCACTCGAATCTAACGTGTCTGCCTCCAGTCGGCTGTTGCCGACGCAATCGCCCGGCGGTCGATTGCCTACCTGTGTTGTCGCCAGTCGGCAACCTTTCTCCTCACTTCATATAACTCACAAAAATCTCTTCCAGCGAGGGGGTGCGGATTTCGTATCGGACGACGTTCGGATGCTCCTTGAGCACCTGATCAACGTCTTCGCGAATACCATGTCCGAGCATACGTAGTTCCCGACCATCGACCCGCTGTTCGATCACCTGCTCCATCAGCGGCTCACGGTTCCAAACCGGAATGTCGCCGTCAAACGTGAGCATAATCGAACGCGTCCGGCTCTTCAACGATTCCAGCGATTCGATGAGCAACATTTTCGATTTTTTCATAATGGCAATCGTGTCGGCAACACGTTCCACTTCGGCGATTTGATGCGACGAAAGGAACACGGTACGACCCGTTGCGGCACGGTCAACCATGCTTTCCAAAAATTCACGGCGAACCATTGCATCCAAACCGGAAGTCGGTTCGTCCAGAATCAACAATTCAGGATCGTGAGACAACGCTGCCGAGAGGGACACCTTTGCCCGCTGCCCTTTGGAGAGCGACTTGATCTTTGCATCGGGACGCAGATCGTACTCTTTGAGCCACCTGTCGTACCGCTCCATGAATCCGTCGGAATAAAACGAGGCGGCAAAGAGTCCCGTTTCGGCGACGGTCATCCAATCGTACAAGATCGGCTGTTCGGGCACATATCCGACCGACTGCCGGATTTTTAGGTCATTCATTTTGCTGTCGATTCCGAGGACGGAACGTTCTCCGCCGTCCGGCTCGCACAGTCCGAGCAGGATTCGGATGGTGGTCGTCTTTCCGGCACCATTTTCGCCCAGCAGCGCAAACACGCTACCCTTGCGGACCTGGTACGTGACATCATCCAAAGCGGCATGCTGACCATATTTCTTGGAAACATGGGAAAGGTCAATGACGATTTCGTTTTCGTTTGTCATGGTCTATAGTTAGGTTAAAGGGTTAAAGGGTTATATTTCGTCCCCTCTCCCTCTGGGAGAGGGTTAGGGTGAGGGCTATCGGAACCGTCTAGCGTTGGAGTGCCCACCAGCCAGGTAGGACTGGTTGTACGATCTCCCCAACAAATATCGACACACCACAAAGCGGACGCGACCACCAACACGGTTCCGAGTACGGGAACCAGCGGAATGATCCGGCTGCGCCAAGTGAACATCTCTCGAAACAAATACGTTGCTCGCATCCGCGAGGCAACCAGCAATGTGATGCAAATCGGAAGCGTCGTCCACACAGGAGAACTCTCGTACCGAATCATCCAGTTCGCTGCCCACAAAACGAGGGCATACATACCGATCCACGTGAGTAGCACCGCCAACGCCTGACTGCGGAACGAAATGGAAACGAGGGAACCTACTGCCACCGGGGCAAGCCAAACCACTATTAGGAGTGGTATCCACACCCACTCTACTCCCATCACTTTCACAGGGTTGGTACTCGACAGATCCACGAGGACAAGTCCGAGAAAACAGAGTCCGCAGAAAACATATAAGGAAAAAGGGAGAATCATTCGGCTCCACCAAACTTTGCCTGCGTGGACTCCCATTCGGGTTAAAAATTTGTAGGAATCATTCCGCTGGTCGTGCCCAAAAATCGTTCCCCAGAAGAGAAACGTTCCAAATACACATGTAAGGTACCCAGTCTGCCACCAGTAGTGAGTCCAGTAACTAGAGTCACTGTACAAAACGATGGCGGCACGATCTGCGGCGGACAAGCAACAAAGGTAAATGCAACCGAGAGACCAAACAATAAAACAAAGGATTCCAAAATGGTAAGTCAGCGATGCGTGCCGAATGTGCTGATGAACCAGTGCCCAAAAGGGGGACTGCACCGTTTTCGGATAGCGGAAAAAGACGATATGCTGATCGAGCCCAAGCCGGGCAACGAGAGAACGCCGGGCATCGTAGCGGAACCAATGAAATACTCCCCAAAAGGCAAAGAATCCCACCAGGGCAATCTCCGCCAAGTTAAGGTAAAGGAGAAATTTGCCTGCTCCTGTACTGTTGAGCCCATAGACTTTTACTACAATGTAAGCGAATCCACACAGCACACAAATGGGGCTTGCGTAACTGCCGAGGACGGCATTCATCTGATAGCGGCATCGGGTGGACCAAAAGAGTCCCCAGAGAAACACTTCGGCAAGAATGATTCCAGCAACAATCCACATATCGGGTTCGGATAGACCCTGCATTATCCATTTTGCGTCTGGGACTTGTCTTAACATGACCATCATCAGGACGCTGATCAACACGTTGCCGATGAAAACCAGCAGGGTTCCGCAGAGAGCCCAGCCGATTTTGCCGACGGCAAGCATGGTCTGGGAGACCGGCAGACCACGCAGGAAGTTAAACGTTTTATCGGCATGCTCGGTTGAATAGGTCAGTGCCGCCGCGATGCCTGCGTAGATCACGGTTAACCAGAACGCAGAACCGATAAAAAATCCGTTGTCGATCTGCCCAAGATCGTGAAACCAAGCCGCTACGATGCATGCAACTTGAAAGAATAAGCACAGAGCAACCACGCCCAGGGCGAGTATCCAGTGCTGGCGAAACTCTTTGTAAAATAAGGCTTTTATGGGAGTCATGGTAGGTTGTTAAGTTAGGGTTTGTTGTTACCCCCTCACCCTAACCCTCTCCCCCAAGGGGGCGAGGGGACGTTGTTTTAACTCCTCCCTCCGGGAAAGGGTTATCTCTCGTCCCCTCTCCCTCTGGGAGAGGGTTAGGGTGAGGGCTTCTCGGAGCGTTGAAAGGCAGTGTCCCAATCAACGTTCAATGTTCGGGCGATCATCATCAATACACCTTCAAGATTATCGAAAACATCCGCATTAGAAAAGCGAATGACGCGATAACCTTCCTTGTTCAATGCTTTTGTACGTTCTTTATCTTTTTGTTCTGAAAAGTCATGCGAATCTCCATCAAGTTCGATAATCAATTTTTCTTTCTGGCAACAGAAATCAGCAATATAAAAACCGATAGGATGCTGTCGGCGGAACTTCAAATCGGCAAACGCTGAATGTCGCAATGCACTCCACAATAATTGCTCCGCAGGAGTTGATTCCTTGCGTAGTTTTTTGGCTCGTTCGATTAGGTGTTTTGATGTGTATGTCATAATTCCAGTCGGTTATCGTGGTTCACTCTGCCCTCACCCTAACCCTCTCCCAGAGGGAGAGGGGACGCGATAGAACCCTCTCAACAGAGAGGACGCTATTTTTCCCTCTCCGGTGGAGAGGGGACGTTTGCTATAATCTCATCAAGTTCCTTCCGGCTCAGTTGGCTTCGCGCCGCCTCTTGCAGAAATTCTTGGAAACGTTGCCTGAAAAACTCCTTCCGATGCTTTTGGCATGCGGTTTGAGAGTGTTCGGCAACGACCAGTCCCACTCCGCGCCGGGGAATGAGAATTTCATCGTCTTGAAGCAACCGATAGGCACGGGCAACGGTATTCGGATTGATGGCAAGTTGCCGAGAAAGTTCACGGACGGACGGAATCATCTCGTTCATGCGGATAGTTCCGGCGGCAACTGCAAATTTAATTTGCAACGCAACCTGTTCAAAAAGCGGTTGCGGCAGACTGGCATCGATTTCTATAAACACAATTTTCCCCTTTCTCGAAAAGGCATCACTACTGTTATACATCAATAATACACTGATACGAAAAATTGTCAAGAGGGAAAATGGAAAAAAAGTGAAAAAAAAATGGAAAGGCTCTACAGTCCGTCGACAAGTTCCAAAAATAGGGAAGATGGACAAAACAGACAAAATGTTGCCAAAATCGAAAAGGCTAAAATTTCAGGACTTTTCGCCGTTGGACAGTTTTTGCTTGCGCTGTGTAAACCCAACAAATGCCCCAGTCTGAAAACTTGTCGACGGACTGGATGGTGCGCTCCGCGACAAGTTTGGCGGTAGTTTGGTAGAATGTTGTCAACAGGATTTTATAAAGTGATGCCCTATAGAAATCTCCCGACGGAGAGAGAGAAAGGTGAGCCAAGCAAGAAGTGTAACGACAACGTTTTTGACCGGAATATTGATATTTTCCGGGGTTTTCACTACCGGTATCTGTTCGGACGAAACCGAAACGAGCAAGCAAAATGTGATATTTCCCGGAGAAAAACCCATAGAAGGCTGGCAGTTGAATGACGGCGGTACAGGAAACCAACTCGCTTCCGCAATTCAAAAAACTAAAGCAAACCACCAATGGGGGGTTTGGCTTAAAAATAACACCTTTGGACGGTCACTGGACTTCTCCATTGACGGCTCATACGTCGAGATCAAAGACTCGGAGGTCAACCTGAATGGTGACTTTACCCTGTCTCTCTGGTTGTCTGCACCCCCGCGAGAAAACCACGACCGCGTCGCTTGTATGCTGGGTACGGCTAATGGACCCTGCCACAAACTATTTCTCAACGCAGGGAGCAACTTTGAACTCGACTACCATGCCGATGGAGTTACCGGACTAGAAAGCAGCGGGATTCCGCTGGCGGACGGCAAATGGCACCACGTACTGGTAAGCCGGTCAGGGAACACTCTCGCCTACTACATAGATGGGAATAACGTAAAAACGCTGGAAATAGTAGGTCTGTCGGCATGTGTGTCGGGCGACGTGTACATAGGGGCGGACAGCACCGGGGCGAATGGTTTTGACGGAACAATAGCGGAGGTGCGTGTTTTCAGTTCTGCTTTGACCCCGGCACTGGCAACGCAGACGGTGTTGGACGAGCGGGACAATGAGCCTCAACTGCCGCGTATCGGTATTCGGAAGGGGCTGGTCTTTGATCGGCGGCAGTATCACTCACCGGAGCCGGGATCGCACGAAGGGCAGACGGTACGGACGCAGGACATTTACAATGCGAAAATGATGGGATTTGACCACGTAAAATTACTGCTTACGCCGAATCACCTTATCGGAGAAGATGGATCGTTCAAACAGGAGAACATGTTTTACATAGACCGGGTGATACAATATGTGGCGGACCACGACTATCGTTGCATTCTCTGTCTGCATCCCGAAAAAGATTTTAAGCCCATCTACCTAAATTCTTTGGACAATTTTGAAGTGCTGGTCAAATGGTATGGGGAGTTTGCGAAGTACGTCGGGAGTAAGTGGGGACCGGACACACTGGCGATACAACTGATGACGGAGCCCGGCATGAACAATGAGTCGGTGGAGTGGAGTTGGATGTCTGATCGCATGTGGGGGGCTGTACGGAACATGCTACCGGACCATACGATCATAACCTCCAGTGACCGCTGGGGGAACTTGGAACGCCTTAAAACGATGTCGCCCGCCAGTGACAGCAACATGATCTATTCCTTCACCACTTACGAACCCTACATTATCGGTTGGTACTGCTTCAATCCAAGACAGTTGACCCCATGGGGATATGTCAAGGACATACCGTATCCGGTACTGGAAGGGGTTGACTACACTCAGGTAATTGAAAAAGCCATCGAATGGGTTCCCGATGACAAGAAGGCGGCTGTCCGAGAATCCATCACAGAATATGTGCAAGGCAAATGGGACGGAGAACACAAAAATTTTCCCAATAACTACCCTTCGCTTTACAATGCGGAATGGCATCGGCTACGCGCCAAAAGCCTTGACGACTGGCGGCAAAAATACGGCGGGAATATCCATATTATGTCAGTGGAGTTCGGTTGTATGGACCGACTGACACCGCTAAAAATGTGGCGTAGTTCGGTAGAAGGAGCGGGGATTCCCGACGGCGACCGGGTGCGGTTTATACACGATATGCGCAGTGCTTTTGACAGGTACAACATCGGGTGGTGTTATTGGTCCTATAACGAGGCGTTTACGGTATTCTTACCGGACAAGCATGTGAATGGCATCAGCCCAACACAGACGGAAGCGGAGGCAATGCTGGACTGGGATATGCTGGAATTTGGTCTCGGCGTAACACCACTGGTCAAAAAACCCGAGACTAATAACAAATAATCGCCAACCACAAGAAAATTCTTGACAACCGGCACGGCATGTGGTACATTGGAGCGATGGGGGGACGGGGGCAGTCTCGTCGCATTGTGGTTTTACCCGCAACAAACTTCGGAGGTTTTTTATGATAGGTTCTCGGAAACGAATGTTAAAATGGAGGGTGGGGGAGGATCGTTTAGGCAGACATGCGTTCACGCTCGTTGAACTGCTCGTTGTCATTGCCATCATCGGCATGCTCATCGCCTTACTCCTGCCAGCCGTGCAGGCTGCCCGCGAAGCCGCAAGGCGGATGCAGTGTTCCAACCATTTGAAGCAAATGGGACTTGCCATTCACAATTTTCATGCTGCTCGTGATGGGCTCATACCGAGGAACTATGGTAATCAAGACCGATGTTCCCTCTGGGGATTTATGTATCCCTTCGCTGAACAAACGGTTCTTCATGACCTTATTCTCGAACGACCTGTTGCGGTTTACAATGCTCCATATTTTACGTGCACATGGACTTCCATGAGTTTTTGGCGTGATTGTCTCGATTCGGAGCAGCGCAGGGGGTTCGCCAGTGTCGGGTACATGAAATGTCCCACACGGCGAGGCGGAGTTGCCGCAAATGTTATGGACGGAGAAGGCTTGGATGGGAACATTACGGCTTCTCTTGCACCAGGATCAGGGAGCGGACCCCAGGGAGACTATGCGATTGTGGGCGGTTCCAAACCAAACCCCTACGGACATCCGTGGTGGTACGGAATCATGCCGGACGATGGTGGTTATCGGGGTCCCGGACACATTCCTGAACAGCCGAACATGGCTGGTGCGTTCCGCCTTGCCGTGGACACAGCAGGACCCTTTGAAGGTAAATGGACTCCCCGGGATACTTTCGCGAGAGTCAGCGATGGATTGTCCAACCAACTTTTTGTCGGGGAAAAGCATATTCCTCTTGGACGCTTAGGGTTATGCACCTCTGACAAGTCAGACCCGGTGTACGGGAATCCCACGAATACGGATGATTGCAGTTATTTGACCACAGGTCATGTCGGCGGTGTCAGTGCGGAACGGGCGTTCGTGTCGAATGCAACGTTTTGGCCCATTTCAGTACCAAAAGACTTTAGCGGTGTTGACTTTGAAGCCTATTTTGGCGCATACCACTACGGTTTCGGGAGTTATCATCCGAGCGTTTGCCAGTTTTTACTGGGAGATGGAAGCGTCCGTTCGATTTCGGTAACAACCTCTGTGGAAAATGTTCTCGCTCCATTGTCGATTGTCAATGATGGCGTGAGTGTTGCTTTGCCTTGATTATAGGAAGACGGTTGCTTTGTCGTCCGGCAGCCAGCGACCAACCTGCCCTTACAGGGCAATCAAGGATGATCGATTTACTAGGATACGGTACCAACAAACACTTAACAGTCCCTCAAAAATATGAAGAATACTCCGATTTATCGCTCTCTATTCGCTCTCCTTGTTCTCGCTGGGGTTTCCGGTTGTGGAAACGGTCTCGTTCCTTTGCGCGGAACAATAACCTTTTCGGACGATGGTTCCCCTTTGACGATGGGGATCATCCTTTTTGACAACGGCAACACCACGGCGAAGGGAATTATCAAACCGGACGGAACGTATGTCGTTGGTTCCCTGACGCAAAATGACGGTCTTGCACCGGGACTCTATCAAGTCAGTATTCAGGCAATGGTCGCCGCCCCTTCGGGAACCGCTCCCATGATGCAGCAACCGGCGGGAATGGGACCCGCCACTGCCACTGCACCGATGCCCCCGCCGCCGGTATCGTTGGTCGCCCCCAAATACAATTCTGCGAGAACTTCCGGCTTGGAATGTAACGTTGACAAGTCAACGAAGACGTATGACATTGTCGTTGACCGGAATCCGCTTTATAATCCATAGACAATCCAACTTCACGGCTATGCGTACTTTTTGGGGTATTGATGATTTCCGGTGTATTAACCGGATCGGTTTTTTGTAGCGAACAGGATTTGTTGCAAGATTGGAGAGTTCTGTCCACACTGCGATTCAGCAACGACGTTCAAGTTTCCGTTGCGGAAGACGCAATCGGGGGAGTCGATGGAAAACAACAGACGTTCAGAGCAAACTGCTTGGCATCATTCAAGGACGTGAACCGGTCACGGAAGCCCATATGGGATTGAATTTGATGCCGCAGGAAAAATACCGTTTCATCGTTTGGATGTACTCCTACATGTCAAACTTACGTTTCCACCTATTGACCCATTCCACTGCTCTTTCCGGTGTACACAGTTTGGTATAGACATCGCGGAAAATGATTTCCAAACAGCATTGATTTGCTCGAACCGCTTCATAAGTTGCTTGGATATCCTTATCGACCAAGTCCCAATCGGGAGTTTCAAAACTGACATGGGCCGGAGTAGGCTTTCTGGAATACACGAACCGATTGCCGAGAATTTCACCTGCCTTCGCTTGATTCGACCAGCCCGAAACGGAGACAATACGTATCGCGGGGATGTGTTTGAGTACACGATCCAATCGATCCGTAACGGTTTCACAACAGCCGTAGTAGAGCAAGCCGAACTGGTTGGCAACCTCAGCCATATAAGGTAAGAAAAACTCTTCAAACTGAGCCGGTGAGATCGGCTGACATTCTTGCGAGTCCGCCCAGCCCCATAGATCTTTGAGCGTAACCTCCTTGTTTGTGCCGACTTCCGGTAAATCGGAAACATACCCATAACAAGACGGACCGGCAAACTGGTTGTCCGTGTTGAAATCCAAGAGTTTTTCGCGGAGCAAGAAGTCATAGAACGCCTTTTTCTCATCAACAAGAAAACGGCAAAGTTCATGAATGGCATCGGGATGATCGAACATCCAAAACATCATGCTGTCTGAACCGATGAGTTTGAAGACATCCCATGTGATGCCGATGAAATTGTTGCCTGTAAACGGTTGATTGCCGAAATCGAAGTCAAAATTATCGAAATTTGCAATCTTCACCGGCAAAATATCCCCAAAAATATCTTGGAGAACCGAGACCATCTTGAGATTGGCTTCCTTGTCTATGGTGAACGTGCGATGCTGAAGTCTTTTTATATCGTCCGGTGTTTCGATTGGAAAATTGGAAAGATAGGCAAGTCCACCATCTTCCGCAGTACGCTCTACAATCTTGATTTCGCCGAATTCTTTGCTGGTTGCGGTTAAACTTGTTCCATTCCACCATGCCACCCGAAAATACGGTTCGACGACAACATCGTCTCCCATCTGGTGAAATTGGCGAATCGCAAGCATGAGTCTCGATTCGACATTACGAAGGATCGGATTGGTACACCGGAGCGAATAATCGGAAAGATATCCATCGAGCCAGATAGCTTCGAAAAGGATCATCGGCTTTTCCGGCTTCAAATCGTGAAGTGCCTTCCATTGACGTTTGCGTATCGCCATCACGTCGTTTGCCGCGATTTCAGCGTACTGTTTCGCGAGTTCCCTAAGCACATTGCGGTCATGTTCTGTTATCGTGTAATCCATAGTATTCTCCTTTCTTCTATTATACTTGTGAAATCAAGAGTTTCCATATCCTGAAAACTGGAAACCAACTCACCACGGTGTCATCCCCGCTATCTGTTTCGTCCCCCACTGGGAGACGCTTTCCAGTACGCAACTGTCCGGCTGGTCGAGGCAGAATACAATCGTCCTCGCCACATCGTCGGCAATCGGAAAACCAGTCAGGTCGAAACCGGGGATATTCGCGGCGTTACAAAAATCCGTCTGACCCGCTCCGGGAAGGAAACACATCGCCCTACCGCCCCACGCTTCCATCTCCTTGTGCAGGCATTTCGAAAACCCTACCAGTCCGGCTTTTGCGGCAGTATAAATTGCCCAGCAACCCCAAGACTTCGTCGCACAGCCGCTGGAAACATTCAAAATCGTCCCACTGCCCTGCCTTTTCATGATCGGAATCACACGCCGACAGCCCATCATGACGGAAGTCAGGTTAACGTCTAATATGTTCCGAAAATCATCGTCGGTCATGTTCTCGGTTTCCGTGATTTTAATCCCGGCCCCATGATTATTTACCAAGATATCAATTCTTCCGAATCGTTCGAGTGTCGCTGCCAGTAGTGAATCCCATTCTTCGCCGATGGTCGCTTCCAGTGAGTGCGTCAGGAGATTTTCTCCCCCGCCGGACTCCGCCGACAGTTCGTGATACGCCTCGGTCAGCCGGACACGGTTGCGACCCGTGACGACGATTTTCGCTCCCATTTCCAGAAGGAATTTAGCGGTGGAAAAACCGTAGCCGCGCGAACCGCCGGTAACGATGGCAACGCGGTTCTCAATATAGTGTAGCATTTCTAGTCTCCTGTAAAGTTAGGGTTTGGATTCAAAAGCGAGCAGTTGTTTATTATGCAGTATCCCTCCGCCATAGGCAAGGGGTATATTGCGCACCGCTGTCAGGTTGGGAGCCTAAATTTTCGGTTGCGGATTTTTGCAATTCGTCACATTGCCCCGATGGGACAACACAAGGAAAGATATTTTTTATGCACCCTTCCCCAAAGGTAGGTTGCCGGTCTCGTCTGCCGCAAATCGAAACCTTGTTATCCAATTCATTGACTTAACCAAGCGATTATCATAGAATAACGAACGTATGAGTCACGACATTCAACACATTCGGAATCTGGTTGCCGGTCAGCACGAAAAGGTTCGGCAACTCAAAAGAGAAGTCGCCCGAACCATCGTCGGACAGGAAGCAATGATCAATGGTATCCTCGTCGGCTTGTTGACCCACGGACATATTTTGCTCGAAGGCGTTCCCGGTCTTGCCAAGACGACGGCAATTAAATCCGTTGCCGAAGCGATTGCCGCCGTATTCCAACGAATCCAATTTACGCCCGACCTGCTCCCCGCCGACCTCCTGGGGACGATGATCTATCTGCCCAATGAAGGAACGTTCAAAACCCGAAAAGGTCCCCTCTTTGCGAACTTTGTTCTCGCGGACGAAATTAACCGCGCTCCGTCCAAAGTGCAATCGGCACTACTCGAAGCGATGCAGGAGCGGCAAGTTACCATCGGCGATGCGACCTATCCGCTCGAAGGTCTCTTTCTCGTCATGGCAACACAAAACCCTATTGAGCAAGAAGGAACGTACCCGCTACCGGAAGCGCAGGTGGATCGATTCATGCTCAAATTGAAGATCACCTATCCGAATCAAGAGGATGAACGGCAGATTCTCGATAGGGCATTGTTGCCGGGAAATCTTGTAGCGACCAAGAGCCAAGCGGTAGTTACAGCGGCGGAAATTGCTGAAATGCAACAGGTTACGGAGCAGATTTACATTGACGGCAGCATCAAGGATTACATTTTGTCGATTGTGCGTGCCACTCGTTTTCCCGGCGCGATGGGCTTGAAACAACTGGAACCGATGATCGAGTTCGGTGCGTCGCCGCGTGCCACGATATTTCTTGGTAAGGGGGCGAGAGCGGTCGCATTTCTCTCCGGTCGGGGTTATGTTACGCCGCAGGATGTCAAGGATATTGCGTTTAATGTCCTTCGTCATCGGGTGGTGTTGACTTACGAAGCGGAAGCCGAAGAACGAACGTCCGAAGACATTATTGCCAAGATTCTTGAAACCGTACCCGTACCGTGAACGACGCAGGGTACACTGCAAACGGGTAGTGCGGCAACATACTGTTGCCCCTGTTTTGTCAGTCAACATCCCAAAATTACGGTAAATTTGTGAAACCCATAAATGCAAGCAACATAATCCATTTGTACACAAAGCACAGGGACAATACGGGAATTTTGGGTACAGTACATTGTCGCACTACCCGCCTGAAAGGAAGACCATCGAGATGATTCCTCGTGGGTGCAATTACATTGGATTGATAAAGGTGCTGGAATGGAAACCTTGATCTGTTCCAACGTTATTGGACATAGTCCCAGTATCCGTGACAACGCCATACGACTCATCATGCCTTCACCGTGATTTTGGCACCCTTTACGGAGGATTGGAGGACATTGCCCAACTCGTCCAGAATCACCGCTTTGACAGTATATTTTCCCACTATGAAATCGGTTCCTGTAAACGTCACCCTGCCTCCCTGAACAGCGTCACCGCAGGCGGTTGCTATCATAGTACCGATACTATCGAAAAGTTGGAAGGCTTCATAGGCATCGGCAATCGGATTCTTCGGTAATGTTACATTCAAAACTATCGCCGTCGGACTGAAGGAGACTTGCTTGAATTTAGCGTCTGGATACTTTGTCGTCGAAGCACTGATAGTTTTGACTGCCGATAATTTCTGACCAGTTTTGATTGTGCCATCGTCCATCAATGCGTCTTCTTTAGAGGAGTTGGTTGCCGCCACCACGAACGTGTACTTTGTCGAAGCCTGTAAGCCATTGATGGCTTGCCCCGATTCCAGTTCGGCTTTGGTGAAGAATTCGGTCTTAATGAGCGGCGGCTCTGTCATGCCTTTGAGTTTGGGAGCATACACCTGAACGATATAGCCCTCGACCGCACCAAATCCCACCGGAACAATCCCGGCTTGCACCTTCAAGGTAATGGAAGAGATGGTAGTTTTAGTCTTGGCATTAACCACTGATACTTTTTTGATAGCAGCGACTTTTACCGTTTTCACCTTTGCGGTAGCGGCTTTGGTCGTCGTGCCACTGGCGTTTTTCGCAACAATAGAAACCTTGTACGACGTACCCGATTTCAAGCCTTCAATTTGGTATGTAACCATCGTGCCATTCGTTGCGGCAGTAAGTTCATCGCCGGTAAGGACTTTCGATACGGTGGTGCCCGGCACTCCTTTCACGCCGCTCGGAATCGTGTAGGTAATGACATACGAAGTTGCATTCGCAACAACTCCCCACGATAAAGTAGCGCTATCGACTGCGGTTGTATTGGGAACGGCTTTGGGCTTTGTACCGAATTTCGCCTTTGTCAGGTCGGGATTTTCCGCAGTAACAACCGCCGCAATTGTTTTTGCCGCCGTTGATTCTTGCGACCAGTTTGACTTTCCGATTGCATTGACCGCCCGGACTTGGAATTGATAACCGGTGTCAGCTTTGAGACCTGTAACAGTGACAGAGGATGAATCGATTACAATGAGTTGCGTTACCCACAAATTTTTGTTTTTGCTGTCCGTTATATTCTTCCCCTTTGCGTCTGTGGTAATCCTGTAGCGAATTTCATACGTCGTCGCGCCGGACACGGCATCCCATTTTAACGAAATAGACGATGCGGTTTTACCATCTTCGGTAAGATTCTCCGGTGATCTGAGTGATCCTGCCTCTTTCGTGTCGATACTATTCATAGCCGGTGCCGAGTCTTCGCGGTTTGCAGCAGTGCTTTTTGCAATAACTCGGATGAAATAGGTTTTGTCAAGTTCCAAGCCGCCGGACGGATTGATAGTGTAGGAACCCGCTTTTCCCGATACAACGGTGGCAAGGTACGTGCCGCGAGTGGCACCCGAGAAGTCAGGCGTTTGTGCCCATTCAATATGATATGACATTGCATCTGCGACGACTGATGCCCATGTGACTGTGATCGTCGTAGCGGTTGAGGTCAACGAAAATGTCGGGTTATCAAGCGGTGTGGTACCTATTGATGCAGCAGTTGCGGTGGTGGAAGCCGTTGCCGAGTCCGTAAAGGCAACGTTAGTACCGGCAAGTGCCTTAACTTCAATATGGATATTTTGACCAGCAATCAATCCTTTAATTTCAAAGTCAGTGTTGTTTTCACCGGCTTTACCGTCGGCAATCTTCGTACCCTTTGCGCCGGCATCATCGGTGTACCACACAATTTCGTAACCGCCTTGTGTTCCCGTGACTTTTTCCCACTTAACCGTAACGCTGGTCTGAGTGTGACCAACGACACTCAAAACAGGCATGGTAAGAGGTGTCGCAGGTGAGGTTTTGTTCCTCAATTCGTCTGTTGTAAATGCCGAACCCGCAAAACCAACCGCCGTCGTAGCCGCCTTGATTCGGAAGAAATAGTCTGTACCAGGTATCAAATTAGGGACTACATAACTCCCAGAAGATTGACCTGTGACAGTGTGTTCCCAATAATTGATACCCTCAATACCGACACCTAGAGCCTCCGCCTTTTTTGCCCACTGAATCGTGTAAGCAGTGGCATTGGCAACAGGAGTCCATGTGATCGTCAATGATGTCACTGTTGGAATGTCCACCGACACGCCAATAGGCACACCAATCACCATATCTGTGGGCTTTGCCGTCGCCATGTTGACCGCCGTTGATGCTGGCGAGTTGCTATGAGCACCTGTACCGATGGCAATGATGCGCACCTCATACGAAGTATTCGGGTCCAAATGGGTACTGATCGTGTGGCTCTTTTCTGCATGCCCGAGAATGGTTTCCTGCCAGTAATCTGTATTCAGAACACCTCCTGTCTCGTCAAATTTACCACCAGCCGTTTTTGTCCATTGCACAATGTAACCACTTGCATTTGTAACGGGAGTCCATGTGACTGTGAGCGCAGAGAGAGTCCGATCAACCATTTTGAATTCAGAGGGTGCGGCAAGCGTTTGTGTATTTTCTGAGGAAAATTCTATGGTGAATGTGTCTCGATTTTGATTGTAAGCAACCGTAAATGAACTGGTGTCGCATTTTCCCTGCAAGTAGTATAGTTTCCCATCTGCTATTCCAATGACGATATCTGGTACTCCATCATTATTGTAATCAACGACCGTAGGACGTGATCGTGCTTGTCCTTCAAAGTTCACCGTAGAACCGGACGCTACAATTGGTACGGCAACATCAAAAACTGGTTCCGTGTCGGTTCCAATATTTTTATAAAACCAAAGCCGTCCTTCGGTATCACCGGAAACAATATCGCGTTTTCCGTCCCCGTCCAAATCATAGAAAGAAAAACTTGCGCGTCCACTGGGCACAATGATGTCATTTCCGTTTGATTGAAGTAAACCTGCGAATTCAAACTCTGCTTTACCGGAGTTTGACACATTAAGGTAAACACGGATTTTCCCGTCCATGCCGCCGACGAGCAGATCCGGTTTGCCGTTCCCATTGATGTCCGCAATCTCTACTGACGCGCGGTTACCGACATTGATTACCGTCGGTATTCCCGAATCGCTGTATTTCAATGCCTCCTGTTCGCCAAAAACAGGCGATGTTGCCGTCCCTTGGTTGTAATAAACGTAGACGTTTCCATTTCCATCACCCAGGATCAAATCTAAAAGTCCATCGCAGTTAAGATCGGCAAGACGCGGAATCACCCCCTGGCAAGGGGTACCGGGAACCATGATGTCTCCATTGATGTTTTGGAGATAAAACCAATCGGTATAGATTGGGGCATCAGTAGTTCCCTTATTGAGATAGACGCGAATTTTTCCGGTGCCTTCCGCCGTTCTTTCGCCGATTAGCAGATCATGCAAACCATTGCCGTTATAATCGGCAAACGTGGGGGCGGAATAGGAATCGCCTCCGACATTCGGAATTTCTGTGATTGTGGCGAAAACAGGTATCCCCCCTGGAGAAACTAAAGCGGAACCACCAAGTAGTTCATTTCCGGCAATATCTGTAAGTCTTGAAGAAGCGATTACAATCTGAAATGTTTCATCTTTCCCTATCGAGGAGAACGAAGTCAGATCGATCTGGAGTGTCAACGTCATTTCGTCAAAAGAAAGGGCAGAGTTGTCAATATCATGCGATTTTCCGTCAGGCGCATGGAATTGAAAAATCGGTTGGGAATCCAGTTGCCAAAATATGATTTCTGAGAACATCAACGTTGCCGATTCCAGTTTTCCTGTTATATCATTCGTATTGATCTTCGCCGATTCCACATAAGGTTTCGTCGTATCAATGGTTACTATAACGGGCGTATCAGAGTGAAGTCCCGTCGCACGATTCACGCGAACCAAAAGGCGATGCATTCCTTCCGTCAAATTAAGGGCGGCAGAAAATGTGTCGCCATCAACGATGGCTTCGGTGATCGTTTGTTTCGTGACGGCATCCAGAATAGTGACGGTCGTTCCTGGTTCTGGCAGGTCGAGTTTGCCTTGTAATACAATGTGTTCATTGTTGGTAACAAAGTCTTTTGCGGAAATTCCGTTATCCGGCGTAATCGACAAGTCAAAAGCCGCTCCGGGTATCTGCGAATCAACCGTCCAAGAAAAAACGCCTTTATCGACGGGTTTTTGTCCCCATTCGTCGGTAATGAACACATTCTCGATGGTTAATGTATAGGTTCCATCCGCAGAGCAAAGAGAATCGAGGTTGCCGATTTCAAACCACTCCGGCATGATCTGCGTAACATGAAGTGCCCCCACATTCAAAATTGTATCGCCTTGTTGCAACAGTAGCGACCCGACATCGAAGGTGCCCGGTTCGATTGCACGGTCGAATTGAACGATCAGAGAACCAACGTGGCTCGTGTCAGGAATGAATTGCAGATCATACGACATGAAAATTGGTCCAGACGACGAGACCGTCCACAATGCTTGGCGCATACCGACACCGAAATCACCATTCGGCGAGGCAATCTTCGTTACATCGACACGTAAACGGTATTGACCGTCACCATCTGCAAGAGCGGCAAGCCCGGACACGCTGTAGGTATTTCCGGTGGTCCGTGTAATCGTAACGCTTCCATCAATCAGGTTCGGACCGCCATCCTTTGTAAACGATAGAGCGGCAAGGGTCAATGTCGCCGGGTTAATCGCCCTACTGAACGTGATGTCGATATGATCCACCGGTAAGCCGACGGTCTTGTTGAACTGGTGATCCATCTCCACGATATCTGGACCGTTGGTTGTACGTTCTTGATAAACCAACGTGTAAGTCGTCATGCCGCCGGTTTCGTTGTAATCCAACAAATGCAGACTGTTTTCATAAGCCGGACGTTTTTCGCCATCAACAAAAGTCCGGTCGGTTTGCCAGAAATTGGCAGAATGTAATTCGCTGCCGTCTGTGCGGAGCACTTTTACCAGTTCGTATTGACTGTTACCGGGGTCGGCATCAAGCAATTTTAGATAACACCATCCGTTAGTCATGGTCGCTGTCAGCGTTACAGAAAGTTGCGACGAACTGACCTGGTTGGAAACCGAAGTTCCCACCGCGAGACCGACATCCATCACCGAGCCGTCAGAGAGGTACAGTTTATCGGGCGTGTGGTACATGTCGGGGATAGGCGAATCGCAAACAAGGAAGTCCGGTTTGTCGTCGTCAAAATCGCGGTCGGCGTAAACCGTGTGAATCAACTCGTGAATTTGGACATCCTTGATGAGCGAAAGCCGCTGGTCACCGAGCGGGTTGATGTGCGTGAAAGATGCCTCGTATTCAGTGAAATGCCCCAGTAATGACGATAACATCCACCATTGACCGATAGCAATTTCGCCCGCTTCGAGCAATCCGAAGTCGGCGACCAACGTTGGGCTAATATCCTGTCCGGCGATATTGGTGCCGATAATCTGGAAATCAATGAGAAGTCCTTTTTCATTTTCAATGATTTTCGGTTGTGCGGATTCAATACTGAGATTTCGGGCATCGCCCAGTCCTTGATTGTTCACCATGACGGCAAGTTCAAAGGGTATGGAAGATTCGACTTCGTCTGTCCATGGATCGTTGCCCCAAACGTCTCGCTGCCAGAAATATTGAATAAAAAGTTCCGGTTGCGGTAGCACGGTAATCTCGGCACCATAAAGCGGAATCGTCGCAAGTATGCCGTTATTCCGATATTGCAAGGTACCGGACACGATGTATTGTGAAACACCAAGATTGGCTGCTTCGGTGGTGGGTACGATAATCCACGTTGCCGATCCTTTTCCATTTCCGACAAGCACTCCACTTCCGTTCACCGCAGTCATGTTCACCAGTTCCGGCGGATAAATCCCGAACAAATGGGTCACGATGTTGCCGTCCAAGTCCTCAATCACGATTTCGATACCGATATCTTCAAGTTGTTCGCTCGTCGCGTTATTGAGTGTCAACGTCGCTTCAAAGGCATCGCGTGTTTGCATGACGTTTTGAGTTAATTCCAACTTCACCGAGGCGCAGACACCTCCGCCTTTATTAAGTTGTAGCAGTGCATTATTTTGCGCATCTTGAATCGCTTCACCAAGATCGTTAAATCCAAGCAAAGCGATCTCTTCAAAGATGTTAAAGACCTTTTGCCATTTTTCATCGTACACATCAAGAGCAATGAAATCCTGATTGTAACCTTCAGGAACATCTGCGGCATTGAGAATACCTTGATCCCAATAGGTAACAGACCTATTCCATCGATCAATGAAGGCGATCTGGCATTCCATATCAATATCGCTGGGGAAATCCATTGCGGCGAGAACAGACATCTCATATGCTGTAACGAGTGATCCACCATCACTATCTTCTCGAATGAATTCTGAAAAGTTCTCCAACCATTTTCCCAGAGTTTCAATTTCTTCGGTCATGACCCACTTTTCATCGCCAAATTTATAGGTCAAAGCGTCATGTATATCCACAACTTGATACATACGCTCAAGAAACACTTGAACTGCATCGGGCTCTTCGCCTGCAAGTATATTATCTATTATTGCCATTGATGCAATAGTGGTGCTACTTGATAATTCCGAAGGACCACCCGCACCACTTTCAGGAGCCGGTCCTCCACCAGAACTTGTGCTCATACACACGTATAGTGTGTCGATAACCCCCCACACATACGACACAAGAGGAATGCAACCGAGCGTGGCACTGACAGCATTATAATAACTTGGTTCGACAAATGCTTCATTCCAACCGAATGCACAACCAACATGTGGCAGCCATCCCATTATTGTTTTCATAACCTTTTCCTGGCAAGGATTACATGCTGCCGCCGTGACTGATACCGGATTTGAGTATATTCCACCTGGTCCCCCAAAACCTCCTCCTCCGCCGCCGCCGCCTCCGCCGCCGCCGCCTCCTCCGCCGCCGCTACCAAAGCATATCGCAGGAAGTGTTACGGGAAGATAATTACTGACGATGTTCCAGTTACCTTCTGGTCCACACTTAAATGTCGCAAACACAAGTCCGTTGATATGACAAGGATAGACCATTGATGCAAGTGGGGTCTCTGGCGAGGCAGCACTTGATAAAGCCTGTAATAGTTCTGGCTGCTCTTGCGTAGGAAGATCGGCAACGAGCGTAAAAACTACGGGAACGTATATCTCGGCTTTTGCGGCGAGCGTTCCGAAATCTGAAACCAAGAATTCAATCGAATACAACGGATGATCATCGAAATTGAGTTGCACATCATTCGCCGCAATCCAACCGTAATTAGTAATTTTAATGACAATGGTTTTCGATTGTCCGACTTCCAGAAGGTCAGTCAGATCAACCGTCCCTGTCGGCGTTTGTGGTTCGGCGATGACCACCGGTGCGGGGACGTTCACTTCATAAGTCGTTACGAGTTTGATTTCTGTTATGTCTTCGATTTCGGTCGGTATGACGGTCCATGTGTAGGTGATGAATTCCCCTTGGAGGAAGGCTTCAACCCTTTTCGTTTGTCCAGCCCCCACATAAATGGTGCTGTTATGTACTTGGTGTTTTTCCGCCGAAACCTGAAGGTTGTAATACCCTTCGGGTAGGTTGTTAAGAGTTATTTGACCGCTTTCGTCGGTAGTGGCGGTGTGAATCAAGTCGCCGGTGACCGCATCCGTAATCCGCACGCGCGCATCAGCAAGTTTCGGGGCTTCGTCGGTGAAATAGGTGTATTCGTCCGTAACCGTAACGACGAGGTTTCCTTTCGCCTCCGAAACGGCAACAAAATTGAAGGGCACCAAAAGGTATCCGCCGGTGTATTCGAGAAAGACGTTCCCCGAATACGCAGCAAGGTCCATCGTTGCCGATGGATTCAGACGTAACGTTATTGTCGCCGACTCGCCTGCCGCTAGTGACGGAATCGTAGTTTGCATAGCCAGTGAAAGCCAATCTGCCTGTGGAAGCGATACACGAACTTCGCCTGTTTCAAGACCGCCGTTATTCGTTACGACAAATGATACCAACGATTGGTTGCCGCGCAACATTCCCGATTCGAGCCGGGATGTGTCTGCCTGCAAATTCGGTACCAGTGCATCGACAAGGAAAGTAACAGGAATGTCGATAAAACCCGTCTCGATGCTACCGACCTGAATCGTGAACTTTCCAGATGTTATCGATGCATCGAGTGCCGTTACCTGGTAAGTGAGAGACACGGTACCCAGACCTGGCAACACGTCATTGCCAAGCGAATAGGTAAAGTCGAAATGGGCGGGCAGATTGAGAGTCTGTACTGTCAAACCGGTCAGTTGCACTTCGGTAACATTGCGTAGCGTCAGCGAACCATTGGCGGGGGAGCCTTCGATGATATGCAACGATGACGTAACGTTTTCGGTACGCATACCGATCAGATCGAATCTTGCCTGGGCGGACAAAGAAGAGATTCGGGGATGGCACGCAAAGACAGTATAGTGTCCGCCTTCACCGGGCAAAGGTTTGAAGGTCGTGGAAAAGTTGCCTTCGTTGTCGGTAGTCACACGAAATACTCTTTCAAATTCACGAACTTTGACATGAATATCAATTTCTGCAAAAACGGCGGGGTTGCCGTTCTGCATCGTCGCTGAACCGGAAAGCACGACCGGTGTTCCAATTACGGCTTGCGTTACCGAGGCGGAAACGGTAGCCGTGTACGGAGCGTCAGTACCTTTATCGACATCGACAACGGTCAATGTCAAGGAGTGCCCAAAATAGTTGTTAGCAGCACATGTTATGGTAACCGAACGGTCGAGTGTGGAAAGTTCATCATGAATGGCTGTAATCCAGAACGCGGCTGTACTTTCACCAGCGAGAATCGTAACACTTGCCGGTACGGTGAGGGCAGTTGTGTTGCTACTTGTCAGATTAACTGTGAGCGGTTCAGAAAGGTTACCGGTGCGTGTAATGACCCCTCTCGCCGCTTGGACTCCTGCGTCCTCATAAATGATCATGGAATCAACGCTGAATGTCAGGCGTTTGGATAATAGAACTTTTCCGCGATTTGTTTCACTAATGGTTATGGCAGGGTTATATTCTAAACTGGAAATATCGATAATACTCCCATTTCCCTGTGAATAAGCGGTAAGAGAAATCACCGTCGTCAGTTTCGACAGACTTATCACGCCGCCGTTACTGGCATAAAAATAGGAATGAAAAGTAGTGTCCGGGGTACTACTACTAATCGTTTCTAATATTGACATCTCAATCCGGCTTTCTGTATCAGTCGCTACCCAATATCTGGTATAGTCGTTGTTTTCCGTGTACTCTTTTACCTGCGGAAATATAATTACGCCCCCTTTCTGTGCTGTTAGGGTAACGTTTTCCAATTCTGTACAGTTCGTAAAATCCAGTGTTATACCATCCGCCGTGATCGTACTGCTCCTGATCGACTTGATATCGGCAGGGTCGAAATACAAGTCTTCCAGACTCCGAACGTTGATCGTCACATCGACCAGTTCTGTGATACTACTTGAAAATAGGATTTTGCCGCCATTGGTCGTGGAAAACGTCCCTGCCGAGATAATATCCTCCAGACCGGTAAGGACAATTACGCTTCCATTTCCGTCGGCAATAAAATAGATTCCTGAGGATGATGTGACTTTTGATAAATCAATTTTGCCGCCGTAGTATGTCCTAACGTAGAAACTTCCGTAGCCAACTGACGAAATGGATTCCAATGCGGAAAATTCGATCAAACTTCCATTACCCTGTGCGGCAAATACCACATATTCCCCATTTTCCGAGGTGCAGGAAATTACTTTCGGGAAATTCATCACACCGCCGTTTTGTGCCGTCAAATTTACGTTTTTCAATTCCCTACAGTTCAAAAAATTCAGCGTTGCGTTGTCCGCCGTGATCGTACTGTTCTTGATCGACGTTATTTTGGTAATATCGAAATTAATGAGGCTTGTCGGGTTTGTTACGGTTACATTCTCTAGCGTCGTAATATCTTTTGCAACAGTAACGGTTCCACCGTCCTTCGTACTGATGGTCATTCTGTTCGATACCTCCATGTTCGCCAAGCCGGAAATGTTGACGTTACTATTTCCTCCTTGAGAATCGACGTACAACTGGCTCACCGTCGTTAGTTTTGACAGATCAATTTTGCCGCCGTTAAGGGCTATCAAAGTGACAGAATAGGAGGTGGAGTTGCTGATTGTCTCCAATGCCGACATCTCAATCAGACTTTCCGCCCCTGTCACTGTCCAATATCTGCCGGGGTAGCCGATGTTGCCCGTGTACTCTTCGACTTGCGGAAACTTAATCACGCTCCCGTTCCGTGCCGTTAGGGTAACATTTTCCAATATCGTACAGTTTGTAAAATTCAACGTTACACCATCCACCGTGATCGTACTGTTCTTGATCAACGTGATGTCGGCAGGATCGAAAAACAGGCTGGTTTGGCTTGAAAAGTCAAGCGTCATGTTGATCAGTTCTGTGATGGTGTCCCCGTTGAATATTATTTTTCCGTCACCGCTGATGTTCAGATTTTTCAAACCGGCATCAGTATTTTTCATGCGGGAAAGATTAACCACGCTTTCATCTCCTTGAGATGTGGCGTTAAGATAGGTTACCGCCGTGAGTTTCGACAGATATACTTTGCCGCCGTTATAGGCTTCGGCAGAAACTCCATAATTATCGGGATAAAGAGTTTGGGTAATCGTCGTCAATTCCGGCATTTCGATACCGCTTCCCAAACCAGCGGCTCTCCATGATCGGGTGCTTGAATTGCCCGTGTAACTTTCCAACTGCGGAAACTTAATCACGCCGCCGCTTTGTGCCGTCAGAGTTACGTTTTCCAATTCCGTACAGATCGAAAAATTCAGTGTTACGCCGTCCACCGTGATTGTACTGTCCTTGATCGATGTGATTTTCGTGACATCAAAACCAATCAAGTTCTGCGCACCGGCAATATTCACGTTATTCAAGACCGTCATTTCATTCGAGACGATCACCTGACTGCCGACGGTGGTGGAGATGCTTTTGTACGCAGACGTACTCCAATCCGATATCCCTGAAATATCGACAACATTGTCACCTGCATTGGTCGTAACACTCCAATGACCTGTTATGGAATTGACTTTTGCAAGATCAAGGAAACCGCCGTTGTAAACGCGCAAATCCAGATAATTGGTTCCCATCGAAACTGTGGTCAGTTTCGAAAATTCAATCTTGCTCTCATTTTCAGTTGCAGACCACACCGTGGTATAATAACCCGTACTTTCGTAACTTTGAATCTTTGAAAACTTGATGACCCCGCTACTCCGTGCGTAGAGATTCGTTGCCACCAACTCGTCGCAGAGATCAAAATTCAACGTTACACCATCCGCCGTGATGGTACTATTGGTAATTGATGTAATTTTGGTGAAATCGTAATCGGCGAAAGAGTTCTCCGTGATTGTCAGATTCACTTTATTCCATTTCGTAATCGTCGATGAGAGTATCACTCGACCGTTACTTGCTGTCGTAACCGAAACATCCGTCAAATCCTTCAGAGCGGCAATATACACAATGCTGTCGTTACCGCTCGCCGATACGGACATGGTGCCTGTCTCATTTTCCACTTTCGTGAAATTGACTTCACCGCCAGCGTTGGCTTGCACCGTCAGGAAACTACCCACGTCGATAGTCTCCAGAGCCGAGAAGTCAAGTTTGCCGCCGGTACCGCTTGCTTGCCATGTGTTGTTATAACCTTGATAAGAAAGGATGAACGGAAATCGAAACACCGCCCCCTCAAGAGCAGACAGCGATGTATTGACCAGTTCTGAACAGTTCCCAAAATTCAATGTGATGCCCCGCGCACCGAGAGTCGAATTTTTGATCGACGTGATTTTCGTGACATCAAAACCAATCAAGTTCTGTGCATTGTCAATATGCACGTTATTCAAAACTGTCATTTCATTCGAGACGAGCACCTTACTGCCAGCGGCGGCGGAGATATTTTTGTACGCGGACGTACTCCAATCCGAGATACCTGAAATATCGACAACATTGTCGGCTGCATTGGTCGCAATACTCCAATTACCTGTTATGGAATTGACTTTTGCAAGATCGAGAAAACCGCCGTAGTAAGTGGACAAATACAGATAATTGGTCCCTGTCGAAATCGTGGTTAACTCCGCAAATTCGATCCTGCTCCCCGTTCCATATGCTGACCACGTCGTGTTATAGTAACTTGTTCCATCGTAACTCTGGATGCATGGAAACTTAATGACCCCGCCGTTCTGCGCAGAGAGACTCGTTCCTACCAACTCTGTACAGTTCGAAAAGTTCAGCGTGATACCGTTCGCCGTAATCGTACAGTTCCTGAGCGATGTAATGTTACTGAAATCGTACGTCGCGTTGAGAGTCGCATAATTTTCAGCGTTAACGGTCAAATTCAGATCAACCCATGCGGCTGAACCTGTCGTAATGTGGGCGGTTACAACATTCACCTCGTTGGTTTGCTCCGAAGGCGTGATAAGAGCGACGAGTGACTCATCATAGTCGTGTGCCAGCGTCCATGGCGTTACCGAGAGCATTTCCCGTTCTTCGAGTTGTTCGAATTGGCAGGTACGGTTATATTTTCCCTTGCATACGCTTCGAGGTCTGTGAATGCTACGGTTGGAATTGTTGCGGGAACCAAAAATATGGGAGAAATCGAAGTTTTTCATAGCGACGCTTCAAGAAGTTTGGCGAGGAAATCCGCACATGCTACGTGAATCTACACGGTTTTGCGACTCGGTGCAATACCCCGGCAGTCCGATTGCAAGTTTTTTTTGGGAATTTTCCATACATTTTGCGTTTTCTAGCGTATTCATACAGTCGGCACAGTGCCGTTTTACTCGTTTCCCTTTCC
>Ga0082212_10001857_pt1 | contig 31095 bp, 25 predicted proteins | sample TergutNt197P3_FD_71548 | JGI IMG/M metagenome (GOLD analysis project Ga0082212, IMG submission 71548) | Neocapritermes taracua P3 segment gut microbial communities from Petit-Saut dam, French Guiana - Nt197 P3 | ecosystem: Host-associated > Arthropoda: Insects > Digestive system > Gut ...
CAGGAGATATTGACAGAATATCTAAGAAATAATGGTTCGGAGGTGTCAAATATGTTGTTACAAGAGTGGAAAATAGAAGACGCCAAAGCCGTATGGCAAAGAGAGGCTGAGGAACGCGGGGAAGAGCGCGGGGAAAAGCGTGGGGAAGAACGATCTGACCGCAAGTGGCAATCGGTGATCCTGCAAAAGGATGCTGAAATCTCAAAACTGAGAGCACAGTTGGATCAAAAGTAAGGTCAGGATATTCATCACATTCTCCGCACGTTCGAGGGATATCCTAAGATTCATTTCTTCCCATTTTTCTTGGGTATTTCCATCTCCTTGACGGCACCAGGACAATATCCCAAACAATTTTCGGAAGGGGATTCTGTTTGACAAAATAAATTATGTACGTGATAATGCACATGTACGATTATTGCACTAATCAAGGTGGCCGCCATGAAACTTTTACAGATCAAAATTTTACACACTGTGGTCTGGGTATTTTTTGTGCTTGCTATTTTGTACATCCTTTACTCGGGTATAGCTGACAGGGTGAATTTATTCACTTGGATAGCAATTGCACTAGTGGTTGGGGAAGGTATCATTTTACTTATCAACAGGTGGCAATGTCCTCTGACTCCCATAGCAAAAAAATATACAGATCAACATGATGTTGGGTTCGATATATTTTTACCGGGATGGCTAGCTAGACACAACACAGCTATTTTCACATCTCTATATGCTATAGGTATAGTAATTGTTATTTACAGACTGTTAACATAGACATCAGGGGCAGCATGGCGCTATTTTAGCACCTTACAGACGCGAAGCGTCAACAAAAAACAAGAAAATCCAATACTGACCACTAACCACTGATCACTGACCACTTGCGGGCAAAGCCCGCGTTAGATTATCGGAAAACGCTTTTAAGTCTTGCTTCATGTCTTCAGACAATTGGTTATATTCAGTATCAGAAACTGCGCCTTCAAGGGAATACAGTGTGACAAGACATGTATTCGGATAGTGCATTTTCAGCCTGGCAAAGGCTTCTTTGCTTCCAACTTGCTTTAATTCTTCCGCCGTTGAAATATCAACGGATTTTAGCTTTTGCGTGATCATCCTGCCAATATTTCTCATCGAATTGAGTTCAGTCATTTCTCTTCTCCTTTCGTCTGTGATTCATCTCATACCACATTCTATTCATGTCATAACTTCACATCCTTTTACCCCCTTCTATCTTTCCTCATATTAATAATCTAGTGCAACAATCCGTAATGACTATTATGCCAAAAACAGAAACAGAAGGCCAGATCAAAGGCTTTCATATTTTTTCATATTTTTTGTTAGATAGTCGCGAATGTGGTATGATAGTACCAGAGAAGTTTTGTTGGGGGTTAAGAATCAGAATCTCTTCGAGAGTTCGACAGTCTTCGTGCCAACAAATTTTTCTTTGTAAAATCTAATTTCTAACGCCAGCTCACTGGAACGAGGGTGCCTATGCCGCGCATGATTATCTTGGATGGTAATAGCCTCATCAACCGTGCTTTTTATGCGTTGCCACCTTTCACATCGGCTCAAGGTCAAGCAACAAACGCGGTTCATGGTTTTTTGTCCATGCTCTTTAAGCTTTATATGGAACGGAAGCCTGAGTATTGGCTGGTGGCTTTTGATAAAACAAAGGCTTTGGTTCGTATTGAGCAGTACCCTCTCTATAAAGCCCAGCGCAAGGAAACTCCTGAGCTTCTCCGGCCTCAATTTGGCTATGTCAAAGAGATTCTGCGGGAATTAGGAATTCCTATGCTGGAGGTGGAAGGGTATGAGGCGGATGACATTATCGCCACAGTGGCTGTCCGGGCCGCTCAAGACTCCGGCTCCCTTGATGTTGAGATTTACACAGGGGACAAGGATGCATTTCAACTGATTTCTCCTCAAATCACGGTATGCATGACGCGCAAAGGAATCTCCGAGATTGAGGAGTTTAACGAAGCTCATCTTTATGAGGTTTATCAGCTTTTACCGGGACAAATCCCTGACTTGAAGGGGCTCATGGGAGATTCTTCGGACAATATTCCCGGAGTTCCTGGGGTTGGCGAAAAGACAGCGTTGAAGCTTCTGTGGCAGTATGGGTCGTTGGAAAATGTTCTGGATCACGCTGCGGAAGTCAGCGGCAAGAAACTGCCGGTAACTTTGCAGGAGCACGCGGACATGGCGCGCCTGAGCAAGAAACTGGCTACAGTCCTGTACGACACACCTCTTGAGTACGCTCTGGAAAACTATGCCTTCTGCCCGCCGGACGGGGCCAAGGCGTCGGTCATCCTTGGGAAATTTAGCCTCAATATGGTTAAGAAGCTTTTCTCAAAGGCTTTTGGACTTGAATCGGCAAAATCCGCCGAAGGAACAGGCTCTGTTGAGATGCCTGTTGAGGTGGCAACTGAAGAATTTGATGTCTTTGGGTCTGAGCGAGAGTTCGAAGACCCTGTCCCTGACAGCGCATCCATGCCCCTGGATCAGGCGTCAGGCCTGCCTCTTTGCCCTGGGCCAAAGACCTGGAAGAAGCTGTCTGCGGACGAGGGATGGCGTCTTCTGGCCGCCTGGCCTCAAGATAAACCATTGGCTTTGGCTTATCGTTTCTTGGGTGAATCTCCGCACAAAGGGGTATGGTCTCATCTCGGGTTCTCTGACAGTGAGCAGCATGTGTCTATTGACCGTACTCAATGCAGCACCGATAATCTGGAGACTCTGCGAAGGGTTCTGCAGGATGGGAAAACCCCTAAAATTGTGGCGGACAGCAAGTCCCTTGAGTACGTTCTCGGCAACGAAGGATGGACATTGCATGGATTGGATATGGATATGAGTCTGGCCGCCTACCTGATCAATTCCAACTTAGGCAACTATAAACCGGCTGATATTTTGCCCCACAATGCCCCATTCTCTGCGTCTAAAGCGGGCGAATTGTTCCAAGGGGTTCTATTTGAAGCTGAATCCGGGGCTGGAGCTGGGGTTGGAGCTGGGGCCGGATCTGGAGGCGAATCTGGAGGCGAATCTGAACCGAATCCTGACCTTGGGCCTGACCTGGGACAGGAAGCGGCCTTGTTCTCAGCTGTGTGGCCGGGATTTCGTACCCGGCTGACCGAATTAGGACTCATGCCTCTGCTGAATACCCTTGAACAGCCTCTGGCCCCTGTTCTCAACGAGATGGAGCGTTACGGCATCGCTGTGGATTCGTCTCACTTGGAAGAAATGGGATCCCAGGTTGTTCAACAGCTGACAGATCTGGAGAAGGAAATATATTCCTTGGCTACGGTTGAATTTAATATTAATTCTACGCAGCAGTTGGGGAAGATCCTCTTCGAAACCTTAGGTCTGCCTCCTGTGAAAAAGACAAAAACAGGCTATTCCACAGACGCTGATTCCTTAGCGGAATTGTGCCCGCTGCACCCTATTGTGGACAAAATCTTGCTCTATCGCCACTTGGGCAAGCTCAATTCCACCTATATCAAGGGGTTAAACAGTCAAATTGTTGAAGGCAGAATTCATACCACCTTCCAGCAAATGGCCACAGCAACAGGACGGCTCTCCAGCGTCGAACCCAATCTGCAGAATATTCCCATTCGTCTCGACATGGGGCGCCGGCTGCGTCGGGCTTTTACGCCCAGCCGGCCTGGTTGGAAGCTTTTTTCCGCCGATTATTCTCAGATCGAATTAAGAATCCTGGCCCATTATTCTGAGGACAAGTTGTTGTGTGAGGCCTTCCATAAAGAAGAAGATGTCCACACGCGCACAGCTTCCGAGATATTCGGCATCCCTCTTGCTGAGGTAACATCTCAGCGGCGCCGCCAGGCTAAGGCTGTCAACTTCGGACTTATATATGGTTTGACAGACTTTGGACTGGCCCGGGACCTGGGAATTCCGCGCAGCGAAGCCAAAGTGTATACTGCCCAGTATTTCAAACGCTACCTCGGCGTCAAACGGTATTTGGAGGAATCTGTTATGGCTGCCAAAGAAACGGGAGAGGTCAGAACCCTTTTGAACCGGCTGCGGCGCATTCCTGAGCTTAAGCATCCAAGCCGGAATGTTCGCCAGTTTGGTGAACGCATTGCCAAAAACACGCCTATCCAAGGAACAGCAGCCGATATTATGAAGTTGGCCATGCTGCGGGTTGCTAAGCAGATCACGTCGCTGAAATTAGAAGCGGTCATGTTGCTGCAAGTTCACGATGAATTACTTTTTGAAGTCGCGCCGGATGCCCTGCCTGCCTTGGCCGGACATGTTAAAGAAATTATGGAAAACATATACCGTTTGTCAGTTCCCTTGGTGGTAGACTGCTCAGTCGGTGATAATTGGTATGATATGGAGGAATACAATGCCTGAACTACCCGAAGTTGAAACACTATGCCGCAGCCTTACCCCTCATATTCTGGATAAAAAAATTATAGATATATCTGTGCACTGGCCGGAGGTTTTTACCGCCCCCGAGGATATGAAAGTGCCGGACATTCTAGTGGGGCGCGCTGTGGAACACGTGGCCCGCAGGGGCAAATATTTGCTCATTGATCTCAGCAAAGGACTGAGCCTGGTCATACATTTGCGGATGACAGGACAATTAGTTTTTCATGCCGTTGAACGCGGCAAGCCTGAAGTTGGTAAACATACCCATGTGGTTTTTTTCTTTGAAGATGGAGAACTCCATTTTACAGATACCCGTAAATTCGGACGGATCCAAATCATCGATACTCTGGACATCCCGTCTCAGGTTATGAAAAAATTGGGTCCCGAACCCTTGGATGAAACCTTTGAATTCGATGTGTTAGGAGTGCGCCTGGCCGAACACCATAAGAGTACCTCCATCAAATCAGCTCTGTTGGATCAAGAGGTGGTGGCAGGACTTGGCAATATCTATACCGACGAAATTCTTTTCGCTGCCGGTGTCCGCCCTACCCGGCCTGTTGAGGAGCTCAAAGCCTCCGAAGTTATTCTGATCCATCAGGCCATGCGTGATATTTTGGCGGAGAGTATTGCTTCCCATGGCACGACTTTCCGTGATTACCGTGATGGCGAGGGCAAAACAGGAAATTACCAAAAAAACCTGAAGGTGTATGGGCGGGGCGGTGATCCTTGTACCGTTTGCGAAACCAAACTTGAAAGTGAAAAAATCTCTGGACGCACCTCGGTTTTCTGTTCCAACTGCCAAGCTTGAGTGTACACTAACGCGGGCTGCGCCCGCAAGTGGTCAGGGATCAGTGGTTAGTGGTCAGGGATTTCCTTGTTTTTTATGGACGTTTCGCGTCCATAAGGTACTAGACAGCAGGATCGTGCACAGGTGATCTCCTTAAATTGAATTGATAATACTCATAAAAATCTTAACTCACTCATAGTCATTCGAGGAAAGGGTATGGTATGATAAAAAAGGATGTGTCTTGGCATATTGCCTTGACCGGAGGTATGGGGAGCGGTAAATCTTCGGTATCGGCGTGGCTTGCCCAACAAGGGGCCAGAATCTTTGACGCTGATGCTGTGGTGCATCAAATCCTAAAGACACCTGAAGCCCTTGGGTGGGCCCAAGAACTATGGGGAGACGCATGCCTTGAAGATGGAAGTGCGGGATCCGCTCTCAACACCCGGAAGATCGCTAAAGTTGTCTTCTCTGACATCCAAGCGCGACAGGCTTGGGAAGGCTTTATCCATCCACAGATCGATCTCTGTCTTGAGCATTGGTTGGCCACTCCCGATTCTGGCCGGCTTATCATTTATGATATTCCTCTTTTTTTTGAAACAGATTGGGGACAAGGCCGCCGTATTGATGAAATCTGGGTGGTGTACGCCCCACGGAAACAGTGTGTGGAGCGCCTTGAACAGCAGCGGGGTATGAGCCTGGAAGATATTGAAGCGCGCTTGTCGGCACAAATACCTTTAGAAAAAAAAGCAGCCCAAGCTGATGTGGTCATTGATAATTCCGGTTCCTGGGTATCAACACTCCGGCAGCTGGAAGACATCCTGGGCAAACGTATGATCATGGAGAGTGACTGAGTGAAAAAATCTTTTTGCCCTGTTTCCCGCGGAGACAATTCTTATCGAGTAGGCAGTACGCGACGGCGTCAAACCAAGGCAGTTCGTGGCATGAAGTTTTTCATATTTACCATTCTCTTGTTCGGGTGTATCGCCGTTTTATTCTATATCATTCATCTCCTGAATAACCCCTTCCCCTATGCTGAGCCCATTAAAAAATACGCTGCCCACAATGGCCTGGATCCTCTGTTGGTGGCGGCAGTTATCCGCGAAGAGAGCCATTTCCACTCCCTGGCGGTTTCCAATAAAGGGGCTTGCGGTCTCATGCAGCTTATGCCTGAGACCGCCAAGGAAGTGGCGGCACACATGGGAGAAACCTGTACGCGATCAGATCTGATGCGTCCGGAAACCAATATACGTTACGGAACCGCCTACCTTGCTTTTTTGATGGAAAAGTATAATGGGGATATGGTTTTGGCCTTGGCAGCCTACAATGCCGGTTTTGGACGGGTAAACACATGGATCGCAAAGAAAAAGACTTTCACCGTCGACACTATTCCCGTTCAGGAAACCCGGGAATATGTGCGCAAGGTTTTGCAGTCTTATGAGAAATATCGGCAGAATGCGGAAACATCAACAGAAACGTCACTTAAGGGCACTTAAGGGACTGTGACTAAGGGACTGTGACTAAATCATCTCCTGTGACAGGGATTACCGAGTGCTCTGATTCTCCCACTTCCCACTCTTACCTCCCTTTTTCTCCAAAAGACGAATCTCTGTAATCTCCATCCCCCGCTCTATCGCTTTTGTCATATCATAAATCGTCAATGCCGCCGCCGCCGCCCCCGTCAAAGCCTCCATTTCAACACCGGTCTTCCCTGTGGTCGACACCGTACACTCCACCCGGATACGCCCGTGAGGCTCGTCCACCTCAAAATGAATATCAGCCGATGTCAGCATCAGCGGATGACACATGGGAATCCACTCCGGAGTCTTTTTCGCCGCCATAATGCCGGCCACCTGGGCCACTGCCAACACATCCCCTTTGGGCGCCGCGCCTTGCAAAATGACCGCCAAAGTCTCTTGTCTCATGTTAACCACAGCCTGAGCCACTGCCAGGCGCACTGTCTCCGATTTGCCGCTCACATCTACCATGCGCGAACGTCCTTCAGAATTAAAATGGGTCAATTGAGGCGTATCTTCCATGCGAACACGCCTCCTTTCTATGTCTCGTTCAGGCTGCAAAAAAGCCCTTTTCTACAAGAATATTATATATCTGAATTGAGCCGCCTGCAAATCAGGAAATCAGAAAATCAGAAGCAGGGCCGTTGAAATACTTGCATATTTCAACAGTCCCTCTGCCTGCACATCCTGTTAATGGCAGTCAAAAACCAATCAACTTCGGTCATATTGTTATAGAGCCCGAAGCTCACGCGCACCATCCCTTCGGGAGGATAGCACATTGCGTCTGCCTTATTTTGCGCCTGCTCAGCCCGCGTCAGGCGGCGCACATAGGGATGGGCGCAAAATGCGGCATGGCGAACGGCGATACCGTGATGATCCGCAAGAAAACCGGCCACCTCCCCATTTTTTATACCGCAAAGGTTAAATACAAGTATGCCTACCCTGTCGGCAAGCTCGTCATTGTCCCCATACAGGATAACCCCCGGAATCTTCTTCAGCCCATCCAATGTTCTTTTAAGAAGCACCTGCTCATGCTTATGGATATACTCAAACCCGATCCGTTTGAGTATATCCATGGCTTTGATCATTCCAATCACGCTTGGGTAGTTTGGCGAACCCGATTCATAGCGATCAGGGACAGGTAAATAGCGTACCGAATTATCACATACCGCCTCCACCATACCGCCGCCATAAAATTCGGGAATATGCTTATTGAGTTCTCCCGCAAGCCCTACCACCGCGCCGCCGCCGAAAGGTGAATACATTTTGTGCGCCGAGAAAACAAAATAATCAATATTTTCTTCCGGCGTTTTCCCTAGCATACAAAACTCGCGATGGGCAACAATCTGCGCACCATCTACAATAATTTGCGCGCCGTATTGATGCGCAAGTTTGGCAATGTCATGCACATCATTGACATACCCCGTAACATTAGAAGCAGCTGTGACCGAAACATATTTGATTCTGCCGCGATACTTTCTTAAAATTCTCTCGATATCATTGATCATAAGACGCCCTTTTTCATCCACTTCGGCATATTTTGTTCTGGCCCGTTCGCGCCAAGGCAAATCGTTGGCGTGATGTTCCATACGTGTTGTGAGGACAATGTCTTTCGGGCTTTTGATGAGGGCAGAAGCAAGCTTATTGATTCCATCCGTTGTGTTGTTGGTATAGAAAACTGTGTAAATTTCGCTGTTTGCCCCCACAAAATCCTTAATCCTCTCACGTCCATGAACATAAACCTCGTTTGAATGTTCAGACTTCTGCCCTTTGCCTCGGCCGATGGAGCCATAACACGTGAGCTGCCACTCTATCTCCTCCACAACTTTCTTGAAAGGGGGTGTGGTAGCAGCGTTATCTAAATTAACAGCAGGGATCATCCTTTTATTATCAAGCTTAACAAGCGTGTCCGCTCCAAGTATTGTGCCGCGTATAGAATGGCTCGGGAAACATATGCTGCCGTACATGACAGGTTCCTCCTATGGGTTCGGCCCAATGACATTAATAAATACGTTAGGGACTGTAACTAAATAAAAATATTGGGATTACGAGATATTATATTCATTTCTACTAATGCCGGCTACACCCGCAAGTGGTCAGGGATCAGCGGTTAGTGGTCAGGGATTTCCTTGTTTTTTATTGGTCAAGTTTGTCCGTGAGCTACTAAGGGACTGTAACTAACATGTCTGCTGACGCCAAATAAGCTCCAGAATGCAGCCGCACCTACCAGTGACAGCAGTGCCCACCAGAAATAAAGTACATTATTCGGATAAATACTAATTCCATCAGGACATATAACCGCTGTGTCGCCGTTGCTTCTGTCAGTCAAGCTTTCACGCAGCTTCATGAGGACATTAGTTTTTTCCAAAGGGGTCGTATCTTCTGGCAAATTTTCTAATTCTTCGTATGCAGCTTTCATATTGTTATACCAGAACCCCAAATCATTGGCAGGGTTTTTCAAAAATATAGAGACAACACCTTCTGTCAACTTGTTACGCTCGGCATAATCAACAGCTTTTGCCAATTCTTCTTTTGCCATCTCAACAGTATTGGCATCAGCGGCCCTCTTGAGATAAGCCTCACAGTCAAAGCTGAAGGATATATCTTTAACAATTCGCATGGTTGCCCAAGTTCCAAAAAGGATGGTACAGAGGATTGCCAAAAGCAAGAAAGCTATCGAAAATTTTTTCATTGTCATTTCTCCTTATATGCGGGCGTTGCCCGCAAGTGGTCAGTGATCAGTGGTTAGTGGTCAGTATTGGATTTTCTTGTTTTTTGTTGACGCTTCGCGTCTGTAAGGTACTATAATTAATTCTGCTTATTATATCAACCTGTCTCCTGTCTCCTGTCTCCTGTCTCCTGTCTCCTTTCCCTCCTCCACAAGTAATTGACGCTGGCACCCCTCGAGGGAGGGGAGGTCAACTGTCGGCGCCCTTGGGTCGGTCCGTGTGGCACTTAGCCACCGGAGAATCGCATTGCCGAGCGCTGGCCCGGACGGCCAGCGAGCAGTAGCCGCCACGGAAGGCGGCTTACTGCGATCCGGCAAAGCGATTCGGAGGGGGCTTAGTGCCACTAGGACCGAGCAATGAAGCCGACAGTTGACCTCCCCTCCCTCGCGGGGTGTCAGCGTCAATTCCGCGCTCTGACCATGAGAGCAAACATCCTCGCCAGCGTCGGATCAAACTGTTTCCCCGCATACTTATTAATTTCCGCAATAGCCTTTTCCGCCGAAACCGCCTGCCTATGGGGACGAGGCCCCGTCATAGCCTCAAAAGCATCAAAAATAGAAAACAACCGGCATTCAATCGGAATATACTCCTGATTATACGGAAAAGAGCTCCCCGTCCCATCCCACCATTCATGGTGCCGAAGAATAAGATCCGCGATAGACGCCAGATGAGGTATGTACATAGCCACCTGATACCCAATGATCACATGGCGATCCATCTCCAGCCGATCCTCCAAACTAAAAGAACTCAGACCATGGATATCCTCCCGCAGCCCCACCTTGCCAATATCATGATACCTGACCAGCATTTCAAAACGTGGCAGCGCCAACTTCCCGATATAAACATTATCCGCGTAAATCTCGAAAAACTCACGCGTCAACGCCATCAGATTGTCAATATGCCCTCCCGTGACATAATCAACAAACTTCAGCCTCTCCACAATCACCGTAAAAATACTGTCACTCACAAAGTGATGATTCATCTTCCTGACCTGATTCATTTTCGCAAAAGCTTGAGCATACACATCGGCATACTCATCAGGCCCTTTCGCTACAGCCCATCCGGCGGAAATATGAATCGGCACAGGCGCCCCAGACTTATTGTACTCCTCCAAATCCTTCAGGATCCTGTCATACACCGAAGCCATATACTTCTCATTAGCCCAAGGATACAACACACCAAATTCAGCCCCGCTGATTCTGGCCACCATCCCATCCTTGCCCACATTAGCCCGCAGACACTTGGCGCAGGTCGCAAGAACCTTCTCCCCCACCGTATACCCCAACGCATCATTCGTCAGTTTCAAGCTGTCAATCACAAACAAAGCAATCCCAAACTCCTCCACCCCCGCGGAACGCCGGGCCATCTCATCCCAGTAAGTCCGGTTATGGAGACCCGTAAGACTATCATGAAGATTCAGATATTCAAGCTCCTGAGCCCTTTCTTCAAGCTCCTGCGAACTCTCCTCAACCTTCCAGACCGCATCCTTCAGTTCCTGTTGGAACGGACGCAAATTGCGAGACACACTCACACAAAGCACCAGCGTCAACAGCAGCCACCCCGCCACCAATTCGCCGGCCACCATGATCACAAGAGAAACCCCCGAATCACCCTTAGCTTGGTAGAGTTGGAAAATCACAAATAAGATAAATAACAAAAAAACAGACATAGAAACAACGACTATAGTCATCATTGTTTTGGCAACTTTGCTTTCCTTCTTTGGGCCGGCGCCTTTCAACTGTCTTTTATCATCCGACACACATTTGCTCCTTAGGCTGTATTATTCACCTATCCAAGGACTCCTTAGCATTCTGAATGTTTTGCTTGACCTTATCCCAAAAAGACTTTTTCCCTTGGAGCTTCTCCTCAGGCGTCATATCCCCGAACTGGCGCATCAGATCCTTTTGCTGTTCCGTCAGCTTAACCGGCGTCGTTACCAGAACCCTGACATGCTGATCGCCGCGCTGGTCGTTACGGCGCTGAGGGATCCCCATACCCCGCACACGGAACACCTTGCCCGTCTGAGTGCCTTCCGGAATCTTGATGCTCACCATACCATGAAGAGTCGGCACCTCCACATCCGCGCCTAACGCAGCCTGCACAAACGTAATAGGCACTTCACAATACACATCATCGCCATGCCGCTCAAAATATTCATGACGTTTAACATTCAGAACCACATAAAGGTCCCCAGCCGAACCGCCCTTCTCCCCAACCTCTCCATGACCGGCATAGTAAAGGCTCAAATTATCTTCCGCCCCGGCCGGAACCGTAACCTCCAAAGTCGTCTTCTCTCTCATGAGACCCTTGCCCGAACACCTGCCGCAAGGCGACGTAATAATCTGTCCATGGCCCTGGCAGGCAGAACAGGGCCGGGACGTCGCCATCTGCCCAAAAGGCGTCCTTTGGACTTGACGCACCTGACCCGTTCCTTTACACGTGCTGCACGTCACCGGCTGAGTCCCCGAAGCCGCGCCGCTCCCCTTGCATTCCCCGCACACCACCGACCGGGCATATTCAACAGCCTTAGTCGTGCCAAAAGCAGCCTCCTCCAGAGTTATGCGCAAATCATAGCGCAAATCGCTGCCCCGGACCGGACCCCGGGACCGACCCCGGGATCCGCCGCCGCCACCAAAAAACATACTGAAAATATCCCCAAGCCCCAGGTCAGAAAAATCCGACATATTAAATCCGCTGAAGACATCATCTTCCACGCTGGAATGCCCAAACTGGTTATAGCGCCTTCTCTTTTCCGTGTCGCTCAACACAGCATAAGCTTCCGTCGCTTCCTTAAAACGCTTCTCCGCCTGCTCATCCCCAGGATTTTTATCCGGATGATTCTCTTTGACAATCTGGCGGTAAGCCGTTTTAATCTCATCCGCTTTCGCTTCCCGGCTTACCCCTAGTATTTCATAATAATCTCGCTTCATTCCACGAATATACTCCTCTCACTTCACTCTGCGCACTAGATTGTATAATAATCCCGCTTCATTCCACGATTATACTCCTCCCATGTCACAGTGCGCAACTGTTTTCTATTCTTTCTCAACCTCAGTATATTCCACATCAACCACATCATCATCCCCAGAACCTGCCGATCCGGAACCCGCCGGGCCCGCCCCCGGATCCTGAGCATCATTAGGAGACGCTTCCGCAGCAGATTGTTGGTACATCTTTTCCATAAAGGGATAGAGCACCTTATTCAAATCGTCGATCTTGGCCCTCGTCTCCGCCACATCGTCACCGGCCGCCACACTGCGCACATCAGCAATAGCCCTCTTGATGCCATCCACTTCGCCGGCATCCCCTTTGCCCTCAAAATCCTTCAGAGCCTTCTCCGCCTGGTAAGACACAGAATCCGCCTCATTGCGCATATCAATGAGTTCCTTTTGTTTCCGGTCCTCTTCCGCATGCAGCTCCGCATCCTTGCGCATCTTTTCAATGTCCTGCTGACTCAAGCCCGCCGAAGCCGTAATCGTCACCTTCTGTTCATTGCCCGTAGCCATATCCTTGGCAGAAACATGGACGATCCCATTCACATCAATGTCAAATTTAACCTCAATCTGAGGAACCCCCCGATGTGCCGGCGGAATCCCTGCCAGCTGGAACTGCCCTAACGACTTATTGTCCCTCGCCATCTCCCGTTCACCCTGGAAAACATGGATATCCACAGACGTCTGCCCGTCCGCCGCCGTCGAAAACACCTGAGACCCCGTAGTCGGAATCGTCGTATTGCGGTCGATAATCCGCGTAAAAATCCCGCCCAAAGTCTCAATCCCCAGCGAAAGCGGAGTCACATCCACCAAGACAATATCCTTCATTTCCCCAGCCAGGACACCACCCTGGATAGCCGCCCCCAGAGCCACCACCTCATCAGGATTAACCCCCTTATGAGGTTCCTTGCCGCTGATTCTCTTAATAGCCTCCTGCACCAGCGGAATCCGCGTAGATCCGCCCACCAGAATCACCTGATCAATCTGGTCGAAAGAGAGCTTCGCATCCTCCATAGCTTGACGCGTCGGACCCATAGAAGACTCCACCAGATCTCCAATCAACTCCTCAAATTTCGCCCGGCTAATCGTCATATCCAAATGCAGCGGACCCTCAGCCGACATTGTAATAAAAGGCAAGTTAATATTCGCAGAAGACAGTCCGGAAAGGTCAATTTTCGCCTTCTCCGCACTTTCCCGCAGACGCTGCACCGCCATACGGTCTTTTGACAGATCAATCCCATGGCTCTTCTTGAATTCAGCCGAAATATAATCCATCAGCCTCTGGTCAAAATCATCTCCCCCCAGATGGTTGTTGCCGCTTGTCGCCTTCACCTCAACCATACCCTGACTCAGTTCCAGGATAGACACATCGAACGTTCCGCCTCCCAAATCATAAACCAAGATCGTTTGGTCAGCCTCTTTGTTCAACCCGTACGCCAACGCCGCCGCCGTCGGTTCATTGATAATACGCAGAACCTCCAGTCCCGCAATCGCTCCCGCGTCCTTCGTCGCTTGACGCTGGGAATCCGTGAAATAGGCCGGCACCGTAATAACCACCTGTTTGACAGTCGTCCCCAAATAAGCCTCAGCATCCGCCTTCATCTTCTGCAAAATCATCGCTGAAACTTCCTGAGGAGAATAAGATTTCCCCTCCAGAGTCACTTTATAGTCGGATCCCATATGGCGCTTGATAGACTGCACCGTATTGTCCGGGTTCGATATCGCCTGGCGCTTCGCCACCTGTCCGACCATTCTTTCTCCCGACTTGGAAAACCCAACCACAGACGGTGTCGTGCGCGCCCCTTCCGCATTCGGGATAACGACAGCTTCGCCCCCCTCCAGCACAGCCACACAGGAATTCGTTGTCCCCAAGTCAATACCAATAACCTTACTCATGTCGAAAAAACCTCCTTGAATGATAGTGTTAAAAATAGGTAAAGTCAACTTTCATGTCCTGTTACCCGTTTCGTTAAGCTGACATGTTCTCAGCTAGACACCTTAACCTTGCTGTAACGAACCACCTTATCCTTGAGTCGATAGCCCTTTTCAAACTCCGCCAAAATAATATCCGGCTTCTTCCCCGCAACCTCCTCACGATGCACCGCCTCGTGTAAATTGGGATCAAACTCCTGCCCCTCAGTCACGATAGCCGCCACCCCTTCCCTTTCCAGAACCTTAAACAACTGCTTATAGATCATCTCCACCCCATTGGCCAGCGCCACATAATCCTGGGTGTCCGCCGCAGCCGCCAAAGCTCTCTCAAAGTTATCAATAATAGGCAGAAGATCAATAATCACATTTTCCGCCGCATATTTGATCACATCAGCTTTTTCTCTCACCGAACGTTTACGAAAATTATCAAATTCGGCCTGGAGCCTTTGCAGCCGCGTATAATAGTCATCTGCCAGCTTCCGAGCACTCTTCAGCTCCTCGTTATCGGCAGGCTGATCCTGATGAGTCTCTTCTTTAGGGTGGGTATCCTCCGGCCAAGGCCGATATCCTTCACCTTGCTGATTATATCCTGCGGTACTGTTAGCATCCTTTAGCTGTTTGGTATGTCCTTTAGCTGTTTGTCCTTTCTTCCCTTGCTCCGGTTCTTTTGCGTGCTCCTGCCTTTTTGCGTGCGTCTGCCTTTTTGCGTGCGCCCCTTTTACTTTCTCAGCTGTTTTTACTTTCTCAGCTGCTTTTATTTTCTCTGCTGCTTTTACTGGCTCCGGCCCTTTTACTGGTTCCGGCCCCTGTATGAGCTCCGGCCCTTTTATGAGCTCCGGCCCCTGTATTGGCTCCGGCCCTTTTATGAGCTCCGGCCCCTTTACTGGCTCCGGCCCCTGTATGAGCTCCGGCCCTTTTACTGGCTCCGGCCCTTTCATTTGCTCCGGCCCTTTTATTTGCTCCGATTCTTTTGCTTTCTCTGCTTCCCTCTCCTTTTCCAGAAGTTCCACAAGCTCCTCAAGATCCAGTACGCCTTCCCTCTTACTGCCGTTGCCATCCTGACGCTTAGCCGATAAATTTCCCGCTTTCCACTTGGTCATAACGTTTTAAATCCTCCGCTCCACATAAATCTTCAACCCTCTTCCCAAATCCTCTTTCTTTCCAAAACAATCCCCATGCAACCCATCCTCCATTTCACGAACCCAAACACTTATAGAATTTCCTAAGGGACTGCACCTAAAGGACTGTAACTAAGGATCAAATGTTCGCCGACTGATAATATAGGACAGACTTTCCGCGACAAACTGGACCATCGCAACCACCCGCCTATAATCCATACGGGTAGGCCCCAAAATACCAAAAGATCCAATCGGCAGCCCATTGACATGGTAAGTTGCTGTAATCAGACTGCAGTCTCGAAAAGCCTTCTCTTGATTCTCCGAACCGATCTGAACCCGCACCCCATCATAGTTTCTCGGCAAAATATCAACAAGTTTCTTGTGTTCCTCAAAAGCCCCCAGCAGATCCTTAATCTTATCCAAATTTTTAAATTCCGGCTGATTGATCATATTAAGGGTTCCCCCAAAATACACCTTCTTCAGAGCCTCATCATCCCGGCTCTCCAAAACCCGCTCCATACGCGAGAGCAGATGATCAATAAGATTCTTTCTCTGCAAAAGCTCATTGCGGATTTCATGCAAGACAGCGCTTTTCAGATTCCCCGTCGCCACAGTCCCCAGCTTTTCATTAAAAAGGTTTGTCAAAAGCTGCAGCTCCTGATCAGAAACCTCCTCGCCAATATCCGCCACCGAATTCTCCACCTTGCCATCATCCCAGAGAGTCACTATAATAATCTTGCACGACTGATAAGGAAGAAAATGAATCTTCTTCAGCGTGCTGTGACGGTTTTGGCTGATCACAACACTGGTCAGCTTAGTCAGCTCAGAAACCAAATGCACCGTATGGTCAAAAGCACCTTCAGCTTCATCAGCTTTGGCTTCATTGGCTTTAGACTCAATTTCCTTTTGGATAAAATCAGCTTCTCCCTGATCTAACGCCAAAGGCTCCATCAAACAATCCACATAATACCGGTACCCCATCTCAGAAGGAATCCGTCCCGCAGACGTATGAGGCTGTTCAATATACCCCATCTCTTCCAGATCCGCCATTTCGTTGCGAATCGTTGCTGGGGACACGCCAAGGTCAAACCGGCGCGACAAAGTCCTCGACCCCACCGGTTCCGCAGAAGCAATATAGTCCTGAATGAGGGCCCACAGAATCCGTCGTTTGCGTTCATCAATTTCCATAAGCAATCCCCCGTATCGCGGTTATGCCCACGCGCCTGCTGTGCACAAATAATCTATGAAAGTGCGCGTGGGCTCGTCATCTACCGTCATCATTACTGAGCACTTTCAGACTTCTCCTTATTAGCACTCTAACGAGGTGAGTGCTAAAATAACATTATCACGATAAAAAGCCGTTGTCAAGAGCAATAGAAAAATAACCAAAACTTGGGCATATGTATATTTTGCCAAAACCTTCCGGAAAATATCCTCATCAAAGTATAAATTCCTCCATAACTCCATTAGCCACAAAGAAATAACGCGGTTTTAAAAAGATCCTCCCCGACTCAGCGCCTAAAATCCGGGCATCTGTATATTTCCTCAAAACCCGTCCAAAAACATCTTCCAACTCCACACCGAACCTGTGTCGAAAAGCCTCTCTCTCAACGCCCCAAGCCGTTCTCAGTCCCAAGATCATATACTCACTCATCCGCTGTTCCTGTGTCAATCTCTCAACAGTGTAAAAACTCGCGGACTCCGCACATTCCGCAGTCCCCACCTCCGCAATCCCCGCCTCCGCAATCCCCACCCCCTCAATATAGGCATCCAGCTCACACATATTAGTCATCCTAACACCTCTCACGGTCGACACAGCGCCGGGGCCCAACCCTATATAATCCTCTCCCCGCCAGGTTCTTATATTGTGCTGACAGGCGAACCCCTTTTTGGCAAAGTTAGATGTCTCATAGCGCTCATATCCCTGTTCTTTCAAGAAATCCACCGCCCATTCGTACATATCGGCTTGGAGGTCATCATCCGGCAATTGACGTTTGGCGGCTGGCTCGGCGGCTGGCTCGGCGGCTGAAGCCCCCGTATCTTGTGCGCCTGGCTCGCTCCACTCCAGCCGATGGGCCAACGGTGTGCCCGGTTCCACACTCAGCCCATAGAGAGACAAATGCTCCGTTCTCAAGCCCGCAGCTTCCGTTACAGTTCGCCGCCAGATATCCATATCCTGACCCGGCAAGCCAAACATCAAGTCAAAATTAATATTGGTAAATCCCTGCGTCCTAAGTATGTTCACAGCGCGCCGGACATCAGCGCGTGTGTGCCGGCGTCCCAAAATGCGCAGCAACGAATCATCCAGGCTCTGCACCCCCAAAGATACGCGATTGACGCCATAGCGCCGCAGAATATCCGCCTTCGCGCGCGTCAAAGAATCAGGGTTCGCTTCCACGGTTATTTCTCGTTCAGCCTCCCCAAATATCGTGCGCTTCAATATACCCATCAGAGCTTCAAGCTCAGCCTCTGTCAGAAAAGTTGGCGTTCCGCCCCCGATAAAAACCGTTGAAAAATTTGGAAACCGGTCGCCTATCCGCAAATCAGCCTCAGCCTCAAGGGCGGCAAGCCACCCTTCAACCTCCCGCGTCCTGTGTGCACACGCAGGAACATGAGACGCAAAGGCACAATACGCGCATTTACTCCCGCAGAAAGGTACATGGATATAAAGGCTAAGAGTGTCCATAACATAACTCGTCAAAGACAATAGGGGTCTCAGAGACTCTATCATAACTCCCTCCCTGATAAATCATAATACTGTAAATCCATTTTCGCAATATGAATACATTTCACCTCATTTCACCTCTGCCAGGCCATCGACATCGTAATTGGTATTGGTATTGGTATTGGTATTGGTATTGGTATTGGTATTGGAATAGCCATAAATAGTTTGAGACGGTTTGTGTTACAATAGGTTCCGTAAAACTTGATTTTTATCAAGAAAAGCGTTCCAAACGAAATTTAGCTGAAAATGATACGTTGAGGTATTCAAATGAGACTTTTCAAGCCCGCCTGGTTGAAGTTCAAAATGGCCAGTCCCTCTGCATCTGCAGACGAGATCATGGATGCCAATAAGTGTCAGCTTGAAAAAACGGCGCCAGAGATTTGTATAGAGTATATAAAAAACCTGGACGACCAATCCATTCTCGCAGATATTGCTCAACAAGACAGAGATGCCGATCTGCGCAAAGCAGCAGTTGAAAAACTGGATAACCCGTCTGTTCTTGCAGATATTGCTCAACAAGACAGAGATGCCGATGTACGCAAAGCGGCGGTTGAACACCTGGACGATCAGGCTATTCTCGCACATATCGCAAAAAACGACAGCGACGCAGCTGTGAGCCATACAGCGGTTAAGAACCTTAAAGATCAATCTATTCTGGCGGAAATAGCCAAGAACGACAGCGATATCCATGGCGATATCCGCGAAGCAGCGACAGAGAATCTTACCGATCAATCTGTTCTCATCGAACTCGCGAGATATGACAGGTATTGGCCGGTGCGTGCAGCAACGATAAAAAATCTCGCAGACCCTTCCATTATAGCCGAAATTGCACGTCAAGACAGCGAAATGTATGTCCGCAAAACGGCAGTGACAAAGCTTACGAATCAATCCATCCTTATCGAAATCATACAGCATGACAGCGAATGGTTCGTATGTGAAGCCGCGGTAAAAAAGTTGACTGGCAAACCCCGCTTAGCCGATGCGGTAAAAAAGTTAACCAACCAGACTGTCCTGACAGTCTTAGCAAAAAACGCCAATAATAGTGATATACGCGAAGCCGCGGTAAAAAAACTGACCAACCAATCCATCCTTGCAGATATTGCCATAAACGACAATTGGGATGGGGTACGTGAAGCAGCAGTAAGCAAACTAACCGACCAGTCTGTTCTCGCCTATATTGTCACGAATGACAAACATGTTAATGTGCGCAGTATGGCAGTGAGGAATTTGACTGATCAAGAACTCATTCTCGATTTTGCCCAGCATCACAGCAACGATTTTGTACGCAGGACAGCGGTAAAAAAGCTTACAGATCAAGAACTTCTCGCAGATTTCGCCATAAACGACAGCAATGGATGGGTACGCTTCAGCGCATCAGAAAAACTTTTCGATCCCGAACTCAGGCAGTCCGTCTTTAATGACTTGGTGCAGAGTGAGAATAATGGGTATATCCGTATAGCCGCAGCGGCAAAACTGGCAGATAAAACTGTTGGCTGGAACATTCTTTCCAATCTTGCATGGAATCACAGCGACGGTTTACTACGCATAAAGGCGGCAGAGACATTGAAAGACCCCGATATTCATAAAGAGGTCCTTATAGATGTCGCCAAAAACGACAGAGACTATATGAGACGCTCCAAAGCCGTGGAAAAACTGACCGACCAGACTGTCCTCGAAGACATCGCGAGGAATGATATCAGTAACTATGCCGCAAAAAAAGCAATGGCAAAACTACGCGACCCTGCCATTCTTGAAGACATCGCGCAGACACATAGCAGAACGGACCGTCGTTTTGCAGCGAACCAAATTCTTATAGGGAAAGATGAGACCAGTTCATAAGAGTTTAATTACAGCCCCTAGTCCACTAACCCCCTTAGGTTGTCACACCATCACGTCTCGAACAAAGGGCAAGCAGAGCGGGGGAACATTTATAAGCGGCGACTTTGCTGAGGAAATTCCTGAGCTGCGCAGCGCGTGTTCAGGAATTTCTCAGCATGAAGCGCGTTAAATGTTCCCCCGCTCTGCTTGCCCGCCTTAAACAATATTGTGAATAATGTGTATTCAATCCTTTGATTTTTTGCTAATTATGTGTTATGCTGACTCTGAAATGACAGGTATCAGCCAAAAAGAGGTGATCGTCGGGGGAGACCCGACAAATATTTTGAAGCGAACTGTTTTACAAAAGCTCATAGACTGGAAAAAAGACCCTGACAGAAAACCCATGATTATCAAGGGGGCAAGACAAGTCGGAAAGACTTGGCTGATGAAAGAATTTGGGGAAACACATTATGACAAATACGTTTACTTCAACTTCGATGAGGAAGAAAAGTTGTCATCCATTTTTCAAGCCAATAAAAACCCGCATCGGATTATTGAGTTGCTGGGCCTATTATCCGAGGAAAAAATCCTGCCAGAGAAGACCCTCATCATTTTTGATGAAATACAGGAATGCTCTGAGGCCTTAAATGCGTTGAAATATTTCAGGGAAAAGGCCAACGAATATCATGTTCTTGCGGCGGGAAGCCTGCTTGGAACACTCCTGGCCAAACCAAAATCTTATCCTGTCGGCATGGTAAACTTGCTTGACCTTTATCCGCTGTCTTTTGACGAATTCCTTGCTGCTGTTGACGAATCGCTGTTTGCGTACTACAGCCAAATCCACAAGGGCCAAATTATTGAAGAGATCTTTCATAACCGGTTGACAGAGATGTACACCTATTATCTGATTATTGGCGGACTCCCCGAATGTGTCGCGTCGTGGATTCACCATAAAGACCCTCAGAAAATACGGCAGATTCAGAACGAACTGGTGACCATTTATGAGAATGATTTTGCCAAGCATAACGGCGAGGTAAACAGCGGCCGGATTCTTCTGGTTTTCCGCAGCATCGTCTCCCAGCTTGCCAAAGGCAATGAAAAGTTTATCTATGGATGCCTTAAGAGCGGCGCCAGGGCAAGGGAGTTCGAAGAAGCCATCGAGTGGCTGGTATCGGCCGGTATGCTGAACCGCGTTTATAATGTCTCTAAACCGGAACATCCGCTGACGGCGTTTGATCAGCTCACGTATTTCAAGCTCTTTTTATTTGATACAGGACTCTTAAAACACATGGCGGGAGTGGATAACGCTGCCATTGTTCTGCATAGCGACTATCAATTTAAAGGACCGCTGGCAGAGAATTTTATCCTGCAGCAGCTTCGCGGCCAATTTGATGTGGAACCCCGTTTTTATGCCAACGGTCATGGTGAAATTGACTTTTTGATACAGAATGGGACTGAGATTATCCCTGTGGAAGTCAAGGGTGGCGAGAAGAAAAGCGCCTCCAGTTTTAAATCATATATTAAACACAGACAGCCCCAGAAGGCCATCCGGTATTCCAAGCGCGGATATACCCAGGATGGCTGTATTACAAATTTACCTCTCTACCTTGCCGGGATGACCCCTATGCTGATTTGAAGGTGTTGGATTCAACCCTGTACCACATCTCGACCCGCTCCCGCTCCCGCGCGCTCATCCCAAATCCCCCCATCACCTCATGCTCCAATTCCTCCAAAAGCCTCCCCCGCTCAGCCTCATCAGACATCCCCAGCGCCCCCAATTCTTCAGCCATCTGAGCCAACCCACGCAGCCGCGCAGCCGGCCACAGCGGCAGAGGCAGCCTCTCCAAATGAGCCCGCAACACCTTCAGCCCGTGGCAGCGATGAAAAAAAATATATCCATAAAGCCGCGTATTAAAAAGAGCCTCCACCGCGCGGACAGGGAACCCCTCCAGCCCCACAAGCACACAGTTAGCGCTGTTCAAAGTCAGCCGCCCCTGATCATCATAGGCCGCCACCGGCCGTGTCCCGATGAAACGGTAAACCAGTTTAGGCGCACGGTACAACGCCTCCGGCGCCACCTGCTGCAACCCTTCCGGCTGAAAAACAAGATAGCGGCTCGGCTCTCGTATGCTGAACGCCGACACATCACTGCCGCATATCACCCCTTCAGCCCCCGCCGCCGCCGCCGATCTCAGAAACCGCCCATTATCTCCCGTCACAATCCCCAGAGCCCACTGGGCGTGACCCGCCAAAGTCCGATGGGCCTGACCCTCAATTTTGTCCAGCAGCGCCCTATCCTCCGGCAAAGTCCATACATCAAACACCGCGTCCTCATTACCGGCAAATCTCTTCTGGTCAATATGTACCCTTCTTTTCAGTAATGTCCCCTCTGGATTTCTTCCTTCCGCACCCCTTTCCTCCAAAATCCTTTCCTCCGCACCCCTCTTCACCACATCCAACCGCACCGCCGCCGACGTCACCCTATGAAAAACCCTTCCCACATAAAAAATATTTTTAATCCAACAGTTCTCCAACAACACCCTTCTGATATCCTCATGCCGCTTAACCATCAGAAACGCCTCCGGCAACAGAAAAGACAAACACCCCCCCGAACGCAAACACACCAGCCCCAAAGCCAAAAACAACGCGAAACTCTCCCCAGACCCCAATCCCTCTCCCCCAGTCAACCCGGCCCGCCATCGCGCCTCCGCCAGATCTCCCTTCTCCACGCGCGCCCCCCAAGGAGGATTCGTGGCCACCACATCAAAGCACCCCACCCGCCCCCGCACCTCCTCCTCCCATCCCTGTATCCTCAAACTATTGCCGCAATAAACCCTCGGCACAAAAGGCCTCCGATACCAAAGCAGCAAATTAATCCGCGCCAGATACACCGCCACAGGATCACTATCCATCCCCCACAACTCCTCCGGCTCCGCCCCCCGAGCCGCAAAAGCCAGCAGAAAATTACCCGTACCACAACAAGGGTCGAACACCATTTTGCCCGCCCCCCCATGATCCGCCGCAATCCCATCCACCACCATGTGAGGCGTAAAATAAGCCCCTTTGCGCCCCTTCGTATTCTCTTGGGTTAAAGCCTGATAGACAACGCCCAAAATATCCGGCGCCTGAGGCAGATCCCAAAACAGCAAGGGCCGCCATTCCTCCCAATCCCTCTCTCCACAGGTTTTCAGAACCCCGGAACTCTCCAGCCAGGTGCGAAAGCTTAACAGTTCCGTCCAAAGAACCTCATCAAAAGAAGCCCCCTCCGGCAGCTCCCTATCCCGATTGCCTCGATTATTCTGAGTATCCCAAGTACCCCAAGTATCCCAAGTATCCCAAGTACCCCAAGTACCCCAAGTCTCCCGATCATCCTCTGCCCCTCTCCCAGCCTTTCCAGCCTTCCCAGCCCCCAGGGCCAAATTCAGAGCCAGAAGAAATAGAACCCCCTCCTGAGAAAGGTGGCGGCTTTGTACATATTCAACAAGTTTTATGACATTTTTTCGATCTTCATTTGCGGCAAAAGCAAAAGGGATAAAAAAACTATCAGCCTGGGATTTATTAGCCCGCCCACGCAATTTGGGGACCGTCCCCTCCTCTATGAGCCTTTTCAGGCGCTTCACCGAATCAGCATCTATCCTGTCCGGCTGCAGCTCAACCGTTTCCAGATACCCCAGTTTGACCCAATTATTTATACTGGCAGAGCTGATCCCTAAAATATCCGCCGCTGTCCTCTTATCCATGATGCTTCACCCAATGAACAGCCACATAAACCATCGGCGTCAACACAGCCCCAACCAGCACCTTAATACCAAAGTAAGCCAGCATCATCGGCGCCAAAACCACATCCTGCACCACCCCATAGAACGCAATCAGCATAAATAAAGGCGTATCAAAAGCCTGGCCAACAACGACCGCCCCAATGACACGCACAAAAAGATGACGGGACAAAGCCAGCTTCCTGATTCCTTTTGCAAAAAAAGCAGTGCATATCTCACTCACCAGATACGCCACAAAGCTCGCAAAAAGAATCCGCGGCAGCCCTTGATAGACAGCCTGAAAACTGGTCTGGCCCCCATACAATTCAGGTTCAAAGTACATAAGCACAGCAATATTCGTAAAAACCACCAGAATCGCATTAGCCACAAATCCCATCAAAATAACCTGGCGCGCCTTCCCGCCCCCCCATCCCTCCGCCAGCACACACCCCAGCATAAAGCAAACGGGATACAAGATCACAGACGCCGGCAAAATAAGAGACCCAAAAACAACCAACTTGCTCGCCATAAGATTCGACGTAATCAGCGTCACAACAAAAAGCACCGCTACCCAAGAAAACTTCTTTGTCGAATCAGGATTGTGGAATATTTCCGAACTCATATTTTGAATCCTTTCTTAGTCACTTATGGGCGCGAAATGAAACCCTTCGCCCCAATATCCCTCCTATAATGCGCCGATACAAACCCAATCCTCTCCACCAAATCATAAGCTGCCCTCTGAGCCTCCTTCAGAGATTCCCCACGGGCCGTCACCCCCAGCACCCTGCCGCCGCTGCTGACAAGACCCGCCTCCTGTACCCAAGCCGTTCCCGCGTGATAGATTGCCCTCATTCCCTCATCAGGCGCCAGATCAGGCAGCACAATAGGCAGACCCTTCCCATACTTTTCCGGATACCCCGGCGCCGCCATAACAACACACAAAGCCGCCCCCGGATGCCAACAGAGAGATTTCCCCGCCAGAGCCCCTTCCACACAAGCCTCAAGCACCTCCACAAGATCCGAGGCCAGAAGCATCATCAAAATCTGCGTTTCCGGATCCCCAAAGCGAACGTTGTATTCCAAAACCTTAGGCCCCGCCTCTGTCAGAATCAGGCCAATAAACAACACTCCCACAAAAGGCGCGCCGGCATCTGCCATAGCCTCCAGTGTGGGATTCGCTACGGAATCCATGATCGTCTTTTCCAGGTCTTCGTTCCAAAAAACAGGCGGCCCATAAGCGCCCATCCCACCCGTATTCGGCCCCTCATCATGATCCCTCAGCCTCTTATGATCCTGCGCCGCCAGCAGAGGCAAAGCTGTCTGACCGTCACACACGCAGAAGAAACTAACTTCCTGACCCACCAAGCACTCCTCAATGACCACGCGCTTCCCAGCTTCCCCCAAACCTCCGCCCATGATATGCTCAACAGCCCTCACAGCCTCCTCATAAGTAAGCGCCACAATCGCTCCTTTGCCCGCAGCCAACCCATCGGCCTTAACTACCACAGGGGCGCCGTACTGATCCAAATACGCCAAGGCCTCATCCTTATTGTCAAAAACCCGGTACGCCGCCGTCGGAATCCCCGCTTGCCGCATCAGATCCTTGGCAAAAACCTTGCTCCCTTCCAACTGTGCCGCCTGACGGCTGGGCCCAAAAATTTTCAAGCCCTGTTCCTGGAAAACGTCAACAATTCCCTGGCACAACGGCCCCTCCGGCCCCACAACAGTCAGATCCACACCTTCCCGGCGGGCAAGGTCAGCCAGCCCCGCAAAATCGTCACCCCTTATATCCACATTCCAAGCCGCTGTTCCGGCATTCCCCGGCGCTACAAAAAGACGCGCGCAACGCGGACTCTGAGCTAATTTCCATGCCAATGCATGTTCCCGTCCTCCTGAGCCTACTACCAGAATGGTTAGGCCTGTTTTATATGCTTGAGACATTATGTTCTTTCCCTTCTTATGAGTACTCAAGTGAGTACTCAAGTCAAATAATCCGCATTTATCTTCACATAGTCATAAGAAAAATCGCAAGTCCACACCCGGTACTCTTGATCTCCCGCTTTGAAATCGATCTCAATCGTATTCTCATAGCCCTTCAAAGAATTCTGTGCCGCGTCATAGGCCTCACTGCCCAAGAGCTCACTGTCCCTCAAGATTTGAACCCCGTTAATGATGATATCAATCCGGGAACAGTCAATCCCCGTCTGCGCCTTTCCTATCGCCATCATCAGACGGCCCCAATTCAAGCTTTCCCCAAACATCGCCGTTTTTACCAACGGAGAATTCGCGATCGAAAAGGCTATTTTCTTAGCCGTCTCTTCACTGGGTGTCTGACGTATCCGCAGCGTAATAAATTTTGTAATCCCCTCCCCGTCATGAACAATCTGTTTCGCCATCTCTTCCAACAGCTCAGTCAGCTTCTCCACAAATCGGTCATAGTTTTCATCCTGTTGGCAAATAGTCCGATTTCCCGCCACTCCATTGGCCAAGATAAAGACCGTATCATTGGTACTGGTATCTCCATCCACAGTCACACAATTCATTGTTGTTTTTACACACTGCCTAAGGGCCTCCTGCAGCAGATCAGGCTGTATGCTGACATCCGTTGTGACAACACAGAGCATTGTCGCCATATCAGGCATAATCATCCCAGACCCCTTAGCACAGGCAGCCATATGAACCTCTTTATGGTCCAGCTCCAAACTCACCGAGCTTTGTTTCATTTTTGTATCTGTTGTCATGATCGCCTCAATGAAATCGGCGCTGTTTTCCCTGTTTTTGCTCCGAACCAGCTCCTCAATCCCACCAACAATATGATCGATCTCCAGCTTCTCCCCGATCACACCCGTCGACCCCACATAGCATTCATGCTCCTCAATAGCCAATGTCTCCGCCAGCTTTTTTATCATTTCCCGCGCATCCGCCACCCCCTGGCGTCCTGTGAACGCATTGGCTGTTCCGCTGTTAATCATAACAGCTCTCTTGCGAGGGGAATGTGCGTCCATTTCTTTTGAGAGAATCACCGGCGCCGCCACAATATCGCTTTTGGTATAAACAGCAGCGCCAACCGTATTCTCAACTGTGGAAAAAACCAATCCAATATTATTTTTCTTGCCCCCGACCCGGATCCCTGCATATTCAAAACCGTCAACGAGTCCTAATCCTTGACCCGGCATAAACATCCCCCCCCAAATAAACAGAGTGTCAGGCGCCTAAGGAACTGTAACTAAGTAGACTAATGCTTAAAATGCCGCCGATTGGTAAACACCATAATGAGTCCCAACTTATCCACCGTATCAATCACATCCGCGTCATGCACCGATCCTCCCGTTTGAATAATAGCCCGAATCGCATATTGCGCCGCCAATTCAGCCGTATCCGCAAAAGGAAAGAAAGCGTCCGACGCCAGATATGCCCCTCGCGAACGCATCCCAGCCTGTTCCAACGCAATAGCCGCGGCCCCCACTCGGTTCATCTGTCCCGCTCCCACCCCCAGAATCTGGCGGTAGTTGGAGACCACAATAGCGTTAGACTTCACATGCTTACAGGCCGTCCAAGCAAAACTCATTTCCTCCAAATCCCCCTGAGTCGGCTGCAAGGCTGAAACAACCCGCCACTGCATCTGGGCAGAAGATCCCCTATCCTCATCCTGAACCAAGAACCCCCCGCCAATGGATTTAAGAGAATACCCCAACCCACGCCATTGGGAGGCAGATTCCATCGAGTTCCCCATCGAGTTCCCCCCTGGGTTCATCGCGAACAGCCTGAGGTTCTTTTTCTCCGACAAAAACCCTTGAGCTTCCTGGTCAAAATCCGGCGCCACAATCACTTCATAAAACCGTTCGCGAACCACCGCCGCCGTTTTCCCATCAATAGGACGGTTAAAAGCAATAATGCCTCCATAAGCCGACGACGGATCACACGCCAAAGCCCGTTCATACGCCTCAAAAACATTTTCTCCCACTGCCAAGCCGCATGGATTAGTATGCTTGATAATCGCGCACGCACAGGAGGCAAACTCATTAACTAAAGCCCAGGACGAATCCATATCCGCCCAGTTATTGTAGGAAAGTTCCTTGCCCTGCAATTGCTTCCCCCGCACCAACATCCCTGCCCCCGCCTTCCTATCCGCATAGACAGCAGCTTTCTGACCCGGGTTTTCACCATACCGCAGCATCTGAATCTTATCCGCCACAACATGCATACTGTGCGGATACGTATATTCTTCCAGAGTTTCTGTGCTGCGCCGGAAATAGTCAGCCACAGCCGCATCATAGGCAGCCGTATGGGCAAACGCCTCACAAGCCAGTTTTTTGCGCATATCCGCGCCCCCGTTACCATCGGCGCCGACATCCCCCAGATGAGGCTGATATCCTTCACTTGGATCTGGTGTTCTTAACCTCTCCGTCTGGTTCGTTTGGTCCGTCTGGTTCGTCTGGTTCGTTTGGCCCTCCTCCAGTTTAAGGCTTTCCAGAACAACATCATAATTACTGGGGCATACCACCACAATAACCCGCTCATGGTTCTTTGCCGCTGCCCGAATCATGGCCGGTCCGCCAATGTCAATATTTTCTATGGCCTCCGCCCAAGACACATCCGGCTGGGAAATCGTCTCCACAAAAGGATACAGGTTAACACACACCAGATCAATGAAGTCAATCCCCTGATCCCGGCACTGATTTCTATGTTCTTGTGTATCTTTCGCCAAGATTCCCCCATGAACCCGGGGATGAAGGGTCTTGACCCGTCCATCCAGAATTTCCGGAAACTCTGTCACCGCACTTATGTAAAGAACATCAAGTCCATTGTCCGTCAATTTTTTATAGGTGCCCCCTGTGGAAACCAACTCAAACCCCAGCTCCGCCAACCCTTTGGCAAAATCCACAATGCCTGTTTTATCAGAAACACTCAGTAAGGCTCTCCTGGCCATCCTAACCCCTCGCTTTCTTATTAATCATATTGCGGCACACCAGCCGAACCGCCTCCGGATAGAGCAGATGTTCAGCCTCTAAAATGCGCTGAGACAGGCTCTCCTCATTGTCCCCTGCCAATACCGGCACCACCCGCTGCAAAATCACCGGACCCGTATCCATCCCCTCATCCACATAATGCACTGTGCACCCGCTGAATTTGGCTCCCGCCTCCAAGGCCTGCCTTTGGGCGTGAAGTCCCGGAAAATCCGGCAGCAGAGACGGATGAATATTCAGAATCGGCATCCCTGCACTCCGGACAAAAGCCTCGCTCAGCAAACGCATATATCCGGCCAGCAGCAGCAATTGCGCCCGAGTTTCATCCAGCCATTGCGCCATACTCTCCTCGCGGGCGCCCCGGGCGCCAGCATCAAAAGTCCATACCGGAATCCCCGCCTTCCGCGCACGTTCCAATGCCTGAACCCCAGGCCGATCCGACCCCACACCCACAAACTCCACCGGCAGTTCCCCCAAACGCCACGCGTCAATCAACGCCTGCAAATTACTGCCGCGCCCGGACGCCAGCACCGCCGTACGAATCGGCTGCATCTGGTTGGCGGGCTGTTTCTGGGGTATCATCGTTTCCACAGGGTTCATACCCTTCACCTCCTCTCTACATCGTCAACCATCTCTATTTAAGCCCTATTGATCAAAATCCTCACGCACCTTTTCATTAATAAAGCAAGAGCATAAAGTCATTTTACTCGACATTATGCTCGCGGTCAATGGAAACACAAGAGTGACAAAATAGTGTTATTTATGCTACAATTCTCTTATCGAATGCCTTGTTTCCTGTTGGGCTGAATCCACGTGCCAGCAACGCATTTAAAGAAATAAAAAATTTAAGAAAAAGGTGAAAACCCATGAAAAGATGCTTTATTTTCCAAGAGGGGAACTCTAACAAGTTTTGGAATATTGATATTGAGGGCTGCGGTTTCACCGTCACTTACGGCAAGAGAGGCACTGCCGGGCAAACCTCCGTCAAATCCTTTGACACAGAAATCATGTGCCAAGCAGCGGCTGCGAAACTGGTTGCTGAAAAGGCCAAGAAGGGTTATATTGAATCCGGCAGTGATATTATGAGGGACGAGAATAACAAAAAAACATTTCAATGTATGTCCGGAGAGGAAGCAAACAGAATTTTTGGTATTGACAATTTGACTGGCGGATCTTTTCTTCGTTCCTTATACGAACCCTATCTCCTGGTGTATGATGGGGATTTACTCATTGACCTTGGAGAAAGTGGAAACTTCTCTATTGAGGAGGAATGGGACTTCAGCGAACCGGAATCTCTCAGCCGCCTGGGAATTGCACTGGAAAACATCATTATGGTACAAGATGGACAGCAGACAAAGCTCACACGCGATATCCTTGCTCAACTTCCCGATCATCAGAAGTATGCTTACGGCTTATACGTAAACGGCAATCTTACTGTCAAAGGCAATATTTTCAATGATAATTGCGACGGCGGTATGTCTTTGTTGGTCAAGGGCAATCTGGAGGCCAACAACCTGATCATCGGCGGCTCATGGGTGGGCATCCATGGGAAAACAACCCTTCGGAATGTCATATTGGGCTTTTATAACCATGGCGCGTCCTATTTTCCCGGGTCTGTCAAGGCGGGATATATTATTAATTTAGATGGCTATTTGGATATCAAAGAATTTGAGGGGCTTGTCATTGATGATAAGGACACATTTGCTGAGCCGGATTATAGTGTCGAAGATTTCTTCGGAAGAGGCCGCGATGGCGACGACATCGGCTTTGAAGATGTGATAAAAATTGTTCTCAAGAAAGACCTGACTCAAAAAGCTGAGAAAGCAGCTCAAAAACGGGAAAAAGCTATCCAGAAGCTAATCGAAGCAATTGACAAAGCCAAAAAGGACGGTAAAACGAGCTTAAATTTGTCAAAAAAGCTCATTGGAGTTCAGAATTGGCCTGACAATTTATTTACAATGACCGAATTGCAGGAGCTTGATTTGAGCGAAAATCGTATGACCAGGTTGGATAAGCGCTTATCGGCATTACCCAAGTTGACAAAACTGAATTTATCTAAGAATAGTTTGAGGGAATTGGATGATGTCTTATTTGACATGACCCAACTGCAAGAACTGGACATAGGGAAGAACAACAAGCTCACCCAACTGGATGAACGTATTGGCAAGTTGGTTAATCTGGAAACTCTGGGGTTAGAGTGGCTTCAAATATCTGAGCTACCCGAAAGCCTAGGAGGTCTGGTCAACCTCAAAGCTTTAGATTTATCTCTAGTTCCCGTCCTTTTTTCTAACCACATACTCACATGGAGTTGAGCGCAACCGCAAAACATCTTGATAAATCTAGCTTTTGAGTATTTTTCCTTGACGATTTCACAGCCCCCTGATAT
>Ga0082212_10001858_pt1 | contig 31094 bp, 31 predicted proteins | sample TergutNt197P3_FD_71548 | JGI IMG/M metagenome (GOLD analysis project Ga0082212, IMG submission 71548) | Neocapritermes taracua P3 segment gut microbial communities from Petit-Saut dam, French Guiana - Nt197 P3 | ecosystem: Host-associated > Arthropoda: Insects > Digestive system > Gut ...
CTGCCGATGCCGTCGCCCCAGCGGTCGGACATAAGCTCCAGCGGATTTTCGAGTTTGAGCAGAAACTCCGCCTGACCGGTCGTGTAATGATGCTCGTCGCGGAAGTAGCCGTATGCCTGTTGAACTGCGGCGATCTCCGCGGCGTCGTTGAAAATGTGCGTCTTTTCCAGCCGTAGCATTTCATCTTTATAACCGGCAAAGTTATCGTCTAATCGGTCGCCGAGGGCTTGCACTAATGCGGGTTCGGCGGGAAGGGAAAGCCGGTGCTGTTCAAAGTGATCAGCGATGGCGTCCCTGTTTTCCGGCGTATCGATATAAACGCCGTCCGGGACGAAGGGCATACCATAGATGAGCCTGACGCCGTCCTTCTCGGCCGCTCTTGCCGCCGCATCGTCGTCAGGGTAGATGAATAAGCTGTCGTCGCGCTGGATGTGTGCGGCGTTCGGGATATAGAAGCCGTCGCTGTCGTCCGTCGTACCGATCAACCAGCCTTTCGGGGGTTCCGGCTCAAGCGCGTGTTTGCCGTTTTTGAGCGCATCCTGTTCGTGGAATACCTTCCACATGATATCTGAACGGTTGTCCGTCGCCGCGTCCCACTCGAACTCGTCCGCGACTACGCGCAGTGGATTCTCGAATTTCAAGAGATACTCCAACTCAGAAGTGTGGAAATTGTGGATCGTGGTCAAATAGAAATACGTTCCGGTTCTCGCCGATATCTCCAACGGCGAGTCGATGATCTCTGTATCCTCCAAGTCGCGCAAGTAGTCGATATAACTATGAAAATTGTCGTCAAGCCTTTCCATGAGCCGCTCACGCAGGGCGGCGGTTCTTGCGTCCTCACCGGCGTCCGGTTCGTCCAACGCCTTCTCCGCGGGCGACAGAAGCTGAATATCTTTGGATTGTGCAAAAGCTGGTGAAACCAGCCCGTCCATAATATCCTTGCAAAATGCCGCTGCGTTTGCTTTGCTGTCAAGGATCGCAGCCAATTCGTCCCGTCCGATACCGGTGATGCGTATGAGCGTGTCCGGCGCCATGATCGCATCGTCGATGGCGCAATCGTCAAATCGTTTCGTTTCCCCATACAACTCGCTGAACATCGCCTCGATTTCCCTGACGCGGCGTTCGGAATAATCGGAGTCCATGAAATTTACATGGACGTCGTCGCCCGGATTATCGGTTTCGGCGTCATGCTCCGGGCTGCCGGCCTTGTTTATGACGAGAACAGTACCGACAAGGCAGGCGTATTCGTCGTCGGGTGTAGATATGACCAGATCGCCCGGCCTTTACTCTCCGTTAAGGCATTCGGTTGTATTCATTCAGTTAACCCTCCATATCGCGGCGGAGACCGGAGCTTAATGCTCCGGCCCCGTCTTCTTAGCGGTTTTTGCAGCGGCGGGAGCTTCAGTCGTGGGCGCGTCCTTCGCCGCCTTCGCGCCGTCACGGATCTGATCCTTAACCGAAGCCGGCTGGTCTTTGACTACGGCGTACTCGTCAAGGATCGCCTTGTTAAGCTGCTGGCGCAAATCCTTCGTGACCGGGAACGCGATGTCGCGGTAATCGCCGTTAGAATCCTTCGCCTGCGGCATGGCGGCGAACAGCCCCTTCTCACCGTTGACGACACGGATGCCGTTGATGGCGATCATATCGTTAATAGTGACGCTTGCGAAGGCGACGGTGTTGCTTTTCGGCTCGGCGATGGGGTACGCTCTCACGTCGAGTTTGGCTGCGGTTTGTGTAGTATCTGCCATTGGTAAATCCTCCTCAGTTTTGTTGTAGTTGTTAGTGTGAAAGCCCGTCAGTGGGCAGAGAAAAGACTCTTCGAGAGCGACGACGTCTTAAAGAGCGCGAACGCCAAAAGCACGGTATATCCGACCGTACCCCATATAGCCGCGTGTACGCTGGCCGCGTCCGGTATGGTTTGCACCAGGATGGCGTATATGGCGACGCAGACCATAATCAGGAAACCTTGGAACGCCAGCGCGAACAGGGCTTTGAGGTAGTTATTGCCGATCTGTCCCCATTCGCGGTTCGCCATCGTAGCGAGGGGAATAGGAGCGATAGAAACGGTGAGGTAAATCTCGATCATACGCCCGAATATGATGACAAAGATGCAGATCATCAGTATCCACAGGCAGATGTTGATGAGGAATGTCTCAAGGAATAGGCCCATGAGCTCCCAAATGCCCATCGCCTGAAGCTGCGCTTCCAGCGTGGCGAGCGCGGCGCCAGCGTTCACCTCAAGACTGCCGGATATGACCCCCGCGCTGGTGTTGATGACGTTCTGCGCCAGGGCGAACACGCCCATGACGATGTCGAAGGTGTGCGTCAGGATATACACGGCCACGAAAGTCTTGAAAATCCATTTATATATATTGAAAGTATCGAACTCGTGCATATTGTTTTTTTCGATGATGAGCTGGATCAACTCATAACAAAGCACGAAGGTGAGTATCATGCCGGCAACGGGTATGACGGCGGTCTCTGACAGGGTTCTGACCATGTTGAACACCGGGGGATTCCAATCCCCCGGTGTTTGCCCAACATTGGCGGCGATGTTGCCGACCTCGGCGTTTATCGCGTCATAAAGGCCGGCGAACCTCGCCATGATGCCGTCGATCAGCCCCTGTTTGATCCAGTCTGTGAGCCAACCAAACAGCCAGTCCATATGCCCCTCCCGCTATCAGCTAAACAGCCCGGAGAGAAGCGGGACAAGGATCATGCCGATCAGGGCGACGCCGCCGCCGGCCATGAGCTGCTTCATGCCCTGGCTCTTCGCGCCCGGGTTGTCATTGCCATACCCCTCCAAGAGGTTGATGACTCCCCAGATTCCGAGGCCGGCGCCCAGGGCGATGACGAGGGTTTGCAGTACGTCGACTGCGCTTGTGAAAAATGCCATGCGTGTTTCCTCCTTTAATATAGGTGTATTTATCAAAGGGCGGTTGCCCGTTTGATCAAAAAAATAAGCCCGCCGCCCCCAAGCACAGGGGGAACGGCGGGCTAAGAGGCGAAAGCGTCCGGCGGCGGCGGTTCCTCAAGGTTTATCTCGTAAACCTCGAAAACGTCGTTTGGCCTAACTTTCAGCCGTGTGCTGAGATACTTCTCAATGTTGAAAGCGTTGCGCTTGTCATAATCGGAGAGCATCTTGTACAGCGGGTGGCGCGTTATGTCGTACTTTTTACTCATGAACGGGCGCACGCCGCGCAATTGCAATATGCAGGAGCCTCCTTCCATCACAGCGAGTTCATCCACCGACATCAGTTCCTTGCCGAGCTTCTGGAAGTTCTTCCCGTAGGACGGCTGGCTGCCTTTGGTCTCGCTGGTATTGAAAAGGTCGATGGTTTCGCGGCCCAGCAGCTTACTCCATTCCTCCAGCGTGGTCTTTTCCTTGCCGCCGAGGAAGATGGCCGAGTCACAGTTGCCGATGATGGTGTCGGCGTTGTCCTTGTACTGCGATTTGAGTTGCGACTGCGCCTGTATCACCAACGCGACCGATATTTCGCGGCTGCGGCAGACTGCCATCAGCCGTTCAAGCATCGGGATTTTTATGTTGGCTGCCTCGTCAAAAAGGCAGCGAACGTGGACAGGCAGGCGCCCGCCGTAGACGTCGTCGGCTTTAGTCATAAGCGTATTGAAAAGCTGTGTACAGACCATAGCCGTGATAAAGTCAAAGCTGCTGTCTGAGTCACTCGTAACGATGAACAGCGCGGTTTTTTCGTCGCCGACGGTGTCAAGCTCGAGCTCGTCGTACATGGTGATGTCCCTGACCTCTTTGATGTCGAAGGGCGCCAAACGCGCTCCGCAACTCACCAAAATCGACTTAGCTGTTTTGCCGGCGGCTAATTTGAACTTGCGATATTGGCGCACCGCGAAGTGATCCGGGTCTTTCGCTTCCAGCCGGTCGAACATCAAATCGACCACGTTCTTAAACGACTCGTCCTCCTCACGAACCTCCATCGCGCCGATCATCTCGGCGAGGGTGGCGAAGTTACGCTCATTTTTCGGCGACTCGTAATGCAGATAGGCGATGAGTGCCGTGTATAACAAAATTTCGCTTTTTTCCCAGAACTCGTCCCCGCCTTTCTTCTCTCCCTTCGTGTTGGCGATGAGGCAGGACACCAGTTTCAGGATGTCCTTCTCTTCCTTTATATAACTGAAGGGGTTGTACCGCATCGACTTCTTGAAGTTGATGGTGTTCAGCACCCTGATGCGGTATCCGTGACGCAATAGCATACGTCCGCATTCGGTCAGGATGCTGGCTTTCGGATCGGTGACCACGAACGATACCGGGTAGTCCTTCGACCGGCACTGCATCAGGTTCGGTTTAAGGACGAAGCGGGTCTTGCCGCTGCCTGATCCGCCTATGATCAGCATATTTTTATTGCGCGCGTACTGCGGTTGCGCCGGTCGAGGGTTCATGGTCAGCCCCTCGGTTTGGGTCAGGATGATGTTGTTCTCCGGGTTTTTATCCATGAACGGGGCGATGTCAGCCGGACGGCCCCAACGGGCTGACCCGTATTCGGCGTCTTTCCGGTATTTCTTGGCGTTGGCTCTTTTCATTTGAACGGCGAGGGCGACAAGCGCCGTGCCTACCAGCCCGACGAGTACATCCTGAAGGACAAAGCTCGGCAGCGGGTTTTCGAACGCCGAGGCGAAGCCGGACTGGATGTTAAGCACTTTCGTGCTGACGTCCTTGCCCGCCGTGAGCCGGAACGCTTGACCAGCCTTGTCCGCCAGCCAGAAGATAATGGCGTAGGGTATATTGGTAATAATGAACTTTTTCAGGAAAGGCGCAACGTTCTTCATAGCTCCGGCCCCCCTCTGTGCTTGTGCTTTGTGATATCCTTCGCGGCGTGCGCGATCTTCTCGCGGAAATCCTTCATGGTTTCCCGGACGGACGGCTTATCCTTCTCCTTCTCCCGGTTCAGCACCTTATTGGAAAATTCCTTAAATGCCGCCGTCATGGAGTCCGCTTCCTTTGCTCTGAAGAAAACGTGCCATGTAGGGCGCTGTCCTTTCGCAGCGTGTAGTGGATGCCATACTTGCGGGCGACAGGGTCAAAGGACTTGATGCTGTTATCCGTGACTTCAACTTCCGAGAGCGAACCCCCTTTGGACAACTGTTTCAGGCTCATTTCGCCCGGTTTATCCCGTTCCTTTTGTATTTGACGGAGCATTAACCGCATGGCGACAGCAAAACCCATCGCTGTGAACTTTGTTGTTTTAATAGCCAGCGATACGCTCTTGTTCTCAAGTTCCTCCTGCATTAAACCACCTCCTCGCAGGGAACAAGATCATGCTATCCATTAACGGCTTCCGCCGCGGTTGCTGGTTCGTCCGGGATGCCGGCGTCTATGCGCTCTTTCGCGGCTTTGGCGTAGTGCCTGGAAAGCTCGATACCCTCGGCGGGGTAGCCCTCCAGCTTGGTCGCCAATATCGTAGTACCCGCGCCGCAGAAGGGATCGAGGATGATGCCGCCCGGCTCGACGATTTGGTGTATCCGCTTCACCAGCGCGGGCATGGCTTGACGGAACACTCCGGGCAGGACGTGAGCCTGACTGTCTGAGGGTTGCTGCCCCATACAATGAACTCCGCCTGTTGACGGAATCGTCCGCGCTGGAACCGGCTGTTGGTCAGCGTGCCGCGCCATATCCATCCGGCCCACTGCAGGCGCGTCGGACATGGACGGGAGTTGCCGCCAGTCGATGAACATACAAATGGGCGCGCCGGGTTTAGTCACGCGCCGCGCCTCCAGCAGCCACTCGGTCATCCAGTGCGTCCACGACCGCTGGTCTTTGGAATCTCCTTCGAAGTCGGGGAGCGGGTTACCGGTCTTGGCGCTGGAGTATTTCTGCGCCGTGGACTTTTGCTTCGCGTTCTGATCGGCCGCGCCCGAAGCGTAGGGTGGGTCGCAGATGATCCCGCCGAACATCCCGTCTGGGAAAGTGGGCAGGATTTTCATATCAGCCCGGAACAGGTTGTCATTGCGGCAGTCGCAGACCATATACGGTTCGGCCGCGTCGTTATTTACCGCCAAAATGACTTCGCCGCCTGCGAGCCGGACGGCGAATAATTCCTCGTAGCCTTGTATATTGCGTTTTTCATCAGCCATATATCATTGCCTCCTCATAACTCCGGCCCGGTGTTTTTGATATTCTGAGTTGTACATAGAATGATCACCAAAAGTACATAATACCTATTACCGTTAAATGGAAGAGCCAATGCCTAATCAAAAGAGTTGCCCTTTAGTTATCAAACGCTAAAGGAGTCAACAGAAAGGATGTTAGCATTGGCTCAAAAAGAGTATATCAAGCATTTGTATGAAGCCGAAGGAAAGCCTCTAAATAAAATAGCAAAGGAAACAGGCCTAAATTACCGCACAGTCAAGAAATATGCCCAAAAATATGACTGGAGCCCGGGCGGGGGGCGGAAGCCTGCCCCTCCCAGATACCCAGCCATGGGCCCCTGCATCGAAATAGTGGAGGGATGGGTCAAGGAAGGCCAGCTCCGCCCCCGCAACCAGCGGCACACTGCGAAAAAAGTATATGAGCGGCTATGCGGGGACCATAACTATGCAGGGAGCGAATCCAGCGTAAGGAAATTTGTGCGCGGGGCAAAAGGGCGGACCAAGGCAGCGCCTGGAGGCTTCATCCCATTGGCGCACCCGCCAGGCCAGGCCCAAATCGATTTTGGCGTGTTCCAATACACAGACAGCCTGGGCCAGGCGCAAAAAGGGCATGCGCTTGTTGTGGCCTTCCCATACTCAAACGCCGGCTGGATGCAGGTTTTCCCCTCCGGGAACCAGGAGTGCCTGCTGGAAGGCCTTATGAGGGTGTTTGAGAGGATAGGCGGGGCGCCGCAACGTGTGCTTGCGGACAACATGGGCACGGCTGTGGCCAAAGTGCCCAAAGGGGCCGGAAGGGGGCTCGCTGGCGGCTTCACGCGCTTTATGCTGCACTGCCGTTTCGAGGCGGAGTTTTGCAGCCCGGCCAGCGGCAACGGGAAAGGCAGCGTGGAGAACAAGGCCGGCTACATGCGAAGGAGCCTCTTGGCGCCGGCGCCTGCCATTGTGGATTTCAACTCGTTCAACGAAGGGCTGCTGGAGCGCTGCGAAAATGGCATGGACAGGCCCCGCTACCGGCACACCAAGAGCATAAGGGAGCTGTGGGAAGAGGAGGGGGGGCATCTGCTGGCCCTTCCGGGGCAAAGGCGCGGGGCTTTCCGCTACGAGTCCTATAAGGCGGACAAGCACGGCTTTGTGGGCATTGACAGCTGCAAGTGCGGGGTCTCGCCATCACTCTCGGGCAAAATTGCCCAGGCCAAAATCTACTATGGCAAAATCGAGCCCTGCCACGCCCACAAGCTTCTAAGGGGCTACACCCGAAGCTACAGCAAAGGGAGCGAGAGCATGGACTGGCGGGGCTATCTCGGCGCGATAGCGCACAAGCCCAGGGCCGCAGAGGACGCCCGCTTCTTCGGCCAGCTGCCGGACGCATATCAAGAGCCTTGGCGGCAAAGGCAAAAAATCCGCCCTGCTTGTCCCCAGCGAGATTGCCGCCGGCGGGAACGAGGAAATGGCGGACAGGGTCCTTGGGGAGGCGATGCGCCATGGGGGGGGCGATGCCGCCAGCATCCTGGCATGCTGCCACAAAGCGGCAAACAAGCAGCCTGAGCCAAAGCCGCTGGAGCTCTCCAGCGCAGCCCCTGTGCTGGATTGCAGCCCGGACTTGGGCGTTTGCGACTTGCTGTCCAGGGGAGGCGCCAAATGAGCGCCCATACGCCGATAGAGGACATGACGAGGCGCCTCGAGCTTGGCAGCCTGGCCAGGCAGTGGAGGGGCGTCGAGTATCAAAACAAGGACCAGCACATGGCCGAGCTGGCTATAAAGGCTTGCGAGGCAGGCAAGCGCGCCAAATTCTTCACGGCAGCGCCGCTGGGCAACACGCTGCTGGAGAAAAGGGGCTCTGGCATGCTGGGGCGGTTTATGCCAACGCTGAAGAACACCGGCTTGCTTGTCATTGACGAATTATGGGAAGCTTTCCATAACTCGTCGTATGGATAGCGCTTTTTTATGCAAAGCCACAAGCGAAAAGCCGCCCAAACGCTGGCTTTGCCGGCTTGCCAACTTTGCATAATATTTAGTATAGTAGAAATCAAGGAGGCTATATGCTATGAATTCTACTATTTTATTACACGACCTTATCAAACAAGCCACACTAAGCTTGGAGGAAAAACGCTACTCGCCAGGCGCTATTGCGCATTGCCAAGCCACATGGCGCTTGCTGGAAAGCGAGTGCCTAAAGAAGGGCTCCCCTTTGCATGACCCTGGTTTATGCCTGTCAATAGTCAAGAAGCATTACAAAATCCCAAAACTGGGCAAAGCTTCACCAAACCAAACCAGCCGCTTGCGCCACCTGAAGATGCTTGAAGAAATATCGGCTGGAAACAGCATTGGGCGATGCAGCAAAAGCAAGGCTGCTTTAGAGCCAGGGAATTTTGTGCCTGTCCTTGACCCATACGAGGCCTATACCCTTGGCAAAGGCCTTTCACAGAAAACTGCCCAAGGCAAAAGAACTACAATTGCCCGCTTTATGAATTACTTGCAATCCATGGGCGTAACAGATTTGGCTATGTCGGCGCCTAGCTGTGTCCTTGGTTTTATGGAGGAGCTGTCCAGCTCCAAGCTGTCTAGCCAAACCCGCTCATTGTCGCTTTTCACACTTCGGGATTTTTTGGTTTTTTGCGAAAGGGAAAGCATTGCCGAAGAAAAATGCAGCGGGTTGCTGGGGACCATCCAGACTAAAAAGAACGAGCGGGTCCCATCGCTCTACCCTGTTGCCGACAGGCGCAAGCTCTTGTCGCTGGTAGACCGCTCTACGGCTGGCGGCAAGCGCGAATACGCGATCCTCTTGCTTGCCATCCAGCTTGGGATCCGCGCTGGCGACATCCGCCATCTAAAAACAAGCGACATCCATTGGTCGAGGGGGACATTGGAATTCACGCAACAGAAAACTGGCAACCCCATTGCCCTGCCCTTGCCTGAGAATGTCAAATTCGCGCTTTTGGACTATCTCAAAAATGCCAGGCCCGAGACAGGGGCCGATGCAGTGTTCATACGCTCCCGCGCGCCATTTGAGCCGTATGGGGGAAACAACTCATTCCTCTACATTGTGGAGAAATACATGGGCAAGGCAGGCGTCGACTACTCAAACAGGAAACATGGGCTGCACAGCGTGAGGCATAGCCTAGCTGCCACCCTGCTAAAGGGGAATACCCCTTATACAGTCATCTCTGGAATTCTAGGCCATGAAGACACAAGCACCACCACCCAGGCTTGCTTGCCGATTGACATTGCGCAACTCAAAGAAGCGGCGCTGGGGGTGCAAAATGGGGAATAGGGTGTCAGATTACGCGTTGGGGGGGCGCTCGGCGGTTTGTGCGAGAAATATATCAGCTACAAGAGGAGCCAGGGCTACAAGTATGGCGACTCGAGCTGTTTGCTGGCAAGCGGCATGAGCCGTTTTTTTGCGCAATGCGATAGTCCCGGGGGCGCCCCGGTTTTGACACGCGAAATGGTTGAGGCCTATGTCGCATACCGCGCCCCGGAAGCGTCGAAAACGCAGCATTCCCGCATGTGCCTGGCCAGGCAGTTCGCCCTGTTTGCCAACGAGGCGTTTGGAAGCGGCTTCTATGTTTTCCCGTCAAGCGATTTTGTCCAAGCCAAAAGCAGCTTTGTGCCGTATATCCTGACGCGGGGGGAAGCCAGGCGGCTTTTGGAGGTTGTGGACCAGATTCCAGAAACCCCGCGCTATCCCCAATACCATGCCATATACCCGATGCTCTTCCGCTTTTTGTATGGATGCGTGATGAGGGTAAACGAGGCGTTGCCGCTGCCAATGCGCGACATGGCCTCGAAAATGGCTTGGTGCGGATCAAAGACAGCAAGAGCGGCTGCGAGCGCCTCCTGCCGCTGTCAAGGACAGTTGCTGGGCACTGCCATTACTATGTGGAGCGCATGGGGTTTGGAGACGGGTATTCCGGCTTGTATTTCCCGTCCCGCAACGGCGGCGAGAAAAACAGCTCCGCGGTATATTGCCAGTTCAAAAAATTCATGGGGCAGGCGGGGATCCGCCGGCCAGACGGCTCCCCCCCAAGGCTGCATGGCCTCCGGCACTCATTTTCTGTCCATGCATTGGAAAAAATGGCAGCCAGCGGAGCGGACATCTATTGCAGCTTGCCTGTCTTGTCCGCCTATCCCGTGCACCGCAGCATTGAAAGCGCCGAGAAATACCTGCGCCTCACAGAGGATGCTTTTGGCAGCGCCGCCAACCCGATGGCAAAAGCATACCAGGGCGTGTTCCCGGAGGTGCATTGTGGCAGCTAAAAACACTTTCCAAGGCATGCTGTCAGATTTTTTCCTTAAATACGTCCCATCGCGCAGCTTGTACAGCGAAAACACTGTCAAGGCGTACCGGGACACCTTCATCCTGCTGTGTCACTACCATGAGGCCCGCCATAAAACGCCGGTGTCAAAAATCGAAATGGGCTCGCTCGATGAGGAATATATTGCCGGCTTCATGTCCTGGCTTGGAACAGACCGCCATTACCCGGCTTCAAGCTTGAACCAGCGATTGGCGGCCCTGCACGCATTTTATAGGTATGTCCAGAAACATGCGCCAGAATACATGGCGGTTTGCCAGCCGTGGATTGGCTGAAAAACATAGTTTGACAAATATTATGCAAAGTCAATAAGCGGGCAAAGCCAGCGTTTAGGCGGCTTTTCGCTTGTGGCTTTGCATAAAAAAGCGCTATCCATACGACGAGATGGGGTTCGTCCCCCTCCACAAAGACTCGGCAGAGCTCGTGTTCCAAGTGGTATCGGAGTGCTATGGGAAGAAAAGCCTGATAATCACATCAAACTTGGAGTTCAGCCAATGGGGGGGTGTTTGGCGACGGCAGGCTGGTAGCGGCCATGGTTGACAGGCTGGTGCGCCATAGCCATATAGCGATATTCAGCGGCGAGAGCTACAGGCTTGCAGCATCGCTTAGGCGCGCATCCCAGCAGGCAAATTGATAAGGATAAATATGGCAAATCGAGAAAATCCGCAGCGGGCTGCCCGCTGCCCCGCCCATGGCGGGCGCCCGCCCTAACCTCCTGCCAGTTCAAGGGCTTCCCGCCCAAAGGAATCTAGCCCCTGCAGCATTGCCCAAGCAATGCTGCCCTACCCAAGCATTGGCACTTATGTACTTTCACGTTATCGAATTATGCACTATTCAGATTGACAAACACAGCCCGGAGTTAGTCCTGCCGGGCGCGGGCGGTTCGCGGTGTTCGGGCTGGCTGCGCCGCGCCTCCCGCGCTTCGGCGATCTGCGCCAGAACCGAGGGCTTGTCGTCGTCGGCAGACCGCTCGGCGGGGGTCGCTCGTTTTACCGCATCTGGCGTGCGGTAATCGGCGGGCAAATCCTGTACGCCTCGGTATATCGGTTCCATGTCGCTGTCCTGCGTCAAATAGCCTTGTTTGGTGTATACGCCGCCTTCGTCCTTCGCCATATTACGGCTGTATGTTTCTTCGTCGACAGAGCGCCGCCGCATATTATAATGAAGCATGAATCTGTTATGCGTTTCCTCAAGCCGCGCGGCTGTGTCAGCGAACTGCTCGTCCGCAAGGCTTAAACTGTATGCCCCATGATGTACATCCGTCGTACCGGGCTGAAGCTCAAAGCAGTGGATGTTTTCCGTCACGTTGATGATCTCCGAGACGTTGCCGCAGTGCCAGCCGGCTTCGGTCACAGCGTCGAACAGACTCCGCTGCTCGGCATCCATGCTGGTGATCTTATCAGCGAGGTAGGCGAGTTCCGATTTATCGGTGTCGGTGGCGATGTATTTCGCCAATGAACGAAGCTCCGAAGGGTATTCCTCCATCACGAACAGTTCAAGCGGTATGTCCTCCGGCCCACGATAAATCTCAAGGAGTTCATCGCTCCCGGTCAGGTAGCCCTGTTCAGTGAAAACGCCGTTTTCCTCTTTGACGACGGTATTGCCGAACGCCGCCGTATCAACGTGCTTCTCCAGCTTTTCAATATGGGAGGCGAAAGCGCGGTCGGCGGGATCATCGGAATTTTCAAGCCGGTTGAATGCGTCAGCGTGTACGTCCTGAAGACCAGGAACCCGCCGTACATCTCAGCGTCTTAACAAGGCTGGAGATCAAAGCGGTTCAGGTTGTCGTCAAAGGTGAGGTTGATCATCTCGGCGACGCTGCCGCAATTCCTTCCGGCTTCGATGTTAGAGCAAAAGATGTCATATCCGCCAAACTCGCTTATGGCATAAATCCTTGCGGCGAGGTAGTTGATCTCGTTCAGGATATCGGGATGCCAGCTTGTCATACCGCGTTGCCGAGCCTTTTATCCAGACCTTTTAATATCCGAACTGAAGTCAGTTATCGCCACATCCCGCCAGTCTATTATCTCCGCGCCGTCAAGAAAAGGTTTCATCTCCTCCCGCGTCGCGGGGAACGGTATGGTGAAGCCGCCGACGCTTTCGTCGGTGATGTTTTCGATATATACCGACAGGGGATGGGAAGGGGGCGTTTGAATGTCAGGATTATCCGAAACTGCCGCAAGCTCTTTCGGTTCCACCTTGTCGATGATACCTGACAGTCTTCCACCAATCGTCCTTGCCGCAATTCGCGTAATACCATGTGTCAAAACCGTCGCCGTCTATCATCTCGCCGATGACGCCGCCCTCACCGTCCCGGTCTTCGTGATCGCGGTAATAACCATCCCTGTCGCAGTCCGTTTCCTGCGCGTATTGATTGAGCATATACACCTTATCGAGTATCGTTTTGCATCGCTCGGCGGTCTGCGCGCCGATCTCAAGGTATTCGGTGAACTTTTCGGCGTCGTCGTGGAAATACCCGTTATATATCCACTGCGAAATGCCACCATTTTCAACCTGGTAGTTGAAATTCCCGAACGTCACCGCGATTTGGTGAGCCTCTGAAAACTCTCCGAGGATATCCCATTTGCCCTTGCCTTCGTTATCTTCCTTACGCCATTCATCGTATACCTCATCCATGAGGGCTTGAATTTTTTCGCCGGATGCTGACATTACCATTACCTCCTATATCACTGCGGCGTATTTTTCGATCAGCGGCAGGACGCCCCAACCTTTCAATATATCGTACAGGGACAAACGCCCCTTCTGAGTCCAGCAGGTGTGCATAGCGCTGGTCTTATCGCTGATGCGGTATGTGCGCGTTTGGGTGTAACCTCTGCCGGCGTAGTCCTGGTACAGCAGCCAAGTCCCGGCGATGGGGTATTGGATGGAAAAACTGTGGAGCAGGCGGTTGAACGCAGTGGCCGACATCCCGTAATCCTTCGCTATCAGGCTGACTGGCACTGCGTTCCTGCTCTTAAGGATGAGGTCGCAGTAGAGCGCCTTCGGCGCGAGTTCCTACGTCAGTTCCTCCAAGGCGGCGGTCTTTTCGCGTTCCTCGGCCAGCTTACGGATGAGCGCCTCGGCGAATTTCGGGCTGCAGAGCATTTCGTCCAATGTATCCGCCGTGGCGTAAGCCCCATGCCGGATGGTGGGAAGCACCTCGTTTGTTACCCAGCGTTTGAACTCCTTTGCCTGCGGCAGTTTACTCGACAGGATCAGGCTGTACAGGCCGGACTCGTTGATAACAGACAAGTTTTGCTTTCCTCCAAGGGTGTCACATTTCTTTACACCCTTGTCCTCGGCATCCACATGGTCGCCTCAAAATAAAATATCCGCCTTGCGGCGGTTTGGTTGTTGTTGCTCCTTTTCCTGTCGGATGACGCGGAGCAAAACGTCGTTGTAGTCTTTCGCGCCCCTCGGCGGGTTGATGGTTACACGGATGCGTTTTAAACGGTCGCCCCCGGCAAGCCGCTCCTTGATCTTCTTGGCGGCAGTCAGTCCAGCGAGGTCGTTGTCAAGGTGAAGTATGACGCGGGTGATTCGCGGGTTGCGCTCAAGGAACGATATCAGCGCCAATGACGAGGTACCGCCCAGCGATAGGCGATGACTGTCCCAAGCCCAGCCGCCGCGCTGCTGGAGCGTGGCGTGGCTGAGAGCGTCGGCGGGCGACTCGAACACGGCCAAATGGCGGCTGTCAGGGCTTATAGCAGGCAGGGTGAAGCTGTAACGCTTATCCGAACCGGGTACGTCGGCTTTGAAATTGTCCCTCGTACCGCGTAGGCAAGCGAAACGGGCGGCGCCGTATTCATCTTTTCCGACAAACACGGCGTTTTGGTATTTCCGGCTTTCGTACAATATCCCCGTCTCAAGGCACCGGTTGATGACCTCCGGGCTGATTCCGCGCCGCTGCAGATAGGAAACGTAGTTGGATGGGAACGCGGCGACTTCCGGCAGCGCGAACGACGGTCGCGGCGGTTTCATTTTTTCTACTGGCAGGGAAAGGAAAGTCGGCGACGCCTTTGACCCCAAGACCGTCTCCACTGCGTCAATGAAACCTATGCCGCGGATTTTGATGAGGTAATCAAGAGCCGACGCGCCGCCAAAACCACCCCGATGCCAGTACCACTGACCATTGGAGATGACAAGGCTGCTGTGGGTAGCCGTGCGATATTCACCGTTTTTAGGTGGCAGGAGTTCGTAGGGTTCGTTCGCCTGCAGGTATGTGAGAAGGTCGACCTCACGCGCCAGTTTGACTTGCTCCTCGCTCACACCCGGCATGGCATCGTCTCCTCGCCCGGCAGAGCGTCGCCGAACCAGCCGAACTCGCGCAGGAACGCCTCGCGCCGTTCTTCGGCACAGCAGCAGACGTCAAGCGGGCATGGCTTCTTTTTGCCGGGATAATACACGCAGTAAACGCAATTGCAATCAGCCAGCGTGTACCCCTGCCAGCGGTTATATGTTCGAGTGTTTCTACCCATCGGCATCGCCTCCTTTCAGATTTTCGGGCTAAGCAAAAAGCGGGGGATGCCCTGTCACATCGTATAAAGTGACAGGGCATCCCCCGCTTTTTTATCACTATGATATTTACGATAGGTTGAGTGTTAACTCAACGATCCTATGCTTGCAACCGTCCTTCCTTCCGATATTTACCCGAAAGCCGGGCATAAAAAATGGGATTAATCGGCGAAACCCCTGTGTTTTCAAGGCTTCTCGGATTTGTCCCTATTATAACATCCGCATACATAATGGTGATATTCGACTGCTTCATGCCTTCCTCTTTCCGGCAGTCAGCGTTTGCGGCACTATAGACATCAAGCAACGTCGAGTACCTCGCTTTCAATAAGCCGGAGGATTTTGTCCTCCAGAGTTTGTTTGCTCGTATGGCTGAAATGTACAGTCACCTGATATATGGTGGAACCAATCTGTTTCAACAGGGTTGCATCGGTTTTGCCGGTCTCTCCCGGCGGTGTGTAATTTGTTTTAGTCATGTGTACTCCTTCACGAAATATTACAGATTGGCTCCACACACGTAGTTCTGGCGATAGCAGGATAGGATCAGCCTTACGGCAGACTGCCGGAGGGGTAGTCTCCGCCCTTCCCGAAGAACTGTGGGTAGGTTATACTACAAAGATTATCCTCGCCAGCCGGTGGTGCCGTTTTCGGCATCACCGCATCTGTGTGGTCATGACCTGCACAAGGGTTGTGCCGATTTCGGCACAAGGTTGTCGAGCCGGTATTTGTCAAAGTACAAAGCCCAATCTGCTTGGCGAGGAAAATATCCATCTACATATAGGAGAAATAACAGGGATATTTCGGAACTTTTGATTTTAGAGCGCTCTTTTCTTTTCCGCAGGTTCACCAACCTGTGCCGCAAATGGCTGATATGCCTACGTTTTTTGGACACTGATTAAAATGTCCTTTAGTGCATACATCCACTGGCGCTGCCAAGGATTTTATTTCCTCTATCACACGGGCCAGAGGCACATCCTCTCCCCACGCAATTCTCGTGGGCAAAGCAAAAAAGACAATCCAGATTGCAGCGTTTTGTGACTTCCAGCAAGACACAGCATGTGCCTTGGAGGTGTTCGCTGCAAATGCCGCAACCTGTCGTGTAACCCACATTTTCGCCAGGCTTAAGCTGGATATAGCTTTCTGCCCGCCTGAAGATTCATTAATAATCATTTGTCCTCCAACTCCATTTCCACTTCAGCCATTCTACCGCTCGCCATGTCTTCAGCAATAAAAACCTGTCCACATTTCGGGCATTTCGGCAAGTCGGTATGGAATTCCAGCCCCATATAGCTAAAATCCACCCGAGCAGCCTCGAGGGGTATTTGGCAAGCAAAGCAAATTGGTAGCGCCATAATCAGTCCTCCTTGATTTGCAATCGATGCGCATAGGCGTTAAGCATGGCGAACCCGTCTCCTTCAGGCCGGTATTCAACCCAATGGGTCATATGGCCAATCAAAAGATGGCCGATAAATACATCCCTTTGGCTGTCATAGACTTTTCGCCCAGACTGCTCACAGTGGAGGAGGGTTTTAATACAATCCTCCTCCAACAGATATGCATCGCTGATTTTCTGCCTTAGAGGCTGGGAAATCTCAATATGGACCATAATTTGCTCCTCCTTGCTAGAAACCTGGGTGGCTATGGATTTGAGATTAATACGGTTTATGCGCCTTTGGCTCCATGTGGGAGCTGTGCGCTGGAAATCCCCCCCATCGAACAACAGCCCCAGTATATGCTCGCTCTCCTTTCCCGCAGCTGAAAAAATGTCACGGCAATTGGAGCAGTAAGTCACATACGGAGTAGTTGACTGGCTTATTCTCTGGGCAGCTGCCATTTGCGCCTGCTTTGGGTTTGCGATAGCGGTTTGGCCGCCGAAACTGCAGCATTGGGCTTTTTCAAGCTCTTTCGGCAAAGGCGAGAGCGTATACCCTGTCTTTTCAAGCAAGCGGCGCACTGCGTTTTGCAGCTCCGGCTCGCCCCGGCTGGAGCAGGGGTCGAATACGCTAACTGTTTTGCCAAAATTGTTGGGAAGAGACTGCGCTGGAATGCTCTCTAACTGCTCGTACAAGAAAATCCCCTCGATCTCAGGCAGAAACTCAAAAAACAATTTCTTGCATGTAGGGCAAGCGAAGATAAAAACCGGTTTGCCCATCTGTTCCCACTGTGCGCGTATTTCCCCGATTTTCTGCTTGTGTAGCTCCACTTCGCCTGCCCATAGCGCAGGAGCGCCGCAGCAACGCAGCAATAAGCCTGTGCTTCCTATTCCGTTGATTTCTGTGAGCGCTCCATAGCTGGCAGCCACATAATCCGGATTGCTTGCGCCAAGCTGGCAGCCTGGGAAGAAAACATATTGGCAGGCGGGCTGCCCACCAGGAAGCTGGAGCACTGCCGCATCCCCGCTGTCGGCGTGGGCCATATCTTCCAGCCAAAATGAAGAATACACCTTTGGCATCGCTCCCTGGCGAACCATTTCCCGCCTGCTGTCCAATAAAAAACTCTGCATATCAATTTGCACTGGGCAAACATCCTTGCAGATGCCGCATTGGCTGCAACTGGCGATTAGGCGGGTAGATATGCGGTAATAAAAATATGATGAAGGGGCTAGCGTCTTGTCAACTTCATCAATGATTCTTTTGGGCATCTTCCCGTAATATGCCATAAGGTCACAATGATTCTGGCAGAAATCACAATCGCACTGGATACATCGCCCCGCTTCTTTTATGGCATCCTCAGCGCTGTAGTTTCCGCCAGGCGTTTGTTCCATAGCCTGGAACTTATTCAAATCCACTTGGACACAGCTCTCTGGACCGCCTGTGTTTGTTATGCCCATGCGCCCTGTCTTGATATAAGCTTCTATCGCGTTCGCCGCTTGAAGCCCTTGGTAAATCGCCTCCATGGAACCCGCCCCCAGGAGCGAGCCGCCCAAAAAGACGCCGTCTTTGTCTGAGTGCTGCAGCGCGCCTTCCTCGAAGCGCAGCCCAAACGAATTGCCCCCCTTTCCGGTGGCGATGTAGAACGCATCAAAGTCCAGCCCGTCCAAGCTCTGGACACAAGTATCCAGCTCCAAACAGATTTCTTCATGCTGGAATTCATGTTCAATCTCTGCGGCTACCAGCTCGGAGGGCAACAACCCATGGATGTGCCCGCCGAGCTGGCAGGACTTTTCAAACAAGGTTATTTTGTACTTTCGGGTAGCCAAACGAAGGGCACAGGCGAGTCCGCTTATTCCTCCGCCGATTACCGCTACATGGGCTTTTTTTAGCGCGACATTGTAGCGGCTGGGGCTGGTTCTCTTCGCATGCCGGACGGCAGCCTGTTCTAGGCCATTGAGCTCTATTGGCGTGTCAAAACCGCCCCTTGGGCAGCTGGCTTGGCATGGGGCATCGCATAGCCTCGCCACAATGCCGGGAAATACAACGGCGTCACGGAAGATGCGCAGGGCAGCGTCAAAGCGCCCTCTCTGCATCCGCGAATTAAAATCCCGTATATCAAAATCAAAATAACAAGCTTGCATACAAGCCGCCATTTTCCCATTCAGGCATAACTTTGCCTGCTTGCGGGTTTGCTCCATGTGCGCTCCTCTTTCAAAGAGAGTAAAAACCCTGCGGATCGGTTGCAGACCCAACCCGCAGGGGAAAGAAAAAACTATCTGCCTTCAACGAAAAGGCGCTCGCCCTCAAGGGGCACTGGATTTGCTATTATATCTTCCATCTCGTCGTAAAAGTCGCTGCCCATATAATAGGGGGCTGGCGGCTCAATAACACCTCCGTTAGCAAGAATGTCAAGGCCAGCTTTTACTTTGTTTGGAGAAGCTGGCAGCTCATATATGCGGACGCCGCAAGCGTTTTTGATTGCGTTGATAACTGCCGCATGTCCGCTGGACTGGAACAGCTCGCTGCAGCCAGATGAGCCGAACGGGCCGAAATCCCGGTGGCTGTCTATACAAATCAAATCCATCTTGTCGGGTATTTCGTTGATTGTGGGTATGCCAGCCCCAGCAATGGTGCCGTGCCTTTTCACATCCTCGTAGTTTTCGGTCAACGCGAATCCGATGCTGTGGGACATGCCGCCGTAAGCTTGCCCCTCGACCGAGAGGCGGTTGCCGACTTTGCCGATGTCGCAGACGATGGTCATGCCGATTACTTTTGTTTTTCCCGTCGCAACATCCACTTCCACTTCGGAGAGGAAAATGCCATACATGTAGGTGGGTATAATTTCGCCCACTCCTGTGTTGGGGTCATAGTCTGCAAGCCCCTCAATGCCGGCATTGTCCTGGGTGCCGCGGTATTTGGTGGGAATGCCTTCAGCTGCCATCTCCTCATAAGTCCGGTAAGTCCCGTCATCCTTGCGCATGGCATCCATAAGCTTGTTAGCCGCGTCAATTGTGGCAAGGCCGACCATGATGTGCGAACGGCTTGTGGCTGACGAGCCAGAGTCAGGGGCAATCGACGTGTCATTCTGCCTGACTTTAATCTGGTTGTGGGCCACTCCCAGAGGTTTGAGGGCTTCAAGCGCATGCATGATTCCTCCAACGTCGCCGCCTTGCCCCATATCCTGCCAAGTGTTGTAATGGGTAAAGGTCCCGTCCGCATTGAGCTCCAAATCAATATGCGCGAAGTCTTTCTTGCCGCCGGTGCAGTTGTATCCTCCAAATGCCAATCCGACTCCACGCCGGATCTCCGGTGTGTCGCTTGCTTTCGCCTCAGCCAGGGCTTTCTCGTAAATGGGGCGCATTGTGTCCATAATTTGCTCCATCGGATACTCCCGGTAAGGCATGCTGTTTGTGTTAGTATCGCCGCTGCGGGCGATATTGATATAGCGGAACTCAAAGGGGTCGATCCCCGCTTCTTCAGCAAGCATATCCATCATTGACTCTGACGGCAAAAAGACTTGGGGCGAGCCATAAGCTCGGTAAGCGATGCCAAAATTGTGGTTTGTGTTGGCCATGCGGGCAAGCCCTTTGATATTAGGCACATTGTAAGGCCAGCCCATGTAGCGGATGAAACGGGCTATCAAACCTTCCCCGCTGTCAGAGTATGCGCCATGGTCAACGCCGCTCTCGTACTCGATAGCTGTAATTCTTCCGTTTCCATCACAGGAAATGGCGCCGTTTGTGTACGCCGGGCAACGTTTGCCGCTATAGTGCTGGTGCTCCTCATAAGACATGGACAGGGAAACGGGCATATCTGTCGCCATTGTCGCAGCCGCCGCAAGGGCAAAGCTTCCTGGGGACATAGACCAGCCGAAGGAGCCGCCGTTAGGGTTAAGCACATAACGCAGTTTGTCCAGCTCGATCCCGATGCCCGGAGCCATAGCTTTCCTGCCTACACTGAAACCCTGTGATTTGCAATGGACTGCCAGGTTGCCATCCTCGTCCCAATAGGACTGGATGACATCTCCCTCGATAGACAAGTGGGGTTCCCTGGTGGTGTACCAGCTGCCGGAAACAGAATAAGCAGCATCCCCAATAATGTCTGCGACTCCCTCATAATCGCCTTTAAGTATTGGCTGTTGCATGAACAGGTTAGGAACGTCAGGGTCAACACGCACAGCATCGGGCATTACAGCGTCCAAATAGCTTAGGTATTCTGGCAGCGGCTCCAAATCCACTTTTACAGCATCTGCGGCTTTCCTTGCATTTTCATGAGTATCAGCACAGACTACCGCAACCACATCGCCCCAACGGAATATTTTCTCTCCATTGATGATTGGGCGGCTGCTCTTTGCAACAGCGCTGCGGCGGTGGGAGTTGCCGTATTCCAGGCGGTTTGTGCCTTGTATGTCTTTTGCTGTGATGATTTTATATACTCCAGGCATTTTTTCAGCCTCGCTGAAATCTATGCCTTTGATATTAGCGTGGTGGAAGACTTTTGGCTGGACAACTGCGGCGTGGAGTGTTCCTGAAGGCATCTTTAATGCTATATCATCGCCGTAGTCCTCTGTGCCGCATACTCTCGCCAAAGCTGAGGGCCGGGGGACACCATCTCCATAATAATCCCCGTTGGCTGGGCCCTGGTATGTGATGTCTGCCATAGACGCCTCTCCGCGCATGACTTTGGCAGCCGCCATGACCGCATCGACAAGGGGTTTGTATCCGGTGCAGCGGCAAATATTGCGGTGCCTTTGAAACCAGTCCCTGACATCCTGCCGGCTAGGGTTGATGTTCTCTCCCAGGAGAGCAAACGCAGAGACGATAAACCCAGAGGAGCAAAATCCGCATTGAACCCCTCCATAGGTAATCCATGCCTGCTGCAGCGGGTGGAGGTTTCTTGGGCTTCCAATTCCCTCGATTGTTATTATTTCGCTATATTCTTCAATGTCCTTGATTTTACGCGAACAAGAGCGAACGACTCTGCCATTCAGGATTATTGAGCAAGCGCCGCATTGCCCTGCCCCGCATCCGACTTTTGTGCCTGTCAGCCCCAGGCGGCGTATAACAGTCGCTAGTGTATCCTTCTCTGGATCGCAGACGAGCATGCGATCAGCGCCGTTGATGTTTAACCATATTTTTCTAAGCTGCATTATCGTTTGCCTCCTTTAAGTGGAACATTTCCATTTGCCAATCCCATGAAACATTACCTCCAGAATGATTTGCTAGAATTATTAAAATCTTGAACCAGAACAGTTTGCTCACCAGCCAATCGCGATATGGCTGCTGCCATTATTAGTGTTTTACTGGCAAGCAGCGGAGTCCTCTCCTAAAACTACAAAAAAACTCCCACCCAATGTGGAAGCCATAGCAAAGCTAGCAAACACCAAACAATGTTTGCGCTAGCCTTTTTATCCACAATGGGAGACATTGCCGTTTCCCGCAATATCCCGCCTGCAAGCCATGAGCAACGGAATAACCCGTCCCTTTTAGGCTATGCAGGTTCAAAGCCTTATTGTTTTATTCAGTTTTATGTAACCATCGTGCTCGCAATAACAAAAAAGCTCCCAACAGATGTGGAAGCAATAGCAAAGCTAACAAACACAATACAGTGTTTACGCCAGCCTTTTTATCCACAATGGGAGACATTGCCGTTTCCCGCAATATCCCGCCTGCAAGCCATGAGGCAACGGAATAACCCGTCCCTTTTAGGCTATGCAGGTTCAAAGCCTTATAATTATGCAGTTTAAAAATAACGCCAATTGCGGCGTATCACAATAATAATATGCCAATTGCGTTTTGTCAATGAAGAAAAGTAGATTTGTATAAATTGCAAATAAAGCACCTTGCCAAATTGGCTTTGAAAAACAAGGTGGAACATTAAAAAGGCTATTATTATTAGCTAAATTCAATAAACAATCCCGACAATATGAAGCGTAGCGCTACTGTCTGCGTATTTATATTTTTGCCATAAATTGTAATTATATATCTGTATAACCAGCTGGCAATAAAAAATTTTCATGGAGGGAGCTTCTAAACCAGATTAAACCTGCTATGCCTGTCAACACAGCGGCTAATGCCAATATCGCCAACATGACTGAGATAATACGCACAAACAGATATGTCATGAAAAACAGTGTATAGGTTGGTATGCTTGCTTTGTACTGCTTTATTCTCTTTCCAAATTTTGGGTTTCGAAATTCTATATTAATATAAAAATTTAAATATCAACTTGACATAGGTTAAATGCTCAATATATTATATAAATAAATCATAATAATCCATTTTATAAACATATTTTGATCAATCTTGTACATAAAGCATAGACTTGCGGGACTCAACCTATGTTCTCATACATATTGCCCGCATATTCTATTGCTTCTTTTTTAAATTAGGAAGCCTGATGCTGCCCAAATAAGCGTGGATCACAGAGAGGATGCTGGCTTATAGCCAAGCAATGCGAAACAGGCACGAAGGGGTTGGGAAAACAGCCTATGCCCCTTGATAATATTAGCTCTAAAAAATGCTTGCATGTTTTATGCAGGAAACAAGGAGGAAATATGACCGAAGAAATTAAAAAACTGTATGACGAACGGGTAGATCGTTTTTTGACAACAGTTAGCCAAAATGAGCCAGACAGGGTGCCAATCCTCAGCCAAGTGTCCAACTGGGCAATACACTACGGTGGAGTCACGCTAGAGGATATATGGGAGAATTTCGATCTTGAAGCCGAAGTATACGTAAAAGCTAATGATGGCTTTTTCTATGACGGTGTGAGGGCAGGCGGCGGCTCCGGACACATGCTCAAATGGAGTGTCGCAATCAACAGCCCAGCCCACTATGTGTCTCCAAACCTTGTCACACCACAACACCATGACTGCTCATGCATGACAGTTGCTGAGTACGAGGAGCTCTACGAGGATCCATTCAAACTCTTGGCAAAAATGTCGCAAAGAATTCAACCTTACTTCACAGAGCAAGACCCAGAGACTGCATACGAGATGGTCAAAACAATTTTGGACAGGCCTGCTTTGCATCGCCAAGCCTATTCAAAGCAAGCCATTGAAGAGCAGCTTGGTCTGCCAGTTGTCCAAGGCGCTGGCGGCGGCCAAGTCTTCATGGACCAATTTTTTGACTATTACCGTGGATTCAGAAACGCCCTTGCCGACCTTCGCCGTTATCCGGAAAAGGTCATGAAAGCCATTGAAGTCATGACAGATTACGCCGAGAGAGATCTGCCAGCGCCTGGGACAGTGTTGCCACCATTCCCATGGGCGGCAAAACAGCACCATGTGCCCACATTCCTCAACGCCGAATTCTTCGGAAAGGTTTACTGGCCATATTGGAGCAAAGCTGTCAAACGCTACTTTGAATGTGGCACAAGGTACCTCTCAAACTTTGAAGGTCCATGGGCACAGCACTATGACTACTTGCAAGACCTTCCAGACACATGTTTGATAGCCCTGCTTGAGCCAAGGGAGTATGAGGAGTTTGCAAGGCGCTTCAACGGCAAGTTCTCTGTTATCGCCGGTGTGCCTTCCTCATCGATGAGGTTCAACACTATTGAAACAACCATCGAGGAAGCCAAAAAAGTCATAGACTTGTTTGCGCCAGGCGGCGGCCTTCTATTCGGAAACGACAGATCCTTTATCGCCCCCGGAGACAAAGACCCGGAGAAGATGCGCGCACTGAACGAGTGGGTCCACAACAACGCCAGATACTAGCCATTTGTGCGCTACAAATAGGCAACAAATAAAAAAGGAGAGAAATAGATATGGCAGATGAATATATCCTCTATAACATGATTCTTAGATACTTAGACGAGAAATACCCAGATGCGACTCCAGAAGAGCGCGAAGTTCAAAGGAGAAGATGCTGCAACGCATTTATTAACATGTAAGAAAATTCTCTAAACTACTCAAAAGGGGGAGAGGCAGATTATTCTTGCCTCTCCCCCTTTTTTAGCCTGCCAACTAAAAAGTGCACATGGCGGTATTAGCATAAACGGTAGAACAGGGCAATTTCTAGAAAAGCTATTAAAATGGCTCCACGTTGGCTCCCAAGCTGCCAACCGCAACCTCAGCGTAGACAATTTGCATTTTCAACCCAGTTTTGTCCTTTGCCGGGATATCTGGTATTGTAAGAAGCTTGTTCGCTTTTCCAAGTTGCCCAATAACCGCTAGGCAGGCAGCGTCGAGTATATCATCATGCCGCTTTTTCAAGTCGGGTTGCTGGCCAACACCATCAAGGATCCTGTCAATATTTCTTATGTGTCTCCGTAGAATCGACAACCGGGCTCCAAGCCCTTCTTTTGTCCTTTTCTTCTCATATATTGGCGTTCCTGTGTTAAGCGCCATAAAAACGTATTCTGGATGGCTTTCAACAAGCCTGTTTTTCCAAGACTCGTTATCCTGCAAAAACTCGTCCACTTCTTTTATTTTGCCGCATATAGCCAATGATTGCTCGCTTAGGCTCTTGCCAAGCACCTTTTTGTTTTTTTCTTTGGCGCCTTGTTTGCAACCGATGTATACAGCCTGTCTGCAAGGCGTAGAAAACACGCTGGAAGCTTTGCTTTTCAACCGATTCCTCAATTCTCTCTCTGGGCGGATGTCCGCAAGGCTTTCGGGCAAACCTATCGGAATGTCAATAATCACACTGTCTGTATCCGAGTATTTTGCGCATAAATCGCCAATAGACGCAAACATTTCAACACTAGCAATACCTTCTTGGACACATGCCGCGATCCAGCCATTTTTTGTTCCATCAACGCCAACACATGTAAAGCATTTTTCCTTTCCCTTAAAAGAAAAGAACCAGCCTAAAAATTCATTTTCCACATCATAACAACTGCGCAAAGAAAAATCTGGCTTGCTTTTTATTATCGGCTCTAAATCATATATGCGTTCATCCATAAGCTCGAAAAACTCGTAATACAGAATAGAACGATCAATAGCTTTGACAGTATCCATTTCATCTCTCGCCATTTCGAGGCCAAAAGCTTCATTTGCCACTTTCTGCAGCTTTGTTTCGGCTTTTTCATAAGCCGGAAAGCTTTGTTTATCAGAATGGGCAATGTATGGCAAGTAGGCTTCCTTTGCATTCTGCAGCAGGCATGCAAGCTGGATATTGGCACTACAACCGATTGCCTTCGCCTCAAGCGCACAATTGATGGCGTGCTGCGCAACAGAGTAAAAATGTTTAAAATGGCCGTTTGTTCCTGTCAAAGAAAGGGCGTGGGCTACATCTTCTATCATTATTTGCCCAGGAATTAGGTTGAGAGGGGAGAAGGGTATTTTTGTGTATGTAGCAATATGCTCTCGTTTCATTAAATTCTCTTTTCATTAAATTCTCTTGGTTTTATATTTGGCTTTGTTTTTTGAGCCGGCTTTCACAGCTTCGCCTCTGGAAGGCAGCATACGCAAGATCCTAAGTTTTTCATCAGCTTGCGCTGAAAATAAAGCCTCGCCATTGTTGTTGGCATAGCCGATTGTATTTTTAACAAGGCCTGCATAGGCGAATAAAGTTTTGTACATTGAAATACTTCCTAATCCCGTGGCGCAATTTCCGGGAGCTTGTGTAGCAATTATCTCTTTATCGTTTTTGTGATGGCATCAACAATCCCCAACACAAATTTTTTTGGAGCCTCGGCGATTTCTTGTCTTTTTTTGCCTTGATTGGCACTATCGTTCCTAGAATCCGCGCTGTTTGGATAGAAGCAAGCATGCCATATGTTATGCAGACGCTCTTGCTCTGTGGTTTCGATAATAAAAAACTCTTCCAACTCTAGAAGGCCAGCACTTTTTGTGTTGTTTGCCAGAAACTCGAGAGCATTCAAGCCCTTTTTTCCATCTCTGCTTTCAAAAACAAAACCTGCCAGAACCGCATATCCGGCTATTGCTATCCGTTGCTTTAGATATCCATTTTTGCCGCCCTCGCTTAGCAGCTGCAGGCAATGCCTCTGGTTATAACAATTCTTTCCTGCCAAAAACTTTGCGAGCCACATTTGCTCGTCACTGAGTGAAATGCTATCGAACCCAAAAGACAACCAGCCAATGAAACTGGCTATATCAGCCAAAGGAATGAGGACCTGGCCATTTTCTTGCAGCGCAACTTCAAAGTGGCTGCCAAAAATCGAGCACTCAATACACCGCTTGTATAGATCTTTAAGAGAGAATTCCCTGTCTCCCCAGAGGCTGGCAAAATCAATTGGATCCCTTGCCAGCTCCTCCATATCTTTAAATGCCTGGACCCATAGAAACGCTTTGGCTTCACTGCTGTAGTCTCCGCCCTTTGCATGGTCTAAAAAGGCGCTTACATAACTGCCCACTGTCCAAGCTGGGCTTGGCAGGCAATTTCCGCCTTTAGAGGCCTTTTTTAAGTAGCTATCGATATTCACTTTTGATTCGGCATATTCTTTATATTTATGCTCGTAATTTGACCATTCAATCTGGATATCGGCACCGCAAAAGACAGCCATATCGCCATTAAGGGCTTTATATGCTTGTTCGATCTCAAAATACTTTAAGAAACTGACATCATTTTGGCACGAATATGCGAAATGCCAGCTGATATGGCTTGCGGCCGCTTCACGCAACACCGCTTCATTTTGGGCATAATCGAGTTTTTCATAAACACCCAAGCAGCCTTCCAACAATTGCGGCAGCATTTGGCTGTTTTGTTTGACAGCCTCCAACTCCTCGAGCTTAGCCTGCAACTCAGTGGCTGCCTGCATCTGATGGCAGCTTAACACATGCTTTTCACATTGGTCTATGACGCTGCTGGCGAAAATTTCTGACAGTTTCGGTTTTGCGCTTTGAAACTGCGCCATAATACCAGGCTCTGCTTTTATTTTCTCAACAAAATTGCTTAGGGAATCACACCACGCCCTCTCTAAGCCAAGTTCGTCCTTAATTGGCAAGTATGGCTCAATGCAAAGCGCAAATTCGTTAAAATCATTTGCTGCTTCTGCGGCTTTGGCTAGCAGGACCCCAAAGCGCTCATCTGTGAAATGCTGGGAAATTAATGCATATGCGAAATCTGGCAATGCTGCCTTTACCGCAAAATCAATAGAATACTTGTCTTTTTCATCATTAGAAAAGCTGCTCCAGCTCTTGTGCAGCACAAACATCTCCCCATAATAGCTCCAAGCTACTGACGAAAAGGCATCCACGTCACCATCTCCTTCAACAAGCTTGTAAAACGCATCATGCCATTCCTGTTTATTAATTAGGCTGGTTGCGATTGCATCCAGGTACTGGATGGTATTCGCGTCTAGATTAGACCTCCCAATTACCTCTGCAATAGCTCCTTCGCATTTCAACGGATCCAAACATAAGACGGGCTCCCCCTTAAATCTTGGCCCCCAGCTTTCCGGGATGAAGCAAAGGATGACATTGCCTGGCACCGCATGGGCAGCGTAGGGATATGTTATATACCCGCTATGCGCCCTTGCACAATAAGGCATAGCCAAGTAGACAGCTTTCAAGACGCTGGCGGCAGTATCCTCAAAGCTATCGTCCGCAATAGCAAAGTAGACTGGCTTTACCCTATTTGCAAGCCTGCCAAAACACCCGTATAAAACAGCTTTTTTAACACTGTCATCTATTTTGGCAACCGAGATTGCGCTAGCTGGATTCGCGCTTGATGGACCTTCCCCATTTACGATATCAACTTCGCTTGGAAAAGAATATCCAATAAGCTTGTCCAAGTTTTCATCAAAAAAATCTTCGGGTTGGACAAGGCTGGTTTCTGCAAAGACACATGTGGCCTCAGAAGCAGAGGTAGCCTGGGATTGCCTGCGGGAGCAAGCGCGCATATAAAAAGCGTTGCTGCCGTCCACACTAGCCATAAACATCCCATGGCGAAAAGCCGCTTCCCCATTCTGAAAGCACTTTGCCGCCATTTGGGCAAGGCTCTTTGGCATTGGCAAGCTGCCCTGGGGCGTCATTGATAAGTAAGCGCCATTAACATTTGCGTTTAGGTAACCAAAACGGGGGCTCATCTGTATCCACTCCTTTAACTGTCGCCCATGCATAGTTTTTTAAAGATTTGATAATTCTTCCCTGGCATGTTTCCACTTGTATCCAAAAATATAATATCATCGACGGCCTGCCCTTGGCCATTTTTGCCTATAGAGGAAAAAATAGATTTTAAAAACCCTCCTTCATCCTCCCCAGCCGTGTTTGCCCGTATCCCTAAAAAGCCTAGGGCTGCCAAGGTCCAGTACAACGGCAGCCTAGCCCTGAAAGGGACTGGCCCGGGAGGCAACTGCCCTGGATTAGCTGTGCCTTCAGGTTTTCTTTGGGCGCTTCTGGAATATGCAGATGTGGAAAAGTATGCCCTGTCTGTGTATATCTCTTCTAGCATGGGTATCAACGCCACAGATGAGGATGTGTTTCTCCCTTTGCTGTTCAAGGCGTTTCGGATTTGGAGGCTTTGGTCTGCAAAAGCATCCAGCAGAAGGCAATTGTCATCGATGGAGTATACTTTGTCCTCACCGGCGAATGGCTCCCCTTTTTCAAAAATAAATGAGGGCAAGCTGTCTTCAGTCCATATTCCGCTGGATACTGCTGTGTCGCTCTTTGTCAATATAATCGCGGTCGGGGGAAAGACATTTTTGCTAAGAGCCAGCTTGATTTCCCTCAAGTTGTTTTGAAGGTATGAGGGCTTGACGATATGGGCTAGATAATTATGCTCAAGGGATGTGTCGATTGCCCCATATCCTGTCGCTTTTAGGTAGTCTCCATTGGCGATTTGGTATAGCTGGGCTAAATCCATGCAAAACCAAAATGCGTCGACGTTTCTAAACAACTCTTTGTAGTCAGCATGCCACTGGCTAGCCAAGCCTTTAGGGTCGTTCATATACTCTCCGGGCATGTCGATGAATGTGAGGATGCAGCTCTTTCTTTTCTTTGAGTATTCCGGCAATGTGGCTTTGACTGTGACACAAAAATAAAAGCCTGCTTTTTCTGTCGGCGTTTTCTCTACAGCATAGCCATTGCGGTAATTTGCCAGCAGCGGCTCTTCCACATTTTTAACCCATCTGTCGTCATCCCTAGGCACATCAAAGTAGACACTGCTTTGAATGCCTTTTTCATCAAGCATAAAGCCATAGAGGGTTGAAGCTATAGCGCTGGTTTTGGCAACCCTTTCGCTCCCAAGGAGCCCAATGACTATCTCGTCCATTTCACCAGCATACTTGAACATCTCTTGCCTGCATACTCCACATACTTTTGGCAATAATTCGCCGGCTAAATTGCGCGCCTCGTGCACAACAAATTGCCCTTCACCATTTTCCACATACGTTATTTCGATGGGCACTTCATGGCATGCATCCTCAAAATCCGCTGGATCCAAGCTATCTACCAATTCTTGGAGGCGGGCGAAATCACCTGCTCCCATGTCTGCATAACTACCGCCAGCAGTATATAGCGAAGTTGGATACAGGTCAAAAACCATTGAGGCATCCACACTTTTGGGTATGCGGGCATTTTCCTGCTTAGCGGGCAACTCGTATCTAACATTAGCTGCGTTAGCAGTTTGTGCCGGCTCTGCAGCAGCGCTGACTGGCTCCCCTTGCACATCAGCTTCTTTGGCGGCAATATCCCCAAGTTTTTGTTGAATGTTTTTTCGCTGTTCCGACAACGACCTTGACTCGTTTGCCAACTGGATAGATTCACTGTTTATAGCCTCAAACTCGCTCCTGATAGCCTCATATTTTTCTTTAATGCCATTTATCGCATCAGTGGTGAGGCTATTGTTTTGCAAAAGCTGCCTGGTTTCTTTCATAGACACAAATAGTCCTTGCATCTGTTGCTGGATAGGGGCAGTTTTATTATTGACAACTGCAATTTGCCCCTCTATGTTCTCCAATTCCAGCTGGAGGGCCGCTTTCTCCTTCTCAATAGCATCGGTACTAATGCCAGCAAATTGGCTAAACATCCCAAAGGTTTCTTTTTCATAATATTGAGGCTGCGAAAGTGTAGCTACTTCACCCGCAGTTGGCTCTTTTTCTGTGTAATAGCTTGCAGTTGGCATTGTTGGGGCGCTAAATGCCTCATTGAGTCTCTGGTTTTGCCTGACAACGTTAAATGCAGACTTTAGCGCGCTTACAATATCCTCTGGATTGACAGCGGCAACCTGCTTTGAGCTACCTGCCACGGTAGGCGTAGCCGGTTGCACACAAAGAAAACTCACACCATCAGAGTTATAAAAAGCCCTGTCGATGAGGCTGCTTACGAGCCGGGTGTAATCCGGGAAATCCAAGCGCTTCTCTTTTGTGATTTGCATAGCAAGCCTAGCCAAAAGAATATTGTTGGCATCTATACATATAGCAAGATTTTCAGATGGATGTTTCTTGCTGCAAAATGGACAGAAATAATTCATAAAAATTTAGCAAGGAAACCCGAAACTTCAGTTGGGAAAGGAATTGCTTCCTCAAAACAAGAGGGCATTCGGTATTTTCTCTACTCCTTTCAGGGAATCATCACTGCAGCAGCGAAAAAAAGGGGCTTTTTGGCAGGTTGCCAAAACCGCTCGATTATTTGCTTGCAGATTTCTTTAGCCGCTTTGCAATCAGGTCCACTCCTTCAAGGGGTGGTTTAAGTTTCGCCCTATAAGAGGATGTTTAGTATCTCCTCAAAAGAACTGAAATAAATGACAATACAAACATTTGGCAAAATGTGCTCAAGCGCCTTTCGCAAACCTTCCACAGCCTCCGGCAATTATCAGCCCATCCGAATGATCTTTCAACAATCCATCTTTTGGGAAGGACAATG
>Ga0082212_10001859_pt1 | contig 31091 bp, 22 predicted proteins | sample TergutNt197P3_FD_71548 | JGI IMG/M metagenome (GOLD analysis project Ga0082212, IMG submission 71548) | Neocapritermes taracua P3 segment gut microbial communities from Petit-Saut dam, French Guiana - Nt197 P3 | ecosystem: Host-associated > Arthropoda: Insects > Digestive system > Gut ...
TCTATTTCCGAATATAAGGGATAGGGCGTACCATTTTCGATATTTTGCCAATCCTTGTTATTTAGATACCGCCCAAAAATATATGTAACGTCTTTAAATCCTTCCGGCATTTCCTTTTTTTCGTGTTCTTCCAACACAAAATGTCCTTCAACTACGGTAAATGTAGCAGGATCAATAGCTTTATTTTTTATATCTGCGTCGTATTTTGAACGCGGGTAATCACGGAGCGGGTTAAATAAAGGCGTTCCCTCCGTCGGATTTAGTTTATGCAATGCTTGTAAAATGGCGGATTTCCCCGATTCATTCGGACCAACCAAGATTGTTTTCAATTCTTCGACATCGAAATACCCAGTATCTATGATACTTCTGTATCCTTGTACCCTCGCTTTTATTAACCTCATATTTTTATCCTCCTTTTATATAAATTCCACTGTATAAGCCTTTTTTTGTTCGCCTGAATTACGGGCGATATAGGCTTCAAGGCGGCGTATTGTTTCATCTTTCAGCGAAATATTATCGGCGAACGCACTATCGCGGAAAACGTATTTTATCGGCGTAGGTTCAACCGCCGCCAACGCTTCCACAAGTTCAACGGTTATCGTGTCGTCAAGGCAGACCACATAAGCATCGGCGAATATATATGTCCGGCTGCCGATGCTGAGTTTTTCAACCTTTGACGATAACGGAATATCACGCTGACGGAGCAGGATTTCATAAACCACGTCAATGTCGGTATAACCGGGCATAAAGTCAAGCCTGTCTTTTTCAGAAAGCATGGATTCGTCGAGGTCAAGCTGTTCATTTGTGAGAGCCATGTGCGTCCAGCGGATATTTGTGTCGGCGACGCGGAACACGCGGAAACCGATGTCTGGGACTTGTTTGGGTTCTTCACCGAGTTTAAGTTGTTCGTTTTCTTGTTCTATTTCGTCTTTGATCTTATCCCCTGCGCGGCGGATGCGTTCTTTGCCGATTTCGCATATATTCGGATAACCTGCTTTTACAGCTTCTGAATCAATATCACATATTTCTGGATATTGTAACATGATGAATTTTCGTCTTTTTCCATCTTCGACGTTGAATTGCATAACTGCGTGAGCGGTGGTTGCAGAGCCAGAGAAGAAATCGAGAATTATATCATCAAGCGTTGTTGTCAACTTTATTATCCGCTCAATAGTCCCTGTTGGTTTGGGTTTAGGAAATATACGCTTGTCAAATCCTAAATCAATAAATTGTTCACTGCCACGCTCACTATTTACATCTTTGAATGTCCATGCGCTTGTAGGCTTTACTAAATCTCTATTTTCAAGATAGTCTTTTTGCATTACTCCCCATACTTTTCTTGACGGCATAAATTTAGGAATCAAATCGGATATTTGTTTTTGTGCAGTATCCATTCCCCAACGCCAATTTCCTTCTTTTTCATCTTCGCGTTGAGGAAAAATTGCGATATAACCATCGGGAGCTTCTTTGGTTCTTGAAGGGTAAAAATCATTTGTATTTTCGCAATAATGAAAATAATAAAATAGATTCGGTCTATCTTCTCGCAAATCGCTTTCGCCTGTTTTTCGCAAATCAATTTCTCTATATTTTTGCCCTTTATCGTCAATTTTGTTATAACGTCGGATTATTTCATCAGTTGGTTCAAATCCATACCAATCTAAACTTAATGAGTTTTTCGCATATATTAATAAATATTCATGTGCGGTTGCCACAAATTTATCATCAGAACGCCCTTTGGGATTATTTATATTCGCTATTGTTGCGATAAAGTTTTCAACGCCGAAAATTTCATCACATAATTTACGAAGATTGTGAACTTCATTATCATCAATGCTTAAAATAATAACTCCATCATCTCTTAATAAGTTTTTTGCTATACGCAGACGGGGATATATCATGTTCAACCATCGAGCATGAAACTTATTTGATGATTTTTGATTTACACGCATACGTTCGCCGTCAACAATATCCCCCTCTGCCTCGTCGCTTTCAGCTTCACTCATAGAGTAATCATCAGGATATATAAATTTATCTCCACCTGTATTGTACGGTGGGTCAATATATATCATTTTCACCGCACCGTAATAATTTTGGCGTAGGAGCTTCAAGACTTCGAGATTATCGCCCTCTATGTAGAGATTTTCGGTGGTGTCGGAGTTCTTGCTATCCTGCGGCACATATTTAAGTGTCCGACCGGGAACGTCGCTTTGCGACAGCTTTTTCGCCGCTTGTTTGCCCGCCCACGTCAGCTCGTATTTTTCCGCGCCGACTTCCTCGAATTGTCCAAGTTCTTCGCGCAAGGCGGTGATGTCGAGTTCGCCGTCTTTGACGGCGGACGGGAATAGTGCGGCAAGTTTGGATATGTTGTCGGCGGGTGAGTTGAAGATGGCGGGGGTGAGTTTGTTATTGGACATCATTTTTATCTTTCTCCTTAATGTATTCTTGTATTTTTTCAAGCTCGTTTCTTCTATTTGAAACAATAAAACTATTACTATATTTCTGTTCATATTCAAACGCTTGTAAATTAAATTTATTTATAAGTTCATCATCAGATGTGTTAAACGTCTTTAAATTAATAATATTATCATGTTTGTCATTTTTTTCAGTTAATTCAAATAATACAAAAGCCAATCGAGGCGTAAATGGTATAAACAAATACGGTTTATTATTTTCTACATAACACATTTCATAGATACAATTTTTAGGAGTTACCAATTCTACATCACTCATGTTTTCAAATAAGTTTACTATAAATCTATTTTTTAAATAATTAATTGCAATTTCTGGATGTTTTAATATTTCTTCATGTGGCTTTATTGGGTTCTTACCGAACATATTCAATAATGTTGTATATATTGTTGGCTTATTAACTTCATCTAATATATATTGACTTCTCAGAACTAAAAAAGCAGCAAATTTTATTACAGGGTCAAATTTAATTTCTAATTTGTCAATTTTATTTTTTGTATAATTTTTAGCTTTTTTCATCTCGTCACCAAATAAACCCTCAATTTTGCTTAGATAAGTTTCCATATCAGATGAATAATACCCAAAGCTCGTTCCAAGCTCTTTAATATCTTCTTTTTTTATTTCGGTATCAGAAAAATCCAAATAAAAAACTTTATCGTATTTGCAAGGTTTATCGTTTTTATATTCAAGGCATTTATGGGAAAAATTTTTTAATATTGCCTTATTAATTTGTATATGTGATTTTACTTCATTCATATCATTAAACTCTCAATAACTTTTTTTATCTCTCCATTCAACCGCGCTCTTGTTCCCGACAGTTTCTCCGCTTTAAGCTCCACATTTAGCCTTACCAATTCAAGTAATCGTCCAAATAAAACAAGTATATCTTCACGGTTATACCATAGTTTTCGTTCAAGTAATTCGTCAATACCGCTATACAATTTCGGGTGTGATATTATGAACGCCTTGACAGTCGCTTCAAGATACAGGCTTAATTTATCGTTTCTATTTAACAACGCCCCGAACGAAAGATATTTTCGTAATTTTTTGGTAGTTTTGTCTGGGAATACAAGTGACGACGGCGGCGTTTCCACTCTGTCTAAAACAACGATTTGCGTCGCGTCAGTATGGCTTAACCTTTTGTGCGCGAAAGAATAAATTTCTTCATTATCGTCGTAAAAACGGATAACGCACGGTTCTTTAACCATGTGCTGTATTAATTCTGCAAAGAACGTGTAATCTTTAACGTCTTTCAATTTTATTTCAAGCCCCATAATAACGGCACAATGGTAATCTTCGTTTATCAGCGATGGGATTTCTTCGCCGATAATCTGCCATATAAGCCGCGCTGATAAAAGGTTTTGATTAACTCTGTCTTTTGCGGCTTTTTTCATATCTTTTGTAATAAAAATTTTCGGTTCTATTACGTTATCAGCGGCGTATTGTTTCGGTATTTCAAACACTCATATACCTCCGTTATTCCGTTACCAAGAACGAAACAAGTTCAAAATCGTCGGCGGTTTCTTCTGCGAACGGATTGTTAAAGCCGGAAAAATCGAATATAGACGCCTGCGCTTTTTTACTTTCGTCGCCCTGTATGCTCTCAACGGCTTTTGTCAATAATTTCGAGTAAAAGCCCATATCCTGCGCGTTATTGGTACGTTTTAGAAATGCGAAGTTACGCAATGAATCTACTGTGTTTTTTCCAACGCAGAGTTTACGAAACTCTTTCAAGGCTTCACGGGTTTTCAGATTGCCGTAGATAACTTCACCGTCGTTTCCTATGTATATCAAATAATACGGATATAAACTACTGTCGGAGTTCGGTTTTTGCGTTGTGTTGCTATGTTTAAAGCAAAATAGCACTCCTTTTTTTGCACTTTCCGTCACCGAATAAATACCTTTTGGCACTTTCTTGATTTCGGGATTTTTATTGACGTATTGTACAAGTTCAAAAAGATAATCGTTCATGTTCAAGTCGGTCAACGAGATATTATCGTTTACATCATCTATATCAATGACTTCTTCTTTTAATTTTTCGAGTTGCCGCTTACGGAAGCGAATATCGTTCATTTCCGGCGATAAAATATCTTCGTCACCCGTGGACGCAAGATTGACGGCAAGCATTTTTCCTTTGACGCGCTGTTCAAGGTTTAGATAATCGTTCAAGTCCACGTTGGGAAAGAAATTAACCATTTGTATCTGTTTATTACGGCTGCCGATACGGTCTATACGCCCGAATCGTTGTATCAGAGCAACGGGATTCCAATGTATATCATAATTAATCACACAATCGCAATCTTGGAGATTTTGCCCCTCCGATATACAGTCTGTGCCGATTAACACATCTATTTCAGAATCGGATTTTACGTTCTCTACTTTTTTTGAAAGCGGGGAGAACGCCCGCAGGAGCATGGAATATTCCTGTTTTACCAAGTTATTTGACCGCACAGGTTTTGAACCGCTTATGAAAGCGGTATTCACGCCCATTTCTTTTAACTCTTTTTCAAGTTGGAAAAATAAATATTCCGCTGTATCGGCAAATGCAGAAAAAATCAAAACTTTCTTATTTCCGTTGTTATAAGGTGTCGCCGTAATTTTATCCCGTAAAAAATTCCGCAGAACATCAAGTTTAAGGTCGCGTTTTTCGTCAAGAACACACTGAATTTCATAATTTATCATGCCAAGAATTTCTCTGTCATAATGTAAATCTTCGAGAAAATCGGCTGTGTTCAAGTGGTTTACGTTAATTTCATACTTGTAATCAAGGAAATCGTCCTCATCGTCCATTTCTTCGACTTCAATAATTTTGTCCGGGTCAACGCTTTCAAGTTGTGCGATGGCTCTATCTACCCGTTCAATCAAGCGTCCTATTGTTTCGCCAAAAGCATACACTGAGCTTTCCAAGCGTTTAAAAAGATTAAAACGGTGCAGAGTAAGGGTTATAAGCTCACGATGTTCCTGCGTAAAGAGAACCTTGCCGCCATAAACGGTTTGGAATTTTTCACTGTAATATTGCCTATACTCGCTCTTTATGTACTTCATCGGCGAATATACCGCCATTTTCAGTTCTTCGATTATCGCGTTAGTCTGATTAAATTTTAGCCATTCGTTTTTGCTGTCTATATCGGGAGTATAGGTTATTGGTTTCAATTTTTCAGGAAAGCCGCCAAGCTCCATGCTTGAATATCCTGATGTTATTTGTTTACGGCTTCGAGCTATCGTCACCATTTCAAGCAACCGAAAAAATGTTGACGGCAGGGTGTCGAACAACCCGCGCTTATCGTCGCTCCTGTTTTTATACCAAATATTAATCGACGATTGTGTATTGAGAAGTGTTCGTCCAATGCTTTCAATGCCGTGTTCGGCAAACGCATCGTCACGGTCACCGGTTATAAGGCTTATTTGATTTTTCAAATCTGTTAATGTATTATTCACCGGGGTTGCCGATAACAATAAAACTTTTGTATTTTGATTTTTTTTAATACACTCGTCGAGTAATCGTTGATAACGTGTATAACCGTCGTCTTTTTCGACACGATTACGGAAATTATGGCTCTCATCTATCACAACAAGGTCAAATTTACTCCAATCAATCCGCGATAAATCAATACCGCTCCGGGATTCGCCGTAAAACCGCGAAAGGTCGGTATGACAGAGGATTTTATAATTGAAAATATCGTTGATAATATTATCTTTATACGGATTGCGGAAAGAGTTCCAGTTATCAAAGAGTTTTACAGGAGTTAAAACAAGTACATTATCCTGCCGGAGTTCAAAATATTTTATAACCGCAAGGGCTTCAAAAGTTTTACCCAAGCCTACGCTGTCGGCGATAATACATCCGTTATATTTGTTTATTTTCTGAATAGCAGATAAAACCGCGTCTTTTTGGAAATCGTAAAGAGCGTTCCATATATCGGTTTTTTTGAATTGCGTATTATCTTTTTCAAACCGTTCAACGCCATAATCAAGCTGATTGCCGAATAATTCGTTCAGCGTGAAATAATATAAAAATTCGGGACAATGGTCTTTATAAACATAAGAAAGTGTTTTGAGGAGTTCTTCTTTGAAGTCGCGGGTAAGTTCTTTTGAGTACCAAAGTTGTTCAAATTTTAAATTCGCGCCTTCAATTTGGGATTTATCCATCGTATCGTTGAGAACGGTATCGAAATCCACATTGATGGCACGGCTACGTGTTGCTTTGTTTGATATTTCAAGCGACGATGAACCTTGCACCATAAAATCATTACCGATTGTCAACAGATTGCCGCGTATATTATGCGGCGGGCGCGTGATGCGGACGTTGACGTTTTGCTTGATAAAATTATACATTTCTTTGGCAGTGGCGTAGTGGGTCAGCTTGTTTTTTTCTATAATATCGTATTGATTAAACAGCATATCTTTCGGATTCGCGTCGATTTCAAACTCACGGACGACTTCTTCCGCATCAGGTAAAAAGCGTGTGTTGCGGATTATGAAGTTTATAGATTTTACGTTCCGCAGATTTTCTTTGAGCAAGGCAAAAACCGACAAAGTTAATTTGTCGTTTACAATATTTACGGTGCAATCTTTTTTGCTCCGCAGTACGGTATTAATTTTGTCAATTAAATAACTCGACGTTGTTTCGCTCATAATTTTTACCGCCTTGTTTTAATTATTCATTTTTATTCTTTCTCGCCATTTTCACGCACAATTTCAACAATATCATGCAAATCACAATCCAGCGCGGCGCATATTCGGACAAGAATTTCCATGTTTACGCTTTCGCCCTTTGCGAGTTTGGTTAATGTCGAACCGCTTATGTTAGCCATCTCCGCAAGCGTGCGTTTATTAATCTCTTTGTCAATCAGTAATTTCCAAAGTTTTTTATAACTAACTTTCATTATAGCAGCACCTCTATTTATTTGGAAATGAACGGGTTTTTATTAGAATTATTATATCATAAAATAAAAGAAAATTCAATAAAAAAACGTGATATCTCGAAATAATTTACAAATTTCTTGATTTTACACGTTAAATTAATGTATTTTATTTTAGTAGAAATTTATCGCCATCCGCCGCCATTTTCCGATATTTTTTTGATTCTGTAAAATTGTTGATTTTTTCGTAGTTATCCGCTATTCTATTGCATAAATCTTTAAGTGCCGGTGTATAATTTTCTTTGATAAAGAAATCGAGAATCAATAGTAAATATTTGATTGCCTCGTCAAACCTTTCCAATTTCTCATATATATCAGAGATAAACGAATATCTCAGTATAGTTTCCGGGTGTTCATCTCCGAGTATATTTTTTTGCGTTTCCAGAGCCTTTAAACACCACTTTAAAGCATGGTTATGTTCTTCCAGTAAAGTATATGTCCTTGCAATACTGCCGCAAACCTCAGCCGTGTCTGAATCTTCTTCACCGTAAACCTTTATGTATATTTTATGTGCTTTTAAATAATAGTCAAGGGCGACAGAGTATTCTTTTAATGAAAAATACTCTCTGGCAATGCAATTATACGCCGAGCCTATGTCCGAATGTTCTTCCTGAAAATGTTTCCGCAATAGCTCTAATGCCTTGAAATCAAGTTTCAAGGCTTCTTCAAAATCTTCATTAACATAGAAAATTGTTGACTGCGTAAACAAAACGTCAACGCTTAACGGATTGTCTTTCAACAAATTATTTTCCAATAACTCAAATGCTTTTGTATTCCATTCAAAGGCTTTGTCGTAAGAATAACAACTTAAATATACATTTGCTATGTTATTATATGTTATAACTAAATTCATCGGCGGCTCGTTAAATTTGTGGGAAATATTCATTGATTTTGTATAATACTCAATCGCTTTTTCATGGTCTGCCTTGATATTATAAATTACGGCGATATTATTATAGACAAGCCCTAACGCTTTTTCGTTGTTGTTTTTTGTCCGTATAGCTACTGACTTAAAGTAATAATCTAATGCTGTGTCATAGTTTGAAATTTCTTTATGTCCAATACCTGCCGCACTAAAATATTTCGCTATATTATCGTTTAAATTTGTTTCAACGGTGTATAAATAGCTCCCGATTATATCAATGTGTTCGATAACAGAACGGAATTTTTCCGTCGTTTCCGGTATATAAAAATCATCGGGGATATATTCCAGCATCATATCGAAACACAAATCAAGCCAAAAGTTTTTAAGCATAATTCAACTCCAATATTTACAAAAAGACATAATATCAATAAACCGTTAGCTTGTGACTAATTTATTTTATAGTATTATTCCATTTGATAACGAAATAAGTTCATTATATATTTCTTTTATAAGGTTGGCGTCTTTTGTTTCTACATTTTTGGCAATCAATACTTCGCACTTTTCGATTTCTTGTAGGGCTGTATTAAAAAATAATTGTTTTTCTACGGATTCATTTGCCAAAATTCCCTTGAATTTATAACACAACGATAGCACTATTCTAATACTGATATTTAATGTGTGATTGACACCATATTCATTTTTACATCTTTCCAGAGCTAACTCTAAAGCGTCAATGCTTTTATCATAAAGTGCTTCATCTAAATGAGCAAGTCCTAAAGTTAAATAATCTTCAGTTGTAGATACATCTTTTGATGATAGAATATTTATTACCGAATCATTGTTGTTAAGCATGAGCATTATTAATGATTTTTGGGAATTGATATTTGTTTTTATGGATTCCCTAATCGAATCTGAAATAATATCATCGCTTAGTGTATCAATAGCATCTTGTAAACTTATAAAATCATAAAGAGAAGTTAGAAGCAAATGTTCATATTTAGTTGTATCAAGTTTTTTTGTTTCGCCAGAGGGATATTCCAAAATTGTTTCGATTGCTTCTACATCATCCATCGCATAATAGTGCAGAGCTTCTGACAGTTTATTTTCTGCTTTTGCGTAAGCTGTTAAATATTTATTTAATTCACTTGCATTATCATCAACTTTCCAAAAATCGCGGGCAATTTCTTCGTTAGAAAATAAGACATCTAATATTTGATTAATTTTATCAAGCAACCACCGCGTTTGCTCGTGTTTCTCAATGTATGTGGTAATGTGTATCATTTTTCGACACAAATTATAATATAACTGATAGAATTTCCAATCTGTTCGTTTATCATTTGCTTGTAATACTGATAAAAAATTATTATAAACTAAATAAGCAACATTTGGGTGCATTGTTTGATGAGCCCCTTCTGCAATTAAAGAAACCAATAATAAATAATTTTCATCATATAAATCAGGCTTTTTAAAATTCAATAATGACATAGCGTGATTTTCTAAAAGAGAATACTTTTCGCTATTTTTCGATTCGTTATAATTCTGAGGGATAGCCGAAATAAACATTTCTGATAATATATCAAGCCAATAATTTTTAATCATCGTCAGCCACCTCCTCATAGGGTCGAGCGCACCATGACGAATAGGTTTCAACACGTTCCCTGAACCATACGGCAAAATCTTTATGGCTTTCGCTTGATTTATCGAAGCAATCGCCCATAGCTTCAACATACATATCCATGCTTGGATGGTTTTCCAATCCGCAAATTGACATAACAATGACCGCTCGGCAAAATAAATCAAGTGCTGTATCAAAATCTTGTTTATACAAATATACAGTCGCTATGTTGTTATACATCGTTGCCATTTCGGGGTGTTCCGTTCCATAAATTTTTTCGCGAATAATCAAGGATTTGTTGTATTGCTCCAATGCTTTTTCATAATCTCCTTGTTCTTGGTATATAGCCGCGATGTTGTTGTATGATGAAGCCGTAACTATATGTTCTGCGCCCAAAACTTTCTTGCGTATAGTTAAAGCCTTGTAATTACAATCCAATGCGCGTCCATATTCTTTTTGTTCATAATATACTGCCGCGATGTTGTTATATGTGGTCGCTGTTTCGGGATTTTCTATTCCCAGCGATTTTTCGCGGACTGATAAAGCCTTAAAATACCAGTACAATGATTTATCGAATTTCTTCTGTGCATAATATACAGCTCCGATGTTATTATAGGTTGAAGCTGTAATTGGCTGCTCCGTTCCCAAAGTTTTTTCGCGAATTGCCAATACATCAAAAAACCATTCCAACGCTCTATTGTAATCACCTTGACTGCGATAAACGCTTGCGATGTTACTGTATGTTGCCGCAGTATTGGGGTGTTCGAGTCCTAAAACGATTTCTTGTACCGCAAGTGCCTCATAAAACCACTTCAATGCTTCACCGTAATTTGCATAACGATGATATATCCCTCCAATGTTATTATATAGCAGAGCAGTATCAGGGTGGTTTTTACCCCATGCTTTTTCAATAACTGCTAAAATTTTATGATATTCTTCAAGCGCCTTCGCGAAATTTCCTTGATTACGATATAATCCCGCAATATTATTCCGTGTTCTCGCCGTTGTTGGGTGTTCCGTGCCTAATATTTCTTCTTGAATCATCAACGCTTTATAGAACCATTCCAGAGCTTTGACATAATCGCCTTGCGTGTTATAAATACTTGCGATATTATTATATGTCGCGGCGGTATCAGGGTGATTTACGCCCAAAACTTCTTCTCGTACTGCTAACGCCTTTTGATTATATTCTAACGCTTTGTTATATTCTCCTTTATCATCGTACACACTTGCTATAAAATGATATGTTTTTGCAGTATAATCATGCTTTTTGCCTAAAATATTTTCAATGATTTTTAACGCTTTATAAAACTTTTCAAGTGCTAAATCATATTTTCCTTGTTTTTGATAAACCCCGGCTACGCCGTTATATACCCGTGCCGTATCGGGTTGCGGCTCATCAAATATTTTTTCGAGAATCGCTGAAACTTTATCATAAAATTCGAGAGCCTTTTCATAATTCCCTTGCTTGCTGTATTCATTCGCTATATTGATATAAACCGTCGCTGTTAGCGGGTGTTTTTCGTCTAAATATTTTTTTTGTAAATTTAAAGATTTCAGCTTCCATTCCAACGACCTGTAATAATCACCTATTGAGCTATAACCGATTCCCAAACAAAGATAAATATATATGGCACGTTCCTGCTCGCTGACGTTGGAATTAGCGGATAAAATAATGGTTTGTGACCACAGCAACGTGTTCGGATATGCCAACGAATTTTTCGCGGACATTATAACTCTGATTATATAATTCAACGTCTTTCGGAATATACTCGTCTATCATACTGAAACATATTTCAATCCAATTCATTTTTTTTAGATTCTGCATATAATCCTTCCTTTATTGCCCAATTCTTCACAAATTCAAAATCTTGCCTTGCCAATCGTTTTATTAATTGCGCTAATTTTTCAGTATTTTCATTTTCGTCAATCATAACTTCGCTTATATTCTTTTCAATTTTTATTCTTGCGCTTAAAATTGTCGATACGCTTATTAAATGGTCGCTCATTTCTTTGAATTTGTTGTATTTTTCCCGCGTATCTAATTCTTTGGGTATATAATCAATAATCATATTGAGGCATAAGCCAATCCAATCAATTTTCAACGGCACTCACCTCGCATTTTTTTGCCATTCTTCAAAGGAAAAAGGATATTTATTCGGATTATCATTCTGTGCCTCTGTAAAAGTTAGCCGCAGATTGTTTTCTACATTTATTGTTTCATAGCTTGAATCGCCAAAAGAATCCTTGTGAATTACCAATGATTTATGAAACCATTTCAACGCTTCTTCAAAATTTCCTAAACGATAGTAACACGCTCCGATATTGTTATAACTTGTCGCGGTATTTGGATTTTCGCCCCCATTGGCAAGTTTAATTTTTAATATATTTTTATGTAATTCAAGCGCCTTTTCATATTTACCCTGTTTGCTGTAAACGAAAGCGATATTGTTATGGCTTGAAAGAGTATCAGGGTGTTCCATCCCAAAAATTTTAATCCTCATATTCCATGCGATTGTATAATATTCAAATGCTTTCTCAACATCTTCTTTTTTAATAAACGCCGAAGCAAGATTATTGTATGCAGTCGCAATATCTGGGTGATTTTCTATTTCAGAATATACCTTTTTATATATTTTAAGTGCATCTGTATATAATTCAAACGCTTCGTCAACCATACCGCCTTTAATATATATTCCGGCAAGGTTGTTAAGGCTTGCCGCTGTCAGCGGGTGTTCAGAACCGCAGATTTTCACACGCAAATCCAATGCTTTATTATTAAAATCCAATGCCTCCTGTATATTTCCGAGAAGCCTATGTTCATTGGCGACGTTATTATAACTTTGGGCGAGGTCAATATCTTCCTGTTCTAAAATGGTTTCCCGAATTTTTAAGGCTTTTTCAAACCATTCTAAGGCTTTTACATAATTGCCAAGCGCATGATAATCGGAACCAATATTGTTATACAGCGTTGCAATCTCCGCCGTTTCAGTTTCATGGATTTCTTCGCAGATCACCAATGCTTTCTCGTGCCATTCTAAAGCTACCGTATATTCGCCTGTATCATTATAAATCTCCGCAATGTTATTGATTATTTTTACAACATTTATATGTTTGCTTCCGTAAATATCTTCCGCAAGCCGCAATGCTTCCATGTTCCATTTTAATGCTTCGGAATAACTGCCTGTTCCATGAAAACCGAATCCAACATAACTATATATCCAGCACACTTTTTGCCGTTGGTCTTTGTTTTTCAATGTTTCAAGCGAATATCCGCAAACACTAACGGCATGGTCTGTTAATTTTAAAAAATCGGATATTTTCGTAATATCGAATCCAAATGAGTTAAACATCAAATCCAAGCATAAATCAAGCCAATATAACCGTTTATACATACTAAAATATCTCCTAATCAACTCCTTGAATAGTGTTAGACAGCCAAACATCAAACGGTATTAGCAAATTATCAAACTCCGAGTATGCCATAAATGCGCTGCGTATCGTAACTTCCAAATCGGGGTGGTTTTTTCCTAACATTTCATGCCTAATAAATATTGCTTTTTTATACCAATCAAGAGCATTTTGGAAATCGCCCATTTCATAATATGTCATTCCAATATTGCTGTAAGATGTAGCTGTGTCCGGGTGATTCTCGCCGAGTGACTTTTCGCATATATTTATATCCTTGTGATGCCATATTAATGCTTGCTCATATAATTGTTTTTTTGCGTAAATATTAGCGATATTGTTACAAACCGCAGATACGGACGAATCATTTTCTCCTAATTTCGTCCTGAATATATACAAGGCGCGTTTATAATAATCCATCGCTTTGCCATACTCCTGTTTCTTTTCATAGACAGTTCCTATGCTGTTGTATGTGTGCGCTGTTTGGATTCCATTTCTGCCGTGAACCGCTTCGCTGATAATTAAATCTTTTGAATACCATTCCAAAGCCGTGTCATATTCTAACAGTTTATCATAAAGCCACGCTATATTATAATACAAAATAGCCCGGTGCGAGTGCATAGGGCTCAAAACATTGTCCTGCAAAGAAAGCGCTTTTTTATAACATTCCAAACTTGTTATATACATACCGCTATATCTGAAACCATGACCGAGCGAGTTACATAAAGATACTAATTCATCATAATGCGATAATTTAACGCCATTATCAGAACAGGCATATTCAAGAACCTCAGCCGCATGGGGAGATAACGATTCAAACTTTTTCATTATATCCAAATATCCCCATAAATATTGAACTCCGGTTGCCATTATTTCAACACACAACCGTAGCCAGTCTATATTTTTAGCCATTTGTTATCCGTTCCTGTTATATTATAGAATACATAATTATTTTTCATACTGCATCCTCGCTGTGGCTTTTTCTTACGACTTCCTGCACAAGACGGTGTACGTTGATATAATCCGCGTCGCCGCTCGTTAGCGAATATGTCCGTAAATCTGAAACAATGCTGTTTTTCCTTATTTCGTCTGCCATATCTTCTTTTATAGGCGACGGCAGTTTTTCCCGCATTTCAGCGAAGAACGCAACCGGTATTCTATCTGGAGCCATATACGCGCATAGATTTAATAATTGCCGCGACCCCTCGCAGTTAATAGCCTTAAATGAAATGTTCCATGTTGCAGTTACGATTTTTTCATAGTTTTCAGGCGCGGAGGATTTAACTTCAAAAGCCTTTAACCCTGATTGCGAAAGAAGCAATAAATATTTCGTTATCGTGCATCTTTCTTCTTTAATATAGGCTGCCGCTTGTTCAAGGGCGAGGGGGAGGAAACCGAGCCGATTGATTAAGTTCGGGGCTTCGGTTTCAAAGTCATTACTATTATGGTTATAGAAATCCAAACGTAATTCTTCGTCGTTTGATAACCTTCTTTTCAAGAAATCCAATGCTTCGTCCATATTGAATACACCGAGGGTGATTTGACTGCCAAAATCAATTCTTGTGTTGCGCGTAGTGATGATTATTCGCCCGTTAATTTTCGATGGAAGATAGGGCTTTATAGTGTCGGCTGATTCGAGGTTATCAAATATCAAGAGCCATTCTTTGTTGTTGGATAGCCATATTTTCACAACTTCATGTAAATCGTCGGGTTTAAAATCCGGCGACAGGGGTAATTTGAAGTGTTTGGCGAACTCAACGAAATAGTTTTGCGTAGTAGTTGTCGTTTCGGCGTTGATAAACCATATACAATTTTTATAACTGCCGCAAAATCGATATGCGTATTCGATTGAAAGCTGCGTTTTTCCGACACCCCCAAGACCCGATACCGTTTGGCAGATGTTTACGGTGTTATTTTCCTGTTTCTTGAAAAGGTTGTATATACTCATAAACTGGTCTGCTCTGCCTCTAAAATATCTGTTTTGTTCGGGTAAATTGGTATGTACGGTTATTTTTTCAAGGATTACGTTGGGTTTATTTACGGCATATAGAAGTGTGCTTGCTAAAAAATCGGCAAGCGTTTCTTCATTTGCTAACGCCAATAGTTTATCTTTTGTGGTTTGCCCGATTGTTGCGTCATATCTGATTAGCTTTACAAGGTTTTCTATCATATCCGCTTGCATAATAGGATTGATATACGGGCATACATGGGTGGCGAAATATTCAACAGCAGATTCTATTACTATAGCTGCTCCGCTTCCGCTTATTATTTCGTTGTGAATTGGTTTGTCTTGTTTTGCATTAAGATAACTACTCGCAGTCCCTTTATCTATATAAAGTCTGACACCTTTCTTTACTTCAATTTTGAGTGGTTCATAGATACACCTTAAAAGCCGGTTGACAAATATCTCATCCGTTTCTTTTATGGTTTTATGAACCGCTTTTCCGTATGTAGCGAAACACAACATTGTTTTATCCTCCCTTGCAACTTTCCGCAACTTTCCGCCAACTAAATTTTTTATCAAAAATTTTAAGCTGTAAGTAGTGCTTGTCCCACTATTACGGCTTTTTTTCATTTTTCGTTAAAAATCGTCGGTAAAAAGAGCAAAAAATCCATTTTCTACATTATACCTCAAAAAATGAATTTTTTCAATAAGTTTTATTCTACTTCATGTAAAAATTATTCATTTATTATGTTTCGCCGCAGGGACAAGCCACTTGTATAGCTTATGAAGCTTTATTCGTGGTTTTTATCCACGTTCAGCTTTGTAAGCGGAACGGAGGATAAATGAAAACAATTTCACAAACGAGATGCCGCTCGCCGCCTCTCCATTCGATTTTGAACCTTAAATCAAAATATCGAAATCGAACGGAGGAAAATTTAATGAACGCATATAAAACCAATACCGATTGGACACGCAATAAGAATAGTTCGTCAATCGTTTATCCCAATGCTGACGGCAGCGTGACTGAGATAAACCTTGAGCAATTTTTAAAGGAATCCGAAAATAACACGGAAGAAATGTTCCAAAAAATCAAGGAATTATCGGATAAGCTGTTCCAAGATGAGGACAAAGTTGAACGCGACCGAACGAAAAACGAACTTCCATTTTACGATTGGTCGGAAAAATATCTTTCGGAAACACTTGAAGAACAGTTTTTTAATACATCCGAAAATAATTCACACGAAATTTATCTCGAACGCAGGAAACAAATGCTCATGTTCATACCTGAAATGTTAGACAAACTCACGGAAACTCAACGTCGGCGTTACCTGCTTTATAAAGTAGAGCGTATAAATACAATAAAAATTGCCGAAATGGAAAAGGTTTCTCAGCAGTCTGTTTATGAAAGCATAACCAGCGCAGAAAAGAAAATAGAGAAAATTTTATCGAAACTCAAAATAAATCCGTAAAAATACCCTGTAAAGCCGGGGATTAATGAAAGGAAGTATTAACAACCTTTCATATAACTGAATAAACAGCAAGCAGAGTGACTCCGCTTCTCGTGACCGCGCGCCAAGACCAAAGCCACGAGCCGAGCGAGCGCCGCCCCCTCTATTTTATGAGGGTTGTGAAAAGGCGGCACGGAAGCGGGGTATCTTATGCCCAGTCGTAGTTCGAGCGTGAAGCGGAAATAATTCCGCGAGCCGTCACACACTTCGAGGGTAAGGTTGCCGGAAAGCGGCAAGTAGGGGAATGCCGCCGTGTTGAAACAAACACGGGGGATTGCTTCGTACCACTCAGCGAGCTGTCGCAAAAACTTGTTAAAAAGATTTTATCAGTGCGCTATACCAAATTTATTATTGGTTGGCGGTTTTGATACTGCGGCGGAGCAATAGTTCCGCCGTACCACAAAATCGCTAACGGAGAAAGGGAATGTTTATGGATTTAAAATTTGAAATTATGCAGAAAATACCAACCGACATTCCGCAGGCATATCTCGCAGGCGGCGAAGCGATATTTTATGCTTTCGAGTGTGTACTACTCCAAACAGAAACATACAACGGATTCATTTTTACGGCAGTCAATATAAATAACGGTAAAAAAAAAATTATAAGCCGCCGAAAAAATCCGTTGTATTTAGGTGACGAAATAAAAATGGCAGAGAAGATATGGCAGTCGGGCATTGCCGGAACAAAGCGGCTTGAAATTGACCGTCCATTCGGAAGCCATATAAATTTCAAGAAATGCGAGGAAACGCTTGAAATTATTTTTCGTGAAATATTAATAAATCACGACTTCGTTGTTCGACCTGAACAGATTGAAATGGCAAAGCATATCTTGTTAGCCATATACAAACATAATTCTGCTCTTATCGAAAGCGGAACGGGGACAGGTAAAACATTGGCGTATCTCGTTGCGGCGATTATCGTTAGCCGGGGAAGAATAAACGATTTTTGGAATATGGGATTATATTCGGGTTTGCAATATACAGATTATGAAAATTTACCCGTTGTCATTGCTACGTCAAGTATTGCGCTCCAAAAAGCATTAACCGAATATATTCCACAGATTTCGGATTTGCTGTTGAAATACGGTGTAATAAGGACACCTATAAAATCCGTGCTCCGCAAAGGTAAAAATCACTATATATGTGACAAGCGGCTTGATGCTCAACTTTTATTTGAAAATGATTCTTCAATTAAAAACCAACTTGAACAACTGAGATTTACGCCGGAAATTGACCTTGCGGAGATACCATCTCTCCCACCGCGAATAAAAAATAAAATATGCGTTTCTGAACGGTGTGATGCGAAAAACTGCTCAAGATATAAACATTGTCGCTATATTAATCATCTCGAACAAGCAAACTCCGCAAAATTTGACATTCATATATGTAACCACAATTATCTCCTTGCCGATACTTTACGCCGAAGTGAGGGGAAAAAGCCATTAATCAAAAATTATCAGCTTTTGATTTTAGACGAAGCTCACAAATATTTAAGCGTTTCGCAAAATATGTATTCCAAAAATATTTCAGAAAATGAATTACCCAGTTTAATAAACAGTATTAAACGGCTGGTATTCATAAATTCTGAAACCGAAGAAAAAGTAAAGGTAGTGCTTGATTTACTTGCGGATAAAAATATTCGTTTGTTTAAACATCTGAATAAAAGCATTATTCCACCAGATGATGACGATGATGATACAGAACGGTTAGTGGTAAACATTGATTCTGATGTTACAAGGCATATTCGCAAAATTCGTGAATTTATCGCAATATTATCCGAAATACTCGAATTAAACCAGATAAAATCTGAATCTTTGCTTTATTTGCGGCAAATTTCTGGCGACTTAAATTCTTTACTTATAAAAATAACCGAAATTGCTGCTATAAGCAAAAATATTTATTGGTATGAACAAATCGAAAATGAAAACACTTTATACGCCATGCCAAAAGACCTCAATTTACGGTTATTTAATAATCAATGGAACAAAGTGCCGACTATCTTCATATCGGGAACTCTTTCAGCAGGCGGTGACTTCTCGCACATAAAACGAACACTCGGATTAGACAGGCTCGGAAACCGCTTAACCGAAACAAGCAGACCATCACCGTTTAATTACCGTGAAAACGCTTTGATATATATTCCCGAAAATATTCCGTTTCCCGACAACAAAGACAAAGACTATATCTCCGCGATTACCGATGAGGTTGAACGATTGATATATGCGGCGCATGGACATACTGCCGTCTTGTTCACTTCATATAACGTGATGGGACGCGTATATACAACGTTGAAACAACGCGGTATTCCATTTCCGTTAATGCAGCTTGATAAGGGTGGCGTACACGAAATAGAACGTTTCAAACAAAGTAAGAATGGCGTATTATTTGCCTCCGGTGCGCTCTGGGAGGGTATAGATATACCCGGTGATGCGCTTTCAATGTTAATTATTGTAAAATTACCGTTCGCCGTTCCCGACCCTATTGGCGAATATGAACAGACATTATATAGAGATATAAATGAATACAAACACCTTGTTATAGTGCCGGAAATGCTCATCAAACTTAAACAGGGTTTCGGTAGGTTGATACGCACGGAAAAAGACACTGGTTGTATTGCCATACTTGACAGCCGCGTAAACATATATGGATCATATCGCCGAAGGGTACTCACCGCTCTGCCGGGCTGCCGTGTGACGGCTGACATTAATGACATTAAAATTTTTCTTCGGGCGAAAAAGCCGTCTGACTATTTTGAATATAATTTTCTTTCTATAAACCTTATCCCAACTTGGGACAAGGTTTATAGAAAGAAATAAATTACTGAAATTTTTAATCGGCGGTGGTAAGCCGAATGTGAAAACATACGCAAAATATAAAAATACAAACAGTTATTTTTAAGTCATACGGAAAGATATATTTTCATATTTATTAAAACACATCTTTAATTTTAAAAGGGAGTGATTCCATGAGCCAGCCTACATACCCCGATTTAAAATCAATGCGGAATGTTGATATTGAATGTTTTGACCGAGATACAATACCCTATACGAAAGATATATCTATAAATACTGAACATTCTGTATTAGACCGGGTGTTGAATTATATAAATCAATCAAAAAATCCTTATTTTAATCGTAGCGGAGCGATACTTGTAAAAATAGAATTTTCAAAAACAGAAAAGACATTTGAAGATTGTTTCGAGGGATTTTTGCGTTCATTTTATTGAATCAGACAACATTGACAATATAAATATATCATGATAAAGTAAACGCAGGACTGAATCAATAAAATCCCTTTTTCTGTTTGGCAATAATTATTTAAACAGGAGGATTTTATTATGCAGTCTTTTTCTTATTCTTTTAAAGCCGCTTCTTATTCCCGCGCAAGCAAAGACGATGCGGAAAGCAGCACAATAGAAAATCAATTAGGAATCATCAAAGATTTTGTAAACTTATCAAAGGATATACAAATTGTATCGGAATATTCTGATAATGGGTTCAGCGGTATTGATTTTTTACGACCTTCTTTTAATAAAATGATGAAAGACGCTGAAGAAGGCAAAATAAATTGTATCATTGTAAAAGATTTTTCAAGAATTGGACGTAACTATATAGAAGTCGGCGAATTAATGAATGACATTTTGCCCAAACTAAAAGTGAGGCTTATTTCTATAAATGACCGATATGACAGCAATAACCCTAAAAGCGATTCGGACGAAATTACGATTCCGTTTAAACATCTTTTGAATGAACAATATCTGAGAGATATTTCAATTAAAATACGGAGCAATCTGAATGTAAAAAGAAAAAACGGCGATTTTGTTCTCAATAAATTGCCATACGGCTATAGACGCGATGAATCGAATAAGCACAAGCTCGTTATAGACGAACGCGCCGCTAAAACTGTTCAGGATATATTTAATATGAAAATACAAGGTATGAGCCAGCAAAAAATAGCCGATTGTTTGAATGATATAGGCGAACCGGCTCCGTCTGAATATAAAAAAAATCAAAGCCGTTTTAATACGCCGTTTCAAAAAAACAATAAGGCTCTATGGTCGCCTGTTGCCGTAAAACGCATATTAAGTAATCCGGTTTATATCGGAACATTAATACAAGGTAAAGTAACAACCCCGAATTATAAAGTAAAAAAACGTATTATGAAATCGGAAAATGAATGGAATATTACAGAGGACGCACACGAGGCAATTATAGAAAAAAAAGATTTTGAAACTGTAAGCGAATTATTGAATCAAGATACGAGAACACCGCCAAAACAAGCTATTGTATTTCCTTTATCCGGCGTAATGTTTTGCGGCGATTGCGGTAACAGCATTGTCCGTAAAAAAGCAGGCAAATATTATTATTATGTCTGCGCCACAAATAAAACCGGAAAAGGCTGTACTTCTCACAGTTTTTCAACAAATGAACTTGAAACGGCGGTCATGGAATCAATAACGAATCAGATTGCCGTTATTATTGAATTAGAAAAATGCTTAGAATATTTGAAAAATTTGCCGTATCAGAAAAAAAATATTGATAAGATAAACGAGCAAATAACCGAACGCGAAAATGAAATCAAGGATTGTGAAAAATATAAGCGTTCTTTATATGAGGATTATAAAAACGGCGAACTTTCAAAAGATGATTTTATCGCGTTTGGTAAAGACTATACCGATAGGATAGATGATTTGACAAAAGCCGTAAGAATATTAAAAGAAAAGGGAGAACTGATATTTTTTGAAAATAATTCCGCTCATAAATGGATTGAACATTTTAAAGAATATAAAAATGTATCGGAACTTTCCCGGCAACTTGTAACAAATTTAATCACGCGAATAGATTTATTTGAAAAAAAACAAATTACAATATTTTTTCGGTATCAGGATAAATTTGAAACAATTATAAAATTATTTAATGACGTAAAAAAAGAGGGGGATAAAAATGGCTCGGAAAACAAGAAAAGCGGTTAATATTGAAAATACGGTTAATATCCCTTTCATATCTGAAAAAAAATATAGGACGGCTATATATGTAAGGTTATCTGTCGAAGATATACGAAAAAAGATAAGCGATTCAATAGGAACGCAAAAAGCCATGCTGCTCCAATATATCCAAACACAGCCTGATTTACAATTATATAAAATATATGAAGATGTAAATTATACGGGAACAAATTTCAACCGTCCCGGATTTATTAAAATGATTGAAGATATTCAATCAGGCATAGTAGATTGTATAGTTATAAAAGATTTATCACGGTTCGGCAGAAATTTTGAGGAAACAGGGCATTATTTAGAGCGGGTATTTCCGTTTTTGCAGGTTCGGTTTATTTCCGTAAACGATAATTATGATTCGCTTACAGCAACATTAGACGAAACTACTTTAATTTTGCCGTTAAAAAACCTGATGAATGAAGCCTATGCCCGCGATGTATCTAAAAAATCACAATCCGGGTTCAGACAAAAACAAAAACGCGGAGAATTTTGCGGTTCGTTCGCTCCTTACGGTTATATCAAAATTGATAATTCTCTCGTGGTTGACGAAGAAGCCGCGCCTATTGTAAAACAAATATTTGCTTGGGTAATAGAAAAATACAGCGATTCAATGATAGCGCAAAAATTAAATGGATTGAAAATACCCCCGCCGAGCAAATACCGTTTTGAAAAGGGTATCACAAAATCCAAAAAACACGAGGAAACAAAGTTTTGGTATAAATCGGCGGTTTTTCGTATAACGACTAACCCTGTATATATGGGATTATTAGTACAAGGAAAATATCAATCTAACTTCCTTAACGGCGGCGGACGCTTTAAAAAGAACAGCGACGAATGGATTATCCACGAAAATACGCATACGGCTATTATAGATAAAGAAATTTTTGATAAAGTGCAGGAAATCCGTTTGCACCGGAAAAATAATATTAAATATAATGAAGAAAAAATAAATAATAAAGACAATGGAAATGAAAATATATTTAGAGGGTTGATTTTCTGCGCCGATTGTAAAGGAAATATGATGCGGCATACACGCCGTCGGGCTGACGGAAGTGTTGTTTATAGCTTTTTATGTAATGTATATGAACAAGTCGATAAAAATGCCTGCACCAAAAAGCAAATAAAAGAAACCGATTTAAAAGAAGCATTATATACGAGTATTATCACACAAATAAATATTGTTTTGGACGTAAGCCGTATTATTGAAAATATTAAAAAAGAACAAAGCTATATAAGACAAACCGATACGATTGATAAAAATATTAATGAAATAAAACAAAAATTACAACAAAATCAAAAATATAGAAGTTCTTTAAGGGAAGATTATGTCGATGGCGTTATAAACGAGCAGGATTATATAAATATGAAAACGGAATACGAAGAAGAAAAAAACAATCTGCAAGATGACCTTGACTTATTAGAATCCAATAAATATCAGCATAAAACTATGCTGTCAGGAGAAAGCAGAAGTATTGTTGAATTTACAAAATTTAAAAACGAGCGTTATTTATCCGCTCAAATGGTTTCGGCTTTAATAGACCGAATCGAAGTTATAAATTATGATAAAATTTTAGTTCGGTTTAAATATCGTGACGAATTTGAATTTATATTATCTAACGTCGTTAAAAATGACCAGCAGGAGGTAATTGCGGATTATGTGTAAACATTTAGCCTATTATTTGCGTTTATCGCTTGACGATGGTAACAGCGGCGAGAGTAATAGTATCGCCAGCCAACGGGAAATTATAAAAGAATATATATATTCGTCTGATGAATTTATAGAAGTGCAAACGCTTGAATTTGTTGACGACGGATATAGCGGGACGAATTTTAACAGACCCGGAATAAAAGCCTTATTGGAAGCAGTAAAAAAAGGGGAAATCGGCTGTATAATAGTCAAAGATTTTTCGCGTTTCGGAAGGCAATATCTTGAAGTCAGTAAATATATCGAACAAATCTTTCCGTATATCGGCGTTCGGTTTATCGCTATAAACGATAATTACGACAGTAATAAACACAAAGGAACAACGGCAGAAATAGACGTGCCTGTACGAAATTTGATAAATGCAATGTATAGCATTGATATATCTAAAAAAGTTAAATCAGCAAAAAACACAAAAATCAAACAAGGTATAGTCGCAAGCGCTTTTACTATATACGGTTATAGAAAAGATAATGTCGATAAAGGACAAGTGCTTATTGACGAACCTGCCGCTTCTGTTGTCAGAAAAGTATTCCAACTCGCGCATGACGGCAATAAGGCTTTTAAAATAGCTGAAATATTGAATAACGAATGTATTCCAACCCCGTCCGCTTATAAAAATAATATCGGCAATAAAAAGAAATGGACTAACATAAAGGAAGAAAATATTCTTTGGACAAAGGCTTCCATACTCCGCATATTAAGAGAGGAGCGTTATACAGGCACATTTATCGGCGGTATGTGGGAAGCTGGTAAATTAGGAAGTAATGAAAGTACAATCAAACCCAAAGAAGAATGGATTCGTATTCCAAATTCACACCCGGCTATAATAACGCAGGAACTATTTGATAAAATAGCCGAAATGATACAAGGAAAATCGGGCAACAGAACAAAAAAAATATCAAAACCGCTTGATAAAAAAGTTTGGTGTGCGGGTTGCGGTCATAAATTGCGTTATAGGGGCGATACAAGTTATCCGTTTTATTTTTGCGATACCGCAAGGTATTCAAAAGAACACGGCTGTATGCGCGGTAAAATACGCGAAAAAGATTTATATAAAGCAGTTATGGATACTCTCTTACTTCAAATAAACCTTTTTATAGATAATGAAAAGGTTTACCGCATGATTAAAAACAATATTAATAAACCGAATATTGCAGAGGATAATTCTATATTAAAACTTGATAATGAGATATATGATTTACAATCGGATAAACGCAAACTTTACGAACGATATAAGAAAAAAGAAATTAATCAAAATATATATTTAAAAGAACGTGAAGTTCTTGAAAACGAATTAGCAGGTAAAATAGCAGAACGTGAATCTTTAATATCTCAACAAAGAATTCATGAAAATATATTTGAATCCGCACAGCAACTTTCTCAAAAATTTTTCAAATATCAATCGGCAACGGAACTAACCAAAGAAATGGCAGATAATTTTATTGAAGCTGTTAATGTGTATGACATCGACAAAATAGAGATAAGGTTTGCTTTTAAGGACGAATTGGAAAACATTCTTTCAAAAACAAACAAACTGTAAACATAATATAAACTCACCGTATATTTTTTTAGCCTCTGCTTGACAGAATCAGGGGTTGTTGGACCCGTCAGAACGGGGAAATCAACTCTTATAAAAAAATTCATGGAAACTTTGGTTTTGCCTAATATGGTAAACGAATACGGAAAAGAACGCGCAAGGGACGAAATGCCCCAAAGCGCGAACGGCAAAACAGTCATGACGACAGAACCTAAATTTATCCCCGACAATGCAGTCGAAATAGATTTGGGTGAAAATACGACGTTTAAAGTAAAAATGATTGACTGTGTGGGTTATATCGTCCCCGGAGCTATCGGGCATTTTGAGGACGACAAACCGAGAATGGTCATGACCCCGTGGTCTGAAAAAGAAATGCCGTTTGACGTCGCCGCTGAAATCGGCACGAAAAAAGTCATCAACGACCATTCGACTATCGGCTTTCTTGTCACTACAGACGGCACTATCGGCGAAATACCCAGAGATAATTATGTCAACGCCGAAGAACGGGTAGTCAAAGAATTAAAACAGATAAACAAACCGTTTGTTATGATTTTAAACTCGTCAGTTCCCGAATCCGAAGAAGCAATCGCGCTTGCTTACGAACTCGAAGATAAATACAGGGTTCCCGTCGCGCTTGTCAACTGCCTCGATTTATCCGACGAAGACATAAAAAATATCATCGAGCTTGTTTTGTTTGAATTCCCGATAAAAGAAATCGAAGTGACGATGCCCTCATGGATTAACGCGCTTGACGAAAATCATTGGTTATATAAATCAATCAACCAGTCGATACTTGACTGCGCGGGCAGAATAGAAAAAGTCGGGGAAATAAAAAATTCGTTTAAAGAATTAAACGACAATGAAAATATTATGAACGCTAAAATAGATTCTATAAATCTTGGCGAGGGCACGGCTCATCTTGAAATCAAATTAATCGACGGGTTGTTCTATAAAATCCTCGGAGACCAGACGGGGTTTGATATAACCGATGAACAGGCATTGATAAAATTAATGGGCGAATTATCAGTTATCAGAAAAGAATACGGCAAAATAGAAGCGGCGTTAAAAGAAGTAAACGAATTCGGTTACGGTATTGTCACTCCGGATATAGACGATTTGACGCTTGAAGAGCCTGAAATAGTCAAGCAATCAGGAGGTTACGGGGTTAAACTCAGAGCTTCCGCGCCCTCGATACATATGATAAAAGCCAATATCGAAACAGAAGTATCGCCGATTGTCGGGACTGAAAAACAATCCGAAGAACTTGTCAGGTTTTTATTGCATGAATTTGAGGAAGACCCGAAAAAAATATGGGAATCGAATATGTTCGGCAAGAGTTTGCATGAACTTGTCAACGAGGGGCTTCACACAAAGCTCGCGCATATGCCACTTGACGCGCGCGAAAAATTATCGGAAACGCTTGAGCGTATAATCAACGAGGGCAGCGGCGGTTTGATTTGCATTATATTGTAAACATGTAGGGACGACCGCCCTCGGTCGTCCGTGTAAAACAAAACGCCAAAATAAAATCATATTTACGGGCGACCGCAAGGGTCGCCCCTACGTAAAAATTTTTATAGGTTTTTTACGCGGCACGCCGGAGTCGTCGTGCCCTACAATTTATATTTTAAGTGGGGTAATATATGGGTTGCTGTATAAATGATTTGAGAGATAAAGACGTGATAAATATCTGCGACGGGCGTAAACTCGGCTGTGTTGACGACATTGAAGTAGACGTTTCAAACGGCAGGCTTGTTTCGATAATTGTCCCGTGCGACGGACGTTTATTCGGGTTCGGCAAAAGCAGGAGTTTAGTTATATTATGGGATTGCATAGAAAAAATCGGCGACGATACGATTCTTGTAAAAGTCGATGTAAAAGAATACGCATTCAAAGGTGAAATTGATTATGAGAGAACGCGTAAAAGAAGATTGTTTTTTTAGATTTTTATTGACAAAAATAATTATATTATGATATACTGTAACAAAATAATAAATATTATATTTACGGAGCAGTATATATGTCGAACCGCAAACCGGGTTTAAAAATAACAAAAAGTTTCCTGCTTTTTATTTTAATTGGTTTTATCGCGGTATTACAGCCGGTCGCGGCGGCGTTGACCGGCGTAATGCTGTTTGACCCGTCGTGTGAAAAATTTACCGAAATTCAAACGGTCAAAAAGAACGGCTCGACAATGGTATCGTTCAGAAAAACGTTTGAAAATTTCGGTATGTCTGTCACATGGAACGAGCATACCAGAACGTCGCGCGCGGCAAAAGATAATTTGACCGTATCGGTAAAAATCGACAGCCGCGACGCTTACATAAACGATTCGAAAGTTGTTATGTCCGCTCCGGCAGTTATTATAAACAAAACGACTTACGTGCCTCTGGATTTTATAAGGTCGATACCGGGTATTGTTTCTTCGGGGAAAATAAGCAGTAATAATCTTAAAATATGGGATAAAAACGTTTTTATAAAACATCACGGCTGGACGCAGCTCTGCGAGGGTTTAATCGCCCACGCGGGCGGCGGATTATACCGTCAGGACGAAAAAGGTGAAAAAATATCCGTCAAATACACAAATTCAAGGGAAGCCCTTGAAAATTCGTACAAAAACGGACACAGAGTTTTTGAAATGGATTTTCTTCTGACATATGACGGCAAACTCGCGGCGGTTCATGACTGGGAACGCGTCGGCGGGAAAAAAACGTCGGAGGAATGGAAAACCGTCAAGATATATGATACATATACTTCTATGTTAATCGAAAATGTTTATGAATTTATGCTTGAATATCCCGACACGTTTCTTGTCACGGATACAAAATCGTTTTTCTACGGCGACAAAGATATAACCCACCAGTTCGAACAGCTTGTCAGCGTCGCGAAAGATATTGACGAATCGCTGTTAAAACGGGTTATCCCTCAGGTTTACGACCAGAATTGCTATGATATAATGATGGACGTTTACCCGTTTGAAAGCGTTATTTATACCCTTTACGAATCCCCCGATACAAACAAAGAAGTCGTTGATTTTGTTGCGAAACATAAAAATATAAAAGTAATTACTATGGAATGGTACCGATATACAGAAGAATTTTATAATGACTTGACGGCATTGTCCAAATATATTTATTTTTTCACGATAAACGTGCCTAAGGAAATCGAAACATTCAGAAGCTGGGGAGTTCACGGGTTTTATACTGATTATATAAATCCTAAATAAAAATCACGGGTTTGCACGCGATACCGTCGGGGTAATCTTTTATTTCGCCGAGTGCGAAAAGAATATTATTGCAGTCATACATTAAAATTTTGTCTCCCGGATTAAACTCATAATTTATTTTATGCAGATATATTTCCGCTCCGTTTTTGGCGAGTTTTGAATAAAATTCGCTCAGGTTTATTTTGTTATCTGTTATGCTTTTTAAAATAACTTCGCATGAAGTCACAAAAGAAGTCAACGATTCTATTCCGTTGTCTTTTTTATATTGTTCAAGATATTCGGGTGAATAAGAATCTGATATATCAAAGTTTCCGGTGTATGTTCTTTCAAGAGCGGACATAACGCCGCCGCATTTTAATTTTTCACCTATGTCATGGCAAAGCGAGCGTATGTATGTCCCTTTTGAGCAGTTTATATCGAGTATATATTCATCGGGATTTTCGGTTTTTTCGCAGTCGATAGAATATACAGTTACTTTGCGAGGTTCGGGTTTTATTTCGATTCCGTCTCTTGCGTATTCGTAAAGTTTTCTGCCTTTGATTTTTATCGCACTGTAAACCGGGGGGATTTGTTCTATGCCGCCGATGAAACTTTCGGCGGCTTTTTTTATTTCTTCGAAACCGGGCAATAGATTTTCTCCGAAACTTTTTATTATAGTCCCTGTTGTGTCCATTGTGTCAGTCGTGATTCCGAGTTTTAAAACGGCTTTATATTTTTTGTCGTGATTTAACATCAGGTCCGAAAGTTTTGTCGCCGTTCCAATCAATACCGGCAAAACTCCGGTCGCCATCGGGTCGAGAGTTCCCGTATGCCCTACCCTTTTCACGCCGAAAAGCCGTCTCACGAAATAAACCATATCGTGAGACGAACAGCCTTTTGGTTTGTTTAAATTTAATATGCCGTTTATTTCTATCATAATAATTTTACCAAATTATATATGGCTCAGAATTTGAGTTTATTTTTATGCGCGTAAGATTTTTATTTTCGTTGAACGATAAGACGGCGTAGATATAATCGTCTTTTATACTCCATGAATCGAGCGTACAGCCCGGTTCGGGTTTATAAACCTCGGTCGAATTTGCGAAATCTATATATGTAATTTCGTTTTCAGAATCCGTATAATAATCGTCGAGTTTTAATCTGTATATCGTGTCCCCGTATGTATTATAATACAGCATATCGTCGTTTATATAAAAGTTTTGTATGTTATAATGCAACATTTCTCTTCTGTCCAGTTTAATATTATACCTGTAAAAAGCCCCGTTATCGCTTGAATAATACATATAGTCGCCGTATACGTCAATTTGCCGCGCAGTATAAGCCTTATATCCGATAAGGTCTCCGTCTTTATATACCGCATAACATCCCAAATCCGGCTCTATTAAATTAAACCTTGTCATGTCCGAACTGCAACTATATATACTGCCGCCTACAGGCATTGAAGTCATTTTTACAGGTTTTGACGGAACCGAACAGTATATATTATTTCTGTAATAAATCAATTCTTCTATTTTATCCCTGTCGTTCGCGTCTTTTTCGTCGGCATATACAATACACGCGTCCTGATTTACCAAGTTTATCCTAACGACGGTTAATTGCGTCATGTCGTCTGCCGAAACTACGGCGTATAAATACCTGCCGTTGGCAAACATTTTGTGAATGTGCGAGCTTTCGTCGCCCATTTCAAACTCGATTAATTTGTCGAGCAAATTCGATTCTGTCCCGTAACGGATAATATAGCTGTTTGATATTGTCCTGCCTTTTTTATCAATAAACGTATATGAGCGAACGCCGTATAAAACATTGTTTGTATAACAGCCTTTTATTAAAAAATTCGGCATGTGCCCGCAGTTTTCGTTCAGGTTATTGCGGCAGTCTTCGTATATGCATAACCTTTCGGGTTTGTCGCCATATCCTAAACGCATGACAGAATCTTTTTCGTCGTCAAAATATATTACAGTATCATCGTCGTTACAGTATATTATATTATTTCCTGCGAGAATTTCACAGCCTGCGAAAAAATTCCCCCCGGCTGAACTGCCGTAAATATCGGAATATATATCGCCGTCGTATTTTCTTATCGCGGGGTTCATAGCGTCGCAGTATTCAAGATATGTGTCAAAATCGTCGGGGTTGGGTTTATAAAATATATCTTTGTTCAACAAAACATAGTTTAATATAACCGCAAAAAGCCCTATGATAATTACCGGGATTATAACTTTTTTCACAGACAGTCCGGGGATATTTATTGATTTGATTTTCTTTTTTATCGTTTTGACAGGACTGTCATATTTTTTGCGTTCTACGTATGTTTTTGAATATAAAGTCAGACTGTAAACATGATTGTTTACCGCGATATAATCATAATCATATCTGATTTTAAGCAGTAAAGCGTATATTGTCAGCGTTAAATCAAAAGACATAAGAAACGACATTATCAAAATCATGATTAAAATATATATGTTTTCTCCGGTCATTACGCTGATTAACATAAGCAGCGGGTACATGACAATCATTGGCAGTAAATAAATTATTATGACCTGCCATGTTTTGAACGCTTCCCTGTAAACGCTTATCGGCATTTCAATGTCAGACGACAGTTTCATTTCGCCGTGCGAGTTTCTGTCGGAACAAAACACCGAAGTAAGGATTTCTTTCGCGATAAAATATATAAAAGGCACGGCTATAAACATGATATTTATTATGGCTACGTCTAAATCAAGATACGGCAACGGTAAGTTCATGCTTTCTATGTCGCCGTTGAATATCAGAAAATACAGGAGCAAAGCCGGAATTATCAACAGAAATGCAAATCCCGCCCATATGAGATTTATTATTGATTTTTTAGGTTCTTTTGTCTCGAAATGATAAGCGTTTTCCAATAAACTAAATCTTA
>Ga0082212_10001861_pt1 | contig 31081 bp, 28 predicted proteins | sample TergutNt197P3_FD_71548 | JGI IMG/M metagenome (GOLD analysis project Ga0082212, IMG submission 71548) | Neocapritermes taracua P3 segment gut microbial communities from Petit-Saut dam, French Guiana - Nt197 P3 | ecosystem: Host-associated > Arthropoda: Insects > Digestive system > Gut ...
CAAAGTCGCTGCTTATAAATGTTCGCCTGCTCTGTGTGGCCTTCATACGCGAGTCTAATAAGTTTATTCCATATATTGCTACAACAATTAATTGGTGCACCCATTTTCACAGCTTGTATAGTGAAGAACATCCGGAGAGGGCTGCGCAAAACCAGCCCTCTCTTTCCCGGTATTTTTAAGTCTATTTGAGTCAACTTTCAACTTATGCTAGCTTAAGCCAGCTTCAGCTTGGTGCAGACACAAGCCTTAGTACCTTACAGACGCGAAGCGTCAATAAAAAACAAGAAAATCCAATACTGACCACTCACCACTGATCACTGACCACTTGCGGGCAAAGCCCGCATTAGAGTCCTGACACAGGAACTTTTGGAACTATGATTGTACGTTCCATCCTGTTGACATAGACGTTGTGCGGGAAATCCCGGGCAGGCAGCTTATTGGACCCTCCTGTCACCTTAAACTTAACCCCGGCATAAGAAACATAGCCGGCAGGGGTATATTCCACCAAAACCACCGGACCCACAGGAATATTGTTAAAACGCACCATCCCTTTATGATCGCTTGTGGCAATATGGATCTTGCCATGCCGGTCAGTCAGCGCAAACGTAACCCCTGCCATAGCACGATTCCCTCTGGAGGCATCAATCTTTTTGAAAGTAAGGTTGGCAGATATTAAGTGGTTCGGCAGAACATTGCCTGGATAAGCGAACCGGGGCAGAGTATTTTTCCCTGCATGCAGAGCCACTTCGATGGGCGCTGCACCCATATATCCCCGGGGAGCTTTTTCTGTCAATTGGGCACGCCCCACGGGGATGTCTTTGAATCTCACAAATCCCTTGGCATCACTCACTGCTTTATGCGTCTTGCCATAACGGTCTGTTAAGGTGAAAGAGACCCCTTTGAAGGGCGCATTGTGCTTGGACGCATCCACCTTGATAAAGCTGAGGTCGCCTGTGACGGCATAATTGTAGAGGATATTTCCCCTATAGGAAGCCGGCAGCCGGTGAGTCGCTTTTTCCTCCAACGTCACGCGAATAGGTTCTATAGGGGCATATCCTGCCGGAGTTTTTTCTGTCAGCGCAGCGGCGCCTATGGGAATATCCGCGAAAGTCACGGATCCTTGTTGATCGCTTTTGGCCGTATAGGTCTTGCCATCCTCATAAGTCAGGGTAAATTCCACATCTTTGAGCGGCGCGCTGCGATTAGAGCCGTCAAGCTTTTTGAATGCGAGGGTGGTTGTGGGCGCGGTTCCCTCAGTCCATACCGCCGTCAGCGTGATCGTGCCCATTGTTCCTTCGGCTATGCTGTAAGACCTGACAGGGATCGTGATATCTGTCCAGCCTTCATCAGCATACGTCACCAACCAGCCCTCAAAGGTGTAGCCGGTTCGTGTTGGAGTATCAATACGGATGGGAAACTGATCCGCTGCACTGTAGGAACCCGGATTGCCGGAGGCGTTCGTTCCGCCATCCAAAACGTAGGTGATATTATAGGTTTCCGGCTGTTCTGCTTCTTCCCAGAGTGCTTTCAGCCCGATATTACCTGTTGTCCCCGCCGGTATACTGTAAGAGGGTGCTACATCAGTCTGTTCCCCGCCATGACTCACTGTCCAGCCTGTAAAGATATAGCCTTCTCGTGTCGGGTTCCCGATTTCGATGGGAACATCCTTTTTTTGGTATGAAGCCGGGTTCCCAGAGGCATTCGTACCACCCTCCAAATCATAGGTGATCGTATAGGTTTCCGGCTGGGAGTTCTCTGTCCAGAGTGCTTTCAACTCAATATTACCTGTTGTCCCTGCCGGTATACTGTAGGAGGGGGCCACGTTAGTCTGCTCACCACCATGGCTTACCGTCCAGCCCGTAAAGGTATACCCTTCTCGTGTCGGGTTCCCAATTGCGATAGGCCCATCCGTTTTCTTGTAGGAAGTGGGATTACCGGAAGCATTAATCCCGCCATCCAAATTGTAGATGATGGTATATTGCTGTTCCAGGTTAACTGTATAGGTCATGGCTATCCCATTCCCGCTATTGAAGTATGAATGATTTACTGTCAAACTTTCTGTTGCCTGCACAATTCCACCACGCGTTACCGTTAGTGTGTATGTGTAGTCTTTGCCGCTGTCTTCCGGGATTTGAGTAACTGTAAAACTCACGACACCGTTAGCATCCGTTGTTCTTGTCTCGCTATATCCTTCTCTTGCCAAAGTCACTGTCACATTGGCAGCAGCATCAGGATCTTTCACAGTCACGATCACAGTCGCGTGTTGATCAGTTGGATCTGCCCAAAGCGAAGCTCCTCCCAGAGCCATGAGCAAAACCAAAATCCCCAGCGATAACACAAGTGAAAACACTCTCTTTTTCATAAACAACTCCCCCTTTAAACTCTTTTTTCCCTTGAACTCCTTTCCCACGGGCATAGAGGAAGACCTTCTCCCCCACATCTCCCTATCTAATTAAACTATAAAAATCACAATATAACAATACTTTCCTTATGTTCTAATATTATATATTAATGTTTTTTATTATATTAAATAATAACTATCGCTCAAGCCGGCTCAGAAAAAATCGGAAGGTGACATAAAAATAAATAAGCTATATTTTCCTCTCTCTCCATTTGTATAAACATACAATATATTAAGGTATCTCTGAACCTGAAAAATCCCTATTTTCGCCTAGAAATTCCTATTTTTGTGTCTTGATAAATTTCCTTTTTAAGCATATCTTTAAAGAGGTTATGTAATCTTATTCATAACCTATCTATTCCTAAAAGGGAGGATTTTTAGAGATGATGATCAATGAGTGTCCCAAAAAGAGCGCCCCAAGATCCACAAGAATCATGACCCTGGCCTTGGCTTTTGTCTTGATGATGTTTATGACAGCATGCACTATCACAGCCCCAAACCCAATAACCTCCAATACTTTCCAGGAAAAAATGGAGGCATCAGGGTATACTGTTGTTGATATTATTGAGCAATTTGCGGAGCACCCTCATATGTTAAAAGCCTTCGGCAGTGAATCCGATACTCTCCATATCGAGTTTTACGAAATCAACTCTCTCGACAATACCGCCGGAGTCTTTAGCACAAACAAATCCAAACTAGAATCTTACAGCGGCACTAACACATCTGCCCAAGTGAACAACTATAAAAAATTTACAATAAAAACCTCAGAAAAATATTATGTTATCATGCAAGTTGAAACAACTTTTATCTATTCCTATAGTAATGCATCAGATTCCGCCAAATTAGACGAGCTCATCAAAAATCTGGGATATTAATGTTAATGCGGTCTCCAACCGCACGTATTCAGGATCCATCCGGCTACTCAGAAATACGCTCACTCACGACAGCCGCTGCCTCAGCGCCCTGTCGGCTCGCCGTGGCGCGCCATCCTTCACATCGCCCGCGCACCTGCGCCACATAGTCCCGATCAGGCAACGAAACCAAGTTAATTTCCACGCTCCATAAAGCCGCCTGCAGAGCCCCCTCTGCCAAGGCGGCTGCTACCCCCACATCGCTGATCACATTTTTGTTGCCTATCGGCGCCAAACGGCAGGCCAGTTTGATCACGCCCAGCGCGTTTTCCGCTATAGACAAAGGCGGCAGTAACGCCTCATAGGAAGCTTGGCGTAATTTTTCCGTGCGCTGCTGTTTTTCCGCGTCAGTATTTTTGGGCAAACGCAAAGCCTTCATATAGGCATTAAAAACCTCTATATCCTGCTCCACTCCCTCCTTGAGTCCTTGCAGGCGCTCCGACGCTTCTTCTTCCACTTCTTTCACCAACTCCTGCACTTCATCATAACCGTCTTTACCCAAGGTTAACCGGGCTGCCATACACACCATCGAAGCCGCCAAAGCGCCGCTGTACGCCGCTGCGCTGCCTCCTCCCGGGGTTGGCGCTGAACTGGCGGACTCCTGCAGGAATGTGTCCAGAGTCCAGCCCCTAATGCCTGGCTCTCCACTGCTCGATTTCATAAGATTCATGTGTACATACTCCTATCCGTATTTCTAATGCGGGCTACGCCTTGACGCTTCGCGTCTGTAAGTTACTAATATTCTTCAGCACTGCCCGATATCGGACATGCTGAGTCACCCTGCTCTCTTTTTGCACAGTTCCTCTGAACATCGGCATATATAGTCACATATTTTATCTGTGTGGTCATTGATAAAAAAATGATCGCCTTCATAATGAAGTACGTCACACCTCTGACTGGTGTACTGCCTCCACCCTTCTGCCTCCTCCGAGGTACAATCATCTGTTGTTCCTCTCATAACTGTCACAGGCGCTTTTATAACCGGATATTCTTTAGTTGTGTCAATGCTTTCTATCAGTCTGAAATCATGACGCATAATGGGCAAAAACAGATCTCTGACCTCTTGATCCTCAAAACACTCGCTCTCAGTCCCTCCATACCCGTCAATTTCAGCAAGAAACTCCTCATCCGGAAGATCGGATATGATGTCATCCTGACCCCAGTAACATGGCGCCTCTCTTCCTGACAGAAAAATATGCGCCCCGCAAAGGTTCCTTCTTTGTTCCAGCAGATACTCCACTTCAAAGGCAATACCGGCTCCCATACTGTGGCCAAAGATCATGTACGTATCTGATTCATCCACAATTTCACCACTGATCCTCTCGTAAATATCCTCTATCATGTCATGATACTCCGGATAAAACTCCTCACCCATGCGCATCCCATGACCTTTGTATTCGATGAGAATGATTTGAGCAGGAGTCTCTTTGAATTTGCTGCGCCACTCCGTGAAAAGACAGGCGCTGCCTCCGGCATGGGGTAAGCAAAACAGTTTCATTTTCTCATTCACAGAATCTTAAGCCCCTCTCCTTTTCAAGCCTTTAAGAACATTCTTCAACAGCAGAGCCGTCGTCAGAGACCCCACACCTCCCGGAACCGGCGAGATTGCAGACACCCACTCCGCCACCTCCGAAAAAGCCACGTCTCCGCACAGCCCCTCTGCCGTAGGAGTAATCCCCGCATCCACGACCACCGCCTCCCGGCGCACCATGGACTTCCGCAACAGCCCCGGTTTCCCCACTGCCGCAATCACAATATCCGCCTGCCCTGTGAAAGAAGCCAAATCCTGCGTATAGGAATGACAAACCGTCACAGTAGGATTGTGGCGCAAAAGCATAAAGACCAGCGGCTTCCCCACTGTTTCCCCACGCCCGACAATAACCACATGTTTGCCTGAGATCTCAATGCCGGAACGGGTCAGGATTTCAATGCAGCTCGCCGGTGTTGCCGGATACAAGCCGTCTTCACCGCTCAAAATCCTGCTGCGGTTTACCGGCGACATCCCATCCACATCTTTGTCCGGGTCCAGTGCCGCGCAAATTTTATCCTTGTCCAACCCCTTGGGCAACGGCATTTCAATCAAAATCCCATCCACAGAAACATCCTCATTAAGGCGGGCAATCAGTGTGAGAATGCGCTGTTCCAATGCCGCTTTTTCCGCCATATCTTCTAACGCAAACACCTCATACTCCATCCCTACATCCCGGCATACTTTGCGCTTCGCCGAAACGTAGGCCTGAGAAGCCGGATCCTCCCCCACCAAAATAACCGCCAGTTTGGGGCAATGTCCGCCGGCTTTCCATGCCGCAACCTCTTCCCTGATTTCGTCCTTGATTATGAGGGCAATGCTCTTTCCGTCTAGAATTGTTGCCATAAAGTTTCCTCCCCTGTAGCACTCATTCTGTCTTGGTATTATCTGTCTTCACAACTGACGCGTGGCAGCGACAGTTTCTTCTGCTAAATTACATGCTCTCCTAAATTACACGTTAATTGTATTTCTTTATCCGCCTTTTGTAAAGAAGAGACCCCTCTTCCTTCCTCTTCCTTCTTCCTTTTTATTCCTCTATCTCCCCCCACCGTTCCCTGATAAAACCTGCCATATCGTCAGGCAGCGGCGCTATTATAGTCACCTGTTCTCCTGTGAAAGGATGGCAAAAGGCATACCGAAAAGCATGCAGCGCTTGCCGCGCAAAAATCCGCATCTCGGAGCCGGGTACCCCACCAACCCCGGCTACAGCTTCAGCCAAGGCTGTATCTTCAGCCGGGGCTGTATCTTCAGCCGGGGCTGTATCTTCAGCCGGGGCTGGTGTACTCAACTGCGTCGGCTGGTTATATCCTTCCCCATAGAGTCCGTCTCCCAGTAAAGGATGGCCAACAGCCTGACAGTGAACCCGGATCTGATGTGTTCTGCCTGTTATCAGGCGAAATTCTACCAAAGAACATCCCCTCTGAGTGGCATTGTCCTGATTAGCATCATTCCGGCATGCATCATTCTGGCATGCATCATTCTGGCATGCATTATTCCGGCATGCATCATTGCGACATGCATCATCCCTCAAAACCCGATACTCCGTTTCTGCTGTTTTCCCTTGAGGATGGATCTCTTGCAGAATTTTGCTGCCCGCCTTGGGCCGTATAGGAAACCTAAAGATGCCACTCGAGCTGCCCTCCGGGAACCCTCCCTGAACAATCCCCAAGTACACCTTATCGACTCCCCCCTCTTCCGACAGAACCGCCATCTGCTGATGAGCAAACCTGTTCTTAGCCACCAGAACCACCCCCGACGTATCGCGGTCGATGCGAAAAACAGGCCGGAAAAGCCTCTCCTCCCCCCTGCGCTGCCAATATCCTGCTACAGCATTCGCCAGGGTACCACACATATGTGGTCCCACAGGATGAATAATCTGTCCGGCCGGTTTGTTCACAGCCATAAAAAAATCATCCTCATAAAGGATATCCAGCGGCAGATCCTCTCCCACCACAGTTTGTTCTTCCGACTCAAAAAGGTCAATCGTCATTATTTGCCCCAGGCGACCCCGAGATGTCAAGTAGACCTCCTTGCCATCCAGACGAACCGCCTCAGCAATTTTCAGCCGCTGGATCAATTTGCGCGAAAAACGAAAACGCCTGCGCAAAATATCCTCAAGTTTCTTTCCCTGATCCCGCCCGTCCAGTTTATGTTGAAACAATACGTCCTCATCCACTGACAGAATTACCTCTCTCCGCTTTTGACTTTCATGCAGTGAAGCTGCCATTTGTTTATTTCATTATAATCTGATATGATGCCCATATATGGAAATCCGAGGCAGACTCAGTTTCCGCAATTGCTCTGTTATATTATCTCTGTTACGCTATATAACAAAGGAGGTTCCCTCATGGATCCACGCTTTACCAAACTCGCCCAGAACATTATATCATATTCTGTCTCGCTGCAGCCCGGCGAAAGTATTCTCATTGACAATTCCGGCGCTGACACCGGGCTGGCCCGCGCCCTCATCAAAGAAACCTACCGGGTGGGCGGGTTCCCCTATTACAACGTTTCCCTCAGCGACCTGCAGCGGGAACTTCTCCTGCACCTGTCCGAAGATCAAGCCCGGGCCATGGCCCGCTGGGACCTCGCCCAAATGCGCGATATCCAGGCTTATGTCGGCATCCGCGCCGGCGCCAATGTCAATGAACTCGCCGATGTTCCTGCCGCCAATATGCAGATCTACTCCAACCTCTACTCTTTGCCTGTTCATATGGAGCAAAGAGTCAAACACAGCAAATGGTGCGTCCTGCGTTATCCCAACCCTTCCATGGCACAGCTGGCTGAGATGAGCACAGAAGCCTTCGCCGACTTTTATTTTCAAGTCTGCGCCATGAACTACGCCCAGCTGTCCGCCGCCATGGATCCCCTGTGCGCCCTGATGGAAACCACAGACAAAGTCCGTCTCCTGGGCCCAGGCACCGATCTCTCCTTCTCTATCAAAGGCATCGGCGCCGTCAAGTGCGACGGCACCATGAACCTTCCCGACGGCGAGGTCTATTCCGCTCCCGTCAAAACCTCTGTTAATGGCACAATCTCTTATAACACACCTGCTGTCTACCAAGGATTTACTTACGAATCCATCGTTTTGGAATTCCAGGATGGCAAAATCATCCGCGCCACCGCCAACAATACAGAAAAAATCAATCACGTCTTCGATACAGATGACGGCGCCCGCTACGTCGGGGAGTTCGCCATCGGGGTCAACCCCTTCATTAAAAAACCCATGAGAGATACCCTGTTCGATGAAAAGATTGACGGCAGTCTGCACTTTACCCCCGGAAAGTGTTACGACGATGCCGATAACGGCAACACCTCCGCCATCCATTGGGATCTTGTGTTGATTCAGAGGTCTGAATTCGGAGGCGGGGAAATCTATTTCGACGATGTCTGCATTCGCCGGGATGGGCGATTCATTCATCCTAACCTGCTGGCTTTGAATTCAGAGAATTTCGCGGCTGGTTCCGGGCCCAAATCACATTTGGAATCATAAGCAAGAGCATATAAATCAGCCCGACATAAGAAAACCCCAAATTTCCAAGCATCATATTACCTTCCCCTTTCAAGAATATTCTATCATGTCTTCACTGTCTGCGACAGCAAAAAGAGCCCTCAGTCTTTTATTCATCAGGACTGAGGACTGTTTTAGCTCTGGAAGATATGCTCTTCTTGGTTTTTTGCATCTTGAAGTTGTTCCGTGAACCATTTCTGAACTTTTTCGATAAAGATGGTGCGTACTTCCCGGTTAGGAATAACCAACTTAATGGGCTCTTCTTCCAACCCCAGAGGATCCTGGGTTCTGGTTAGATACCCGGTGAGGAACAACACACTCCATAAATTGTCGATGTGCTCGTCAAGCTCCCCATAAGTTAACGATTCTGTTATAACCTTTTCCACAGATTTTCCAGCAATGAGATCCTCAATTTCTTTTCTGGTGGTGTTGTCAGCTTTATCAATAAACCGTCTTATCATATTGTTGGAGCTGGTGTTGTTCCAATAGCATCTGGGGCGAATATTGGGATTGTTCTTGAGTTTGGCGATATGGTTGATGATATCCCAAGGACAGTATAAGTTGGCTTCGCCAAAGCGATAACCGTTATACCATTCACGCAGATCATCATAAACAGATGAGAGATTGTAGTCCTCCAGCATCTTTCTGACTTCTGTATCAGTAAAACCAAAGTGTTCATCATGGTCGCTATCAGTTATCGTATTTATGATGAGGTTATTGAGATCGGTGAAGATGCTCTCTTTGGATATACGTAAGCAGCCTGTGATCACCGCAAATCTCAAGGCATCATTAGTTTTTAGGGCATTGCCAAGGAAAACACGCATAAAGGAGATCATTTTTTCATAGTACCCGTTGTGGAAAGCCTTGTCCAAAGGAACATCATATTCGTCAATCAACAGGACAACCTTTTGACCATAGTGGGCTTCAAGCATACGCGAAATAATGCGCAAACTATTGGCAAGCTGTTCGTGCGCCGCGGCGTTCGCTTTCAAGGCAATAAAGTCGTTTCGATCATCCAAACCAATTTGCTGGCTTTGTTCCAGGAAGGATAATCTTCGGCATTCTTCGGCCACCACGATCCCCATCCTTTTCAAGGCTTGCGCAAAGTCTTCTCCTTCCACACTTTTTAGTGTCAGGAAAACCACAGGATATTTGTTCATGTGTTCCGCACAAAGGGCTGACTCTTTGGATATATCCAGCCCCGCGAAGAGGTCTTTGTGATCTTTGTCTATCTCAAAAAAGGTTTGCAGCATCTTCATAGTCAGCGTTTTGCCAAAACGGCGGGGACGTGTAAAAAGGTTGGCTTCCCCCCAGTTTTCCAGGAGATCTCTGATAAATAATGTTTTATCAACATAGTAGAAATCGTTTGTGCGGATTTTTTCAAAAATATCTATGCCGACCGGGAGCTTCCTTTTTTGCATAGCAATGTATCCTTTCTATTACCCCTTAAGAGTTCTCACTTTAAGTATAACAGCCTTATAAGAGTCTTACAAGAATCTATTTTCAGCGTTGTTTTATATTGACGCATCATAGATTTTCCCCGGATTTTCCCCGGATTCCGGATTCACCCCCCATAAAACACCAGCACTGACACCATAAAAAACAACGGAACCGACAGCCGCACCCACAGAATCCACCGTTCAGCCTTTTCCATCCGGGGAATTCCCTCCAGGCGAAAAGCCGGAAAATTGATGACGAGCAGCGCCAAAGCCGCAAACACAAAAGCTGCGTGAAACACCGGCATACAGGACACATAAGATTCGAAATTCGTTTTTACATAAGAAGACAACCCGTCATATTCCTGCTCCCTCAGAACCCCAAACAATTTATGCCCCAGCCCCCTTACATCCTTGACCTTGTAGACAAAATCCCCCATCGCTGAGACAATCGTATAAGAGAACCCCATGACAGTTTCCAGCACAACATTCAATTTATAAAACCGTGACGTATGCACCATCACCAGCGACAAAACCGGCGCCAAAATTATCATGCGATAAAACTGCACATACGTCCATAGGGGAATTAATAAAAAAGCCGCCGCCGTCACATAAAGGATATAAGAATTACGTTCCTGTCCATCCCTTGGCGTTTTCAAATACGCAAAGAGGTACAGCACGCCTAAACAGACCAGCACCGGAGCAAACTCACCTATCCCCGAAGGATACGTTCCCTCCACAAATCCCTTGATCATCCGCGGCCCCGGCCCCTGCTCCAAAGACTCCCTGTAAAGAGGAGCCCCCCAAAACAACAGCTTAAACGGCAGCACAAAACTCACAGCCAGCACAAGCTGCCCCACAACTTTGAGTACATTCTTTTCCGTCAGCAAAAGCAGCGCGATAAAAGGAAACAAGAAAAAGGGTTTGGCCAGAATGGACAGGCCTGCCAGGATAAAAAAAAGCTTGTTCCTGTCCCGCATCAAATAATACACACTCAAAAGACCCAAAAGAATAAAAATAATATCATTTTGACCCGCATAATAAATGCCCGTGTACACAAAAATCGAGGACGCCGATAAAAAGCAGACCGTCATGGCCTTATTTTTTTCCGGATGCAGCAGCAAGCTGATCTTATAAGCCACACCGCACACACACGCGAAAAGTCCCACAAAAAAGAGCTTAGACCACACCAGGCAATAAGAAGACTCAACAATCTCGATATGAAAAAAGCGTTGAGCGATCCAAATCGGAATATTCCAGATGGCATGAGGAATCAGCGCAAAAATATCCATCCCAGACATCTCATGACGAACATTGTGGATATTCTCAGCGCTCAAAGCATAAAACCCGCGGAGGTTCCCCTCCCAGATCACATCCAAGAGATTGGTAGACCAGATAGTCAGCGATATCAGATCCATATAAAAGAATGTCAAAATGGCTACCCCAGAGGTGGCCGCCACATACAGCCATTCTATCTTCCAGATTCTATCCGACCGCCAAGCCTCCCTTAACTTATCCGGCAGCCAAGCTTTCTGTATCTTATTGAGCAGCTTATTGCTATTAATCCCCATTTATTATATATTATCACTTATATTGACAATGTCAAGGGATTTGGCTTATATTGAGATAGGAATTGAGGGTATTAACACATGGGATTACGCCATACGGGATTATACACCATGAAATTACACCACATGAGATCACACAAAAAAATCTATATTGGAAAGCTCTTTGTGTATTGTTGTCTCTTCGCGTTAACTATGGTTTTTTTCTATAAACTGGGAATATCAACTAGCTATAAATACAATGATCTTCTAACACATACCCAATGGGCCCAAGAAGCGGGAATAAAAGATCTGTTTGCCCAAAACAATAATTTATCCTACCCCCTTTTCCACACAACTGTATACTATCTGACACGATTTTTCACGTTCCCCTTTCCTGTATCCGCAGCTTTCGTCTGTTCTCTGAGCGTCTTATTCAGTATCGCTATTTTGGATCATTATATGAGGAAACATTTAACAAATTCCCGTTTGAGTGACTGGTTTATCTTTGGCGTATCTATAGGGTTAACATTTTTTATGGCGCTGTATATCCCTTCATTATCTCAATCCATCTATCTCGGTCAATTTACCGGCCAACCCTGGCACAATCCCACGTATCTCGTGGTCAAACCCTTTGCCCTTCTCTGTTTCTTTTTGTTCTACGATCTCTTCCAAACAGCTGATCTCCTCCAACCAGATAAAGATAATACAGATAAAGATACAGATAATGATCATACAGATAAAGATACAGATACAGATACAGATACAGATAATACAGATAAAAATAAAAACGACAATATACGTATTTCCCTCTTATCCATATTTATGCTTATCTCTTTACTGGCAAAGCCCAGTTTCATTTTCGTGTTCGGGCCCGCAGCCGTTATTGTGACGGGTGTTGAGATGATACGCTCTAAGTTTAGGATCTTTCCCCTCTTCTTCAAGCTGGTTCTCGCTTCCATGCCCAGCCTTATTGTGCTGATCATACAGAATAATATAACCTTGAACGAACAAGGGGCCGGGATCATTTTTGCCCCTTTTCAGGTCTGGAATCTTTTTTCCCCGTCCCTCCCCCTCTCACTTCTGTTATGCTATGCCTTCCCTCTTTTTGTCCTCTTGCTGCTGCACAGATTCCTCTTGACCCATAGACTTCTCTTCTTTTCCGTTGTGATCGGCTTAGTGGGACTTCTGGAATTTACCCTGCTCGGCGAAAGCGGTATCCGTTTCACTCATGCCAATATTGCCTGGAGTCTCATGTGTTCGTCATTAATCCTGTTTGCAGGGTGTACCATAACTTTTCTCCAGTTCGTCCGAAACTCTGCACATCAAGGTTCGCCTGCCCGCCTGGTTAAGCATTCGCGTGTCCGTGTGTCTCCGCATGTCCGTGTGTCTCCGCATGTCCGTGTGGTTCCACATGCTTGTGTGGTTCCACGTATTCGTGTAGTTCCACGTGTTCGTGTAGTTCCACGTGTTCGTGTGTTCCCGCTTGTTCACGCGTCTGAGAGCTCGGGAGCTTTCAAAGCTGTGAGATGGATGAAGAAAGGAATTATATCCTGTGGCTTTGTTCTGCTGCTGCTGCATTTTCTCTCAGGATTTTACTACTTCTACCTCCTCTTTAATGGCGGGCCGATATGACGGAATGGCAGAATGGCAGAATTCGCTTCGTGGCAGAATTCGCTTCGTTGCAAATTGAACAGGGTTCTGGTATGATCGACGTATTGGGGGTGCCTGAGATGAGTCGAGCCATAAGCGCGTACCATAGTATCACAGCTTCGCCTGAGTTCCAAGAGTTAGAACGGCTGCGCATCAAAGCCAGCCATGATGAAGCACAGGCGGTGTATAATGCTGGGCGATAATGATATATAAAAATGGAAATTAATTTCAATAGGCCCCCTTATACCGGAAACGAGATGACCTATATGATGCGCGCCGTAGAGAGCAAGAAAATCTGCGGTGATGGGATTTTTACGCATAAATGCAGCCAACGCCTTGAAGAGATGACCCAAGCGGCCAGGGTCTTGCTCACTTCTTCTTGTACGCACGCCCTGGAGATGAGCGCCTTGTTAGCGGATATTCAGCCTGGTGACGACGTGATCATGTCTTCGTATACCTTTGTGTCAACAGCCAATGCTTTTGTTTTGCGGGGCGCACGGATTGTTTTTGCAGACATACGCCCTGATACCATGAACTTGGACGAAAAGCTGATTGAGGCTGCTATTTCTAAAAACACCAAGGCCATCGTGCCTACTCACTATGCCGGAGTCGGCTGTGAAATGGATCTAATCGGCGACCTTGCCCAAAAGTATGGGCTCTTTGTGATTGAGGACGCGGCTCAGGGCGTCATGGCGCAGTACAAAGGCAAAGCCTTGGGGGCCATAGGCGATTTTGGCTGTTACTCTTTTCATGAAACGAAGAATTACAGTATGGGGGAAGGCGGCGCCCTGCTTATCCAATCCGAAAAGGACTTGGAAAGGGCAGAAATCATCCGGGAAAAAGGGACTGACCGCAGCCGTTTTCTGCGTGGCCAGACCGATAAATATACTTGGATTGACCGAGGTTCTTCCTATCTGCCCAGTGATCTGAATGCCGCTTTTCTTTTGGCTCAGCTGGAGTGTGCTCAAAGGATTAATGAGAATCGCCTTGCCTCCTATAGACGTTATGAGCAGGGACTGTCGGATTTAAAAAACCGCGGAAAACTGGAATTACCTCAGGTTCCGGAGTATTGCCGCCATAATGCTCATATGTTTTATGTCAAAACCAAAGACCTGCAGGAACGGACAGATTTGATCTCGTTTCTTAAGGAACGACAAATTTCCGCCGCGTTTCATTATGTGCCGCTGCATTCGTCGCCGGCCGGGATGAGATTCGGTGTCTTCTGCGGCAAGGATATATACACAACCCGGGAAAGCGAGCGTCTGGCGCGGCTGCCGATGTATTATGGGCTAAGGCCGCAGGAGGTTGATCGGGTGTTGGAAGCGGTACAGGACTTTTATAAGGATAAGGCTATGACAGGCAAAACGACGGATACGGCAGTGACTGACACAATAATGACCGACACAGCAATAACCGACACAACAACGACAAACACTGTGATGACCGACACGAACACAGCGATGGCGGACACAGCGGCAGGAGGTGTTTCTCTCCGCCCTCTTACGAGAGAAGATACGGCTAACATTGTAAAATGGCGCAATATCCCTCGTGTCCGGAATAATTTCATTTATCAGATGGAACTTACAGCAGCTGCCCATGAAAAATGGCTGGAAACCCGGGTGAAAACGGGACAGGTGGAACAATTTATTATTGTAACAGAAGAGGATGGAGATGTTGGTTCAGTCTATCTGAGGGACATCGACAGGATACACAGGAAAGCAGAGTTTGGGATCTTTATCGGGGAGGAATCGGCGCTGGGAAAAGGTATTGGAACAGCTGCTGCCAGAATGATTCTGGATTATGCGTTTCATAACTTGGGGCTTAACAAGGTCTTCTTAAGGGTTTTGGCCGATAACGCAAGGGCGTTGAGCAGTTATGAACGGGCGGGGTTTGTACGGGAGGGCTGCTTTGTACAGGATGTCATCATTGACAATGAGCCGCGTGATTTAGTCTTTATGGCGGCATTGTGCCAGCATAGTCCCTTTTGTGAGCCATCAGGGATTTTAAAAAGGAAGTTGGCAACATGAAGTTAGTTTCGATTGTGATTCCCTGTTACCGTTCTGAGGACAGCATACGCGATGTTATTGCTGAAATTGCGGAGACCTTTGCCGGGCAGGACAAGCCGGATTATGAGTATGAAGTCGTTTTGGTAAACGACTGCTCTCCGGATGGGGTTTTAAATGTTATCAAGGAACTGGCTGCCCAAGATTGCCATATCAGAGTTCTTGATCTGGCCAGAAATTTTGGTCAACACTCCGCTATTATGGCAGGCTTTCATTATGTATCGGGCGACATTGTGGTCTGCATGGATGATGACGGACAGACGCCGCCGAATCAGATTTTTAAGCTGATTAACCGTCTTGGAGAGGACTGTGATCTTGTTTTCGCAAGGTATCCTCAGAAGAAGCATTCCTTTTTTCGCAATCTCGGCAGTTTTATAAATGAAATCATGCTGCGTGTTTTACTCGGGAAACCAAAGCACCTCGCGTTGATGAGCTATTTTGCGTGCAAGCGGTATGTGGCGGAGGAGGCGAAACACTACAAAAATCCCTACCCTTATATCGGCGGGCTTTTAATCCGAGCAACCAATAAAACGGACAATGTGCTCATAGATCATCGCAAAAGGGTTCATGGCAAATCTGCTTACACGTACAGAAAATTGTTGTCCTTATGGATGAATGGGTTTACCGCATTTTCTGTACTCCCTCTTCGTGTTGCCACATTGATGGGTTTGGCGTGTTCGTTGTTTGGGTTTGTTTTTGGATCTATAACCGTGATCCGGAAGCTGCTTGACAATTCTGTCCCGATTGGGTACAGTTCAATTATGGCGGCGCTCATGTTTATCGGAGGGCTGATTCTTCTCATGCTCGGCATGCTCGGCGAGTACTTGGGCAGAGTCTATATTAGTATTAACAATTCTCCTCAGTTCGTTGTTCGGGATACCTCTAATATTCGTGATCCCCTTAATATTTGTAACACCATTAACATAAAGGATACTGACACTCATGACCAGGACTAGGCTCACTTCTTATCTTTTGCTGCATGGACTGTTCTTTCTTTATTCTTTTGTGGGGATCTGTTATAAGTATGTCTCTAAAGCAGAATTTCTGTCTCTGGCTTTCTTTGGGTTTTTGGGGTTGGCTTTTTTTCTTTTATTCATCTATGCGATTCTTTGGCAGCAAATCTTAAAAAGGGTTCCTCTCACAGCGGCTTTTTCGAATAAAGGTGTGGTTGTGATGTGGGGAATGCTTTGGGGAGTGCTGTTCTTTCACGAAAGGATCACGATTTTCATGTTGATTGGCGCTGTTCTTATTTGCGCCGGGATCGTGCTGGTGACCCGGGATGAGTGATGGGGGGTTTATTCTTATCTACCTTGTTTCTGTGTTTATTGCCTCTGTCTCACAGGTGCTGCTCAAACAAAGCGCGGACAAACCTTATGAGTCTAAAATCAAAGAGTATTTAAATTGGCGCGTTATTATGGCGTATACCCTCTTTTTTGGCGCTGCGCTCCTTTCTATTGTTGGGTATTCACGGCTTGAGCTTTCGTTGGGGGCTGCGCTGGAATCCGCGGGTTATATTTTTATTTTAGGGATGGGTGTTCTTATTCTCAAGGAAAAATTGTCGGCTAAAAAGGTGGCGGGGGTTATGCTTATTGTTGTGGGGATTGTGTTGGCTTCGATTTTCAGGTAAACACTAGTGCTGCTGAATTCAATAGATTCAATAGATTCAATAGATTCAAGTATATCCGACAACAACAAGGACATGATGTTATTTGGCAGAGATTTGGTGTATAATATGGGCCAAGAGAATCACTTCCTCTTTAATTTCTTCTCCGAAGTGTTCCGGGACACACCTGAGACATGAACAGTAAGCTTTGAACAGACACGAGGTGTTATGGTGTCCTTAAGAGATAAAATCGCAAATTTTTGGCGGACAAACAAAACCGCAGGCAAAATTGTGGAGGCTTGGCGGACAAGCAAAATCACGGAGACCTGGCGGACGAGCAAGATCGCACAGGCGTGGCGCTCAGATAAGGTTTGGAAAATCGAATGGGTCTATGTGGCCTTTATTTCTCTGATTGCAATCGTGACCTTCTTTTTCGTTGATCTGGTGTCCCTCACCATCTGGTCTACCAATTTATTGGATGTGATACTGGATGGGAACCTGCGTGGATTCTATGCTTTCAGCGCTGAAAATATCCACGGGGTCTATCACACAATAGCCGGTATGGAGATTTTCGCGCTTATCCCACATGCCATCTGGAATATTCCGATCTGGATTGCCCAACGGTTTTTTCATATTGAAATTGTTGATTCTGCTGTTTGCCTCATTTGGTCCAAGCTTTATTTTGTGGGGCTCTTGGCTGCCACTTGCCGCGTTGCCTTTAAAATCAGTATGCTGTTGAATCCGGATAAGAACAAGGCTAGGATGGTCTGTTTCTTGTCTGTATCCTCGATTTTTGTGTTTACCAGCATTTATTACGCCGGACAGAATGATATATTTTTCCTCTTATTGGGCCTTTTGAGTATCTCCTTTTTATTAAAGAACAAAAATGGGCTGTTTATTCTCTTTGCCGGGTTGTCTATTCTGGCTAAACCGTTTTTCTTATTCCCTTTTGTGGCGCTGCTGCTGCTGACGGAAAAGAATATTCTTAAAATCTTTGGCAAGCTTTTAGTGTGTTTGAGTTTTAGTCTTCCGTTTAAAGTGTTGTTCTTGGGCGCGCCTCTTTACCAGGAGTCTTTGGCTGCCGGGTCTGGACACTTGATCCAGCGATTTGTGGCTGAGGGAATGTATCCTTCCGGGCTGGGTGAGTTTGCCCCAATTATAGTATGTTTATGTGTATTATACCTGTTTGCCTTTTTGAAGGTTCCTAAGGATGAGGCTGAACGCAATTCCTATGTCATTTATTTTACCGCGGCGGCGTTTTTGTTGATCCTGTTATGGACATCGGTGGAGTATTATCGTCCCCTAATCCTTGTTCCGATTGTGCCGCTTTTGCTGGTCCATAATACACGGTTTTTTAAGCTGAATATTCTTTTGGAAATGATCATGAGCTTCTCCTTTTCTTTTACTAAACTGTTCCAGGCAGAGGTCTACAGAACCTCCTATATGAAAGGTCTTGCTCCTCAGCTGTTTGGGGGGATAGAGGGACAAGAGTTTACCGGGCTCCCTTATTATCTCTATAGTAAACAGGGGTACGATGACTATATGGGCATCTATCTGCCGGCATTTCAAGCGGTTTTTGTGTTTTCGGTCCTCGCGCTGATTATCATTAATTTTCCGGCTTTCCGGCCAAAACAAATTCCTTTGTTGGACAAAACAGAGAGATGGATTCTTTGGGTGCGGCTATTGATTCCGCTGTTTTTTGTCGGAACCGCACTGATGTGTTATGGTAATTTTATGCCTTAATTTTATGTCTATAATGTGGGCTGAGGAAGGGATTTTTCTTTATGAAGGGCATTATTCTTGCGGGTGGAAAAGGCTCCCGGCTTTATCCTTTGACAAAGGTGGTTTCTAAACACTTGCTTCCTATCTATGATAAACCGATGATTTATTATCCGTTATCGGTGTTGCTGCTGGCGTCTATCCGGGATATATTAATTATCTCCACAGAAGAGGATCTGCCGCTTTATCAACGTCTCCTGGGGGATGGTTCGGCGCTGGGAATCTGTTTGTCTTATGCTGTTCAAGCCCGGCCCCGTGGTCTGGCGGAGGCTTTTCTCGTCGGAGAGTCTTTTATAGGGGACGATGGGGTCTGCCTGATTCTGGGGGACAATGTTTTTTATGGACATGATTTGACACGCATTTTGGAGCAGGCTATCGCGAACAACACAGCGGGAGCGACGATTTTAGGATACCCAGTTAAGTGTCCAAGCGCTTTTGGGGTGGTGGAAGTTGATGACCGGAATAGGGTCTGTTCCATCGAGGAGAAACCGCGGCATCCGAAATCCAATTACGCGGTACCGGGTCTGTATTTTTATGATAATGATGTGGTGGAGATTGCAAAAGGTATCAGACCCTCGGATCGTGGGGAGCTGGAGATTACGTCGATTAATCAGGTTTACCTGGACCAGAAAAGGCTAAAGGTGGTTCTGCTCAGCCGCGGTATTGCCTGGCTTGATACCGGCTCCCCGGAGGGAATGCTGAAAGCTTCGGAATATGTGGAGACTGTCCAGGCGCGGCAGGGATTTTATATTTCCTGTGTTGAGGAGATCGCTTGGCGCCGGGGATTTATTGACGGAGCTCAACTGCACAGGATCGGTGAAGAGCTGAGGATGACGGAGTATGGGCAGTATATTTTGTCCCTCAGAAGATGACAGCCTATGCTCATTTATGTTACAATCATAGCTGAAAGACTTTGATAGAAGACATAGAAGACTTTATATTTGAGGTAAATGACATGACAAAAGAAGAAATGCAAGAATTGAAATTAGTGTTGGTAGATGTTGTGGAAACACGACTAGCCCGAACCGAAGAGGGCTTTGATTCAAAGCTCGCCACGATCATGGAACAAATGGCTACAAAAGATGACTTGGCCGCCGTGAGAGCGGACATGGCTACAAAAGATGACTTGGCCGCCGTGAGAGCGGACATGGCTACAAAAGATGACTTGGAAGAAGTAAGCAAACGGTTAAGAAAGCTTGAAATCAAAGTCGAACACAATATCGAGAAAGCAATACAAGTAACAATGGAAGGGCACTCAATATTAAATCGCAAATTGGACTCAGCCTTAGGCTTAGAGAACCGCGTTGAGATGTTGGAACACAAAATGTCTGCTGTTGAGTATTATATTAGAGAGCAAAGGGCACCTCAATAAATTCCAAAAAACAGGTACCTCATGAAGCTTTTAATTACAGGCGGAGCCGGATTTATTGGCTCAAATTTCATTTATTATATGCAGAGGAACCGCCCTGACTATCACCTTGTGTGTCTGGACGCCCTGACCTACGCGGGAAATCTGAAAACTTTGAAATCTGCGCTGGCACAGCCGAATTTTAAATTCGTCAAGGGTGATATTGCTGATCGCGCTTTTGTGTTCCGGCTTTTTTCAGAGGAAGGGTTTGACGGGGTTGTGAATTTCGCAGCGGAAAGTCATGTGGATCGGTCCGTTCATGATCCGGGTGTTTTTTTAATAACGAATGTCATTGGGACACAAATTTTGATGGACGCAGCCAGGGCATACGGCGCCAAATGGTTTCATCAAGTTTCGACAGATGAAGTATATGGCGACCTTCCCCTTGACCGCCCGGATCTGTTGTTTACTGAGCAGGTTCCACTGCACGCATCAAGCCCTTATTCAGCTTCTAAGGCCTCAGCGGATTTGCTTGTTCTCGCGTATCATAGGACTTTTGATTTGCCGGTTACCATTACTCGCTGCAGCAATAACTATGGCCCTTATCATTTTCCGGAAAAACTGATTCCGCTGATGATTGTCAATGCGCTGATAGGGAAACGGCTGCCTGTTTACGGTGAGGGCAAAAATGTGCGTGACTGGCTTTACGTGGAGGATCACTGCTCCGCCATTGACGCGGTTATACATGGCGGGAACACCGGTGAGGTTTATAATGTGGGGGGGAACAATGAACGGACTAATATTGAGGTAGTGCGGATTCTCCTCAAACATTTGGGGAAAAGTGAGGATCTGATTGAGTATGTAGAAGATCGGGCGGGGCATGATCTGCGTTATGGGATTGATGCGTCAAAAATTCGGCGTGATTTGGGCTGGAAGCCCCAAATGCCGTTCGATACGGGGATCCAGAAAACTATTGACTGGTATGTGGAGAACCGGGGGTGGTGGGAGGATATCATCCCTCATTCTGCAGCAATTTCAATACATCACCCGGCAGAATTGCCGGGACGATAGAGTGTACAAAATCCTTCACATTTCGGGTCACAATGTAGTCCGCTTGAACACGTGATGCACAGGATGCTTGCACCGCATCTTCAAAATCCGGAAAATCCCCGAGAAACGCAGCATTAATATCGCTTTTTAATGCAGGCACAAGATCCACAATTTGCAGAAGCATCCATACTGCATTTCGAACCTCTGCAGGATCAATATGTTTGCGCAAAATATACATAACATCCATAACGGTTACTGTAGTGACAACACTTTCTATCACACCATTCTCACAAAAACGCAGAATTTGAAGAGATTCTGCAAATTCATCACGGGACGCGAGATTATCTATGACAATATTTGTATCAAGAAGAATTTTCAATGGCGCTCCATCCTTTCGGATTTTATCTGCTCTTCGTCAACATGGAACGGAATAATACCTCTAAGTTGTTCTGAAAAAGATTTCTCTCGCACCTTAATGCCAACAAGCCGCGCAACAGCAGAGCCATTTTTCGTAATAACAATTTCCTGATCTGAAGCTAATTCAAGATATTTCCCAAAATTGTTTTGAATATCTGTAGAAGTAACAATCATGCAAACACCTCCTTTACATTCTGTGGAACCATTATATCATATAACAGCTAAAATAGTCCATCCTAAATTAGCTAATTTATTAGCGAATCCCCCACCTGTAAATTCCCACCTGCCCGAATCCATCTTAGGGCATACTCGTTTGCTCCGGCAGTTCCTCAAGCGCTTTTGTCATAACCTGATTCCATATAGCCGCAGGTCTGTTTCCTCCATATTCGTTGTACAAATAATGATCTTGATCCGTGACGTCATATCCCATCCAAACCGCAGCCGTATAAATAGGGCTAAAACCGATAAACCAAGCGTCCGGATTCCCCTTTACGGATATATCAGGATCCAAAACAGTGGTTCCTGTCATACCACAGATATACCAGCTGCCAATACCGGCCCTTGTTCCCGTTCCTTCAGCAACAACGCCGCGCAGCAAATCACACATAGTGGAAGCCGTGGTTTCCTTCATGACCCTGCGGTTTTGCACCGGGGGTTCCAGAATAACATTTCTGTTGACATCGGTAATTTGGGTAATGCATCTCGGTTCGTTAAGCACACCCTTATTGGGAAAGGCCGCGTAGGCCAAAGCCATTTCCATCGGTGTTGCCAAAAAAGCCCCCAGGGCGTTGGAGTAATTTGAATAGTTGGTATTGGACATTTCCCACCCCATATTCTTAGCAAAATTCCAGCAATATTCAGGACCCGCCTCAGCATAAAGCTTGACAGCATAGATATTAACAACGTGTCTGACAGCCTCACGCATACTAATTGGACCTCTGTAAATGCCATCATAGTTTTGGGGTGACCACCCGCCAAATATCACTGGCGCGTCTTCAATGACTGTATTGGCATCGTATCCGCCATAGTCCAGAGCCGCGGCATAGGTAATAACAGGCACGGCCGCCAAACCAGCTTGACGCGTACTGTGTGTGACCCGGTTGAAGGCAAAGGCCGTATTCTCCGGATACCCACGGCCGCCGACCATGCTCACCACATCACCTGTGGCATTGTCCAGCATAATTAGGGCGCCCTGAGGGAGAATGGCATCTTTGCTCTCAGGAAAATTTTCCGGATCTATCATGGCCGCTTCCGCGGCTTGCTGAATCTTAGGATCGACAGTGGTATAAATATGGAGGCCTCTGACGATCATTTCATCATCCAATCCGTATTGGTCTTGTAAAGCGGTGCGAACATAATCAACAAAATACGGATAGTGAGTTGAGATGTTCAGTCCGCGATCTACTATATCGCTCCCTGCCGCGACCTTGTCAACATATGTGAAAGGCTCGTCTTTATATATGTCATAGTCTTCAGAAGAGATGAGGTTGTTCTCACGCATGACACGGAGAACACTCATGCGGCGATCCTTAGCAGATTCAGGATTGATGTAGGGATCATATGACGTGGGAGCCTGCGGAAGACCGCAGAGCAAAGCAATCTCAGGAGGGGTCAGCTCGTTCAGCTCTTTGCCAAAATAAACCTGGGCGGCAGAACGCACCCCATAAGACCCATGCCCAAAGAAGATATGCGCCATATAGGCAGTAAGAATCTCATTTTTCATATAATATCGTTCTAGTTGTGTCGCCAAGTAAGCCTCTTGAATTTTGCGCGTGATGCCAGTGATTCCTCCGGATGATCTGTCTTCATTTGCGAAAACTGTATGACTAACCAATTGCATGGTTAGGGTTCTGGCGCCTTCTGGCTGTTCACTGCCGGCGAAAGCCCCCTTGACAATGCGCATGGGGTCAACCCCGCCATGGTCATAGAATCTCTTATCTTCTAAAGCTACAATCGTTTGAACCAAAAGCTCCGGCATATCTTCATATTTGAAAGGTAAGCGGCTTTCGAGAGAACTGATCCGGGCAATTTCATTACCGTCTTTATCATAGACAGTAGAAGTATATGATATTTTTTCCAGCACCTCGGAGTCCCACTTCGGCGCTCCCGCAACGGCCACCCAGACAAAAATTCCCAATCCTAAGCCGCAAAGGAGTACTAACGCCCCCAAACCCAGAAGGGTTCTTTTTAGGATAACGCGCTTTTTAGAACCGGAACTCACTAACCTCTTAAAAAAACCTTTAATTTTTGTCACGATAATCCCTCCTTCAAGAATTTCCTTGGGAGCCCCCAAGAAGCGCCCTGTACCTTTCCACGAGTTCCCACGGACCGTTGAGCTGACGGCTTTGGAATTTCGCTTTAATATAGTTATCCGAACCTTTGCCGCAAATCAGGGTGTACACCCCATGGGTATAGGTTAACGAATCCACCTTGGCTACACTGCCTATAAAAACCTCTCCCCTCTCCACTTCTTTCAGGATCTCTTCCTCCGGCAATACGGTCTGATGCCAATTCTCGCCGCCATCATTGGTATAAAACAGGATTGGGGCGACCGCATTCGTCGAACCCAACGGATTTTGTAAAGAGAGAATGCCATGGCTGGTGTCAGCAAAGCTCATCCCCGTTAGCAAACGGTTGCTTCCACTGAAAGGAACCCCTTTTCTGATCCAAGACACCCCGCCATCTTGAGTAAAGTAAGCAAATTTCATTTCCCCCGTTTCCGCAGACCACCCACTGCCCAGGGCTCCATAGCCCTCTTTGTCACTGGTAAACCCTATGATCCTGGTGATCATCGGCAAATCACCCACACTCTCCTCAGGAGTGTTTTGCAGATTAAACGGCAGGGTTTGCCACGTTGCGCCATCATCTTGGGATAAGCGCAGTTTGGGTGTCTTTCCATAAATGACAGCAATCACCCCACCCGGTTCGGGGGAGATATAATAACTGTTTTCTGGGATAGCGTGGTAACTTCCATAAAAATCCATAGTCTCCTGCATCTCTTCTTCGGGTATATCCACGTCTATCCAGGTTTCTCCATAGTCACGGGTCACTTTCATTTTATTGGCGTTGATATGGTAATCGCATGGCATCCTGCTGTTTTTTGCTGTTCCCAAAGAAGCGGTCAACAAAGAAAGTTTATAAATGATCGCATTTTCTCCTGCCAGATTTCTCCCATCATAAAGCGTGACATACACAGCGGGGTTGCTGTCACTTTTTCCGCCCTGCCCGCTGCGGTACTCGTTCAAGGACATGACAGGTATTTCGTTATTTTGAATGCCGTCTATAATGGAGTGATTGGGGGTAATCTGAGTATTGCACCGGAAGTGCACTACAAACTCGCTAAAATCAAGCAAGGCGATTTGTTGTTTGAGCGGAATTCTTTTAATCTGTTCGGAAATATAAGAAACATCATTATTTTCATTGTAGAAAATAGGTACAGCCTTCTCTTCCGGTACAATACCCTCTTGTGTATCAGTCGAAAAATTCATCTGGCTCTTCTCATAGGTATACAAAAACCTGTACTTACCTTTGTAGGTATTGTCAGTATCAAAGCTATAAAGCAGTAAGTCAAAATCCTCAATAATGCCTTTAGAGGACACTTGGGCCGAAAGATATGCAATATTTAATTTCTCCGGCATGTGTACATACCTTCTGAGGGTTTGCTCCAATCCTTGAATCCCTTCATTTTGTACATTTAATTTTTTTAGGGATACCACTTGCACTCCATTCACAAAAGGGGCTTCAACAGTCCTGAAAGGGGAAGGCAAGACTCTTGGGATAATCAAGATAGCTGCGAGCAGGACGCCAGCTGCCAACGCCCCTCCCCATTTGAGCCATTGTCTTTTCACTGGATAAGGTTTTTCTATGCGCCATATTTCGTTTGCCTCCTTGCCGGATTCAACATCTGCCTGCACTATAAGAGAGTCATCAATACCTTCCATAGCTTGATAAATTTTGTAGGCTTTATATCTCATCTGGCTTTCATGAACTCCTGACCCGGCATCGTTTTTCTTGTTTCTCATATGGCAACCCCCTCTCGTTCCAGATGATTTTTCAGTTTTTCACGGCACCTGAAAAGTATTGATTTGACTGTGCTTTCGCTAATACGCAATCCTGTTGAGATGGCATGAATGGAATCACTGTACCAATATCTCCTGACAAAGACAATTTGTTTTTCTTTCGAAAGTGTCTTGATAAAAGCACTGATATGCTCTGTCAGCATCTTCATTTCACACTCAGCTTCGGTTCCGCTCATCGAAGGGATACACTCTTCCAACTCATCAAATATGAGGTCCATCTCGCCGGAGTTTCGTTTCAAGGCATTTTTATGTTTATATCTGTTCAAGGAAAGATTGCGTGTGATTTTAGCCACATAAGCCCGCAAAGAGGCTGGTTTTTGGGGAGGAATTGAATTCCAGAGACTCATATAAGCATCATTGACGCATTCATCAACGTCTTCATCGTTATGAAGAATATTGTTGGCAACGCTTTTGCAGTACTTCCCATATTTAAATGCCGTCTCTGTAAGAGCGGTTTCAGAACGCTCCCAAAACAAATCGATGATGAGATGGTCTTCCATATGAGTCAACCCCTTGGCTGTTTCTCTGTTTCTCGTAGCGTTTTCAAAAAGGCCCTTCACTCTATAAAGACAACAAAAAATAAATAAGGTTGCACAGTAATACAATAATTCTCCTTCGCCTTGATAACGCCTATATGATTATGCTATGATGTGATACGATCTCTTAGATTATGAAAATAAATACCCTTATTCCCATTTTGCTCTAATCGTTTTCGCTGGAGGTTCACTCTTTGAACATCAAGAACATTAAAAACATCAAGGGCATTCATATGACCGCCACGTTATTCCTCGGCCTTGTCGCGACCTTTGGCCTTTATGTATTCCTGTTCGACGGGGCTTTTTCCCCGGATCATGCCAAAATGGCTATTTGGCTGCTGCTCTTTGCGGCACTGCTCTTTCCTCTTAGGCAAGCGTTAAGCAATAACAACAGGCATGTGCAGGCCCCATCACTGATTCTCTCCTGCCTGTTCGCGTCATGGCTCACCGCCGGACGAAGGCTTGAGGACGCCGCCAATCTCCTTGATCCGGACAGATCCCTGCTCGGTCAGCTGGGAAGTACCCTTTTCATCTGCCTGGGCCTCATGATAACCTTCTATGCGCTTCTGACGCCGCTATTTAGCCGGCTGCTGCACCGGCACACCGGGGCTGTTCAGGAAGAAGGCATCCCCTGCACTGTCCCCCCTTTTTGGGGTCTCTTAACCCACAACCGTCGTTCCTTCCTGCTTGTATGGCTGTTCATTTTTGTGTGCTGGCTGCCCTATTTCATCACCTTATACCCTGGAGTACTGGCTTCAGATTCCTGCCATCAGATTCAGCAAGGTGTCGGCATAGAACCCCTGCACAACCACCACCCCGTGATCCATACAGCCTTCATGGCCCTCTTCATCAACGTCGGTCAGGGACTGGGTTCGTTGACCTTAGGAGTTGCGATGGCCTCTGTGGCCCAGATGGCGGCGATGGCAGCGATTTTTTCCTTTACAGTGTATTATCTGGCGTACACTCGGGTACCCCGCTGGCTGCGCGTGCTAATTCTATTGTTTTTTGCCCTCTTTCCTGTTAACGCCATTTACAGTTTCACCCTATGGAAAGACACTCTATTTGGCGGCATTACGCTGCTCCTGGCCCTCTGCCTGTTTGAGGCCGTGCGGCGGCCGGAATCCTTGCTGACGCATCCGCTGCGCCTGTGCGGGTTAAGCGTACTGGTGTTCCTGTTCTGTACCTTTCGGACCAACGGGCTTTATGCCTTCCTATTATTTGTCCCCTTTTGGCTCTTTGCCTGGCGCCATCACCTGAAAAAATTGGCCATTGTGCTGGTAAGTGTGATCATGCTGGTGGGAGGATACCGCTTTCTTCTTTTTTCCGTGTTACATATTCCTGATACCCAAGCCATTGAATCTTTAGCCGTTCCCCTTCAGCAAATTGCCCGGACTGTGCAGGGTCACGGTGAAGAGTTGACAGAAGAAGAACGCGTAACCCTCAGCGAAATTTTTGATATTGACCTCTTGCCTGACGCTTATGATCCCCGTTTGGCTGATCCGGTAAAAATCGTGTTTAAGGAAGACGCCTACCTTGCCGATAGGGGAAAATATAACTCCCTTTGGCTGCGCCTACTTCTAAAATATCCCGGAACCTATGTCAACGCTTTTCTGGCCAACTGTTACGGGTACTGGTACCCCGACACCCACTACTGGATTATTTTTATTGGGCCCCATGATTTCGCTTCTTTAGGGTTGGATATTGACATCCCACCCTGGTATGGAAAAGCTGGCTTCGGGATCAGCCTCTTGGATCTTGTGCAGCGGTTCCCCTCAAACATTCCTGTGCTGTCCCTGCTGTACAGCATTGGGTTCATGGTCTGGCTGGTCATTCTGTCCGCCGCTCTCTTCATCGCTAAGGGTCGAAAACATCTGCTTCTGCCCTTGATAATGCTGGGCATGATATGGCTTACCACCTTAGCCTCCCCCGTCTACGCCGAATATCGGTATGTATATGGTATTATGCTCAGCGCCCCAATCTTCCTGATTCTGGCGGTTTGTGTGGAAAAACGAGAAAGCGAGACACTCATTTCCGTTGAATCAGCACCCAATACGGAGCCGTCTCCTCATGGTTCAGATATTTCCCCTCCATAACTGTAAAGTGCCGCAGAGACACTGTCCGCAAAAAGTCCGCCAAACACTGTCCCTCCTCCGCTCCGCCGGAATGCCCGCGATAAACCGTTACAGCAACAGCTCCACCGGGACACACCAAACCCATCGCCCCTTGAACAGCCTGCAGCGTGCTCCTCGGCCCTTCAGTCCCGAGAGAAACCGCCAGGGAACACATGCGATTTTATCCAGTCTGCGGTCTGTCTGATGTTTAGCGTTCTGATCATTTCCCTGCCAGAAGAAATACTCTTCCCATGCTCTCTCGGCAAAGGTCATCTTACTCATCCCCCATCGCCTCTAATTTCTCAATCGTTTTAACAACAACTTGACCACACTAGATAAACAATCCTGCCACATGAAATATGACCGGAATAAATAGTGCCGGCAATAAATTCCCCACCTTAATTTTGGCAATTTTCAGCAAGTTGATCCCGATGCTCATGATTAAAACAGAGCCAATCAGAGACATTTGCGTCACAAGCACTTCATCAAAATAAGGAGCGATAAAAACCGCCAGCAACGTAATCGCCCCTTGATATACCCCCACGACAATTGCCGAAAGAAGAACACCCATTCCCATCGTAGAGGCGAAAATCATGGCAGTGATTCCGTCCAGCACAGACTTAGCAAATAATATGTCTCTATTTTGGCTTATACCGTCCTCAAGGGATCCAACAATTGCCATAGCGCCGACACAATAAACCAGAGTCGCTGTAACAAAACCCTGGGCGAAGGTAGATGTGGATTCTTCTTTGGGACTTTCAGATATTTTCCGTGCAGATTTTCTTTGTGCAGATTTTCTTTGTGCGGATTTTCTTCGTGCAGATTTTCTTTGTGCAGATCTTCTTTGTGCAGATCTTCTTTCACAAAATTTTGCAAACCTATCAAGTTTGCTTTCTATGTTAATAAGCTCGCCTATCAACGCCCCAATTGCCAGAGATATGATCATAACAAGAATATGGCTGGTAGAAATATCACCATCAACAACAGTATAAGCAGCGCTTAACGCGCCGCCTATACCAATAATTATAACCGCCAGCCCCACACCCTGCATGACAGTATCCGTAATCCGCTGAGATAAAACCTTCTTTAGGATAAGCCCCGCCCCGCCACCGATTAAAATCGCGGCGACATTAACTATGGTTCCTAAGCCAATCATAAGCTCTCCCCAAAATCTTTGCGGAACTGCTCCACCAATAAATCAGGCCAGTTCCCTATCGGCTTCAAACGGCCGAAAAAGAAACGCAGCATCTTCGGCTCTTCCACAAATTCCAGACCTCCAATCAGATGGCGATTCTTATACAACCATACAATACGGTCAGCAATATATTTGATCTGAGATAATGTCACCACACGCTTCGGCATGGCAAGCCGCAGCAGCTCCATGTCCGCGAGACGTTCGCTGCCGTCATCGTTGCGCTGCTCACTGAGAGTCCCGCGCTCCATTCCTCTCACGCCCCCCGCGATAAACGCCGCCGCCGCCAGTGCCCCAGCCCGGTATTGTGTCTGAGGGATATGGGAACAAAATTCCGTGGCATCCAGATGACAGCCAAGACCGCCGGGAGGCGTCAAAACCGGCGCCCCTTCAGCAATCAATTCGTTGCACAAGGCTTCCACAAAAATGGGCGTCTGGCTGATGACATCCATATCCATCGTCTCGCGCAGACCCACAGCCAAGGCTTCCATCTCACGCACCGACATTCCCCCATACGTCAGAAAGCCCTCATAGATGGGTATCCATTCACGCATCTTAAGAAACAACCCCTCGTCAGACACGAGAATCCCACCGCCCCGCGCCGATCCCAGCTTGCGCGCCGAAAAGTAGACAATATCCACAAGCGAAGCCATTTCCCGTGTGATGCTCTGAATATCCACATCTCTATATTCTTTTTCCCGAGTCTTGATAAAGTACAGATTATCAGATAAAAGACTTGCGTCGTAAACAAGAGGGATCCCTTTTTCACGGCAGATACGGGACACCTCGCGCATGTTGCTCATGGATACCGGCTGACCGCCTACTAAGTTGGTTCCTGCCTCAATTCGCATAAAAGCGATTTTATCTTTCCCCAGCCGCTTAATCGCTTCGTTCAGCTTGTCAATATCCACATCGCCTTTGAAAGGAGCCGTACTCTGTATGTTAAGCCCCTCGTCGCTGATAATTTCCTCAATGCTGCCGCCCATCAGGGTGATATGCGCCTTCGTTGTTGTAAAATGGTAGTTCATTAATGCCACTGATCCAGGTTTTACAAGAACCTTTGAGATAATGTGTTCACAGGCGCGGCCTTGATGGGCAGGCAGAAAGTACTTGGCCCCGAAAATGTCCTGCAGGACAGCCTCCAAGCGATAAAAAGTTTCAGATCCTGCATAACTATCGTCCGCCTGCATCATAGCCGCGTATTGTTTTTCGCTCATGGCATTAACTCCACTGTCCGTGAGCATGTCAAGGAACACATCCCGGTTTCTCAACAGGAACGTGTTAAAACCAGCTTCCTGCATAGAGCGCCGGCGTTCTTCAACAGGCAGCAAATTGATTTTTTGCACCATGCGTACCTTGTGCATTTCCAGTGGAAACCTTTCTCCTGACAGAAATTTTACATTGGACATAGTGATTCTCCTTTTTAAGTATTTCCCTGCTCAAAATAGTACGTCCCTGAGCAAGTTAGGACTTGCTCAGGGACGAGAAAATTGCATTCCCGCGGTACCACCCTGATTGCGTCTCAGCACGAGCCGCCGCTCAATGAGATCAAACAATCTCTGCCCCATAACAGTGGGCCTCCGTATGCTCCTACTCAAACAGATTTTCAGAGCATCAGCTCAGAAGTGTATTTACATATCCGTCAGCACCTGCTTGCACCCACCGCAGTATCTCTTAACGTTTAGCCTATCCGCCAAACATGCTGAGTGAGGATATCTTTCTCTCCATCACAGCCTTTTATTAATGCAAGATACTAACACAGCACTTCTTCATTGTCAAGTTTTCGCGGTCTCGCGTGTGGTTAACCTGTGATAATGTCAGGATGTAAATTGATCTGAGAAAATGTCACCCCCCGAAAGAATACGGTTTAAAATTAGACCATGAGAACGGGAGTGATATCTCTGACAAGAGAACAACAT
>Ga0082212_10001862_pt1 | contig 31077 bp, 30 predicted proteins | sample TergutNt197P3_FD_71548 | JGI IMG/M metagenome (GOLD analysis project Ga0082212, IMG submission 71548) | Neocapritermes taracua P3 segment gut microbial communities from Petit-Saut dam, French Guiana - Nt197 P3 | ecosystem: Host-associated > Arthropoda: Insects > Digestive system > Gut ...
TTTTGACAAAGTTGGCTGCGCCTATCGCCTGATTAAGACAGTTGATCCTATCGCCCGATTAAGACAGTTGACCCTATCGCCCTATTAAGACAGTTGATCCTATCGCCCTATTAAGACAGTTGACATGCTTTTCTGGCTGCGTCGTTTTGCATATTAACCGGCGGGCAGCCTGGCCGACAGTTCATGTTCGACCAATTTACGTATTGCATTGTGGTTTTCGCCTTTGACCTCGAACATGAAGGCGCTGTAGCGGCATTTTTTATATAGCGTATCGCCCAATTCGAATATGTAGCCCATCGGGCAGCGTGAATTACATTTGGCCGGATCGGCCAGCCGCCTGCATATCGGCGCTTTGATTACGGCCTTTTTCATGTTTTCGGGCATCCCGCTCAGCGCGCTCTGGTATTTGCCGATATTGTCGCCGTATAGCCGGACGACCATGCCGCTTTTTCTGAACACATAGTTCAGAAGGACTCTTTTCGTCTTGGGGACGTTATATGAAAGCACGCGTCCGTTATTAGCAACGGCAATTTTAAAAGTGCAGCCGCTTTGCAGCAAATAGTCATGCATTGCATGTACAAATTCCATATTTGCCGGGTTTACGTCCAACATAAAATCGTCAAAACTGATTTCGTCTTTAGGCATTTTAATATCCTTTCATTATCCGCTTTAGCCGCTTTACGCGTTCCGAACGCTTTTCAGTAATGTTCCTGCAGCCCGCGTACGAACCGGGCGCTCTTTTCGAAGCATTCCAGATGTGAGAAGTTTTTCTCCGGCGTAAAGCGCTCGTACAGTATTACGAGCATGTCTTCGTATCTAAGCACGATACTATCATTAATATATGCAGTATTCAAATAGGTATAGTTTTGGAATTTAACACTTAGTAAGATCCAACTAGACAGGAACGCCAAATTTTATGCTTGCCTATGCTTTATGCCTGCGCAGCAAGGCACGTATATATTGTTAAATCTATGATAAATTTTTGGAGTTGCAATATTGTCTCATTTTGTATACACTAATTCTAACAAAATGAATAAAAACATGCTTAAGGTTATTTATGGTTATTTATGAACAGTAAAAATTATTTTCAGAAATTTAAAGATAAAATCGATTCGTCAAAGCAAGATGAAGTATTTGTTTTGTCAGATTTTTTCGGCATTACGGAGCCTGGCAACGCATGTGTTTATTTAAGAAGGCTCGAAAAAATCGGCCAATTACGGCGTATCATGCGCGGCGTGTATGTTAAGCCGGTTTGTACAAAACCCGGCGCAGATAAAATTGCGCGGGCAATTGCCCGCAATTATGGGTGGAATATAGTCCCAAGCGGCGATACGGCTTTGTTTATGTCGGGTATGACCCGCAACGAACCTAAAAAATGGATTTACAAAAGCGACAGCGCTTATAAAAAATATACTGTTAACGGCATAGAAATAATATTCAAACATACAAATAGCATAAATGAAATATCAGGCGTCTCCGAACAAACTGCTCTATATATTCAAGTTCTGCGCGCGTACGGCAAAAAGAATATTAATAATTATGTAATAAATCGTCTGGCAAAAAATGTAAAAATGAAAAATAAACGCAAATTGATATATGAAACCGAAAGAATAACTGTCTGGCTCAGAAACATCCTTATTAAAATTTGCGAGGCGTCAAGTAAATATACATATCATAAACCTTTCAATGAATGGGATGTCTTTCCGGAAAAGAAAAAAATTATGACGCCTTTCGGATTTAAAGTAAGGACTAAGTCAGAAGCGATGATTATTGCTCAGCTACATATGGCCGGTTTGGAATATAAATATGAAAAAGTGTTAACCGATAAATACGATTTGCCATATTGGCCCGATTTTACAATAAATTATAACGGCACAGAATATTATTGGGAGCATCTTGGCAAGCTCGATGACACAGAATACGCCGCAGAGTGGAAAATAAAAGAAATTTGGTATAATTCAAACTTCCCCGGTAAATTAATAACAACAAATGAAATAACCGATATAGGCGCGCAAATAAAAGAAATTATGCACAGCAAATTTTCATTTAATTTGTGCCCTCAAGGCAGTTAATATTCAACAAGAAAAAATTATTGTTCGTGCCAACAATATACATTCGGCTGCAGTTAGCCGGCGGCGAATAAAGTTTAAGCAGACAATATTGCATCGAGCAAAATAACTAGCAACAGTTGGTTAGCTGGAGTAGAAAAAAGTTCCGGTATACAGCAGGCAGCAGGCAAAATAACTAGCAGTAACCAGATAGATAAAATAAATAATGTTGTAAAATGAGTTTCGTGTCGGTCGTTCGTTAGCTAGTGATCAGCGGCTGGCAGGCCGGGCAAAAAAAAAAGTTGCCGCCAAGATAAGCTTCGCGTTTTAAACCGCCGCCACAGTTTCTGCATGGGAACGCGAGCGTTTTGCTGGATAAAATTGTATGATAGCTGCCGGGATTGCCGTATAAGTCGCGTTCTGTGTCGCGGCCACCGCCGTCGCGCATGGCGGTAAGCGTGGATATGACGCTGGCATACATATTATCAATGTCATTATCAGACAATGTTTCGAGTTTGCGCTTTGGATGGAGCCGGGCGTTCCAGAGCGTATCGTGCAGAACGCCATTCCCGAAGCCGGGGATCCGCTGTTCTGTGGCGAGGAAAGCTTTGACGCTGAGTTTTAGTTTTACGCCCGCCAGTAGCGAATCGAAGTAGGCCCTGTCGAAAGCGTCCGTATACGGCGACGGCTTTTCTTTGGCTACATTGTAATAAAAATCCTCTGTAGTCCCCGCTTTAAATGCAAAGATACCGCCGTACATCTGGACCGAACAGACGATTGCAGTGCCGTCGCCGAATTCCAGTAAAAGCTGATGCTTTTCCGGGCGTTTTTCATCAGCGCTCAGGTAACGGGCGCGCACGCCGTCGCAAAACGAAATGCGCATGTCCTCCGCCCAAATTTCCGGACGGCCGCCGTATGCCGCCGACCCAGTAATTTCCTTGCCGGCGAGTATTTGGTTATATGTTTCAGGATCGCCGGTATACCATGCGAACCCGTGGCGGTGGGCGTTCGCCACCGCGCTTTTTATAGTTTTGCCGACGAGCAGCTTACTAGCTTGATCGGCCAATGTATAGGTTTCCGGCAATTCAATCATTTTGGATCCTCCTGTAGCATACTGACGTCGAATAAGAATTCGCAACGCTTTTTTCCGCCGGAGCTTGATGAAGACGATACTATTTCTTTTAGACGTAGTTTAGCGCCGAGCGATTTTTGATAGTTGCTGCGTATATGGCCGCCACAGCAGCCGCAGAACGTAATTGGGACTTTTGCGCCTTCCGGCAGTTTTTTGATGATCCCGCACGGGCAGCTTCGTTTGCTCAGGTCTTCGGCGCCCCAGTAAACCGTGAGAGTGCCGTCGCCGTTGAGCCGGCATGGCGCGTTATGCGGCATGTCCGACAAGTTGAGCAGACGGACTTTTTCTTCAAGGCTTTTGTCGGCGTTGGCGCGCCCGAACGCGAGGTGGCCTTTTGGGGCTATGCCTGTTTTGCAACAACCCTGTTCTTGCATAATTGACAAGCGCTGCTCTTTTGTAAGCAATCTGTCCATTTGGCTAATCAAATCCATCACAGCCTCGGAACTGTACGTATCTGCAATGTTAAACTGCGTTATTGTATTATCCGGAACGCCCTGTTTGCGCATTGTTTCGGGTATAGATTTTAACAGGTTAGGCATGATTCGCTGCTCCTTGTTTTTATTCCATACTACTGTTTATAATATGACTAAACACGTCATATTATAATACTTTAATATATTATTCATTAATATATTATTCTTTATTAAATCAGTTTGTCGCGCCGCAGCCAGGTCGTTTTTGTGAAAAACGTCTGTCAGCGTCAATTATGGTATAATTTATTATATATGCAAAAAGGATAAACAGATATATGAATTGTAAATTTAAATATATCATTTTACTAACAATTTTTACATTTTTCTTTTTATTATTACCGGCGGCTTGCGGTAGGCCGGCTGCGCCCGCCGAAATACAGGACAGGGTCGTGCTCGGGTTCGCGCAGTTGGGCGACGAAAGCGAATGGCGGTCGTCGTCGTCGAACGACGTCAAGCGCGCGGCCGAGCAGGCGGGCATACAGCTCATGTTCGAAAACGCGCAGCAGAACCAGTTCAACCAGATCAAGGCGATACGCTCGTTCATCCTGAAGGGGGTGGACGTGATTGCTTTCTGCCCCATCGTCGAGGAGGGCTGGGACAATGTGCTCGAGGAGGCGAAGGCGGCCGGGATACCGGTGATCCTCGTGGACAGGAATATCAAGGCCGAGACGGAGGGGCTTTACTGCGCCTTCATCGGGTCGGACTTCTACGGCGAGGGCGTCAAGGCCGGGCGGTGGATGGCAAAAAGGTTTGCCGGCAGCGAGGGGCCGATAAAGGTGGCCGAGATAATAGGCACGGAAAACTCCTCGCCCACGATAGGCAGGTACGAAGGCCTGCGCGAGGTGTTCAAGAACTATCCGAAATTCGAGATCGTCATATCGGTCCCGGGTGATTTCATGCGCTCCAAAGGCAAGGAGTGCATGGAGGAGATACTGAAAAAGACGCCGGACATAGACATACTGTACGCGCACAACGACGATACGGCCATGGGCGCGATAGAAGTCCTGGAGGAGCATGGGATCAGCCCCGAAAGGGATCTCGTGATAGTCTCCGTGGACGCGCAGAAATCGGGCCTCGAGGCGCTCCGGGAAGGCAAGATCAAGTGCCTTGTCGAGTGCAACCCCTATATCGGCGACGACTTGATGGACCTGGTCTTCAAGATCGTGGACGGCGAGCCCTACCCCGCGATGACATTCGTCGAAGAGAAGGTGTATACCGACAAGGACGATTTCAGCGCCTTGCCGGTCCGACCGTAAGGCTCCGCACAGGCGGCAACACACGGGCCAGCGGCTACGCGCTAAAATGAAAAAATACGTTTTTAGATTATTGAATATGAGCAAGAGCATCAGGGGCAGGATCATCATCCTGTTTGTCATAATGTTCGTGCTGCTCCTTACGCCTGTCATTGTCCAGAGCTATACATCGTTCACGCAGGCGCAGTCCTACAGGGAAATCATCAACAACATTTCATACGCGAACCGGCTCAACACGGACGTCAGCACGAATATAGAGCCCGTCGTCTGGAATATCGTGGCGGGCAAGGCGACCTTCGACGACAGCGGGATAATGCCCCTCGTCGCCGATATCAGGGGGCGGATGGAGGACATCAAGAACAACACCTACTCGGCGGAGAACCGCGGGCTCATGGAGATCTCGCTCAGGGCGCTGGGCACGCTTGAAAAATACCTGATAAGGCTGGAAACGCAGATTGACGAGAAATACCCCGTCGAGGAAAACGAGAAACTGCTTGAGGAGATACGGGTGTGCGTCGCGGGCATCAACGACCTGCTCCAGGAGTTTTCCTCCAAGCAGGTCGACGAGGTCTCGGTCCTGAACGAGACGATGTCGCATCAGAGCAATATGAATTTCACTATCAGCATAATGTTGACGGTCGTAGTCATTATTGTAGGCATATTCGCGTTCTGGTATATATCGAGGAGCATCATGAACCCGATCGAAAAGCTTTTGGCCATGGCGGGCAGGATTTCGGAAGGGGATTTCAGCTCCAGGGCCGAGGTGGCGACGGCCGACGAATTCGACAAGCTGGCGGCGGGCATGAACACGATGTCGGAAAAGATAGAGCTCCTCATCCAGGAGAGCATCGAGGAGCAGAAGCAGATGCAGTTGCTGGAAGACAAGGTCCTCCAGGCCCAGATCAAGCCCCATTTCCTTTACAATACGCTGGACGCGATTATCTGGGCCGCGGAAGCGAGGAACATGGCCGACGTCATCAAGCTCGTGTCTTCCCTCTCGTCCTTTTTCAGGATTTCGCTCAGCCAGGGCATCGACTTCATCCCCGTCCCGGACGAGATAGAGCATGTGAGGAGCTACCTCGTGATACAGCAGATCCGCTACAGCGACGTCCTTACTTATGAAATAGACGTGGACGAAGGGATCAGGGACCAGGAGATATTGAAGCTTTTGCTCCAGCCGCTGGTCGAGAATTCGCTTTACCACGGCATCAAGAGCACGCGGGAGAGGGGCAAGATCACCGTAAGCGTAAAAAAAGAAGGCGGCAGGATCAGGTTCACGGTCGCCGACAACGGGATCGGGATGACAGAGGAGGAGCTCCGCCAGCTGAAGCACAATGTCAATTTCGGGACCGGGGAGGAAGGCTATGGGCTGTTCAACGTGAACCGGAGGCTCAAGCGGTATTACAACCTGCAGGACGGCATCGAAATCAAGTCGGAGTACAAAAAAGGCACGGAAGTCAGTTTCCTGCTGGACACCACGGATATCCAGGCGTACGGCAGGGCCGAAAGGCCGAAGGGGGCGGGGCAGCCGGGGCAGCCGGAACAACTGGAGCAGGCGGGGCAGCCGGGGCAGCCGGAACAACTGGAGCAAGCGGGGCAGCCGGGGCAACCTGAAAACCCGGGGCGGGAGGCATAAAGGAGGTTCGGATGTACAAGGTGTTTTTCGTGGACGACGAAGCCTCCATGCGCGCGGGGATAAGGGAGTCCATCGATTGGGACAAGGCGGGCTTCACGCTGGCGGGGGAGGCGCCGGACGGCGAGATGGCGCTTTCGCTAATGCCGGACATTATGCCCGACATACTTTTGACGGACGTCAGGATGCCGTTTATGGACGGGATCGAGCTCGCAAGGCGGACAAGGAAGACGATGCCGTGGATCAAGATCGTGATCATCAGCGGGCACGACGAGTTCGAATACGCGAAGCAGGCGATAACGATCGGCGTCGAGGACTATCTTCTGAAACCGGTCACGTCAGGCCAGCTCATAGAGACGCTCAACGAAATCGCCGGCAGGATCGAGGAGGAAAAGGAAAAGCTGAGGGGCGTCGAGGAGCTGATCGAAGGCACGAAGGCGGTCAGGGCCGAAAAGCTGCTGTCGGACCTGCTCCGCGGCGGCATAAGCGCCTGTGACGCGCTGGCCAGGGCCGAAGAGCTGAACCTGCCTGTCGTATCGGGCTTCTATCTCGTGATGCAGATAGAGCTCCACCTCTCGCCCAGCGAAAGCTACGATTATTACTACAATGCCCGCGAATGCGCCCTGGGCGTCCTGGACGGCTGGGAAAACGCCGTGTTTTTCAGCCAGGGGTCGGACCGCGTGGTATGCGTGCTGAAAGGGATGGAGAAAGCGGCGCTCGAGGAAGACGCCTATACCTGCGCGCAGGCCGTCAAATACGAGGTGGAGAGGAACGGGCCGTGCTCCGTGGCGGTCGCGATTGGCTCCATCGTCGCGGATATCGAAAAATGGCCGGACTCGCTCGCGGACGCGGACGCGGCAAGGCGCAACATGAACCTGACCGGCCGCAGGCAGATAGCCAGCAACGCGATGACGGGCTCGAAATACAGCGAAGTGATACTCAAGGCGCAGGAATACATCAAGAACAATTACTCCGAACAGGACATTTCCCTCCATTCGGTCGCCAAAGAGGTAAATATCTCGCCAAACCATTTCAGCACGATATTCAGCCAGGAAACGGGAGAGACGTTCATCAACTACATCACCCGGATCCGGCTCGACCACGCAAAGGCACTCCTCAAGGCCTCCCAGATGCGGACGTCGGAAATAGGCTACGAAGTGGGCTACAACGACACCCACTATTTCAGCTACGTGTTCAAAAAGAACACCGGCATGACCCCGAAAGAGTACCGGACCGCGGAATAAGACAAAAGGGGACGGTTCCTGCGTCTTGTAAGACAAAAGGGGACGGTTCCTGCGTCTTGTAAGACAAAAGGGGACGGTTCCTGCGTCTTGTAAGACAAAGGGGGGCGGCTCCTGCGTCTTGTAAGACAAAGGGGGGCGGCTCCGCCTATGCGGCTATTCCTCCTGCGGGGGTGGCGGCAAATCCTCCTGCGGGGGCCATTCCTCCTGCGGCGGGGGCGGGGCGACGACGATCGTGCCGCCCAGCTGCGCGCGGCCGCGGTTTTCGGCAGGGGATATCCCCATAAGGGCGGCGCCTGCCATGATGTCGCCCACGGGGAACGAGACGTGCCAGTCGATATGCGCCTCGTCTGCCTGTTTCAGCTCGACCGCGACTTCGCCGGCGTCCGCCCGGAAAATCCGCGCGAGCCTCGCGCGCAGCGCTTCCGCCTCCGCGGGGCCCCCGCCGCCGTAGTACGCGGCCTCGACGCAGAAGGCGCGCACGGCGTCTTCTGCCGCGTTCATGCGCAGGCCCCGCCCGGCTTCGAGCGTGAATTGCGCGACGAAGACGAGCATGAGCGGCAGTACGGCCGCGAGCACGATGAACTGCTTCACGCGGGCCCTCCTGAATATGGCCCCGCAACGATTTCGTGCCGCCACAGCGCCTTGAGCGCGGCCAGCACGGAATCCCCCGGCCCGGAGATGCAGGCGTAGAGGAACAGCCCGAGCGCCACCATGCCCATGAGTACGATAAACTGTTTCATCGGCCGCCACCCTGCGGGGCGCTGCCGGGCGCCTCAAGGCCGAGCGCGTTTTCCATCTTCGCCTTTGCCGAGTCGGTAAGCCCTTGCGATGTGTCCTTGAAAGAGAGGATCATGGCCGCGATGGCGATGCCGAGTATAACGGTGCTGAGCAATACTATCATTTGTTTCATTTTTTTCCTCCATTCCGCCGCCAAGCGCCGGCGCAAACCCTGTATGAAAGACAGGCAATCCATTTTGTTTTGTGCTTCAAAAGAACAGCTCCGCGAGCAGCGCGCGCTGCTCCGCGAAATAGGCCACATAGATAAAGTTGACAAAGATTACGAGCACGCCGGAGACGACGGGGATGTAGATAATGTCGCTGAGCGTCTCGTTTTTGCGGATCAGTTCTGTCGTGCGCGCTTCTTTCAGCGCGTTCTGGAAGGCGCCGACGGTCTTTTTGAGCTTGAGCGGCGGGACGGCGTCCCAGTCGAGCACGATCATGATATAGTCCCTGGCGAGCTCGACTCCCGCCGCGGCGGCGAAATATTCCGCGGCCTCCGTGCGGCGGCCCGTGCGCAGGAGGCGAAGCGTATCCGCATAGATCCCCTTCAGCGCGCCGTCCGACTGCGCGAACTGTTCCAGTATATAGTCGGTAGTGACCGACACGCTTTCCGCGCTGGCATGGTTGCGCAGGACGGAAAGGGCGGAGTAGAGCTCCTTGCGGACCTGCTCGTGTTTCCGGGCCGTTCGGATGCCTGCGGCTCGCTTGCCGGCAGCCGCCGCGGCGCGCGACAGCGTTTCGCGCAGAAGAGCGGCGGGGAGGCGCCTTTCCTCAGGCAGCCGGAATGCCCACGCCGGTGGGGGGACGAGCGTAAGTATGCCCGCCGAGAGTATCGCCGCTACCGTTAACATTACAAAAAATCCCATCTCATCGCCTTTCAGAAATCCAGTTTCCGGTTCGTGAGGATCTCGAGCAGGACGCGGTTCAGCAGGAACAGGAAGAGGCCTGCCGTGAACAGCGCGAACCCCTGGGCCGTGAAAAACTGGTTGTACAGGAAGCGGCCGGGCGGCAGGCCCATGACGGCGACCGCCACAAGCACAGAACCGATATAGAGCCCGGGCGTCAGGAAAGCGGTCATGCGGACTGACTCGCCGTTGATGCGGCGGCGCTCCTCGGCGAGCGCGCGAGCCTCCTTGAGCTGGGACAGTATGTCTTCGATCACGGGCGTCATATCCGTGCCTTTCAGCGCGCCGGCCCTGATCGCATAGGCTAGCATGGAGGCCCAGCTTGTGCCGACGCCGTAGGCGAAAGCGTCCGTCTCCGCCCTGACGCAAGCCGGGTCGGCCGTCCTTCTGAGCCCGAGCAGCAGGCTTGACAGGAGCTTCGGCGTGACCTTCAGATGCGGGCACGAAGCGATCGTGCGCTCGATCGTCTCGTAGATATTGCCCCCTGAAATGAGGTAGGAGGTCAGGAACGCCGAGACGAGTTTTTCGCCTTCAAAGCTGCCGTCGCGCCGAAGCCGCTCAAGCCTGACCCTCAGGTACAGGTAGGGCAGGCCCGCGAACGCGGCGCCGGAAAACAATGCGGGCGCCGGGGCTATCGTCTTCGCGGAGGCAATGAAGACCGTAAAGAACAGGGCGATCGTTATTACGCCGAACGCTGTGGACGATATCGGTTTTTTCATAGTCGCCTTGAGCATGCGGTCGAGGCTTGTCATGGCGGGTTCCGAGGAGGCGCGCTTCTGCCTCAGCCTGTGCCTCGAGCGGAATATGTCGATCGCGGCCTCGATCTTCCCCCTGAGCATTACCAGTACGCCAAGCACGAGGAGCATGTAAATAACGGCGGATATCACGGCCAGGAGCATTTGCCGGTCGATCATTTCAGCCTCCCTTCCGCGGCAAGCCGCTCGAGCTCGCGCGCGAACGCGGCAAAGGCCGCGGGTTCGCTTCTCTGCCCGAACGCGCGCTTGACGGCCGAGACACGGTTTGAAAAAACCCAGTCGTCGCTGTCGAAATCGTAACGGCATATCTCGCGCACGTACCAGCCTCGCGCGCGTTCCTCGGGGGTGCAGGCGTCATGACCGCCGGCCTGTCCGCCGGCCTGATTGCCGTTCTGCCCGACGGCCTGTCCGCCGGCCGGCTTGCCGACCTGCCCGACGGCCTGTCCGCCGGCCTGATTGCCGTTCTGTCCGACGGCCTGTCCGCCGGCCGGCTTGCCGACTTCGTAGATGCCGCACAGTTTCTTCGCGTTCAGTCGCCGCACGGTGACGAAGTGGAAAAGGTAGTCGAAACTTCCCGCCACGCGGCCGGCCGTCTCGCGGACGTCGCCGCCGACAGAGCGCACGATCTCTACGGCGACATCCTCCGGGAACGACATCGGATCCCGCGTATGGAAGGTCATCTTCATGCGGCCCTGCCCTTTGCCGGCCATGCGCACGGCGGTGTCGAGCGCGATGCCGTCGCGCGCCTCCGCTATGATGAAATAGTCCGCGTCGCTGCGGAGCAGGTTTTTTGAGACCGCTTTTAGCCGGTCGCCGTCGCACACCAATTGCACGATCGGCGCGCCCGGCATAAGCTGGTGAAGCGGTATCTCGGGATCCGTCTCGACCATGACGCCTTCAAGTGCCGGATTCTCCAGGCGCTGCCATGTCGAGAGGAAGGTCGTTTTTGCCGAGCGCAGGCTCCCGCAGAAAACGACGTTGTACCCCGTGTGGGCCATGGCCGTAAAGAGCGGAATCGCCGCTTTTGGGATAGTGCCTCGGGCGGCCTGTTCTTCGAGCGTGTATTCGGGCACTATATATCGCCGGAATACGATCGTGTCGCGCCCCTTCTTGGCCATCGCGCCTTTAAAGACGGTGACGCGGCAACCGTCGAGCAGGTAGACCTCGTGGAAATCCCGGTCGAGCCGTTCCTCGGGCGACAGCAGCAGGAAGGCGCGGACAAGCTGTTCGCGCCGGTGCGCGCCGATACGCTGCGGCATGCGCTTCATCCGCCCGTCGACCAGGAAAAAGATTTCGTCGCCTATTATCTTCGCGCTCGGGCTGTCCGCGTAAGGCGGCCGCCACCACTGCGCCATGCCGGCGCGCCCCCAGACCTCGTTGAAGATCGCGTCCTCCTCGCATTCGTACCAGGGCGGCACGGGGAAGCTGCCGCGCAGGCCATTTTTGTCAAGCGCCTCGGCGATGGCGCGGAGGTAGGCGCTTACGTCTTCGCCGTATCCGATAATCGCGCGCTTCTGCACCGCAAGCTCCGGGAGCCTGCGGTCGCCCGGATTGCCAGGCAGCCCGCGCCCGCCCGCGTTGTCTGCATTATGCGTGCCCTGTGGCAGCAATGCGCTGCCCGCGTCCTGCCCGCCCGGGGACAGCAGCGATTCGACAAGGCGGCATACGTCTTCAAAACCGCGCTTCGTATCCATCATCTGCGTTTGCCCTCCATTCGCACGAGCATGAGCGGCGCGGCGGCCTTGCCCGAGCAGTAGTCTATTATCCGGCGGTATTCAATCAGTTCGCATTCGATCTCCACATGGTGGATCGGCGCGGAAGTGTTCACGCGCCCGCTATCGCTGTCCGGGCTTGTGAAGCTGTACATGCCTGACGAAGCGTCCGTCACCTCGCGTCCGTCGCCGTCCTTGACATAGGCGACGGGGAAACGGCCTATCTCCGTCTTCCCGTCGGCGGAAATAATGAATACGTCGTCGCCCCGCCTTAGCGAGCTCGTGCACATCGATATCCATTCGTTTCGTATGACAAAGAAAGAGGTTTCCGGTTTCGGCCCCTCGTCCATATGCTTCAGGTACCTGAGCGAAAGCTGGGCGCCCTTCACTATATCGACCGCTGCTTCCATGCCAGCCAGCGCCGAGGCGTTTTTCGGGGTGACAGCGCCGTCAACGAGCGACCCCGCCGGCGCGGAGGCGATTCGGAAACGCTCAGCATTTACCGGCTCCCCTTCCTTGATATCGGCGTCCGCTACGAGGACGGCATCCATCATCAGGAGTTCGCGCCCCGCAGCCTCCCAGAATAGCAGGGCGGCTATCGCAAGCAGGACGAGCACGAGGCCTGCCGCAGTTTTGATCTTGTTCGCTTTCATCAATTTTGCCTTTCAAAGATTGCCTTTCATGCATTTTTTCCTATATCCGTTGCACGTCCGTCCCGGCACTGCCCGTTGCACGTGTTGCGGCACTGCCCGTTGCCCGTCCGTCCCGGCATCGCTTGTTGCTCCTGTCCCGGCACTGCCCGTTGTTCGTCCGTCCCGGCATCGCCTGGTGCCCGTCCGTCCCGGCATCGCCTATTGCTCCTGTCCCGGCACTGCCCGTTGCTCGTCCGTCCCGGCATCGCCTGTTGCCCGTCCGTCCCGGCATCGCCTGTTGCCCGTCCGCCCCGGCATCGCCTATTGCTCCTGTCCCGGCACTGCCCGTTGCTCCTGTTGCGCACTGTCCGTTGCTCCTGTTGCGCACTGTCCGCTAGCGCACTGTCGCGCACTGTCCGCTAGCGCACTGTCGCGCACACTGTCCAAAGGAACATAGTGCTATATTATGCATATAATACCATAATATAACAACATGTCAACCATTATTTCCCAATATAGTGATATTATTGGATTCTAGTCTTTATGACTGCTCCTGGCTCCTTCCGGCGCAGTTTATAGCTGATTAACGGCTTTCCTAGATTTACAACCCCATGTTTTGCGTAAATTTTCCACTTGTGAACGATTTAAATGTAAATTGCATCCATTATTGAATAATATAGTTAGCGTTTCTTCCTTATTGTGGTAAAACTGGCCTGTTTCGGGGCTAAAACGCAAGGGGTCCAATTCACAAACGTAAATTTTACGCAAAACGCAGGGTTCAAATCTATAATCCCGTTTTTCCCTCTATCGAAAAAGTCGGCGACAGGGTTTTCGTGCTTGCCATCGGGATATTTTCATACAGCCTGACGTCCCCTTTTGTCTTACAAGACGCAGGAACCGTCCCCTTTTGTCTTACAAGACGCAGGAACCGTCCCCTTTTGTCTTACAAGACGCAGGAACCGTCCCCTTTTGTCTTACAGGACGCGGGAACCGTCCCCATTGTGTTCCCATGACAGCGACATCGGCATGGGCAACGGCAATCCCCTATCCCCTTTCCGGAAATCCCGATGACGGGCTATCGTGCGACGCCCACAGGGACAAATCGTAAGGCACGAGCGCAAGCGAGTGGCAACCTTTCTATGATAGTTAGTCTTTTGTCTTAACATTGCCGGGAATCCAGCGGCGCAGATTTAACACAGAGTTAACATTCCCCCGCTTGCCATTTAACATTCGCGGGCTATGCTTTCAGCGAATAGAGGTTGGAGTGAAAAGTTTGCGCTAGGAAGAGTTGGCGCATGGTAGAGACAAACGAAAGGGTATGTGATGAAAAAGAGAATGGGAAAAGTTTTTGGGATAGCGCTCGCGGCCTGCCTGGCCATGTGCATGATGGCGGCGTGCGGGAACAACGCGCCGGAACCGGCGGCGGAGCCTGAGCCTGCGCCGGCGCCTGCCGCTGAGCCGGCGGCAGAGCCCGAGCCTGCGGCGGAACCGGAGGAAGAGCTTTCAGGCGACGTGATAACGGCGGGATCGACATCGGTGCAGCCGCTTTCGCAGGAATTGGCTGACGTTTTCGAAGATATGCACCCGGGCGTAATGATCGATGTCATGGGCGGGGGCAGCGGCGCCGGCGTCAAGTCTGTCGAGGACGACACGGCGGACTTCGGAGCGCTCTCGCGCGAGCTGAAGGACGAGGAGAAGGCACTTGCCGTCGGCGAATACGTGATCGCGAAGGACGGCATCGCTATCGTGGTAAACGCGGACGTGGATGTCGACGACCTGTCGAAGGAGCAGCTGATGGGTATCTTCACGGGCGAGATCGCTGACTGGGGCGCGGTAGGCGGCGCCGGCGGCAAGATCGAGGTCGTGGCGCGCGAAGAGGGATCCGGCACGCGGGACGCCTTCAATGAGCTGACGGGCGTGATGAGCAAGGATGCTGACGGCAACAATGTCGACAATACGGTCGAAACGGCAATCATCCAGGGATCGACGGGCGCGGTCGTGACTACGGTAAGCACGACGGAAAACTCCATAGGCTATATATCGCTCGGTTCGCTGAACAGCGATGTCAAGGCGGTCATGGTCGAGGGCGTCGCGCCCTCCGCGGCGACGGTGCTGGACGGCAGTTACGTGGTTTCGCGGCCGTTCATCTACATCACGGGGCGCAGCCCGCTCAGCCCTGCGGCACAGGCGTTCATCGATTTCGTAATGAGCCCCGCCGGGCAGGCGATCGTTGAGGAATCGGGGTTCATCCCGGTCGGGTGATTTGCGGACAAGGAAGGCAATTATGCGCAGCGGGACGCCGAGGGCGGCGTCCCCTACGCATTGTGGAATGACAGGTATCGGGATATACGAATGCGGATGATGGAATGACAGGGGTCAGGGTTTACGAACGGGCAATCGAGAAACTATTGCTGGTCGCAGCGGCGGTCGCGATGGTTTCCGTTGCCCTTATCACTGTTTTCGTGTTCATGAACGGGTTGCCTGCCATCGCCGATATAGGCATCGGCAGTTTTCTGTTCGGGGACAGGTGGAGGCCGTCGAACGGGGTCTACGGGATTCTCCCGCTGATATGCGGGACGCTGTCAGTCACGGGGCTGGCGCTGCTCATAGGCGTCCCGACGGGCGTGGCGAGCGCCGTCTTCCTCGCGGACGTTATCCCAAAGAGGCTTGCGGCGTTTTTCAAGTTCGCGATCGAGCTGCTCGCGGGGATACCTTCGGTGGTCTATGGGCTTTTCGGCCTGATCGTCGTGGTGCCGATGGTCAAGAAGGCGTTTTTGCCTATCATGCAGCGCTTCGACCCCGAGGCTACGACGACGGGGCTGAGCATACTTGCCGGCGGCATCGTGCTCGCGATCATGATACTCCCGACGGTGGTCAGCCTTTCGGAGAACGCTATTTCCTCCGTGCCGCACGAATACAGGGAGGCGTCGTACGCGATTGGGGCGAACAAGCGGGAGACCGCGTCGTACGTGCTGTTGCCGGCGGCGAAGTCGGGCATACTCGCCTCGATAATACTCGGCATGGGCCGGGCGATCGGCGAGACGATGGCCGTGCTTCTCATCACGGGCAACACGGCGCTAATACCGAAAAGCATCCTGGATCCGGTCGCGACGCTCACGGGCACTATCGCGATGGAGATGGGCTACGCCGACGCGAAGCACCAGCAGGCGCTTTTCGCGGTCGGCATCGTGTTGTTCCTTATTATATTCGTACTCAATATCGTAGCGCGATCGGTCGTGTCAAGGATGGGGGCCGACGGGAAATAGAGATGGAAGCAGAGATGGAAGCAGCCGGGAAATGAAGATGAAGGAAGTCGGGAAATGAAGAAGGAAGCAGGCGGGAAATGAGGAATGGCAAGCGCGCGAAAGACGCTTTTTACTACGCGGCCATCGGAGCGCTGGCCGTCTTCACGCTTTTCTGCCTTATCGTGATCATCGTCTACGTCATGAGGCAGGGGCTGCCGGGGATAACGCCGGAGTTCCTCAGCGACAGGCCGCGCAGCATGGGCAAGGAAGGCGGGATCTTCCCGATCATCATCGCGACGCTGTACGCGACGGCGATAGCGCTCGTGATATCTTGCCCGATTGGGATCGGCGCGGCGGTCTTCTTCAAGGAGTACTCAAGGGGCGGGCGCGTGGTCCAGACGGTCAGGATTTTCACGGAAGTCCTGGCGGGCATACCGTCGATCGTCTTCGGCCTCTTCGGCTACGCCTTCTTCGTTGTCTTCCTCGGGCTCGGATGGTCCGTGCTCTCGGGCGGGCTGACGCTGTTCCTCATGATCCTCCCGACGATCGTGCGGTCCACGGAGGAGAGCCTCGAGACGGTGCCGCTCTCTTACCGCGAAGGGAGCCTTTCGGTCGGCGCGACGCGCTGGCAGACGACGGTGCGCGTCGTGCTGCCTTGCTGCGTCAAGGGGATAGTCACGGGCGTGATTCTCGGGCTTGGCCGGGCGGTCGGCGAGACGGCGGCCCTGATGCTGACGATGGGCGGGGCATTGCGCCTGCCGCTTTCGCCGTTTGACGCGGGCAGGACGATGTCGATGCATATGTATATGCTGACGTCAGAGGGGATATCGCAGGAGAAGGCGTTCGCGACGGCCGCGCTGCTGATACTTATCATATTGGCAATCAACGCGGCGGCGAACGTGATAGGGAAGCGGGTCGGGGCTGCCGGGGGTTGATGTGGATTGCCGCGTCGCCCGGGGCTTAGTCGCGGTCCGCTTCGCGGAGCGGATCCCTCGCCATGACGGGTGTGTTCACTATGGCAGAAGGGCAGCGCTGAACGAAGGGCCGCAAAGGCAGAAGGGCTTTAGAAAACGAAAGGCAGTAATTGGGAAAAGGGTTGACGGAGATGAAGGGCTGGTAAGGCATGCAAACGGAAAAAGTATTTGAAATCGAGCATCTCGATCTTTATTATGGGGCTTTCCAGGCCCTGATCGACGTTGGGATAACGGTCCCGCGGCAGAAGATCACGGCGCTTATCGGGCCGTCGGGCTGCGGCAAGTCGACATTCATCCGCACGCTCAACCGCATGAACGACCTCATCCCGTCATGCCGCGTGGAGGGGAAGGTGCTTTTTGACGGCGAGGACATCTACGACAGGGGCTATGACGTGATCGGGCTCCGCAAGAAGGTCGGCATGGTCTTCCAGAAGCCCAACCCGTTCCCGAAGACGGTATATGAAAACATCGTTTATGGCCCCCGTATCCACGGCGAGAAAAACAAGGACGTGCTGGACGGCATCGTCGAGCGCACGTTGCATGAGGTCGCGCTGTGGGACGAGGTGAAGGATCGATTGCACAAATCGGCGCTCGGGCTGTCGGGCGGGCAGCAACAGAGGCTTTGTATAGCGCGGTGCCTGGCGGTAGAGCCTGAGGTCGTGCTAATGGATGAACCGACATCGGCCCTCGATCCGATAGCGACGCTGAAGATCGAGGAGCTGATGTCGGGGCTGAGCGAGCGGTATACAATCGTTATCGTTACGCACAACATGCAGCAGGCGGGGCGTATCTCGGATATCACGGCGTTCTTCCTCAGCGGCGTGATCGTCGAGACGGACGCTACAGGGAAGATTTTCTCCAACCCGTCGAACAAGAAGACGGAGGAATATATAACGGGCAGGTTTGGATGACGGAATTTGGAGTATGGCCAGTGCGGGCTTGGATGACGGAGCGTTGTGGACGATTGCGGGCAGGTTTGGATGACGGGGCGTTGTGGACGTTTGCGGGTGGATTTGGACGATGAAGTGCGGTACGATAAACAGTGGATGACAGAAGGGCAGGATAGCTTACGTAAGATATGAAAGGCAAGGCAAAGGCAAGGCAAAGAATGAAAGGAGAAAGGTATGGCGGCAAGACCGGCGCTTGAGGCGGAACTCAGGCAAATCGGCGAAAGCGTTTTAGAGATGGGGGAATTGGTCGAATCGACGATATCGACCGCGATCCGTTCGCTTCGGGAGGGCGACGCCCCGGCCGCGCGCGCCTTGATAGCGAACGACCAGCAGATTGACGACATGGAGGACGAGATCAACGAGCTTTGCCTGGGCTTCCTCGCCACTCAGTCGCCTCTCGCGGGCGACCTGCGCTACGTGATATCCATCATGAAGGTGATACGCGACCTTGAACGCATCGGGGACCATTGCGAGGACATAGCCAAGTATACGCTCCGGTTCGAAAACGAGGCCATGTTCAAGGACCTGATAGATATCTCGCGCATGGCCGACAGGTCGTCGCGCATGGTCAAGAACGCCATAGACGCGTTCGTGCATCGCGACCTCAGGCTGGCCCGGCATGTGTGGAAGGACGACGAGGAGGTCGACGAGTTATTCCGCGACCTTTTCGACGAACTTCTCGAAGCCGCGGAGAAGGAAGTAAGCCATGCCAGGCAATGCATCATGCTGCTGTTCATCGCCGCGCATCTTGAGCGCATAGCGGACTACGCGACGAATATCTGCGAGGAGACGGTCTTCGTCATCGAGGGCATAATCAATATGGAGTGATATCTATATGGTTGAAGGCACGCAAAAGATACTGGTCGTCGAAGACGACGCAAATATACGGGAGCTGGTGGCCTGGAACCTGTCGGAGGAAGGCTACGAATGCGTCTGCGCGGCCGACGGGAAGGAAGGCATAGAGGCCGCCAGGCTTGAGCTTCCGGACTTGATCCTGCTTGACCTGATGCTGCCGGGGCTGGACGGCTTCGAAGTCGTCAAGACGCTTCGCAGGGAGGGCCTGGGCACGCCCATCATAATGCTGACGGCCAAGAACGAGGAAACCGACAAGGTGATAGGGCTTGAGTTCGGGGCGGACGACTATATCACGAAGCCCTTCGGCATCCGGGAACTCAAGGCGCGCATCAAGGCGGTGCTCAGGCGCTACAGGTCCGAGGGCGCGGACGGGCCCTGCGGGGCGGAAGGCGGCGAAGCGGAAGGGGCAGGCGTTTTCACGATAGGCGGGCTTGTGATCGACGTGCCGGGGCACGAGGTGCTTGCGGGCGGATCCGCCGTCGTGCTGACGCTGAAGGAATTCGAGCTCCTGCGCATGCTTGCGGAAAACCGGGGGAGGGTGCTGACGCGGGAGCAGCTTCTCGACAGTATCTGGGGCTATGAATACCCCGGCGAGACACGCACGGTCGATGTCCATATCCGTTATCTCAGGCGGAAACTCGGAGGCGCGGGCGACTGTATAATGACGGTGCGCGGGCTCGGGTACAAACTCATTTGAAAACCATGAAACAGTTTATCGACAATATAAATGAATCCTGGAAGACCTCGATGCGCATGCGGATACTCGTTTACTCGGTCGGCATCATACTGGTCAGCGTGGCGGTGACCTCTTTCGTATCGGTCTCGATCGCGGTGAATGACTATATCGACGGGAAGAAGGGCGAGATGCATGCGGCCTGCGTCCTGCTCGGCGGCGAGATCGCTGTGGAGCGCGGCACGGCGGCGGAGCTTTCGTATGATGGCTACGCGGCGCGCTACGGGGATGCCACGGGTTTCCGCGTCACCCTTATCGCCGCGGACGGGGAAGTGCTTGCCGACTCAAGGTCCCGCGAAAACATCGTATATATGGAAAACCACGCGAATCGCGAGGAGGTGGTCGCCGCGCTGGCGGAAGGCGCGGGCCACTCGCGCCGCCAGAGCGAGTCTTTCGGGCGCGAATTCATATACGAGGCTATCCGCCAGGCGCTTCCGGACGGTGGCGCGCTCGTGGTGCGGTTTGCCATGGAGGTCGACAAGACGAAGATCGCGGCCGAGCATGCCCAGCCGACCGCGGCGGTCTCGGGGCTGATCGGCATCGTGCTCGGGATCGTGGTCGCGGCGCTGTTCACGCGGAGGCTCACGCGCCCGATCCGCGAGATGGAAAAGGAGCTTGCCGAGACCTTTGAAAAGTACAAGCAAGCTGACAATATACGCAAGGATTTTGTCGCCAACGTGACCCATGAGCTCAAGACCCCGCTCACGTCCATCTCCGGTTTCGCGGAAACGCTGCAGGGCAGCGCGGGGGAAAAGCCCGAGGTGCGCGCGCGCTTCCTCGCGATCATCTCGCTCGAGACGGCGCGGCTTTCGAGGCTGATCGATGACACGCTGATCATAGCCGATATCGAGAGCGGCCGGCACGTCATATTGCCCGACGGCGATATCGACGTCAAGCAGGCTATCGAAGAGGTAATGGAATCGCTTCACACGCTTGCGGAAAGCGAAGGCATAAAAATGCATTTTGACGCGCAGTACGAGATGCATATCGGCGGCGACGCGGGGCGCTTCAAGCAGCTGGTGCTCAACCTGGCCGAAAACGCGATAAAGTATTCCGGGGACGGGAAGAACGTGTATATCAAGGCCGTGAAGGAAGAGGACGGGCGCGTACGCGTCAGCGTGCGCGACGAGGGGATAGGCATCGCGCCGGGGCATATCCCGCGCCTGTTCGAGCGGTTTTACCGCGTCGACAAGTCGCGCTCGCGCGAAGCGGGCGGCACTGGGCTGGGGCTGGCCATCGTGAAACACATAGCCACGCTTTTTGACGCCGAGCTGAGCGTGGAGAGCAAGCCGGGGGCCGGCAGCACCTTTACGATCCGCTTCCCCGCGGACTGAGGGCTATATCCCCAGGGATATCCCGAGGAGCCCCGTCTGGGACAGGATCTGTGAATCCGTTGGGACGGATTTTGTCTTCCCCGCGACCTCTTCCAGCGGGACCTTCTCGATCATGTCCCCGCGTACCGCGACCATATAGCCGAACTGCCCGCTGCTGACGAGCTCGCCCGCTTTCGCGCCGAGGCGCGAGCACAGGATGCGGTCGGTCGGCGTCGGGTCGCCCCCGCGCTGGAAATGGCCGGGGATGGCCGTGCGCACGTCCTGGTCCAGCCTTTCCGACAAAACCCGGGCAAGCCATGTGCCTGCTGCCAAGCCGTCCGAAGCGCGCTCTTTTTTGGGAAGGGCCGCGTCTTCCGCGGTCATCGCGCCTTCCGCAATCGCGATGATCGTGAACTTCTTCCCGCTGTTGTTCCTCTTTTCTATGACGTCAAGGACCTTTTCGATATGGTAAGGGATCTCGGGTATAAGTATGATGTCCGCGCCGCCCGCTATCCCCGCGTAAAGCGAAAGCCAGCCGACCTTGTTGCCCATCAGCTCAATGACGAACACCCGCCCGTGCGAGACTGCCGTCGTATGGATCGCGTCTATTACCGAAGTCGCTTTTTCGACAGCGCTGTCGAACCCGAAGCAGATGTCTGTCCCGTATACGTCGTTGTCGATCGTCTTGGGGAGCGTTACCACGTTCACCCCGTTTTCGCTCAGGAGCTGCGCGGTTTTGTGCGTGCCGTTGCCGCCCAGGATCACCAGCGCGCCGAAGCCGGATTCTTTGTAGTTTTTCAGCATCATGGACAGCTTGTCCGTATTGTCGTCGCCCAGGACCTGCATCTCCTTGAAGGGCTGGCGGGAAGTGCCGAGTATGGTCCCGCCCATCCTGAGGATGTCGGAGAACTCCTCGGGCTTCATCTTTCGCCATTCGCCCGTGATGAGGCCGTGGTAGCCGTCGACGATCCCGTAAAGCTCGAGATCCGGCATGGAATTGTACAGGGACTTCGCTACCCCCCTGAGCACGGCGTTCAGCCCCTGGCAATCGCCGCCGCTCGTCAATAGGCCAACCTTCATGTCATGCCCCCTTTCCTGTCCTGCGCTTCCTGCCTGAATGCTTCCTGGGAATCGACGCCGTCATCTTCATCGGGGGGGCGGCGCAGGGTGTATGAGCCGTCAGGGCATTGGTCCCAGGCATGGGTGTTGTCCGAGAGGGACGTCACCAGCATCCGGTAGATGGCCTCGCGCGCCGAAGGATCGAGTATCGGGCACGCGGTTTCCACCCGCCTCTGCGTGTTCCGGGTCATCAGGTCCGCGGACGAAATGTATATCTTTTTGTCCTGGCCCGAGCCGAAGCAAAAGACGCGGCTGTGTTCCAGGAACCTGCCGACGATGCTGACGACGCGGATGTTTTCCGTAAGCCCCGGTATCCCCGGGATCAGGCAGCAGATGCCCCTGAGCATTATCGTTATCTCTACGCCGGCAATCGATGCTTCCGCCAGGCATTCGATGATCTCCTTGTCCGTAAGGGAATTGCACTTGATGATGACGCTGCCGCCTGTGCCCTCCTCCGCTTTCCGTTTCTCCTCGCCGACGAGCCGCATTATATTATTCTTGTAACTGCCCGGCGCGACCCACAGCTCCTTGTAGGCCCCTTCAAGGTTCCCGAGCATCATGTTCGTGAAGAAGGCGGAGGCGTCGCGCCCGATGTCCTGGTTTGCCGTGACAAGCGAGATGTCGGTATAGAGCCTGGCGGTGATCTCGTTGTAGTTGCCGGTGCAGATGTGCGTAATGTAATTTATCCTGCCGGCTTCCTTGCGCGTGACGAGGCAGATTTTCGAATGGACCTTGTAGCCTACCATGCCGTAGATCACGCGGCATCCCGCCTCGTCGAGGCGGTGCGCCCACTCAATATTGTTGTCTTCGTCGAAACGGGCGCGGAGCTCCATTATGACCAGTATCTCCTTGCCGTTTTCCGCCGCGCGGATCAGGCAATCGGCAAGCCTGGAATGCTGGTCGATCCGGTAAAGGGTGATCTTGATCGAAAGGACGGATGGGTCTTCCGCCGCCTGCTTGATAAGCTCCAATATCGGCGACATGCTTTCATAAGGGTAGGACAGCAGGATGTCGCCGGCCGAGACGGCCTCGGCCATGTCCCGTTTCTTGTCCGGGTGCATGGTTTCCGCGGGGACGTGGGCGGGCCAGATAAGCCGCGTGTAGGTATCGGCGTCGACGATCTGCTTCATCGAGGAGCAGAACGACAGGTCGAGGGGGGCCGCGGTATAGAAAACCTGCGAGGCGTCCAGGGACAGTTTCCCGCAGAAGAACTTCAAGAACTCCTTGCTCGAAGGGCCTGACATCTCCAGGCGGACAGGCGAGAGCCTCTGGCGCTTCTTCAGCATGTCCTTCATGTACAGCCGGTAGTCGACGCCCTCGTCGAGCAGGTCGTCCTCCATGTTGAGGTCGGCGTTCCTGGTGACGGCGATGATGTGTTTTTCGGCCACCTCATAGATGCCGATGGCAAGGTCAGCGAAATAATGGATCATGTCCTCGAGCAGGACGAAGCGGCAGCCCGGCCCGTCCAGGAGCACGATCCTGTCAAGCTCCGACGGCACGGCTATCAGCCCGAATACGGAAACCTTCTTTTTCCTGAGCGTGACGGCGATATGCAGCCGTTTGTTGGACAGGTGCGGGAAGGGGTGTTTCTGGTCGATGATCTGGGGCGACAGGAGCGGCATGACGTTGTATGTGAAATACTCCTTTTGCGCTTCCAGTTCCTCCGGCCCCAGGTCCTGCATCTTCAGCAGGCGGACGCCGTGGTTGGCCAGGCCCTCCATGACGGAGTCAAACGTCTTTTCCCTGACCGCGTACAGCGGCGCCGTCGCGCGGAAGATTGCCTTCAGCTGCGCCTTCGCTGTCTGGCCGGTCTTGTTGTCGAAGTATTTCTCGTCAAACAGCGCCGAGTCAGTCAGGGACCCGACCCGGATCATGAAGAACTCGTCCAGGTTGGTCGTGAAGATCGATATGAAATTCAGCCTTTCCAGCAAAGGGGACCCGGCGCGGTTGGCTTCGAGCAAGACCCGCTCGTTGAACTTGAGCCATGATAGCTCGCGGTTCTGCATACAGTCCATATAATTGATGTTTTCGTCAGTCAAGGCAAACGTTCCGTCAGTCAAGGCAATCACTCCCCCCGGATCCTTTTTCTTCAATTATATATGCAAGCCAGGTTTTCTTCTATCTTTTGGGGTTAATTGTTTGTTAAAATTTGCAGGCCGATAAAAGATTTTAAAGAAAAAAAACAGCAGGGATCCGGCAGTTGAATATATAATGTCAACATACTTTGGGTTCAGGCAATAACAGTAGAGCGAAAACGGACAGGAGAAACGCGATATGGGAAACACGACGGGGATCGGCAGGGAAGCGGCGCTGGAGGCGCTGAAGAAGTACAACAAGGAGGATTTTCACATACGGCACGCGCTCATAATGGAGGGCGTCATGCGGCAGTTCGCCAAGGAGCTCGGCTACGGGGAAGAAGAGGGTTTCTGGGGGATCGTCGGCCTTTTGCACGACATCGATTTTGAACAGTGGCCGGAGGAGCATTGCGTCAAGGCGCCGGAGCTCCTTGCGGAAATCGGCGCGGAGGAGGCGCTTGTCCGCGCGGTCGTCAGCCACGGCTACGGTATCGCCTCGGAGGTGGCGCCGGAGCACGAGATGGAGAAGGTGCTGTACGCGACCGACGAGCTCACGGGGCTGATTGGCGCCGTCGCCATCATGCGGCCGTCGGGCAGCGTGCAGGACCTGGAGTACAAGTCCGTGAAAAAGAAGTACAAGACGCTGAATTTCGCGGCGGGCTGCTCGCGGGAGGTAATAGAGCGCGGCGCCGCGATGCTGGGCTGGGAGCTTGAGGACCTTGTTTCGCGCACCATACTGGCGATGCGCGCCTGCGAGCAGTAGGGGGAAAGAGCAACGCAGGGATGGGGCCCGTGAACGCGGGATATGGAATTGGCCATTATAAGCAGCGCTCCGAGCCGTGTTCACGGGTCTCAGGTCAAGGCGCACCGGAACGGCACGAAGCGCCTCGTACTTCACGTACGGAAGCGAGGGCCGTGAGGAGCAACGCAGAGATGGGGCCCGTGAACACGGCGAGGCACGGGTGTTTACTTTTTGGTTACAATATGTTACGATGAACACAATGTTGTGAACTGATATTCATTGAACGCAGGGCAGCAGCCTGGATGGAGACGCTGAGGAGCACAAAGCAAGGAGGTGTGCGATGGATCAATTGAAGCCAAGGGAACAGAAGATCTACGATTTCATGAAGAAGGAGACGATGAAGAAGGGGTACCCGCCGACGGTGCGCGAGATATGCACGGCGCTGGATATCAAGTCGACGTCGACGGTGCACAAGGATATCGCCAGGCTTGAGCTGAAGGGCTACCTGAAGAAGGACCCGGCCAAGCCGCGCGCGATCATGTTCACGGACCGGTCGTTCGACACCTATATCGCGAATGTCGACCTGTCTCGCGAGGAGGTGCTCGACATCCCGATCGTCGGGCAGATCGCGGCGGGGACGCCGATAACGGCCGAGGAGAACGTCAATGGCTATTTCCCCGTGCCGGCGGCCTACGCGAAGGGCGAGAACTTCATGCTGACCGTCAGGGGCGACAGCATGATCGGCGTCGGGATATTCGACGGGGACAAGATCCTTGTGCGCATGGGCAGCGAGGCGAACAACGGGGAGATCGTCGTAGCGATGCTGCAGGGGTTTGAGTCCGAGGCCACGGTAAAGACGTACTACAAGGAAGGCGACATGATACGGCTGCAGCCCGAGAACGACGCGTTCACGCCTATCATCGTCAACGACGTACAGATACTGGGCGTCGTCAAGGGCGTGTTCCGGTATTTGAACTAGATTGGGCTAAAGGCCCGGAAGCGAGCGCCTGGGCCAGGGTTTTTTCGACATAAGCGGAGGCCATGGCGGAAGCGAGCCCGTTGTACCTGAGGCGGAAGCTGGCGGTGTCCCCGGGCTTGTATGGCTTTTCGCAGTCCGTGACGTCCGTGATGAGACAGTCGCTCGTATCGCCTATGATTTCCATGTCCGGGTCGAGCGGGACAAGGTATTTTGAGTAAACGTCCTGCTTGCCTACCGCTATAAGGGCGCGCGTCCTCGTGCCGCGGTCTTTCAGGGCCGGGTCTTCGGATATTTTCGGGAGGCCGGGCGCGCGGTCGCCCCAGGGAAGGGACGGCTTTTCCTTCACTTCGATGATTTCCGCGTTCAGCGTGAACGCGTCCGTGCGCGCGCCCTCGAAGGGCACGTCGTAGCAGACGATATTGCCGAGCAGGATTGCCTCGCCGATGCGCAGGTGGTTTATCCGGGCGGGCAGGCGCCCCTCGGCCAGCATCTTCACGGCGCTGCTGCTGCCGCCGGAAACGACGGGCAGGGAAAGGCCGAGCGCCTTTTCGACGCCGTCCGCCGCTTCGGCAAGGAGGGCCATATTGCGCTCATCCGGGACTATCTCGTTGATACACGAAAGGTTGGCGCCGATGCCGTGAAGCGCGAGGCCAGGCATGTCAAGGCAGGCTTCGCACAGGGGAAGCAGGTCTTCCGGCATGCAGCCTTCGCGGAGCTCGCCGAGCTCGAGCATGACGACGATCCTGTGCGGGCGGCCCAGCTTCGTGGCGGCCTCAGACAGTCGCTTCAATATGGACAGCTCGCTTGCGAGGCTGACGTCCGCGTAGCGCGCGACGTCGTCGGCCTCGCTGATGAGCGGCGAGCGGATCAGCCATTTTTCGGCATCTATGCCTTTGAACCTGGCCAGGTTCTGGATATTCGCCTCGCATATGCTGGTCGCGCCGTTTTCCACAAGCAGCCTTGCGAGGCCCTCATGCCCTGCGAGGCCCTTCGTCACGACGCTCATGGAAACGCCTTTCTCCGCCGCAAGGTTTTCAAGGACGAGAAGGTTGTGCAGGAGGGCATACTGGTCTATGACGAGCCTGGCGCTCATTTTGGCCTCTCTTTCGTGTCGTTGAATGCCTGGATCGCCTTCGCGGACGCGAGCTCGAGCCCGAACAGCTCCGGGTCGAAGCGAAGCGCGTCCTGGGGCAGGACCGGCGACCTGCGAGCGAACGCTTTCCGGATCAGGCTGAGCGCGAGCCACGGGTTCTTGACGAGGACGGGGCCCAGCGCGTTCGTGAATATTACGCCGCCCTTTATCGCCCCCTCGCCAGGCCCGCCGTTGTTGCCGTACCCGTATACCTTCTGCCCGAACGGCGCCTGCTCCCCGGCAAGCTCGATGCTCATCATCTGTATCTGCAGCCCGTAGACCGTCGTGTCCTCGGACGTGCGGTAAATCAGGTCGTCGCCTACCACGGCTTTCCGCTCGCGGCATTCCATGTCGAGCAGGCCGAGGCCCTGGACGCGGCTTCCGTCGACCCGGACGGTCTCTTTCCCGAGCGCCGCGCCGGTCGTGCCGGTCGCGAACAGGACGCCGCCGGTTTCCGTATAGTTTTCAATATCCGCGTATTTCCTTGACAGGGCGCCGACGATCTGCGGCATGACGGCGAGTTCGCCGGGGCCGAGCATCACGATGTCCACGGAGTCCAGCCAGAACATGTCCTTGAGCCGGTTGACGCGCGTTATCTTCGCCTCGATCCCGTACAGGCCGCAGACGCGGACGAGCGCCATGACATTGCCGCGGTCGCCGTGCAGGTTCAGCACGTCGGGCCATAGCCAGAGGACATTCAGTTTCTTTTCCGCCCAGCTCATCTGGCATGCCCCTTCAGCTTCTCGTACTTCTTGATCCAGGTAATCAGGTAGATGTTGTCCGACTCGCACGAAGCGATGGCAGACAGGATTGTTTCGTCGTCGTCGGTATCGACGATGGCTATGTCGCCTTCCGGGATGCCCGCGTACCTGAGGCGGTTTGCCATATCCCAGACTATCGTGCTGCCGAAGCAGATGCAGCGCTCGACGCCGCTTTTGACGAAGGGGCCGAAATTGCAGTCGAAGGCATAGAACGTGTTGCTGTAATTCGGCACGATATCGTCCACCACGGCCGGCCCTATGACCAGGACTTTTTCACCCTTGTCCTCGGCTATCGTATCGAGCGCGCTCTGCAGCGTCTCGGGGTTCTCCTGCTTGATGCGCATATAGTGGATATTCTTGCCGGCATGCGTGAAATCCTCCATGCGGCCGCCAATGTTCCTGAAGGTCTCAAAGGCCCGCGCGAGGGGGCCGGGCTCCATGCCGAGGCCCTTCAGGACGCACAGGCTGAGCGCGTAATTGTAAAGGAAGAACGCGGCGGGGTAGGCGAAGCGGTAGCTTTCGCCATCGGCGCCGAAGGCCTGTTCCTCGTAGCTGATGGAGTCGATCAGCAGGTCCGGTTTCTTTGCGGACCTGAAGCCGCACAAGGGGCAGTGAAAGGCGCCGACGCCCGCTATATTGCAATGCGTGAAGACGAGCGCGTCATGGCATACGGGGCAGGGCATCGTGACGCCCCAGTCCTGTTCCGCCTTCGAGGCGCGGGCGTTTTTCGCGACGCCGTAGGAAAGCGCGCGGCCGCTTTCCGGGATCCCGATGGCGAGCGACTTCGCGCGCGGCTCGTCGTTGTTCACGTAGAGGGTGAAGCCCTCAAGGCCGCTGATGGCAGCCTTGAATTTCTGGTAGATATAGTCCGGGTCGCCGTTGCGCTGCACCTGGTCTTTTTGGATATTCGTGATGCAGAGATGGCCGGGCTTCAGGTTCCCGGCGACGATCTGAAGGCTCCGTTCGTCGATCTCGAAAACCAGGTATTCCTTTTTGAACCGCCCGCCTGCCGTCGTGTCCCTTATCAGCGCCGTCGCCACGCCGGGCTGCATATTGGCGCCTTCCAGGTTGGAGCAGACGGAATGCCCGGCGGAAACAAGCGCGTGCACGACCATGTTGTTTGATGTCGATTTTCCGTTCGTCCCCGTTATGAAAACCGTTTTGGCGGGGTCTATGCCTTTGAAATTCCGAAGGAAATGAGGGTCGAGCCTGAGCGCGACGGCGCCGGGCAGGTTGCTGCCGCGGCTCGGGGCTATCGCCTTGCAAACGGCAGCGCAGAGCCTGCCTGCCGCGAGCGCGAACGCGAACCTCGGGCCGCTCATCCGGGCGCCGCCTTGTCGAGCGTTGCCGGGCTGGCTGACGCAACCATCGGGCCGCTCATCCGTTCGCAGCCTTGGCGCCTGCCGCGCCTCGCGCCTCGAAGTAGCCCTTGACTATCTCGCGCTCGTCGATCGGCGTCAGCTCGCCGCGCACTTCTTCATAGAGCACATTGCCTTTGCCGACGAGCAGCACGAGGTCGCCCTCTTCGGCCATGTCAAGTATCTTCGGGATGGACACATGCCGGTCGCGGACGATCTCGTATTTGCCCGCGCCGCCGCCGCGCTCGATGCCTTCGGCTATGTCGGCGAGTATCCTGTCCGGGTCGTCCGTCCTCGGGCTGGCGTCCGACAGGATCGTGTAGTCGGCGTCCCTCCCGAGTATCTCGCCAGAGTCGAAGCGACGCAGGTGGGCCCGGTCGCCTTCAAGGCCGAATACGCAGAGTATGCGCTTCGGATCGTAGGACTTCGCCGTGTCCATCATGGCTTCCATGCTGAGCCGGTTGTGCGCGAAGTCTATGAGCACCGTGTAGGGCGCGGGCACGTCGACGTGTTCCATCCTGCCCGCGCAGGACGCCTCGGCGAGCCCCGCCGCTATATACTCCGGGTCGATGCCGAAATGGTCCGCTATGCATATCGCCCCGAGGGCGTTCTCGGCGTTGAACCTGCCAGGGATGTCTATCCGCATCTCGCGCTGCCAGGAGGGGGCTACGCAGAGGAACTCTACGGACATGCGGTTTCCGTTGCGCGCGAGCCTCAGGTTTTCCGCTGTATGCGTCGCCTGGGGATCGCCGCTTTCGTGGCCTTGCGAGAACCCGTAGGTCCGGACCAGCCCTTCGGGCACGTCGGCGACGATGTCGGCGAAGAGCTCGGCGTCGCGGTTGACGTAGCAGGTTTCGCATTGGCCGAATACGCGTTTTTTGCAGGCGAAATAGTGTTCGAAGCTGTCGTGCTCGGTCTTTGATATATGGTCCGGCGAGATATTCGTATAGAGCGCCGCGTCGAAGACGATCCCGTCCGTGCGGTGCATCATGAAGCCCTGCGAGGTCGCTTCCAGGAAGCAGTATTCTATGCCCGCGTCCGCCATGTCCTTGAGGAAGCCGTGAAGGACGAAGGACTCGGGCGTGGTGTTCAAAAGCTTCTTGTAAAAGCCGGGATACATGACGCCGTTTGAGCCGACGAGGGCGATTTTCCTCCCGGCCTTCTCGAATATGGACTTGAGCATATACGAGATGGTCGTCTTGCCCTTCGTGCCCGTGAGCGCCACGAATTTGAGCCTCTTGTCAGGATAGCCGAAGAATCGTCGGGAAAGGAGCGCCAGGGCGCGCCTCGTGTTCCCTGCGCGCAGTATCGTGATTTCGTCCCGGCATGAGAAGTTTTCGGGCATGGAGCTTACGAGGAAGGCGCGGCAGCCGCGCCTATAGGCGTCCGGGAGGAAATCGCGGCCGTCCAGGGATTTGTCGTTCGCGCCCGGAAGCGCCGCGAAGAGCGTCCCCGCCCCTGCCTTCCGGGAGTCGAAGACGATCTCCGACACGTCCGCCTCCGCGTCGCCGCGCACCAGTTCTACAGGCAATCCTTCTATCAATTGACCAAGTTCCATGCCGAAATTATACACTAATTTCCTGCGCAGCACAGCACCGGGATTTGGCCCGCGACGGGGGATCGAACGGGAACATGTTTGCGGAAACTTTTGTTTGATTGTAGAAAGCCGGGGCCGGATGTGGGATAATGGCATAGGGGGACACTGGCTTTGGACGGGAGGGGAATGTGGATACTTTAATTGTCGTTTTACTGGTTGTCGTTGCCGCGGAGGCGGCAGTGACCCTTGTCAGCGTGTTTGCGAAAAAGAAGGACAGCGGCGAGGCGGAGGCCATCGCCGAGGCGGCCGCGGGGATAATATCCCGCGAGCTGAGGGCGCAGCGGCAGGAGGCGGCGGAGGCGGCGGCGCGGCAGCGCCAGGAGAGCCAGGCCCTGTCCCGTGGTCAGCGGCAGGAGCTGCTTTCGATAATAGGCGAGAACAACACGCAGACCGCGAGGCTGATACAGAATTCGTCGGAGGCGACGGGCAACACGCTGCTGCGGTTCGGGCAGGACCAGCAGAAGAGCCTGCTCGACATGCAGAACTCGATCCGTGACAAGGTGGACGAGAGGCTTGACGCGATACAGAAGTCCAACGAGCAGAAGCTCAACGAGATGCGGAAGACAGTGGACGAAAAACTTGAGGCGACCCTGAACGCGCGGCTCAAGAACAGCTTCGATACCGTAAGCCAGCAGCTCGAAGCGGTGAACGTGCGGCTTGGGGAACTGGGGACTGTC
>Ga0082212_10001863_pt1 | contig 31076 bp, 28 predicted proteins | sample TergutNt197P3_FD_71548 | JGI IMG/M metagenome (GOLD analysis project Ga0082212, IMG submission 71548) | Neocapritermes taracua P3 segment gut microbial communities from Petit-Saut dam, French Guiana - Nt197 P3 | ecosystem: Host-associated > Arthropoda: Insects > Digestive system > Gut ...
TCACCCGCAGAGATCATACCCGATTCCTCCTAAACAATAGCATACACGGTATTGTATACCATTACACCTTATTTGGCAAGTGAAAATCATGTAAACCCGGTGTAACTGCCAAATCCCAGCAGATACAAAGCCAACGCAAATGACCCTCCCCTATCCTGCACCAACGCGTTCAATTCCTGCAAAACGGTGTCTTGGGGGATCACAGCCGCCGCTGTCTGTGAAACAACGTCATGGACGACCTCAGGCAGGATCATGCACATCCGATAAAAGGCGTCTTCCTGCCCGATTACTAGAGCATAAACGTTTCAACCCTTCGATTATTGTCTTGGCGACTTCATAAGCCAATTGAACAGGGACAGCATTGCCGACTTGTCGGTACTGCTGTCCTACGCTTCCGCAAAACTCCCATTCATCAGGGAAACATTGGCAGCGGGCATTTTCGCGGACTGTAAACGGACGCGCTTCCAAAGGATGACAGCGGTCTGTTTGCTTTTGAGACGGGGATGTTAATACCGCGAGGGATGGCTCGTCCATACTAAGCCTGCGTAAAATCCCTGTCCGCCCCCCTCCCATATACCAACAGCTCTTCATATATTCTTTCGCTATATCTGACGGGATGTCCCGCCAATATCCGCCGGGCGGAACCAACCCATAAATTTTTCGCTTATATTCAGAGTATTGAACCCCTCCGCTCAACGGAACATCGTGCAGAATATCCCGTAATAGAGGTTTATATCTATGCGGTTTTGGCGGGTCGATCCGCAGTTTATCCGCAAGATCATTACGGATTCCGATGATGATCAGACGTTCCCGTTTTTGAGGGACGCCATAATCCCAGGCGTTCAAAACGCTTTCCTTGATGGTATAACCCTCAGCTTTGAAAATATCATGGATCGTTTTATATGTACGCCCATGATCGTGTGTCAATAAACCGCGTACATTTTCAAACAGAAAAACCTTTGGCTGTAGCTTATGCAGAAATACCGCGTAATGATAGAACAATGTCCCTCGCGCATCTTCCAATCCCAGCCTTTTTCCTGCATAGGAAAAAGACTGGCAGGGAGCCCCGCCGGAAAGTAAATGCAAATCGCCTTTTTTTATCGTAAAATATTGTTCCAAATCCAAAGGGGATATATGGGCGATGTCATCGTGTATGACGTTCCATTTCGGGCGATTTTTCTTCAGCGTACCGGCAGCGTTTTGCTCTATCTCAATAAGGCCGATGGTATGAAATCCAGCTTTTTCAAGGCCAAGGGCAAGCCCGCCGGCTCCGGCGAACAGCTCAATCGACTTTGGCTTTTTGCGAGCCACCGGCAAATCCTCCTTAACCCTATATATAGCTGATAATACATATAATACCACAAAATATAGAACCATTCAACAAGAATATAAATGCCTAGACTAGACACCGCAATCCTACAGCACCAATAATTCCTTCGGCGCGGTTGTCAGATTCACGCAGCCTGTTTCCGTCAGCACGATCACGTCCTCGATCCGCACGCCGAACCGCCCCGGCAGATAGATTCCCGGTTCGGCAGAGATCACGGCACCCGCCGGGAGGGGGTTGGTCTCCCCCGGGTTGGCGTTGGGCGGCTCATGGATTTCCAAACCAAGCCCGTGACCGAACCCGTGGCCGAACGCGCCGCCGTATCCGGCGTCTGCGATGATTTTGCGGGCGATGGCGTCTATGTTTTTTCCGACAACGCCGGCTTTCGCCGCCGCGATGCCGGCCTTTTGCGCCTCGAGAACGATTTGGTAAACCTTCCGCATCTCTTCGCTCGCTTCCCCGATGGCGACGGTGCGCGTCATATCGGAGCAATAGCCTTTATACACACATCCGAAATCCATCGTCACAAAGTCCCCTCGTTCGATCGCCCTGTCGGTCGGTTCGGCGTGGGGTTTGCTGCCGTTGGGGCCGGACGCCACGATGGGGTCAAAGCTCGTTTTCTCCGCGCCGTTTTTCAGCAGACGGTAAACGATCTCGGCACAGACGGCGCGTTCGGTCACACCGGGGCGCAGCATCGGCAGCACCTCGGTCAGGGTTTGCTCGCTGATACGCTGGGCTTCGCGCATCCGTTCAATTTCCGAAGGGTCTTTCACAGCCCGCAGGGCGCGCAAGTTATCCTCAACCGGAATGAGTTTGAACCCCTTTTTCCAGCTTTCCGCGCTGCGCATGGTCAAGACGTCGGCTTCAACGCCGAGGCGTTTGCCGCGCCTCATGACCTCGCAAACAATGTCCGGCGCTTTGCGTTCAATGCCGGATTGCTCCACCGTGTAAACCCCGTTTGAACAAGCCCTTGCCGCTTCGATATACCGAAAATCGGTGATCAGGATACTTTCCTTCGGCGTGAACAGCACAACGCCCGACGAAGACTTTAGCCCGGTTGCGTACACGCGCGAAACCTCTCCGGTCAGCATCAGGCCGTCGAGTTTTTTTTCGTTTAGAATATTTCTAATCCGCCGTATTCTCTCCGTCATGGATGGTATACCTTCTTCATAAAGGCCGCGTCTTGGGTTTGCGTCCCGCGGCTTTCGCAGATCACAGTTGAGCAGTAGCCGCGCTCTCTGAGCAGGACGGCGAGCGGCTGCCAGTCCGGGCCGCCTTCGTCGTTAAAGGTCAAATGCTTGCTCTCCCCGCTTTTTGTAAACGCGATCTTGGAAAAATGGATGTGGCATTCCCGGGCGCGCTCGATCCCCAGTACATTCTCCATCTCGTCCAAAACAGCGGTAAAGTCGTTGACCTGACCAATTGAGCGGGCATACAGATGCCCGAAGTCAACGCAAGGCAAAAGCGTTTCACCGAGGCCGCATAGCTCCAGCACTTCCCCGACCGTTCCCAGCTGATTGACCTTGCCCATTGTCTCTAGGCAAAAAAACATCTCCGGCCATTGTTCATTCCGTGCCGAATGTAAAACACTTATCATCGTTTCCTTCGCCGCGCTCAGAGCTTCATCGCGTGATAACCCCATGGTCGCGCCGGTGTGGACGACGATCCGCCGCGCCCCGAGCCATCCGGCCAGTTCGGACGATTGACGGAGGTAGCCGATGTTGCCTTCCAGCCGTTCGGGGTTGGTCAAACTGATGAAATACGGCGCGTGGACACTGAGCGCGACGCCGTTCTGTTCGGCGTTGCCGCGTAAAACTTCGGCGGCGGCTTGTTTCATCTGCACCCCATGCCCGCATTGGACTTCAAAGGCGTCGAGACCGTTTTGCGCCAAATAGGCCGGAATATCGGCCACTTTGCCGGTATACCCATCGTCACATCCCGCCGGGCCGAAACGCAAACCGCTCATAATAACTCGATACTCCTTTTTACAAAATGGTTTTCAACCGAACGGCGGAATGAGGATAAAAACCCTTTCACCCTAGGCGGTACAAGGATGACATGCACCCCTGCTCTGTGACCCGCCCTGATGTCGGTGCGGTATTGGTCGCCCACCATAACGGCCTCGGAAGGACTGACGCCGAGCCGTTTCAACGCATCCAGTATGCCGCGCGAGCCGGGTTTTCCGGCGCGGGCGACAAAGGGAAGCCCCAGCGGGTCGCAGAACGCCATCACGCGCTTTTTTCCGGCATTGGAAACGACGAGAAGCGGGATGAGGGCGTCTTTGAGGCTTTTGATCCAAACCCCGACCGCTTTGTCGGGGACGTTGGAGCGGTAACCCGCGACGGTGTTGTCCAAGTCGGAAAGCACGGCGCGTATCCCCCGCTTTTTTAGAAGCTCGGGGGTTATTTGGCAGACATCTTCGACGAGAATGATCGGTTTTTTCATATGCGGTTACGCCCCGTAGTACATATTATTGAGGAGGTGTCATTGCATGGATCAGCCTTTTACCACTTATTGCTGCGCTGTTCCGCCTGAGCCGGGCGGGTTGGGACGCATCCCTGTCGCCCATATGGCATGGTCTGCGGGCCCCGGACTTGCGCTGCTTTCCTTAGGTTCCCCCGTCCTGCAACCGCAGTTGCTAGCGGGTGCAGCGTCACGCTGCCGTTGCTTGATGGTTGTGAACGATCAGCCGTATGACCGCTCCGGCGGCGACCCGCGCCGGTTGATGCAGGAATGCCTGTATATCTGCCGGACGTTTGGGTTTACCGGGCTGGTGTGCGATTTTGAGCAGCCCGCCCGCCCCATGCTGGAAATGTTTATCCGGGAATGCGCCGAAGCGTTCGGGGAAAGGGGGTATACTGTTTACGCGCCGGAACGGTATGCGCATTGCCATGAGCGCACCCGCGTCCTTGTGCCGACAGCCCTCATGTCGGGTTCGCTGCCCAACCGCTTGCGTCAGGCCGCGGCGTTGTACGGGCCGCATCGGGTGGCTTTGGAGATGGAACGGACGGGACGCGACCTCGTCCTGCCAAATTCAGACGGTACAGGTTCGGGGCTGTCGCCGGAAGCGATCTCCATGATCCTCCGTTCGCGCGGCGGTTCGTCTTTCTTCTCCGGGGAGCTGGGGGCAAGGTATTTTACTTATAAAGACAATGAAGGACGGACGCACTTTGTTGTTTACGACGACCCCGGCACCTTCCGCTATAAAATCGACCTCGCGCTTCAGCTGGGCATCCGGGAGGGATTTGCGCTGTATCCCGATATGCTGGGGTTGGGGTTGCTATAGCATCGGAAGCAACTCCATCAGCACCCGCGCCGTTGTCACGGCATCGGCCAAAGCGCGGTGGTAGCCTTCGCCGCTCACACCCAATGCCTGCGCCACCGCTTCCAGCCTGTAGGACTTCAAGCGGCAGAGCTTTCGGGAGAGCTGGACGGTGCAAAGGGTTTTGGAGGGTACGGGTAACCCCGCGTCGCCGCAGTAGCGTCGCAGAAAACCCATATCAAACGGAACATTGTGTGCCACCACGGTGTCTGTGCCGATAAAATCCAAAAGATTGCGCAGATGTTCTTCAAACGGCGTCTTCCCCATCACCATTCTCGCTGTAATGCCGGTGATTTGGGTGATTTTTTGTGATATAAACGACTTCTTCGGGGAGCATAGATCGGTGAATACCTCCCCGATTGTCAAATCGCCCTCGCCGTCGTCCTCGACGCGTACCGCCGCGTATTCAATAATATCGCTTTCATACGGCGAGAGGCCGGTCGTCTCAAAGTCGATGACACAGTACATTACAGTTCGCCCTTTGTTCCGCTTAGATACTTTATGGTGGTTTGCACGGCTTGCTTATGCTCGCCCAAGTCTTCGCCCATGAAACGGTGGTCGAAGCTGCGGATGAAAACGGCTAGGCTTTCGGATAGATTTTGCATATATTTCGACGCCTTAACCCTCAGAGAAGAGGAAAAAGCCGAATTTTCCTTTTTTGATAGCTCTTTCGGCGCGGCTTGGGCAAGAGCCACAATATGCGGGCGGCAGATCATCGGCTGGGCTTCCCATTTTCTGCGGAAATCCTCCTCTGTGCGCCACAAATGGAGGATATTGCTGTAATATGATGTCAAAAAGCCGCCTACGCGGTCGCACACATAGCAGTTTTCGGCAAAAAGATGCTTCTCGCTTTTTTGAAGCGACTGGATATGCGTTTCCAACACCAACGCCAGCGGAAGGCGTTTTTGGCGTTTCAGCAGTTCCGCCAAATGCCCGGCGCAAAACCCGAGCGCGTTGGTGCGCTGGCGCACGTCCGGCTCCATCATGGCAGGGCCGAGGGTATAGTCCAGCGTATCGTCGATCAGTTTGAGGTGCAGGCGGCAGACGGGGCATTGGCCGTCGATGACCTCGAACGATTCGTTGATGGGGATGGAATAGATGGTCTCTTTCACTTGCGTCCCCCCTTTTCCTATGCTACAATTATCCCTGTAAATGCCGCTTTTGTCAATCACTATCTTTTTGGGAGGCAGCCTATGGGAAAGTTGCTGACGCATACCCTCCGTATCCCCGACAACGCCGCCGATTGCTTCGGCCGCTGCAGGCCGGGGGCTTTGCTGAACATCTGCCAGGAAACAGGCAATATGCACTCGATTGAGATCGGATACGCCAACGACGACCTGCCCGAAGGCTTTAGCTGGGTGCTGGTCAAGGCTTTCCTGCGGTTGGAACGTCCGTTGAAACGGCAGGAGGAGATCACCGTTTCGACATGGTACCGAGGCAGTGCCGGGGCGCAGGTCTACCGTGATTATGATGTCTATGCCAACGGCGTCCGCGCGGGCGAAGTCATCACGTCATGGATCATGTTCGACTTGATCCGGCAGCGTCCTGTCCGCCCGGATATAGCGAAAGAGACAGACCTGATCTATACGCCGCCGGAGCCGAAAACGGTTATTCCGAGCAAACCTGAAAGACCCGGTGAAACACATGAAGCCGGAACGCGCCCGGTGCGGTATTCCGACCTTGATATGAACGGGCATATGAACAATATCGTATACCTTGACGTCGTCTGCGACACTTTGCGGCTGGAGGAACATGCCGGGGTTTTCCTGAAAAGCGCGGAAATTCATTATGTAGGCCAGACCCTGCCCGGCCAAACGCTTGAACTGGAAACCGGAGACCTTTCGGATGGGCGGCATTACGTTTCCGGCGCGGTTTCCGGGAAACGGTCATTTGAAGCCCTTGCCGAACTGGGCGGCCTATAGGCTTTGACGCCATGAGCGATAACAGCCATGCAGGCGGCGGTCTTCACCACAGCAACGCACAAACAGACCGGGATCAAAAACGCCTCGATACGCCCGATCAATTCGCCTCCTTTGGCCACCCGCAACGCTGTGTGGAAGGGGTAACGCACCGTTTCGGCGAGCGTCCCTCCCAAGGTGAACATACTGAGCGACCATACAGCCGCACCGATCCCCAACGCAACCAATAAAGCGGCAAGATAAGCCCGAAAGGGCTTTTCTTTATATCGGAACGACGGCATGATCCCAAGCAAGGCAATTCCTTCACAGGCCAATACAAGCGGGTTGCGCTCCCACACACGCGGAACAGTAAAGCCGCCGGATTGCAGCTTCCCGGCCAATAAAACGGCCGAAAGCCCAATGAAAACCAACACCAGCGGCAAGGTAAACGCCGAGAATTTCCTGACTTGCTCCGAACCGCCGAACGCAAGAAAAAAGGCGGCGGCAACGGTGACGGCAGCGAGCAGCCAATCAGGCGTTCGCGGAAGGGATGTTGTCCCGACAAAGACCGACAACCTATACGCCGTAACGGCGGCTGTAAACGCGGCGGCGGGTATGAAGACAACGGCAAGTATCCGTTCCATAACGCGCGTATTTGTGAGGGGTTTCATTAAGGGAATGAGCAGGAGCGCGAGCAGCGGCGCAAACGGGATAGAGAGCAGCTCCCCTGTCATAAACAGCGCGAGGACGCAAATCATTTTCCTCATTTGACCTTCCCCTCCGCCAGATATAATTGCAGCGGTTTTTCCTCTTTCGACGCTTCCAAAATGTCGCGGAGCTTATAAGAAGCGATCCCGCCGTCCTCTTCTGTTTGCAGGAGTTTTCCCGCGTCGTCCGATTTGATGATATAGACCGTTTCGCGCACTTCACGGTTTTCTAGAAGCCATTTACGCAACTCCTCGGCGGGCGCGTCTTTGCTGAAAATCACAACGGCCATCGCGCCGAAATACAGTTCAAAATCCAAACCCTTCGAGAGTTTTTCCGCCGCTTCGTCCATATTTCGCCCCGTTGACTCCACAACGCGTGTCCGAAGCCCCTCTTTCTTGGGTGACGATGAACGGTCAACAATTTCCATCAGGACTTTCAGATTGCCATGTTCATCTTTGTCGAATGCCATCCCCGTTACGATGCTGAGTTTGTTCAAATCCTTATAGTCCCAGCAGCCGGACAGCAGAAAACAGAGCAGCAGAAACAACGGTAAACATCTACGCATCGCTTCCCCTCCTTGCCCGTCTACGATTGCCGCTCAGACGCTCCGGGCGGGTGTTTAACATCCATTGAGGGGCGCGGATCAAGGCGTCTTTCTGATCCTCCCCCTTCCCGCCGATTTGCTTCACGCCGAGTGACGTCAGCGAGTCCATGTGGATGACGGTGACGATGACCGCCGCGGAAAGCCCGAACAGACCGAACAGCGACGCACAGGCGAGATAGAAGAAGCGCAGGATCAGGCAGGCTTCATCGAGTTTCGGGACGAGAATCCCGGTGATGCCGGTCAGAGCCGCGACGATGATCATTTGCGGGGAGACGATACTGGCTTCAACAGCGGCTTGCCCGATGATCAACGCGCCGACGATGCTCAAAGCCTGTCCCCCGTTGGCCGGCATACGCATCCCTGTTTCCCGCAGGATGTCGAAGACGATCAGCATGAAGAAGGCTTCAAACGCCGCCGGGAAGGGTGTGTTTTGAAATTCGGAAGCCATATTCAGCAGCATGGAACCCGGCAGTATCTCATATTGGCCGGAGACGACGCATATATACAACGCCGGGGTGATCACCGTGATGAAAAAAGCCGCGATACGCAGCAAACGGGCAAAGGAAGCGTGGATATAACTGACGTAATAATCTTCGCTGCTCTGAAAATTCTCCACAAAAATATACGGCAGCGTCAGGACGACCGGGCTTCCGTCGGCGATCAGCGCGATCCGCCCTTCCATGAGCTTTCCTGCCGCGACGTCGGGGCGTTCGGTCACCCCGGCCGATCGGAAGGGCGAACGCCGATGGTCGCGGATCAATTCATTGATGGTGTTGGTGTCCAGCACGCCGTCGATGTCGATGGTTTCAAGCCGCTTTTTTAAGTCCGCCAGCAGCTCAGGCTTGACAATGCCATCAAGATAACATAAGGCAACGCGCGTCCGTGTCCGACGCCCGAGCATCAAGTTCTCGATTTTGAGATTCCCGGTGCGGAAACGGCGGTGCAGCATGGTGAGATTTCCGAGGAGCGATTCGCCGAACCCTTCGCGCGGCCCCGATAACACCTTTTCGCTGGACGGCTCGCTTACGCCGCGCAGTGAAAAACCCTGCGTGCTGAGAACAACCGCCTCCATCCCGCCCGGAAGCAGGACGACAGTGTCGCCATACGCAATGCTGTCTTCTATATCGGTGAAAGAGCTTGTCATTTGCGGGAAATGCGCCAACAGCACATCTTCAACCAAAGCGGAAGGACGTTTGTGATCGACAGCCTCTGAATTGACCAGCGGGCCGATGATGTATTCATCCACAATGGCGTTGTCGATCATTCCGCCGCAATAGGCTAGATGAAAAACGGCCTCCGGGTCGTGTTGGTTGCGCACGGTTCGCAGGATGAAGGTATAGTCGCGCTCAAACCGCCGCCGCAGTTCGATCAGGTTGTTTTCCACGCATCCGGTCAAAGTGTCCGGCATAAGCCACCTCCATAACGCCTAGCGCACGCTGGGCGTAAGATAAAACCCTGCCGTGCCTAGCATACGCTTGGCATTTGACAGGATTTTTAGTATGTGCCGTTTGGTGGGGATTATGCTTTGACCGAGTAGACCATCAGCTGAAGCTCTTTGGGCGTCGCAGGCTTGCCGTAGTAATTGGAAAAGGTCTGAACGACCCGCATTTTCCGGTCTTGCAGAATGGCGGTCAGTTCAGCTTTGGTATACAGCCTTGTTCCCTCGGTGTCTTTTTGTATATTGTCGGGTGGCATGGCAATTTCGCCGAAGGTAAGCCCCCAATCAGTAAACAGCATACGGCGGCGGACAGGATCCCAGTCAAAATCAGGCAGGGAGATCATTTTGCTTCCCACCTTCCAATGCCGTTTGGGGAAGAACTGCTCCGCGTGTTCGGCGTTGCACACATCCATCAAATGTTTGCCGCCGGGCTTCAGCGCGCGGGCGATGACGTCGAAGAATCGAAGATTCTCTTCATCTTCCTCAAACGTACCGAGCATACCGTCGGCTAGATTCAACACAACGTCAAACTCGTTCTCAACCCGTAAATCCAAAGTATCCGCGTGAATGAACTCCACCGTCAGGCCGGAGGCTTTCGCGGATTGAACCGCGTCTTCGATGAGCGATTGGGTCAAATCCACTCCGACGACCGAAAAACCCCTGCGAGCCAATGACAGCGAATGCCTGCCGAAGCCGCAAGCCAGATCGAGGATGCGCTCCTTCCCGGTCAGCCCGAGCGTTTTGATGATGAAGTCAACCTGATTCTCTGTGTCCTCCGTCCACGGATGGGTTTTGATCTCCAGGGTAAAGCCGGTTTCTTTGGGGTTCATTTGGATCATCCTTTCAAACTCTTTCAAACTCTTTGAAACCAGCGTATCACGGCCGCGAAAAAAGATATAGACTTATCTTTTCCGTTGTGGTATGATATTGTAAAGGTATGAGAAAAAGACGGACATTTCGTCCGCCTTTTATTTATGCTTCGGTTTACCTTGATATTCCTTTACACATACCAACCTCTTTACAATGCGGGCATTTTAAGAGCTTTTTATTTCCTATACGCACAATGTGTATTATTTTTTGATGCCATTTTACTGAGAATGTTTTACCGCAGTTAGGGCAAAGAACCTTGTTATATAAAAACAAGCTCATCAATAATCACCCCATCTACGTTCACACCGCCGCCAGTTTAGAATAACTCTCCTTCAACGCCGGATAGAGCGTTTTATAAACGCTATAATATGTTTCATATTCTTTGCTGTTGGCCTCAATAGGCGGTTGCGGGGCGTTGTATTGTATTAGGTTGGCGCACGCCTCCGGCACCGATTTATACAACCCCGCGCCGACTCCGGCCAAAACAGCCACGCCCAAAGCGGGGCCTTCCTGGCTGGTTGCCGTGCGGACGTCGCAGCCGAACATATCGGCCAGCATCTGCCGCCAAAGCGGACTGGTGCCGCCGCCGCCGCAGGCCAGCATCTCGCTTGTCTGTACGCCCATGCCGCGCAGTACCTCCACGCAGTCCCGCAGGGAGTATGAGACGCCCTCCATGACGGCGCGGAGCATGTCGTCCCGTGTGTGCATCCCGGATAAACCGAAGAATACGCCCCGGCAATCGGCGTCGAGGTGAGGCGTCCTCTCCCCCATCAGATAGGGTAAGTAGAGAAGCCGCCGCGCCCCGATGGGAACTTTTGCCGCGATCTCGTCGATTTGCCTGTAATTGAGATCCATGCAGAGCTGTTCGCGGAACCATTTGAGCGACAGCCCCGCCGCCTGTGTGACGCCCATCACGTGCCAAGCTCCGGGGACGGCACAGCAGAAGGTATGCACCCGCCCCTTCGGATCAATGGTGACGTTATCGGTATGCGCGAAAACGACGCCCGACGTGCCGATGGTGGTGAACGCCTTGCCGTCGGTCACGACGCCGGTACCGACCGCCGCCGCCGCGTTGTCGCCCGCGCCGCCGACCACGATTGTTTTAGCGGAAAGCCCTGTCGCCTTCGCCGCCTCGCCGCTGACGGTTCCGGTGACGTCCACGGATTCATAGACTTTGGCCAACAACGATGGGTCAATGCCGAGCTTATTCAGCACTTCGTCCGACCAACAGCGTTTTGGGACATCTAAAACCTGCATCCCGGAAGCATCGGAGACTTCGGTGGCGAACTCCCCTGTCAGTTTGTAACGCAGATAGTCCTTGGGCAGCAGGATGTGGCGGCATTTGGCGTATATCTCCGGCTGATGTTTTTTCACCCACATGATCTTTGACGCGGTAAAGCCTGTCAAAGCCGGATTGGCGGTGATCTCCACCAGCCGTTCGGCTCCGACGAGATTGGTGATCTCAACGCACTCCGCCGCCGTACGCTGGTCGCACCAAATGATCGACGGGCGCAGTACATTGCCGCCGGCGTCCAGCATCACCAAGCCGTGCATCTGCCCTGAAATGCCGATGGCGGCTATGTCATCGGTCGGGACGCCGCTCTTTTGCAGAACGGCCTGTATGGTCTCAACCGCGGCATTCCACCAGTCCTGCGGGTCTTGCTCCGCCCAGCCGTTTTGCGGCTGGCTGAGCGGGTATTCGGCGGACGCCGAAGCCAACGGCTGCAATTCTTCGTTAAACAGAACCGTTTTGGTCGCCGACGTGCCTAAATCAATCCCTAATAATGTTTTCATAATCTTATGAAAGTAAGCATAGCTTAACGACATCCCAAAGCTGTTCGGCGTTTCCGCCCGCTTGGGCGCGAAGATAAAGCGCGTTGAGAAGCGGGACGGCGTTTTCGGCGTCCAGTTTTTCGACGGCGGCGCGCATTTTGGGGGAATTGCTCAGGGTGATGGAAACAGTGATTTCGTCCGAGGGCTTAGCACCAGCGGAGGCGGCTTCCGCCCCGGCTTTACGAGCCGCGCGTTTGGGCTTATCCGAAGAGGGTTTTGCTGTTCCGGCAGCTTTCCTGCCGCGTTTGGCTTTGGGGATGAAGTTATAGCCGCGCCCGTTCAGAAATTCTGTGAGAAGGGCGTCGGTACACGGCTCCATAACATCGCTCTCGCCGGTAAACCAAAACGGAGTGATGTTGAGCGTTTCGGCAAGGGGAAGCAATGTCTTCGCGCTGAGGCTGCCGGTTTTGAAGATACGGTAAATCGAGGTGCGCTTTTGGCCGGACAGGGTTTCGATGTCTTTTTTCTGTTTGCGGGAAGCGGCCGCGAACGCGTTCTTTACACGTTCCGCTGTTTTGTTCTTATCTTTGCTTACATTGACTTGCTTTAAGCGTTCAATCAAATCGGGTGTAATCATTGTTATTTCCTCCGTTTTTGATAAGTTGACCCGATTATATCATATTGATTTTCGAGATACAAGATATAATTTTATATTTCTTGATCAATAGAAAACGGGTATTGAACAGGTTATCAACCTTTCACCTTTTGAATCAATCTATACAACGCGTTCAAGGCTTCCAGCGGCGTCAATGTGTTGATGTCCATCGTTTTTAGCAATTCCAAAATTTCCGCTGCGGCAATATGTTCGAGCGATAATTGTTGTAAAGGTTCTTCCTTTACTTCTCGCACGGTTTTGACCGTCCCGCCCTCTTCCAGCCGCTTCAAAATAGCGCGGGAACGCGTGATCACGCTGTCGGGAAGCCCTGCCAAACGGGCAACTTCAACACCGAAGCTGTCGTCGGCACCGCCGGGAACGACACGGCGGAGAAAAATGATCTCTTCTCCCCTCTTCTTAACGGAAACGTGAAGATTTACAATGCCGGGCAAATCCTGCTCCAAAGACGTCAATTCGTGGTAGTGGGTTGCGAACAATGTTTTCGCGCCGATTTTCTTATGGGTATACTCCAAAACCGCCTGCGCCACGCTCATGCCGTCGAAGGTGGATGTGCCGCGCCCGACTTCGTCGAAGAGGATCAAACTCCGTTTGGTGGAAAAGCGCAGGATGTCGGCCACTTCAGTCATCTCCACCATAAAGGTCGAACGCCCGCCCGCTACATCGTCGGACGCGCCCACACGGGTGAAAATGCGGTCGCACACGCCGATATGCGCGCTCTTGGCCGGCACGAACGAACCGGCTTGCGCCAGCAGGGTAATCAAAGCGACCTGCCGCATATAAGTCGATTTCCCCGCCATATTAGGGCCGGTGATGATGGCTGTCGGCGCGGAACGCGTCAGCTCCGTGTCATTCGGCACAAACAGGCCGCCGTCCAGCATCTGCTCGACCACGGGGTGCCGTCCTTCCGTGATAAGGATGACGTCGGAATAATCGACCGTCGGTTGGCAGTAACCGTTTTCCTGCGCCGTTTCAGCGAACGAACAAAGCGCGTCGAGGCGCGCCAACGCTTGCGCGGTCTGCTGAATGCGGTGTGCATTCTCTACGCATAGGTTTCTTAGAACTGCGAACAATTCGCCCTCCAAAGAGGTAAGGCGGTCTCCGGCCGACAGGATGTCCGATTCCAGCTCTTTGAGCTGCTGTGTGATATACCGTTCACCGTTGGCAATCGTCTGTTTGCGGATATACTCCTGCGGGACTTGCGGAATATACGATTTGCTCACTTCGATATAATAGCCGAACACCTTGTTGTAGCCGACTTTCAGCGTCTTGATGCCTGTCCGCGCCCGTTCTTCGGCTTCCAGCGACATAAAGGCCTCGCGCGCGCCGGACACCAAACCGCGCAAGCGGTCTACCTCTTGGTTGTATCCATCCTGGATAAACCCTCCCTCTCGGATGGAGAAAGGCGGGGTTTCCACTATGGCCGCGTCTAAAACCGAAAAGACATCATTGAGCGGGTCACAATCGCCGTCGATGCTCCGCAAACCCGGTGAGCATAGTTGCGATACATGGCTTTTCACGGAAGGGACACGCTCCAAAGCGTTGCGCAGGGCGCGCAGGTCGCGCGCCGACGCGGTGTTGTAGAGGATGCGTGTCAGAATACGCTCGATGTCGGGCAGCCCATACAGCAACCGCTGCAATTCTCCCCGCGTGATCAACCCGTCAACCAGTTCGGCGACGGCATAAAGGCGGCGGTTGATGTCGGCGGGCGAAGCAAGCGGGCGTTCCAGCCAGCCGCGCAGAACTCGTCCGCCCATCGCCGTTTTGGTTTTGTCAACAACCGAGAGGAGCGATCCTTTTTTCTCCCCTGAACGCAGCGTTTCGGTCAGCTCCAGCGTCTGTTTGGCCGTATAGTCCAGTTCAAGGTAGGCGTCATGCTCGTAAACATGGAGAGTCAGATGGACGTCCTCGCACATCATTGCGCGCAGGTAAACCAGCAGTCCGCCCGCCGCTTTGGCCGCTTCGGGACGGTCACTTAAACCAAGAGCTTCTCCGTCCGGCCACTGCAAGGCGGCGTCTGTGCTGAAAATATCCCGCGTTTGCGCGGCACAGCAGAGTTTATCTTGTAAAAATGCCACAAACCGCTCCTGCTTGGCCGCTTCCGGGCAAAGAACGGCTTCGCGCGGCACATAACGCCCCAACTCGGTCACCACACGCCGGGTCAGTTCCTCTCCGCGAAACTCGGTCGCCGCCATTTCGCCCGTTGACAGATCACAAAAGCAAATCCCGGCGGCGTTTTCCGAATAGGTGACGCCGCATATATAATTGTTGCGCGTTTCGTCCAGCAGATTCGGCTCGATCAGGGTGCCGGGCGACATGATGCGTACGATGTCACGTTTGACCAACCCTTTGGCCTGCGCGGGGTCTTCGGTCTGCTCGCAAATGGCGACGCGGTATCCTTTTTGAATGAGTTTTGCGATATAACCCTCCGCGCTGTGATAAGGGACGCCGCACATCGGGGTGCGCTCCTCTTCCGGGACGCCTTTGTCCCGTGAGGTAAGCGTTATTGAGAGCAGGTTTGACACCAAACGCGCATCCTCGAAAAACATTTCATAAAAGTCGCCCAAGCGGAAGAAGAGGATGCAGTCGGGGTGTTTCTCTTTCATGTCAAAGTATTGCCGCATCATCGGCGTCAGTTCTGTTTTGATGACAACCCCTCCTCGATCTTTTTTTGACCGTCAAGCAAACGCATAAACCGCGCTTTCATCACACCGGGCGATAACGTGCCGTCAAACTCCGCGGCGGGTGTCCCGGCACGGGCGGAATATTGAAAGGTAAATAGTTTTGCAAATCTGACCTCTTCCAACAACACCAGCGTATCGGCGAAATCCTGTTCGGTTTCGCCGGGGAATCCGACAATGACGTCGCTGGACAGGGTGAGGCCGGGGATGAGTTCCTTGGCCAGCTGGATTTTCTCCAAATACTCCTCGCGTGTATATCCCCTGTTCATCGCCTTTAGGACGGCATTGCTGCCCGATTGAACCGGAAGGTGCAGCACCGGGGCGACCTTCGGGGAGGACGCCATGGCTTCAAAAAGCCACCGCCCGGCGTCGCGCGGGTGGCTGGTCATGAAGCGGATTTGATACGCCCCGTCGAAAGAAGCGCAAGCCTTTAATAAATCAGGGAAATCGGGTTTATAAGAGTTTACATTTTGCCCTAAGAGCCAAATCTCTCCTACTCCGTCCTCCGCAAGCCCGCGAACCTCTTCCAGCACAGATTCGGGAGCGCGGGAACGCTCCCGCCCTCGTACAGTCGGCACGACGCAGTAGGAGCAGTAATTATCGCACCCGGTCATGATCGAAACATTGGCGCGGTTGAGTTGGGGGTCGATGATCCGGGCAATGGGAAGTCCCTCTTTGATCGGTGCGGTAAGCGGCGAAGTGATGATATGCCGTCCGCCTTCGGTGTAAAGTTTATCTATGTACTCGGGAAAACGGGCAAGGTCGGCCGGGCCAAAACTGAGAGAAACCTGCCTGTACCGCTTGCGCAGCAGTTCGCGCACTTCCTCCCGCTGTGCCATACAACCGCACAGAACCACTTTTCGCCCCGGCTTGCCATGATGCAGATAGGTTCCCAAATGCCCGAGAAGCCGCGTTTCGGCGTGTTTGCGCACAGCGCAAGTGACCAAAACGACCAAATCGGCTTCGGAGGGGTTGTCTGTCAACGCATACCCCATTTCCAGCAGGAAGCCGCGCAGATGGTCGCCGTCGGCCTGATTTTGCTGACAGCCGTATATCGCAAGGTGGGCTACCAATCAATCTGCCTCAGCAGCTTGCTCAAACTGTAAGTAAAGTGGGCGAACGCCACGCCCGGTTCTTCGAGTTCGGCATTCCAGCGTTTGACCCATTCCATCGAAAGATACCCGTCATACCCGATGTTTTTCAGTGCGGCGAGCATGTCCTTCAGCGGCAGGTCGCCGTAGGTGAGCATTTTATACTGTATCGTTTTGCCGGACAGTATGCTATCCTTGATGTGGACGTGTTTGATGGCTTGCCCGAGGTTGGCGGTTGTTGTTTGCGGGCTCTCCCCGAACCAACGGAAGGGATGGTGCATATCCCACAAAACCTGTACGGCCGTACTGCCAATGGTTTCGATCAAACCATTCAGTTTCGCCGATTCCGCCCAAACGCCGTTGGATTCAATCAACAGAACAACACCCGCGCCGGAAGCCAGCGGGGCAAGCGAAACCAACCGCTCACGAACCAATTCTTCCTTGACACTATTTCCCGGGTGACCCCATTCGTCACCCAAAATGCGGATATACGGGCAGTCCAGCCCCTGCGCCAGTTCGACGGCGTGTTTGGCGTCGTCCATGTCGAACGCGTCGTCGCAAAGCAGCAGATTGGAAGCTAGACAGGAGATCACAAGGCCTTTATCCTTTAGCGTTTTGGCTGTATCGCCGATCTGCCCGGGCTGGAAGATGGGAATGGAGCGCAGGGAGAGATCGTCGCCCATGCCGCGCAGCTCGATCCCGGCAAAGCCCAAATCGGAAGCGCAGGCCGTGATCTCCTTCCATGTCCAGTTGGGGCATCCCACAGTCGAAAAAGATAGTTTCAAACAAGCACCCTCCATTGACAAAAACATCGGTAATAGGTAGTATTATAGCATGGGGGTGTACTCTTGAAAAGACTTTTCATCGTTTTCATTGCGGTTATTTTACTCTTCTCCGGCTGCAGCATTGGGAGGGAACCCCCGGCAGTCTCCGGCGATGAGTTGATCGTGACCTTCCTGGACGTCGGACAAGCCGACGCCGCACTGATTGAGTGCGGCGGGCAAACCATGCTGATCGACGGCGGAAACCCCTCGGATTCCGACTTGATCTATACCGTTTTGAAGAATAAGAACATAACTTATTTAGATTACATCGTCGCCACCCACGCCCATGCCGACCATGTGGGCGGGCTGGCCGGCGCGCTGCGTTTTGCCAACGCCGGGACGGCTCTTTGCCCGGTCAAAACATATGACAGCAGAGCCTTTGAGAATTTCGTCCGCGCTTTAGAGGATCAAGGGGTTTCCATAACCATTCCCAAGCCGGGGGATACATTTAATCTTGGCGGAGCTGAGATCGTCATCCTCGGCCCGGTCAATATTGACAATATTGAATCGGACGACCCGAATAATACATCCGTCGTTTTGAAAATTACATACGGCAAGACAAGTTTTCTCTTCACCGGGGACGCCGAACGCAAAGCCGAGCAGGACATTTTAGAAATGGGGGCTGACCTTTCGGCGACGGTTTTGAAAGCTGGGCATCACGGCAGCAACACCTCAACGACGTATCCCTTCCTTAGAGAAATCATGCCGCAGTTCGCCGTCATATCCTGCGGCAAAGGCAACTCCTATGGGCACCCGCACGATGACCTTCTCTCGCGCCTGCGCGACGCCGATGTGACGGTCTACCGCACCGACTTGCAAGGCGACGTCATTTGCGTGAGCGACGGGCAGACGGTCAGCATCCAAACTGAGCGCAACGCCAGCACGCAAACCAACCCAACAGAACCGTCCGCATTGGAAGAGGGGTACATCGGCAATGTCAATTCCCTCAGGTTTCACCGCCCGTCCTGTTCCGGGCTTCCGGCTGAGCAAAACCGGGTTTGGCTGGAAAGCCGGGAGGCGGCGATCGACGCGGGGTATGACCCATGCGGGACATGCAAACCGTGATTTACGGTTTGAGCGCGTTTTCGACAGCTTTTTTGATGACCGTACTTGAGTTGGTCGCGCCCGCCACCGCGTCAACTTCGATTGTTTGCCGCTCTAGCAGCTTGTCAATGATCGCTTCGGCGGATTGACCCCGGTCGTGTTTATGTTCCAGTAACCGTATATCGGTCATCATGCCTGATTGGACTGTCACGGCGACTGTCGCGGATATGAACGACACATCACATTCCCCGGTATAGATGCCGTCGGGGATGTTCACTATGTCTATTTGACTGAACTCAATGGCTCTGACTTGGTTATGATAATCGTGTATGGCCGTAATGTTGAATACAATATGCAGGACGAAAAACAGGGCGGAGCACACCGCCGAATACCGATGCAGTTTCATTTTCCTGATTGCGGCAAAGGAACACGCCGCAAAGATGGCCAAAAGGCAGAGTGTCCCGGTCAGCGGGATCAAGATTGGCCGCATATTGAGCACCGGGAATGTCAGGATGATGTGCAGAATCGAAACGACAATCAAAGCCGCGCTCGCGGGACGATGGATTTTCGATAAAAATCCCCGCTTCTTGGTCAATCTTTTCTCAACGGCCCGCAGGCAAACGATGATGAACAAGACAGCCGGTAGAATCCCTGTGATCATAGTGTTTCCCTCCCCGTTATGGTTTTTAGTAAAAAGTCAAATCCGTCTTGCATGAATTGCTCTTTGGTCAGCCCCATCGCTTTTTGAATATACGGTTCTTTTTTGGCCGCCAGTGTAATGACCCCGCCGATCCCTGCCCAAAGGATAAATACCGCTTGCAGGGCGGGGATGCCGATGCGGATGTTACCCTGACGGATGTGCGCGGCGATATATCCCTCGATGAGCGTGTTGATCTCCTCGCCGGTGTTGTATATTTGAACAAGAATGGTTTCGGCTTCGTCCTTCGGGATGGCAAGCTCTCCTAAGATAATGTCAAAATACAGCGGATAAGCGTCGCGGAAAGCCGCCAAAGCATTGCAGATAGCATAATACCCGCCGGGGAAGCCGTTGTTTTCCTGTAAAGCCCCGGCAACGGCTTGCTTGAGAAGGATAAAATGCTCTAGGATGACGGCATTGACAATCTCCTCCTTGCCGGAAAAGTAAACATACAAGGTCGATTTGCTGTAACCTGCTTCTTTTGCAATATCGTCCACCGTTGTTTGGGCAATCCCTTTTTCGCTGAACAACCGCTTGGCGGCCGAGAGGATATTGCCGCGGTTGAATTCCGTCAGCCGCTCTTTGTTTTTCACGTCTTTCACCTCGCGTCATACTGTAATTTCGATAATCATACCATTAGTACGATTTATTGTCAAGAGCAAAATTAAAACGCCCCTTGACAAGGGGCGCGGACATATGGTAATATACAGGCTGTGCCCGCTTCCATAGCTCAGGCGGCAGAGCGCGTCCTTGGTAAGGACGAGGTCACCAGTTCGAATCTGGTTGGAAGCTCCAAATGTAGAGTACCCCCGCCCTAAGGCGGGGGTACTGTTATACTTTCTATACGACGCCCTGACCCATCATGGCGTCGGCCACTCTCAGGAATCCGGCGATGTTGGCTCCCAACACCAAGTTGTCCGGCTGACCGTATGTTTCTGCGGCTTCGGTGATCTGTCTGACAATGCCCTTCATGATGCCTTGCAGGGCTGTGTCGACTTGCTCGAAAGACCAAGCCTGACGCATCGAGTTTTGACTCATTTCCAATCCTGAAACCGACACGCCGCCCGCGTTGGCCGCTTTGCCTGGTGCGAAAATCAGGCCGTTTTTTTGGAAAATCTCGACCGATTCCGGTGTGGACGGCATATTCGCGCCCTCGCCGACCGCTTTACAGCCGTTTTTGACCAATGCCTCGGCTCCCGCTTTGGGCAGTTCGTTCTGCGTCGCGCACGGCAGGGCGACGTCACACGGGACTTCCCAAACCAAGCCGCCCGCTTTATACTCACTGCCCGGTTTGGCTTCTTTATACGCCGTCAGCCGCTCTTTGCGGTTGAATTTGATTTCTTTCAGCAGGGCGATGTCCAGCCCGCCTGCGTCATAAATGTATCCGCTTGAATCGCTGACGGTGATCGGTATCCCGCCCAGCTGCGTGACCTTTTCGGCGGCATAGATGGCCACGTTACCCGCGCCTGAAATGACAACTTTCTTTCCTTTGAAGGACTGTCCCTTGCGCCCGAGCAGGTCTTCCGTCAGGTAAACCAGCCCGTAACCGGTCGCCTGCGGGCGTCCCAGCGAACCGCCGAAGGCCGGGGCTTTCCCGGTGAAAACGCCGCCGGGCAGGTTGCCGGTCAGCCGTTTGTATTGCCCGGTCATGTAGCCGACTTCGCGCGCGCCCACGCCGATGTCCCCGGCGGGGACGTCGGTGTCCGAGCCGATATAGCGGTATAATGCGTTGATAAAGCTATGGCAGAAAGCCATCACTTCGGCGTCTGTTTTCCCTTTGGGGTCGAAGTCGGAACCGCCTTTGCCGCCGCCAAGAGGAAGCCCGGTCAGGCCGTTTTTCAGCGTCTGCTCAAAACCGAGGAATTTGATGACGCTTGCGCTGACCGACGGATGGAAGCGGATGCCGCCCTTATATGGCCCGATGGCACTGTTATACTGCACCCTGTAGCCGCGGTTGACCTGCACCTCGCCCTGTCCGTCTACCCACGGTACACGGAAGGAAATCAGCCGTTCCGGCTCGACCATGCGGTCAAGAATCTTCCAGCGGATGTACTCGGGACGTTTAGTAAATATCGGAGCCAGCGTTTCCAAAACCTCGCGCACCGCCTGATGAAACTCCGGCTCGCCCGGGCTGCGCGCAATCACGCGCTCTAACAGTTCGTGTGTGTATGACATGGATTCCCCTCCTGCGCCAAGCATATGCTAGGCGATAAACTTGTAACAGACTACCATATAGGTTAGCTGCCTGTCAAGATGGAAACCTCTTATTCTCCTGTCTGCCGTCTAGGATGTAATCAACAAACCGACTCTCCCGTGCCTCTGCAACCGAATACCCTCGCGCTCCGTTCAGCCTCGCGGCTCTGATACGGAACAAATCTTCCGCGATTTTCAACTCTTCAGCTCTGTGTTCAAAGGCTTTGATGTCCATAACCACAAGGTCGCCTTGTCCGTTTTTGGTTAGATATACAGGTTCTCCTGTTTCTTTACACAAGGCGGAAATCTCATTATAATTGCTCCTAATAACGGCTGAGGCTTTGATGTGCATATTTAGCCCTCCATTTCATGGTCATATTATACTTTAATATTGCTATGAAAGCAAGCGTCTACTCCACATTTTTCAGCGATTCCACCATGTCAATCTTGGCCAGTTTGCGGTAAGTGGCGGCGTTGACGAAGAGTGAGAAAAACAAGGATAGCGCGGCGGCCAACACAAAGCTTGATACCGCTATATACTGCGGGAATTTCATGATGTCGATCTCCACCGAGGTGATGATGAATCCTTCCAAATACACCCCGCCGAACAGTCCGAGCGCGATGCCCAGCAGGGTGACGACCAAATTCTCCCTGTAAAGATACATCGCCGTTTCGGTGTCTTGGAATCCTAAGACTTTGATGGTGGCCAGCTCCCGCGTCCGTTCGGTGATGTTGATGACGGTCAGGTTGAACAGCACGATGAACGCCAGCGCACAGGCCAAGACGATCAGCACGACGGTAACGACTTCCATCGCCTCGGTCGAATCGCCGATCATGTTCCGCATACGCTCGGTTTCCACAACGGCGCGCACATCCCTGTGCGCGGTCAGTTCTTCCGCGTCGTAATCCCCTTTGATCAATACCCCGTTGGGTTCCGGCTCTCTGTCAAATAAATCGCGGTACATCTCCGGCGGCATGTAAATATAGTGCATGATGTAATTTTCAACCACAGCGTCGATCGGCCTGCCGAAAACCGTGCCGTCCAGCGACCGCGCCAATTTTTCGGTGACCAGCAACCCTTGAACGGAACCGACATTGATAAAAGACTCCAATGCCGAAAAATCCTCCGGCACGATGATAGAAACGGAATACCCCTCGATTTGCGCCGTTTCTTCACGGATATAGAGCTGTTGGTTGCTGAACGGTTCATCCGGCTTGCTTGAAATATACACCAGCGCGTCGTATTGGACAATCTCGGTATAATGCTTTGCCGCCACGCTGTATACGCTGTCCCGCAAACCGAAGGCCGTTAAAAGAAGGGCGGTGCAGCCCGCGACGCCGGCCAGCGTCATCAAAAAGCGTTTTTTGTAACGGAAGATATTCCTTGCCGTCACTTTGCCGATGAAATCCAAACGGTTCCAAAAGAAGGGGATTTTTTCAAACAGGACGCGTTTGCCCGCTTTAGGAGATTTGGGGCGCATCAGAATGGCCGGTTCGCCTTTCATTGCCCCGGAGACCGACAGCACCGTCACAACGCCGACCGACAGAACGGCCGCCGCGACGGCAAATCCAGCGATCCCCCACGGTACCGGCGTTTCGATCGGCGGCATATCGTAGAGGAAGGCGTAAGCATTGGAAATGATGCGCGGAAATGCTTCACTGCCGATGAAGATACCGGCGAAGCCGCCCAACCCGCCGGACAATACGGCGTAAACGGTATATTTAGCCGCGATGGAAGCCGGGCTGTATCCCAACGCTTTATAGATACCGATCTGCGTCCGGTGCTCTTCCACCATCCGCGACATGGTGGTCAATGATACCAACACCGCCACGAGGAAAAAGACCATCGGGAAGACATAGCCGATTTTTTGCAGGCGTTGGGTATCCTGATGATAAGAATCAAACGCCGCGCCGTCGCTGCGGTTGGAGATAAACCAATGCGGGTAAATGTCTTCAAAAGACTCTTTCCATCCCTCTGAAGCAGCGTCGTATTCGTCTGAAACCTGATGTATCGTCCGGGATTCCTCCATGATGATATACAGGTCGGTGTAAACCGGGAAACTGTACGCGTCCGGGTGCAAATAAGCAAAAAACCGCACTTGCCCGTTGCCGAGGGAAGTCCGCCCGCGTTCGTGGGTGATGTAGAAGGGCGAGGAGACCGTTCCGGTAATGGTAAACGGCTCAAACCCGTCGAGAACGACCTCATCGCCGATTTCCAGCCTGCCTTCCCGCATCCACCGCCGTTCAATGGCGATTTCATCCGGCTTTTCAGGCAGTTTACCGCTTGTTAACGTGATGTGGTTGAGTTCTCCCGGCAGGGCGCAGGTGCGGACAGCCACCGTCTCGTCCCCAACTTCGGCATAAGCGTCCAAACTGTATGTCGGCATGACGGCATAAACGCCGGACGTTTCCCGCACGGCGGTCACGTCGGTGCCGGTGAAGCCTGTTGCGGATTGTATGTGTATGTCGTAAAGGTTTTGGGCTTTATATGTTCTGTCGCCCACGTCCCGCATGTCGATCACAGCAGCCTGAATACCGACGACCGACATGGAACCGAGCATGGTGATGAGGATAAGTGAGATAAACCGTGCCTTCGTGCGCCATATTTCGCGCAAATTGTCTTTCCACAACGGTTTCATTATTTACCTCCCCCTGTCGTCTTTGACGACATCCCCCTCATAGAGTGGGACAAAATCATGCCTCCCTCTGAGAGGGAGGTGGCGCGAAGCACCGGAGGGAGAGGCTACCATTCTATTTCAGCCACAGGCTTCGGGTTCGGGTTATCGGTCACCGATTCCACTTTGCCGCTTTTGATTTTGATGATGCGGTCGGCCATCGGCGTGATGGCGGAGTTGTGGGTGATGACAACAACGGTGACGCCCTTTGACCTGCATGTGTCAAACAACAGCTGTAAAATCCCTTTGCCCGTTTCATAATCCAAAGCCCCGGTCGGTTCGTCGCAGAGCAGCAATTTGGGGTTTTTGGCCAACGCCCGGGCAATGGCCACCCGCTGCTGCTCCCCGCCCGATAATTGCGCCGGGAAATTTTTCACGCGGTCACTCAGCCCGACGTCGGCCAGGACGCATTGCGGGTTAAGCGCGTTTTTTCGGATATGGCTGGATAGCTCTACATTCTCCAAAGCGGTCAGGTTTTGAATGAGGTTGTAAAACTGAAAGACAAACCCCACGTCGTCGCGGCGGTAGGCGCATCGCTGGCGGCGGCTCAACCCGGTCAATTCACGCCCGCCGACGGTGACGCTGCCTTCGGTGATGGTGTCCATGCCGCCCAAAATGTTGAGGACGGTGGATTTCCCCGCGCCGGACGGCCCGACGATGGCACTGAACCGCCCTTCCTCCAGCCCGAAGGACACGCCGTCGGCGGCGCGCACAGAAAGACCGCCGCTCCTATATTCCCGCACAACATTGCTGAAAGCCACATAGCTCTGCATTTGATCGAAACCCCCGTTCACAACACAGGTATCAATATAGCACAGTCTGCCGTTCAATTCAAGGTCGGTTCCCTTCTTGACAAGCACTTTAATCATAGTATAATGACATTGTGTTGCTTTAGCAACCATCAGATGTTTTTCCTTCGTTGCGTTGGCGACAGATGGTAGGGTAACTGTCGGTTTGAAGTCAAAAAAACGAAAATTAACGGGTGATATGCATGAAAGAAGTTAAGCAAAATAGGAAAACTAGGTATACACAGATGGTTTTGAAAGACAGCCTGATGGAGCTGATGAGGCAAAAATCCATTTCCAAAATAACGATCAAAGCACTTTGCGAGAAGGCTGACATTAACCGGACGACCTTTTACGCGCATTACACCGATCAGTTTCAGCTGCTAAAGAGCATAGAGGATGAAACCCTTTCATGGGTGAAGGAGACGATTGCCGGGTTTCACGGGAAGACCGGTAAAGATGATTTTACCAGAAACATTGAAAAGGTCTTTGAGTACCTTATTGAGAATAAAAATCACATTCAAGTATTGATGAGCGAACAGGGCGATATTGATTTCCAAAGAAATCTTCTAGCTGTTTTATACGAGCAATGCGGTATATGGCTTATGGACGATATAGATTTGGCAAAAAGCGAACTGTATTTTGTCTTTTTGGTCAATGGGAGTATCGGGCTTATTCAGCATTGGCTTAAAAACGGATTGAAAGAGACGGCAAGCGAAATGTCTGAACTCATCTACGATATGAGGTTCCATCATCATGTAAAGGTGTCCGATTGAATAACCAAGCCGATAAAGAGGCAATCTATAGCATCGGGAGGGATGGACACAATGAAGCAATGCGGCAAACAAACATCGGCTCTTGAAAACCCTGTCGCCATCGGCGCGGTGGCTTGCGTGGCCGGAAAAAAAGAGGGTCAGGGGCCGTTGGGCGACAGCATCGACACCATCTATCAAGACGGGCTTTTGGGCAAAAAGAGCTGGGAACAGGCCGAATCGGATATGCAAAAAGACGCGCTCGACGGCGCGCTTCGCAAAGGCAATTACAACGAGACATCGCTCCGGTTTATCTTAGCGGGCGACCTCTTAGGGCAATGTGTGGGTTCGGCGTTCGGTTCGCGTGACCGCACCGTGCCGTTTTTAGGATTATACGGAGCCTGTTCAACGATGGCCGAGGGTTTGGGTTTGGGTGCCTTGCTGATCGACGGCGGGTTTGCCGACCGTGTCGGGACGGTGACCAGCAGCCATTTTTGCGGTTCGGAACGCCAGTTCCGCCTCCCGCTGGAATATGGCGGCCAGCGTCCGCCCACGGCGCAGTGGACGATCACCGGCGCGGGAGCCGCGATTTTAGAGAAAGCTGATGTCTGCGACAAGCCGGACAGCCCGAAGATAAGTCATGTCACCTTCGGCAAGATCATCGACATGGGCGTCAAGGACGTCGCCTATATGGGCGCGGCAATGGCCCCGGATAATGGTATTATAGACCCATAACCGCCCTAGCGTACGCCGGGGAGTGTAAAGTGCCGGATTTGCTTGGGATTGCGATGTCTGCGGAGTCCCGGAACACCCGGCAGAACGCGGACAACCCGCCCGCGGCGCATCACCGCGGGCGGGTTGTTTCCGCGCATCTGTTTGATGGCGGTGATTGCGGAGTCGTTAAAACATATCGAAATCATCCAAATTGATCATGAAAATCTCCATAAACTTTGTTTCATCAACTGGATACCAGCCTTCGCCGTCGCTGTACCGCATTTCGATCGCCGTCGTAACTTTGAACCGTTTGGCCGTTTTGATCATATCGGCCACTTTATCGACGATATACAGCGTGGCGGCGTCTTCGCCCATGCCTTGGAGCTTTCTCATTTCGGCGTCGTCCATGAACATGGCCCACATCATAAGGTCTTCCATGACCTGCCCGAAGTCAATGGCTTCAGAGACGACCGTGACGGTCGCGCTTGAGGAACCGCTCCCCTTCTGACTGGAGATGGTATGGATCGTCGTCTTTTCCAAGGTGCCGATGATAGCGTCCAGCAGCCGGATACCCGACTCGCGTTCGGTTTGGGTTGAAAACCCTAACTCCCCGAGTAAGGAATCGGTGTTGAATACTTCGTCCCTCAGTGCCATCAATTCGGCGTACTCCGCCGACGAGACGTAGTTTTTCAGCGCGAACTGGCTGTACGGCACGTTCATGGTGGCGCACAGGTAGACATACATCGAAGCGGCGGGGCCGAACTCATAGGAATCGACCCGGGGGATGGACGGCGGGGTATACGGTTCGGGATAAATCTCATGGATCCAAATGTCCGTGAACCATATCGGGTCGCTCCAAGTGATTGTTTCCGGCTGACCCGTGTAACCCGGGGGAGGCTGATCGCCCGCCGACGGCGAAACTGACGGCGAAGGATCGGGCGACGGCAGCCCGGGTGTCTCTCCGCCGGAAGGCGTCGGTAACCCCGGCGTACCGCCGGGAGGGGTGGAGCCGCCTGAAGGCGCGGCGGAGGGGTCGGGGCGGCTCTGCTGACCCTGCCCCTGCCCTTGCTCAAATATCGGGGCGGGAGGATCGACGGGTTTGACCCTCCTGATTCTGCTGCTTCTATTTTGAATGCGTCCGGTTTCTTTATCAGGGTCTGGCTCTTCCATATCTGTGGTGACGGTTTCTGTTTCGTCATCGGATGCTTTAACGGGATCACGATGGTATCTTCTCCGCTGCAACTTACCCTGCCTGATGGTGACTTTTTCGATTTCCTCATCGTCATCTGCGGGGGCTACGCCGTCGATCACCGTGTAATCGTCTTTATACAACGAAACCTGCACAGCGGGGATTTTAATCTCCCATGTCCCGTCTTCTTGCAAAACGGCGAGCCTGTTGCTTTTGTCGGCGTCGTCGTTATACAGAACCGAACCGTCGGCTTCAAGTTTGAAGGAGAACAGCGAACCGTCAATGGGGGCGTCCGATATGCTGACATGCGCTTTTGTTCTCATGTTAAAGCAATACAGATTACCGTCCCGGCTCCGGTAGAAGAGGCTGTCCCCGCTGACGGCGACCCGGAACCCTCCGGCTTCAAGCACGAAGACAACGGAGCCGCTGTTTTTGTCAATAATGGTTATATCCGGCAGGGCGGTCAGGAAACCCGTCGTATGTTCGTCATAGTAGTCGTCGGACGTTTCCAGTTCTACATAGCTGACGATGACGCGGTAATCGAATGTTTCGATCTGCTCCCAAAACTTTTCGCCTTGGCGCGAGCCGATCCATTCCCGCGTTTCGTTTTCTATGTCGATGAAAACCTGCCCGTTGCCATCATCGGTCAAGGCGTGGGCGAAGATGCCGTCTTCGGTCAGGATGACGTTCTGATAGGAGGTATCTTCGTCAAACGCCGTGACATCCAAATCCGAAGCGTCCGCCTTCCCGTCCATGACATCCAGTATCCCGTCGACAACGAACAACTGCCCTCCGAAGATCAGCTCGATCTCCTCGTCCATAAGGTAACCAAACCATTCGGGGTCTGTGTCCGAATAATCATACAGAGCCGCGTGAACATATATCTCATCGTCCCCGATCTGCCAGACAGACCTGTAAATGGTGCCGATCAGGTTGGTGAACACCAGCCGGTCGCCCAGAATATTGATGTTGGCCACCGGGAAATCGGTGATGGGAATGTTTTCATCTGTTTCCGGGTTGTACATATGTAACGAGAAGCCGTCGTCCGGGTCGCTGTAGAAAATCCAGCCGCGCTGGGAGCCGAACAGCCCCCCGAGGCAGCCTAGGTTCTGCGGGAGATTGCCCAGAAGGTTGTTGCCGTCTTTGTCAATGGGCATCAGGCGGAAAGAGTTGTCGAGAATCCCTGCGCCCGTTCCGCCCGGGCCGTCGCCCTCCGCGTCTTTGTTGAAAAAGAAGAGGAAAAAGACGGTGACCGCGGCGGCAACCAATACCCCCGCCGATATGAGGATAGCCGGAAGCGGGGAGCGTTTCCGCTTCACACCCTGCGGCATATACGGCATCGGCTCGGGCATGACTTGTACAGCGGGCTGCGGCGCGTATGGCGGCGCGGGAACAGGCGGGGCCTGAACCGCCGCGGGCTGCTGTACAGGTTGCGGCGCGTATTGCTGCATAACAGGCTGCTGCGGGATTTCGACAGGGTAAGAATACTCTTTCTTCTCCCCTGTGCCGGGGTCAAACCATGTGATCAGTTGCGCCGGGGCTCCGGTGACGGGGTCGCTGCCCATCATCGAGCTGTAGTAAAGGCCGTTGTTCGGATCCTTCGTAAACCCTTCGGGGACGGGGAACCCTCCCGGTTGCGGAGCCGCGGCGGCCGCGCCGCCGCAAAACCCGCAAAACTGCGCCCCCTGAGTGAGTTGTTTGCCGCATGACGGACAAAACATTGCAATTTCTCCATTCTTTTTTCTTAGCGCGAACGCGTTTCTTTCAGCGAACCTGTTTTTATAATCTTACCATAGTCTGTACGCTTTTGTCAATAGTGGCAGGACGCGGAAAACCCGCCTATGGCTCATCCCCGCGAGCGGGCTGTTTCCGCAAGCTAGTGGTACAATGGTCTATTTTTATCCGAAGTACCATTGGCACAGCTTGTTCAGCGTTGATATTGTCTCCTGCCGGGAGATATTGTCGAGCGGCCTGAAGGTTCCGCTTGCGTCTCCCGCCATGATGCGCGGACTGCTGTAGCTCATCTTCCGTATCGCCGCCGCCGTGTTTTCCGAGGTGACCAAGTGCATATCGGTGAAGGTCACGTCGGCTTCAAAGAGTTCCTTGTTCAAAGCCTGTTCCCTTCGCGCGATACGGTCTAGGATCATAGCCACGTCCTGACGGCTGATCGGGTCGTTGGTGCCGAAGGTGGTATCATTGTAGCCGTTGATGATGGTCAGGTGCGCCATCTTGCGGATGTTCAGGTCGCCCCCGTCGTCGGCGAAGGTTCTCGTCCCGACTTCCATCGTTTGACCTGTCAGGGTTTCGATCAATGAAACGGCCAGCGCGCAGAACTCGCCGCGTGTTATGTTTTTCTGATACCCGCCTTGCAGAGCCGGGGTGAGATAGCCGATCTCAATCGCGGCATTGATAACCGGGATTGCCCATTCGGAAGGGGCGTCGAGCGGGTCGGCGGGCGCGGCTCCCGGTAGTTTTACGCCGTCCATGATGAATTTAGGTGTTGTCGTTTCTACCCTCTCTGAACCCCCGGTATAATCAAGATTATATCCCCAACCCCAAAGGCTTCCGTCAGACGCGATAGCATAAGTGATATATCTGCCGCTGCTGTCGCCGCTATCGCCCCTTACGGCAGCGGCAAAACGTCCGGCTACTTGTACATGAGAATGGTTTATGTCCTCCCGGTTGTATGTGCCGTTGCCAAGATAGCCGATTCCCCAATTTATCAGGCTGCCATCGGTCTTGATAACGGCAAAATCATTGACAAACGCTACACCATCCATTATTTTGAGCGGCGTGTTTCTTGATACGCCATCGCCGCCCTTGCCATCGCCAAACTGCCCCCCGGTATTTGCGCCCCATACCCAAAAGCTGCCGTCTGTCTTGACCGCTCTTGTCGTTCCGCCAGTTAATACCGAAGCAACGCCGTCCATGACTTTGACGGGATTCGGCTCATTATTTCCGCCCGAACTGAAACCCCCTTTACCATTGCCGATTTGCCCCGCGCTGTTATTACCCCATGTCCAAAGAGTTCCATCCGTTTTGATCGCTGCGGAGTTAAATCCTCTCGCGGAAACCGATGCGACGCCGTCCATGATTTTTACGGGCGTATGCGAGTCTGCTGATTTATCATTAACAATGGTACGGTCGCCCTGTTTGCCGTTGCCAAGCTCACCGTAATAATTGCTTCCCCAAGCCCACAGACTGCCATCGGTTTTAATTGCCATTGTATGACTGCCGCCTGTGGAAACGGCTTTAACGCCATCCATAATTTTGACGGGTTCCGGCCTGTCCGTGGTCGTGCCGTCGCCAAGCTGTCCGAAATAGTTTCGCCCCCAAGCCCATAGGCTGCCATCGGTCTTGATTGCCAATGTGTAAAGACTCCCCGCCGCGACAGCGGTAACACCATCCATGATTTTTGTGGGGGCTTCTATCCTGTCAACCAATCTTGGGGTTCCCCAATAATCCTCCGTTATATTAGCAACCTGACCGTGTTCATTGCGCCCCCAACCCCACAGGCTGCCGTCCTCCTTGATAACCATAACGTGACTTCCGTTTGTCGAAAGGGTTGTGCTTTGCTGCCCGATCGGTACGGTGATCGGGTTGGTGGGCGGGGTTGTCGGTTTATCCGGCTCTGTAGGCGGCGCAACAGCACCGCCATATGTATATGTCGGTGATTTGGCTATTTGACCGTAAATTGTTTATGATAATCTAAAAATCCGCCAAAAGAAGCAGACAATATAATTGAAACATCCGCCACTTGCAGAAAAAAGAGTCCGAATGTGATAGCATGGAAAAACCGCCCCCAATAAGGGCGGGAA
>Ga0082212_10001864_pt1 | contig 31074 bp, 22 predicted proteins | sample TergutNt197P3_FD_71548 | JGI IMG/M metagenome (GOLD analysis project Ga0082212, IMG submission 71548) | Neocapritermes taracua P3 segment gut microbial communities from Petit-Saut dam, French Guiana - Nt197 P3 | ecosystem: Host-associated > Arthropoda: Insects > Digestive system > Gut ...
AACGGCTGGTGTTTGGAAGAGTATATGGAATTCATAACAGGCCGCTCCCAAAGCGGCAGCTACCGGCTTTTTTATAAAGGGGAGATATTAGAATTATTCTTCACGCGGGAAAAGGAAATATCCATCCCAAATGATCTCGATCATTCAGTTTCCGGTAACAATATCGACGGTTTCATTATAACCGTCAAGTGGCCGATAAGCAGGTATTGGCGTCACAGCGGCAACCGCTGGACGCCAATCGATGTTTAAAATCATTGACAATATAGTATATATCCTATATAATGAAGAAAAGACTGTGGAGGGTTATTTTGCAAAATGTGCAGCCAGAATATCATATAGAATTCTACGAAAGCGAAGACGGCACATGCCCCGCAGAAGTTTTTGTCAACTCGCTAGATGATAAAATGTCTGCAAAGATATACCGGGTCTTGGGAATGCTTGAAAGGAACGGCCCTGATCTACGAGGGCCATACTCAAAGCATCTGGATGATGGTATTTTTGAGGCAAGAGCCAGAATCGGGAGCGATATCACCCGCGTTTTGTTCTTTTTCTACGTTGATAAGCGAATAATCGCCACACACGGTTTTGTGAAGAAGACACAGAAGACGCCGCCAGCCGAGATAGCAAGAGCGAAATCCCATCGTACCGCATTCATAGAAAAGGAGGCAAGAAAGCATGAGAACGCTTAAAGCAGCGCTTGCCGAAAGGTTAACAGAGCCGAGTTTCCGCGCAGAGTACGAGGCACTTGACGCAGAGTTTTCAATAGCGCAAGCACTTATTGACACACGAAAAAAGTCGGGCTATACACAGCGGCAGTTATCGGAAAAGACAGGAATTGCACAGGGCGATATAAGTAAGATCGAAAAAGGCGAAGCAAACCCTTCGTTGAAAACATTAAAACGCCTTGCTAGTGGCATGGATACAAAGCTTAGTTTTGTGTTTGAACCAATAAGCGAGTATAAGCAGGACTCTTGAAAAGAGTACTTGAGCGCATTTTGAAAGAGAGCCGCTTACGTCATTGTCGTATGAGTTCTGTTTGGCTCAAAGTGATATCCATTCCTCTCTTGTCAATTGTGTTGTTCAGTAAAAATTGTGTTATATCCTTGTATATTGCTGTTCAACACGACTTGGAGGCGCCATCATGTTATTCTTTTCACAGCATGAGATGTTCTCGCATAAGATGTTCTCGCAACAAGATTAACAACACGAGATGTTCTCGCATATTGCATTCCCCTGCAACTTGTGGTAGTATCACAAAAACTGAATATGACAAAGGCGATGACGAGGAGGAGTACATACTTTCTGATGCACAGAGAGGGAGCGGAAAGAACATCAGCGGTGGAAAGCAAGCGCTGTGTTCTGCGGTGTAAGCTCCCGGGAGGAAAGTATAGCCGCCCGGTAGGGGCAGAGCATCCGTGTAAATAACGGATGTGCCCTGAGAATATGCGGCTTGAGCCCGATATAGGCTTTGGAAGGTAGCCTCTGAGCTGTGAACTGAACGGAGATATTTCTCTCAGTAGACTTCAACGGAATTTCCGCCGTTAGAGCGTCCGGATATTCTGTTGCCCGGGTATAAAGGTGTTGTACCGCTCGGGCATTCAGATCATCAGGATGCGTGGAAAACGGCGTCGGACATGATGATTTCACTGTCCCGCGCCGTAAAGAGAGCATGACGTCTTACCTGCGAGAACACGATGCGGCGTATAGGCGAGACGGCATGAATTTGGGTGGTACCACGGACAGAAATGTTCGCCCCAGGCAGTTAAAGCGATTATCAAATCGCTATGCTGCCTGGGGTTTTTTCATCCCGCATGAGCGTCCAAAGCGGCGTTCCGGCGTGTTGCGATGTTTTGCGAAGCAAATCTGAGGAACACAATGATCCGTCAGTTGCGGTCACAAAGGGCGAACCGCAATACTCGCAGATACTGCGTATTCGGACTTATCAATACATGGAGGTCTATCACATGGAAAAGCACTATGACTTTACACGAGTCGAAAAGCAAATGCAGGATTTATGGGAACGCGAGCAGACTTACCGGTTCGACAAAGACGCGGACGGTGAAATCTACTCCATCGACACTCCGCCGCCGACCGTGAGCGGGGCCCTGCATATCGGGCATCTGTTTTCCTACACGCAAGCTGAGATGATTGCCCGATTCCGGCGTATGCAAGGTTACAATGTATTTTATCCGTTTGGTTTCGACGATAACGGTCTGCCGACTGAACGCCTTGTGGAACGCGAGGAGGGTATTCGCGCCAACATGCTGCCGCGCAGCGAGTTCATCGCGAAATGCCTGGAAACTACCGCGAAGTATGAGAGCGAATTCAAGGCTTTCTGGAACTCGCTCGGCTTCTCCGTGGACTGGTCGTCGGAGTATCAGACCATTAGCGCCGATGTGCGCAGGCTGTCGCAGGAACTGTTTCTGGAGCTCGCGAACATAGGCAAGGCGTACACAAAAGAGTCTCCCGTTCTGTGGTGCGTCGAGTGCCAGACCTCAATAGCGCAAGCGGAACTTGAAACTGCTGATGTGGAGAGCTCCTTCAATTACATACCTTTTTACCTGAGCGGGAGAGGTTCGGGGGATCTTGAGAACATTTGCAACGATAGCTCACCGCAGCAAATGAGCAGTCCGGGAAGTGGTAATGACCCGCAGGACGGCTGCTTCAATGGCCTGCAAGGAGTGAACAGCACAAGAAACGAGGCTTGTCCGGACGCCGTGAAGTACATTGAAGTCGCAACCACACGGCCCGAACTGCTGTTCGGCTGCGTCTGCCTGTTTGTGAATCCCGGAGATGAGCGCTATACGGAGCATATCGGTAAGACTGTGGCCGTTCCGCTATACGACTATGAAATTCCTGTTCTTGCCGACGCAAAAGTCTCAGTCGACAAGGGCACGGGCGCGGTTATGTGCGCAACTTTCGGCGACAGCACGGACGCGGAGTGGTATGAAGAATATAGGCTTCCCTACAGGAAAGTAATACAGCCTGACGGGAAGATCACTGATGATGTTCCGTTCATCGGAGGTCTGAGTATTACCTCCGCGCAGAAAGAGATCATCCGTCTGCTTGACGAGCGCGGGTTGCTGCTCAAATCCGAGTCGATGATCCATACGGTCGGGACGCACGAACGGTGCGGTAACCCCATAGAGATAATCCCGTCGAAGCAGTGGTACATAGACATTCTCAGCGAGCGCGAAAGATTCCTCAAAGCGGCCGACGAGATAAACTGGTATCCCGCAAGCATGAAAAACCGTTACATCGCCTGGGTCGAAAACCTGAAATGGGACTGGTGCATTTCGCGTCAGCGATACTTCGGCGTTCCATTTCCGGTCTGGTACTGTAAAGATTGCGGGGCGCCCGCTTTCGCAAAGCCGGAGCAGCTTCCCGTCAACCCGCTCGAAACAGAGTACGACGGCGTCTGCGCTTGCGGGAGCAAAGAGTTCGTTCCGGAGAGCGCTGTTTTCGACACCTGGGCGACGTCGAGCATAACTCCGCAGATAAACGAGCGGCTCGGACTGAAGCTGACGCCGATGAGCATGCGTACGCATGCCCATGAAATCATCCGCACATGGACGTTCTACACCATAGTCCGCAGTCTCTATCATACGGGTGATATACCGTGGAAAGACCTGATGATATGCGGGTTCATACTCGCAAAAAAGGGTGAGAAGGTCAGCAAGTCAAAGAGTAACAATGAGCTTGACCCTAAGAGTCTGGTCGCGGCTCATTCGGCGGACGTGCTGCGGTACTGGACCGCTGGAGCGCGGCTCGGTACCGACACGTTCTTTTCGCCTGACGAGCTTGCAATATCAAAACGGTTCATCACAAAGCTGTGGAACGCTTCAAAGTTCGCACTATCACACCTGCAGGACTTCGACCTTGCCTTTGGAGGCGCTATTCAGGCCCTTTCGAGCACTGACCCTACTACCACACGTGTAGTCCCCACCAATCCGCCTGATCTTTTGCCGATTGACCGCTGGATGATCGAGCGCGTCAACGAAACCGCATTAGCCGCCGCCGCGTTGTTGAACGAGTACGAGATAGGTTCAGCGAGGCATTTGATCGACGACCTCTTCTGGAAGGATTTCTGCGATAATTACATCGAAATCGTCAAAGCGCGCCTTTATGAACCTGAAATCCATGGCATAGATGAACGAAGAAGCGGCCAGTACGCGCTTTACTACGCGCTGCTTAACATCCTGAAGCTGTACGCTATTTACGTGCCGCATATCACAGAGTATATTTATCAGGAATCCTTCAGGCGGCACGAAAGCGCGCCGTCGATCCATCTGACGCGCTGGCCGAAACCTTCCGGCTCCGACAGCGAGATACTGCGGTTCGGCGATGAAGTGAAAAACGTCCTGTTTGAAATGCGCAAGTACAAGTCGGAACGCAATCTCTCCATGCGCGCGGAGATGGACACACTCACAATAACAGCACATTCACGTTTTGCCGATTGGTTCAGACAAACGGAAAAAGACCTCCGCGCCTGCTCGAACGCCGCGGAAATAAAGTATACGGATTATAATTATACTTGAAATAATTATTCCCTGTGCTACCCTGTGCTGCGTGGTATTGATACTCCGCTCAGACGCGCGACCGCGAACTGCGCGGCGAGGCCGGTCACAACTCCTGTGATTATCGCGACCACTGTAAGAACTGGAAGCAGCGCGGCTATGTACGGCGTTCCGGTTATCAGCATTGCGGCGAGGATCTGACCCACATTGTGGAACACAGCTCCGGCAACGCCGCAGACCCATATCTGCTTATCCGTTACGAAACGCCTGAGCGCGACCTCCGCTGTGAACGCGAACATGCCTCCTGTTATACTGTAGATAAGAGCAACAGCGCTGCCGGAAAACGCAGCGCCGAGAATAATACGGCAGATAAGGATCATCAAAGCGTCGATAACCGTCAGGGCGGTTGCGGCGCTGTTTTCTTCATGCAAAGCGGTTGCGGCGCTGGTTTCTTCGTGCAAGGCGGTTGCGGCGCTGGTTTCTTCGTGCAAGGCGGTTGCGGAGTTGGTTTCTTCAAGCATTGCGGACGCTTTGCTCTTTGCCGTTTGCAATGTGGATGCCGGACTCCCCTCGTCTCGCCTGATGAACGCTTTGCGTCCTTCTTCTCTCCGTGCGGACGCTTCATTTCCGTCTTCTTTTCGCGCTAAAGTCTCGCGTACTTTACTTCCCCGCCAAAACAGCGCGAAAAGCGTAATGACATTCGCGAGGCCCAGTTTGGCTCCCGGTATCGGAACAGGAACCGGAATCTGCGCTTCGATAATAAAAACGATAAGCGCGACAGCCGTAAGAACGGCCATCAATGTCAGTTTTTTTGCAGAGTAGCGCATATTAACAATCGACCCTCACAAATGTGCGATGCAGCCTGTCCGGCAACAGTAGAACCTTGACCAAGACCATAACTGTAACGATCCTTCAGCCAACCACAGCGTCGACGTCCGCGCCGTCAGTCTGACGGCTCTTTTCGACGCTGCGATCAAGAGTTATCACAAGCCCGTGCGGGAGGCACACGATCGGCGTTGTACCGCCGCTTATCCAACCCTGGCGAACACATAGCTTATCGTGGCAATCCGCGTCCGAGACGCAAATTCGTCCGCGTTCAACAGAGATCACATTCATTCCGGAATCACAGTCAACGGTGAATGTGTACGGTTCTTCGATCTCGGACAGCACGAGAGTCTTGATCAACACTCCGTCCTGATATACCTGCGCTTGATTCGCAGGCGTTCGACCGAGGGCTAGTGTCAGGATGACTGCGATAGCAAAAATACATCCGATAACAATAATCCAGAATCTGTTGCTCAAATTACGTCGCACCTAAGCCAACCTCCGCGTCGTGTCCGGCAAACTTCTGTTCGCCGGCGCAGCCCCGTGTTTGTTGTATGATATATGGAACGAGACCTTTTCGTCAAGTTTAACGTTTAAAGTCTTCAGAAAAACTCGTACAAAACTTCAGGCAAACTCAGGAAAATCTGTTATTGACAAGAGGCGCATAGTATGGTATATTTGAACAGTTGAATGATTGCTCAATTAATAAACTGAAATCTTTTAGTATTGTCAGGAGCGAATATTATGAAAAGCGAACAGTACTCCTGCGATTGCGAAGTCATACATGAAGACACAGTCGAGCGTGTCCGCGCCGCAATGCCGGATGGAGACGACTTTTATGATCTTGCTAATCTTTACAAAATGTTTGCGGATAGTACCCGTGTGAAAATCCTGTGGGCGCTGTCATGTGAAAGAATGTGCGTGTGCGACCTTGCGGTACTGCTTGGTATGACAAAATCGGCCATATCGCATCAGCTCAAATCACTCCGCCTTGCCAACCTTGTCAGATATGATAAGCAGGGAAAGGTAGTGTATTACTCGCTTGCAGACGATCATGTGAAGGATGTTTTTGAGAAAGGCTTTGAACACATATCGGAGTAGGCGCTTTCTAAAGACAAGCAAAGGGGCGGCGTGACTTTGCGGAACATTACAGGGCGTCCGCCGCATATGCCGCTTGCTGCGCTATACGAAGTCCGCTTCCGGCGGACAGGATAGGTGATTTAATGATTAAGGAATATATACTCGACGGGTTATCCTGCGCAAACTGCGCGGCGAAGATCGAGGGAGAGGTAAAAGAGCTTGACGGGGTCTCGTTTGCGTCGGTAAATCTTATGACAACCTTACTGCAGATAGACGTGTCCGACCTTCATGTAATGGACTTGTTGAGCAGCGTTATTCGCATTGTGAAACAGCACGAGCCGGACGTCACAGTCGTGGAAAAGGAATCCGGCGGGCAGGCAAAGACCGGCAGCAACGGTGAGATCATTAGTAAAAAGAAGCTGCTCCCGCTGATTGCGGGAACGCTGGTCTTTGCATGCGGCGTTGTGCTGGAGCGTTTCTTCAGGGTCGATGAGTACGTGGTTCTTGCAGTGTTCGTTGCCTCATATCTGCTGCTGGGCGGAAAGGTCATACTCCGCGCTTTCACAAACATAGCGAAGGGCAAAGTCTTCGATGAGCACTTCCTGATGGCAGCCGCGACGATCGGAGCGTTTGCCATAGGAGAGTACGCGGAAGCAGCAGGCGTGATGCTGTTCTACTATGTCGGCGAGCTGCTTCAGGAAGCTGCAGTCGGTAAGTCAAGAAGGACCATAACCAGTCTTCTGGATATGAGGCCTGATTATGCCAACCTTCTGAAAGACGGTGATTATGTAAAGATATCACCGGAGATAGTGAACATCGGAGACGCGATCCTCGTGAAGCCGGGCGAGCGCATCCCTCTGGACGGAGTTGTAGTGGAAGGAGAGTCAATGGTCGACTTGTCTGCATTGACAGGCGAGTCGACGCCTGTTCCGATGGCTGCGGAGGATGAGGTTATGTCCGGTAGTGTAAACCTCAGCGGGGCTTTAACTGTAGAAGTCACGCGGACATTTGGCCGGTCAACTGCCTCAAGAATCATCGAACTTGCGCAAAATGCCGTAAGCAAAAAAGCGCCTGCGGAGAATTACATAACAAAATTCGCGAAGTATTACACGCCAAGCGTCGTCGCGCTCGCGTTTCTCATTGCGGTCATACCCCCTCTTGCCGGCGCAGGCGAATGGTCCGGCTGGTTGAACAGAGGCCTGATCTTCCTTGTGATTTCATGCCCCTGCGCGCTCGTGATATCGATACCGCTGGGGTTTTTCGGAGGCATCGGCAGCGCGTCGCGAAAGGGTATACTGGTTAAAGGCGGCAACTATCTGGAAGCGCTTAACGATCCGGATATAATCGTTTTTGACAAAACCGGGACGCTCACAAAAGGAGAGTTTAAAGTAACGGAAGTAAAACCTTCGGAAGGGACCGATGCACGGGAGCTGCTGGAAACCGCAGCGTATGCGGAAGCGTTTTCAAACCACCCTGTTGCGCTGTCGATTCTGCGCGAGTATGGCAGCCCCGTTGACAAAAGAGGGCTCACAGGGCACACTGAGCTGGCGGGACATGGCGTTAGCGTAGTCTCGAGCGGGCAGACGATCGTTGCCGGAAATGAAGCGCTGATGGCTGAAATGGAAATCGCCATTGATAAGCCGGAAGGGATCGGTACAAAGGTCTATGTTGCGAAGGACGGGCAATACATAGGGTACATAATGATATCCGATGAAATCAAACAGGACAGCAAGGCTGCTGTCCGCGAACTGAAGAAAAACGGCGCGGGAAAAATTGTAATGCTGACCGGCGATAATGCTCAGATCGCGGAGGCGGTAGCGCGTGAGTTGGGGATTGACGAAGTACACGCTGAACTGCTGCCCCATGATAAAGTGGAGAAAGTTGAAGAACTGAAAAAGCAAAAACGGGCCGACGGGAAGCTTGTGTTTATTGGCGACGGCATAAACGACGCGCCTGTCCTCGCAATGGCGGACGTCGGCGTCGCGATGGGCGGGCTGGGTTCTGACGCGGCTATTGAAGCAGCAGATGTTGTGCTGATGACCGACGAACCATCGAAGCTTTCGGAAGCAATAAAGGTAGCTCGCTTTACAAAACGCGTTGTCAGGCAGAACATTGCATTGTCGATCGGGATCAAAGCGGCAGTTCTTTTACTTGGAGCGCTTGGTTTTGCAACAATGTGGGAAGCGGTATTTGCCGACGTTGGAGTAGCCATGCTTGCGGTAATCAACGCCATGCGGGTGGTCCGGCGCTGACAGCAGCATCCGGAGTAATACGCCGCGTGCCCGTTTATGATTAGCGCAAAGCGGGGCGTATGAGGCTGGAGCCTACTCTCATTCGAATACTAACGTGAGGGCTGCGCACCACAACCCATGTCGGACTGATAAATTCGTGTTTTTTGTTAGCTTTTCCGGTCCGTAAGTTACTAAATAAAAACAAAGAGACGGTCTTGCCGCCTCTTTGTATTTATATAAAGCTGATTTATCCTCCCGCACGAGAATTACTGATCTCTATTCAGCATTGCCTCGCTCGTCGCGAGTATAATCGGAAGATCATTCGGGCTGATGCGGTCCAGACACAGATCAACCTTTTTCCTTAGTTCCTGACCTGCATCATTTGTGTCTGACAGGAGCGCGTCGAGGGATAGATTCAGCACAAAGGCAAGGTCAAACAAAACATCGACGGAAGGCTTTCTCCGTTCGCTTTCCAACTGCTTAAGGTGCGTTGGCGTAATTCCGACCATTTCAGCCAGTTTTTCCTGTGTCAGTTTCTTTTCGTTCCGTGCCATTTTCACTGCACTGCCAAACTTACCGCGCGGTACGCCCATAGTACGCCAACCTCCTTCCACAGTATTAGAAAACAGTCGCTCTGAAAATCAACGACTCTCTGTTACACTTCAGAGGGGTGTCCGGGAGACTGCCTTTTTTGAGGCTGGTTGCGAAGCAGGAGGCGGTAGCCACTGCTCATATACCCCGGAACATTCGTAGAAGCCTCAAAAAAGCATCTCCCGGATACCCCTCTGAACTGTAACGACTCTCTTGCTTTCAATTTTAGTGTATATTTCTACACTTGAAAATTAACTGGCAGACTGCTATACTGGTGACAATTAGACAACCATGTTGTGTATTTCATCATCTCCATAACCATTTTGCACCATGGTGTTGCTCCAATGTCAAGCATTGCCGGAAATAAATTGCAAAGCAAACCGGGGCGTCGCGCCGGCGTTACTCCGGTCTACATGAGTCATGATTTATAGTAAGAGAGATACAATAATCGGTGAAAGTGAGAAAAGCGGTTCGAATCAAGCCGATATATTCGCGAGCGACGACGTCAGCGCATTGATCGCCGATGGTAACAGGCTTGTTGAGCTGGGTGACGAAAAGAAGGCCAATGATATGTTCCGGCAGGCTGTTAGCATCTGCCCGACAAGCTGGGAAGCATGGTTTGGATATGCGACAACGGGCGGGGACAGATCCGGGAAGCATTCATTTGTTTCAGCTTACTCGACGGCGTATTATACTGCGACTGAGGAAAACCAGGAGCTCGCTACATTTTCCGGTTTGATGCGATTCCTGCCGATCGGCAACCTTGGAGATGTGCTTATAGAAGCATATAATGCCGCAACGCTGAAACACAGGCATGAAATGTTTGATCTCGTTCTGGGAGTAGTCGGCTGCGACGAGTCTGAAGTAGCGAGACTGGTGATCGACTTATGCACAAATGACTGGCGCGCCTGGTTCGAGCAGGCAAAGATCACGCAGGTCAGAGTCCGGTGGAGTGGGAAAAGGCCGGAGAAAGAAGCTCCCGAAGTTCTGAATCTATTCTTACACGCATATAAGCTTGCTGTCAGCGAGAGCAGCGACGCTAGAGACATTGTACTTGCGCACATTTCAGATATGGAAAAGGATATAATGTACAGTGACTTCGCGCGTGAACTCCTGACGCGGATAGAACTGGAAACATAGAAACGCGAAGCCTCACGCCGTGCGCAACCACGCGCCGTGCGAAGCCTCACGCCGCACAGCCTCTCACAACGCGGAACGCTAAACAGCGCGCAGCCGCGCGCAGGTCAAAAAAATGCTGCGCAAGCTCTCAGTGCTTGCGCAGCTTCATTATCCGTATCGGCAATCAGGTTTGCTTAGGCAGTCGGGAATCGAACCCCGCCGGAAAAGGCAGTCGACAGGCGGCTTGGGTTCGATCCCCGACTGCCTAATTCAACACCCGCTTCAGGAACTGCCCGGTAAAACTCTGCTCGCAAAGCAGCGCCTCTTCAGGAGAACCTTCGAACAACACCTCGCCGCCGGCGTCGCCGCCTTCGGGCCCCAGGTCGATTATATGGTCGGCTGTTTTTATTACATCGAGATTGTGCTCGATCACAACTACTGTGTTTCCGGCGTCGGCGAACTGGTTGAGCACCTCTATCAGACGGTGGACGTCGGCTGTGTGCAGACCCGTCGTCGGCTCGTCAAGCACGTAAAATGTGCTGCCTGTTGAACGCTTTGCCAGTTCGGTGGCAAGCTTGACCCGCTGAGCCTCGCCTCCGGACAGTGTGGTGGACGGCTGCCCGAGTTTAATGTAGCCAAGGCCTACATCCGCCAGAGTGACGAGTTTTTGTCTTATCTTCGGAAGATTTTCGAAGAATTCAAGCGCTTCGTCTATCGTCATATCCAGCACTTCATAAATGTTCCTGCCTTTATACCGCACTTCGAGCGTCTCACGATTGTAACGCTTGCCCTTGCACACCTCGCACGGCACGTAGATGTCAGGTAGAAAGTGCATTTCGATCTTCAGCAAGCCGTCTCCCGCGCAGGATTCGCATCGCCCGCCGCGGACATTGAAAGAGAAACGTCCGGGAGTGTACCCCCGTGAACGCGCGTCCTGGGTGGCTGCGAAAATATCGCGGACGTCGCCGAAGACGCCGGTATAAGTGGCCGGATTGGAGCGGGGCGTGCGGCCGATCGGCGACTGGTCAATGCTGATGACCTTGTCAAGGTACTCCAGACCCTCAATGGCCGAGTGTTTACCCGGACGTGTCTTTGCGCCGTTCAACTCCGCCGCGAGCGCTTTGTAGACGACTTCGTTTATAAGGGACGATTTCCCGCTGCCTGACACTCCCGTGATGCATGTCATTACTCCGAGAGGGATAGAGACCGTCAGGTTTTTCAGATTATTCTCGCAAGCGCCGCGTATAGTCAGAAATCTACCGGAACCTTGCCTTCGCAATTCAGGTACCGGTATTTTCTTTTTTCCGCTAAGATACTGGCCGGTTACGGAATCCTTGCATGTGATAATATCATCTGCGGTACCCGCGCAGATGACCTCACCGCCGTGAACTCCCGCGCCCGGCCCGACGTCCACGATATAGTCTGCGGAGCGGATCGTCTCCTCGTCGTGCTCGACAACAAGCAGCGTGTTTCCAAGATCGCGCAGACGCTTGAGCATATTGAGCAGCTTGATGTTGTCGCGCTGGTGCAGGCCTATAGACGGTTCGTCCAGTATGTAGAGAACACCCATCAGCGAAGAACCGATCTGCGTCGCCAGCCTTATACGCTGGCTTTCGCCGCCGGACAGGCTTCCTGCCTGGCGGCTCAGCGTCAGGTACTCCAGGCCAACGCTGCGCAGAAAACCGAGCCTCTCGCGAATCTCTTTCAGGATGCGGCGCGCGATAAGCTCGTCGCTCTCTGATAGCCTTAAACCGTCGACAAAGTCGAGAGCCTTGATGATTGACTTTTCGGTGAGATCTGCAATGCTTATATCGCCCACGGTGACGGCGAGAACTTCTTTCTTCAACCTTCTGCCGCCGCAGCTCGGGCAGGGGTGCTCCGCCATATAACTTTCGAGCTCCCATCTCATCGACATGCTCTGCGTTTCCTTATAACGGCGCTCGATGTTATTGACGATCCCCTCGAATGGCTGCGACAGTACGCCCTTACCGCGCGGCTGATCGTAGTAGAGTGAAAGCTTCTCACCCTTTGTACCGTAAAGTATGACGTCTATGACATCATCCGGAAGATTTCTGATCGGAGTGGAGAGCTTGAACTTGTATCTTTTTGCCAGCGCCTCGAAATACATCCTCGATATACCGTCATTTTTAACGTTGCCCCAACCGGAAGCAGATATCCCCCCGTCCTCTATGGACATGGACGTGTTTGGGATTATCAGCGCCGGATCGACTCTGAGCTGTGTGCCGAGGCCTGTACACACCGGGCACGCGCCGTAAGGGTTGTTGAATGAAAACAGGCGCGGCGTGAGCTCCTCGATGGAAACGCCGCAGTCCTCGCATGCGTAATTCTGGGAGAACAGCAGCTCGCGTTCCTCGCCGACGATATCAATGACAAGAAGCCCGCCTGCCAGAGAGAGCGCAGTCTCCACTGAGTCCGTGAGCCTCCTCACTATGTCCTCTTTTATGACAAGCCGGTCCACGACGACCTCTATGGTATGCTTCTTGTTTTTATCGAGTTTAATTTCCTCTGTCAGTTCGTACATGCTCCCGTCTGCGCGGATACGGACATACCCGCTTTTGCGCATATCTTCAAAAATCTTGAGGAATTCGCCTTTCCGGGCTCGGATGACGGGCGCCATGACCTGTATACGCGTAGCTTCCGGCAGGGTCATGACACTGTCGACGATCTGGTCGACCGACTGCTGCTTTATCTCCTTGCCGCATTCCGGACAATGCGGCACGCCGACCCGCGCCCAAAGGAGGCGCAGATAATCGTAAATCTCCGTGACCGTGCCGACGGTTGACCGCGGGTTGCGGCTTGTCGTCTTCTGATCTATCGAAATCGCCGGCGACAAGCCTTCGATATAGTCAACGTCCGGCTTCTCCATCTGCCCAAGAAACTGACGCGCGTACGCGGAAAGGGACTCAACGTAGCGGCGCTGCCCTTCCGCGTAGATCGTATCGAATGCGAGCGACGATTTGCCGCTCCCCGATATGCCGGTCATAACTATAAGCTTGTCGCGCGGTATTTCTACATCTATATTCTTAAGGTTGTTTTCTCTCGCGCCTTTTACATAGATATTGTTACGCATGTCACATCCGCCGATATCGCCGGGCTCCGAAACCGCTTGAACGCGGCTACCGCCCGCTGAATCGCTCCTCCTCTCCCGCGTGGGCAAAACTCACTCTGCAATCAAGGTTATCGTTAGCGGTCCCTTCCTGCTTATGGGATGAGATCGCCGAACGGTGAAGACAGAACCGTAGTCCCTGACCTGAAATAGTAATCCATAATATTTCTGGCGATAACCATGATAGCAGAACCGGAACCGCCCTTTTCAACGACTACAGATATGGCGATCTCCGGATTATCCGCAGGAGCGTAGCAAACGAAAACGCCGTTGTTGATATCGGATGAATCAAGCTGCACCGTTCCTGTCTTGGCTGCTACGCGGATCGGGTAATCGTTGAACTCTCTCGCCGCGGTACCGCCTGTCCTCGTCACTGCCTTCATGCCCTCCTGCAAAATCTCCACATACTCCTTTTCCTCGAGAACGGTTACGGCTTGCGGAACATGCATGTAAAGCTGCTCGGAAAGATCCGTGCTCTTTACCTTGCGCAGAAGCGTGAGAGAGTATCTTGTGCCGCCGTTAGCTATTGTCGCCGCATAATTTGCAAGCTGAAGCGGAGTAAACTGATTATGGCCCTGCCCGAAAGAAGTCATTAATGTATCCGCAGAATACCAGCCGTCTTTCAGCACACGGTTTTTATACTCCGGAGTTGAGAGAACACCCGTTGCTTCCGGGATCTCAACGCCGGTCTTTTGCCCCAGCCCGAACCCGCTGGCCGCAGCCGCAAGCGTGTAGCCCGACGCAGCTGTGATCGAGATGCCCAGTTCGTCGGCCAGCTCGGTTGGATACAGTCTGTCGGCAATAGTGATAAAAAAGTAGTTGCATGACTGCTGTATCGCCTGTACGACGTTGAGCTTCCCGTGTCCTATGCCTGTTGAAGGATATATCCAGCACGTGGGCTGGTATGAAGGGTACCGGTCATATTTGCCCACATCGTCGATCTCTGTCCAGCGCCCTATTACGCCCTCGCACAGCCCCGCGTACGCGGTAACCATTTTGAAGGTGGAGCCCGGATTGTATATACCCTGCGCGGCGCGGTCCATAAGAGGCAGTGTCGGGTCGGAACGCAAGAAGGCGATATTCTCAGAAAGCGTAGCGCGGTCAAATGTCGGATATGTGGCGGAAGCAAGTACCTCTCCTGTCCGTACGTCCACAACTACCGCGGCGCCGCCGGTGATTTTCTCGCTGTCGTCCTGAACATCAGCGTTATTGGAATCGATGAATGCTCTCAGGACGTCCTCAACTGTCATCTGAAGGCCTATGTCCATTGACAGATAGACATTTTTGCCCGGTTCCGGCTCCTTTTTCATATCAATGTTAGTGATCGTTCCCGTATCACTTGCGTAATAGACGACCCGCTCGCCGTCTACGCCGTGAAGCAGGGCCTCGAACGCCAGTTCAGCGCCTGTTTGCCCGACAAGCGCGTCCATCGGGTAGTTTTTCTGCGTATACTCATCAAGCTGCGTCTGAGACATACGCCCAATATAACCCAGCATGTGCGCTGCGTATGACGTATAGTACTCGCGGATATAACTGACCTCAACGTTGACGCCTGCGTATCCGCGTTCCTCGATGAGAGATATAAACTCCGGAGTGACGTCGGAAGCAAACACATACGGCGCGAGGTTTCTTATTATCGCGCGAAGCTCAAGCTCATACCGGATCCCGATGATAAGACGCGCCTCTGAGATACCGACTGTATAATCAATACCGTAATGCCCGCGCATCCATGACAGAAGATCCGATTCGGAGATATCAGGCTCCAGTTCAGCTCTGAAAAAGTCCAGATACCTCTCAAGTCTCGTCCTCTGCGACGACGACATATCGTAAAGGTATGTGAACGGGGCGCCGCGTGTGATAGGAAGCGTGTCGTTATATTGCACTTCCTCATCCATGGCGGTATATACAAGTGATTGTATGATCGCGTTTGTGTTGGCGGCGCTCAGCAGACCTTCTCTGTTGATCGAAATGTTGTACGAGGGGCGCCCGGAGGCAAGAAGCACGCCATTCCTGTCGTAGATGTCGCCTCGCGCCGCAATCATTGTTTCGGTGCGGTGCAGTGTCCTGCGCGGATACAGTTCCTGCGCGACCGGCCTGACGTCATAAATCTGCAGTTTATACAGCGCGGAAACATAAACTGACAGCAGCACCGCCATGAAGGCGAAAACAATGCCGATTCTCAAAGGTTTATAAATCTTTTGCATTTGGGTATCCTTTCGACTTTGTCACACTAAAACGCCCGCGCGAAGCCCGAGCGAGCGGACGAAGAACCAGAGCGGGAACGTAAAGAGAAGCGAATACAGCGTCTGACGGAGCGCGATGATCAGCAGCAGGCGGGGCGCTACGCTCTCGAAGAATAAAAGCGGAAACAGCTGCGCAAAAGCGCAGAGTGCCAGAACCGCTGCACTGCATACAAAGAACGAACCGAACTTTCGCGTCAATACCGTATCGGACAAAGCGCCGACCGCTATTCCCGTGAATGTAAGAATGATCGTGAACAGACCGACCGGTTCGTTAAATGAAATATCGCAGAGCATCCCCGCGAAAAGGCCGGAGACTCCGCCCGCGACCCGTCCCTGATACACAGCGACGCCGGTGCAGGCGATCGGCAGCAGCAGCGGTATGAGCCCGTACAGCTTCAGATACGGGAAGATCATACCTTGAAAAACATACACAGTCATAAGCAGCAGCGCGTGAAAAACTAGCGATACCGCAAAATTCCATTTCTTTTTCAGAGAACTTCTTGACACACTGCTCACCAGATTTCCGCGACGTCAAACTCTGTGATTATTACAACATATGTGATCATTTCAAGCGGCAGCGTCGGGCGGATCGTTGCGTACTGGCCCACGCCGGTACTGTGGTTGAACACCTCGACGACTTCGCCGATCACAAGCCCCGCGGGGAATACTCCGCCGGAGCCGGATGTAACTATCGCGTCGCCCGGCAGCACGGGATTGTCGCCTGTTATGTGGTCCAGCGTCAGCAGACCCTGGTTCATATAGCTGAAGTCGCCCTTAGCGGTTGCCGAAGCTCCGTTTTCGCCGATGAGCACGCTTGCGGAGAAGGTGGTGTCCAACACGCTCACGAAAGTCGAGGTGATCGCCCCGATGTCAGTTACCCGCCCTATAAGGACTCCATATTCGGTGATTACGCTGTTTCCGGGTGAGATGTCTGAATTTTCCGACCCTCTGTTGATCGTATACGTCGACGACCAGTTCGATGAGCTGGGCGATACTATCTGCGCCGACTCGTACACATGCCCCGAGTTGCGCTCACGGAAGCCGAACAGCGCGTGCAGGCGTTTGACTTCGGCTTCCAGATCCGAAGCCTCACGCGAAGTCTCTCTCAGTTTTTCCAGCTCTTTCAGTACGTTTTCATATTCAACGACAAGGTTTTCATATCTGTATATACTGCCATAGATACTCTCAAATTTTCGGGCGATCGCGGAGGCCCATGTCTTGAGCGGCCTTGAAACCGCATTTGCGAGCCCGGTGACAGGCCCCCCTGTGCCGAAAGCATTCACGGATACAAGCGTAATAATAGCAATAATGACTGCGCAGGCAGCAATCGTTATTGTTTTCTTTGTAAAAAGAGTCTTCATTTATTCCACACCTCTATAGCTCAACCCGCGCGTGTAGCCCGACGGCGTGTAGTCGCCGAGCCCCATATATCTTTTCATTACAGACACGCATTCTATCGCATTTTCAGTGGTAAAACTCAACCTTTCAGCCCACAATCCAAGCGACGCGGTCGTGCGCTGCTTGTCCGCCAAAAACAGTTTCTTCGAGTTGAGAAGCACATTTCTGCAGCCGAACTCAGGGACGACGGGGAACAAAGAGCCGTTTGCGTCGGTCAGCCCCGAGAAGTTCTCGCACGTGCAAACGCCGGTGCTGTTCTTTACAATGCAATTCTCGGTGATCATCAGCGGGAGACGCCCGTATACGATCAGCTCAGTATCGATGGGCTTTAGCATTTCGCGTATATCCGCAAGGCGGAGCTCAAAAGAGAGCGTTGCGGACTTGAGCTTCAAATGATAAAGCACTCTGAGCGTTTCGGAGTTGAATACATTGAGCCCGAAATCGCCTCTGACGCCCATACCATGGCTCCGCGCAAACTGGATATGCCCGATATTGCCTACCAGTGTTTCCGTGACGCCGTTCTCCATAGCTCTGTAAAGCGAATCGGACACCTTTCTTCTTTCGTTATCGTGCATAACACGCGGAATTATGACCGCGACTGTTATATCCTCATTCTCAAGGAAACCGCGCAGAACCGGCGACTCAAAATCCAGCTCCATAGCGGGTATATACACAATACCCGGCTTCAGGGCTTCCATTTCTTTTGATAATTGATCCGCCATCATAACCGATACTGTAAAAACAGGCGGACCATCGCGCTGTACATGGGAAGCGCCTGGGACAAACTCGCCTTCAGCCCGTTCAGGCACTGTTTTTCGTTGTTCAAGTATCTCCGCCAGCAGGTTCCTGCGCATTTTGTTAAACGCTGAGATCGACAGAGACAGACCCGGTTCGACGGTACCTTTCACACCTGCGCAAAGGAACGGAGTGCCTCCGGTCTTGTGAAGCTGTGTCTGCAGCGCGGCGGCGGTGAGGTCCTTATGGAACGCGGGCGCAGGCATCGGGCCGTATACGACTGCCGAGTTGCCCCTGTCGTCCGCAGCCGCGAGCTTTACGCGCTTGCCTTTGCTGACCGTTCCGACAAAGCGCACCGGAACCCTCTGAAACTCGCCGTTAAGATAGTTCTTGCGCGCGGTAGTGAATATGACTGAATCTTCTTTATTATCTTCCGCAGTTGCGCCTGCCATATCGACGCCCAGCCGCCCGGTATAGTACCCGTCCGTGACGCCATGCTTTGAAAAGACACTCTGAAGCGTATGCAGTTCGTCCTGAGAAGGCGGCCGTATACTTTGGGACGCCTTTGAGTAGATTTGAGTCACGATAGCAGTATACTCGGGCCTTTTTGAACGGCCTTCGATTTTGACTGCCGTGACTCCGATGACCTCCAGATCGGTCATATAGCGGACAAGGCAGCTATCCTTCAGACTGAGCGGGTATTGCGGCTCGTGCCCGCCGGCGCTGTAGCTCAGGCGGCAAGGTTTGGCGCACTGCCCGCGATTATCACTGTGATCGCTGACGACGGAGCTCATGTAGCACTGACCGGAATACCCCATGCACATTGAGCCGTGGACTGTAACTTCCGTTTCAACAGGCGAGTTTCTGCATATGTAAGCAAGTTCTCTGCGCGAGAGCTCGCCGGCAAGCGAGACTCTCTTTATTCCCATAGCAGCCGCAAGCTTGACGCCGTCGACATTGTGTATGCACATACGCGCGCTTGCGTGAACGCGAACGTCCGGCACGGATTTCCTGACTGCCATCAATACACCAAGATCCTGAACTATTATTGCGTCAACGCCCAGGCGGCAAGCTTCTTTCGCATACTCTGCGGCAAGCTGCAGTTCGCGGTCATAGGCGAGCGTGTTGAGCGTCAGATATGTCTTAACACCCCGGACGCGGCAATACTCAAGCGCGCGGCCGAACTCGTCGCGCGTGAAGTTGACTGCGCTCTTTTGCGCGTTCATATCGCTGAAGCCGAGATACACTGCGTCCGCGCCGTTTTGCACAGCCGCAATGACTCCTTCGGGCGATCCTGCAGGGGCAAGAATTTCCAGCATGCTTTCTCCAAACGCAGGTTGTAGGTTGAATGAGTGTAGGTTGAATGAGTAAAGCATTATATCACAGAAAATGCATCAGTTCTACATATTCGGGAGAAAATTTAAACGTCAGGAACAGTTCCCCGGTTACTATTCAGTGCCTCGGTGAGGTCGTTGCAATCACATTCCGAAAAGCGGAGGCATAGATGCCGGAGCGCACGAGTATGCGCATGGATGCGCATTCGAGTGAAAAGGAATGTGATGTAACGGCCGAACTAAGGTGGCACTGAACAGTAACGTTCCCCGTTCCTGACGTTTTTGCCGCTGTATGGGTTATACCTGATGAACTTCTCCGGTTTCCTTATTCTTCCAGCGCGGCTTCAGCGGCAGCGGCCAGTTGAACTTTGACGCTCCCGGAGTGGGGCAGTCGTCTACACAGCAACCGCAGTACCAGCATTCTTCCGCGTGAAGGATAATGGGCGGCGAACCTTTTTTCGGATTAGGAATAAAAACATCTATCGGGCACGTTTCCACGCAATTGTTACACCCCGTACAGACTTTAGGATCGAATGTCACCGGCGTACTGGGGGTGGGAATGTTGGGAAGCGCAAACACATTTTGATCTGCCACAGTTATCTCCTCCATTTCATTTTCAGTTGTTCGGCGTATAAACGCCTGTGTAATCCTTGTTATGCGCCTCGTACTGCTGCTTCATGTCACCCCAGTAGCGCGACGGCAGATAGCCGGTCTTTACCTCGCCGTTTTCCAGCTTGATCGTAAGGAACTTCTCCCATTCCGCCTGATCGAAATCCGGACAGTCAATGCGGTTGAAGCCCATGCGGGGGTTACTGGACTTGCGCGCAAGCGACGCGTGGATAATGATCTTCGCGTATTCTATCATCGTGAGATCCTCGATTGAACGCATGAGTTTGTGCGGGTCATGCGCGAGAAGCTGCGGAACCGCTTCTGTCTCGATCCTTTCGATTTCCTCGAGGCCCATTTTCAGCAGAAGCTCGGTCTTGTATTCGCTCACGAAATACTGCATGGCGCGGGAGAGGCCGTTGTGAAGTTCCTTCCATTCGATTCCGGAACTGCGCCCGGTCGGAGCGTAAATACGCTTCTTCTCCTGCTCGATCTGGCCGCGGTCGACCTCGACGTTTCCGACTTCGCTGACAGAGGCGGCGGCTTTACGGCCGGCGTAACGCCCTGTCGCGGCAGCGTAGCTGTGGTCTTCCGGACAGAACATCTGCGTTCCTGCAGCGTAAAGCCCGTCGACCGTAGTCTTAAGATTCCAGTCTACCACAAGGCCGCCGCTTCCGGCGCTGCCCCACTGAGGCAGGCTGTTTCCTTCTATGAACTTGTATGAAAGCTGTTGGTCGCGGTTGATATCAAACCCGCCTTCATTCATGGTTTTGATCATTATCCTGGTTGTGGACTCTTCAGTCAGCATGAGGTTCCAGGTGGCGCGCCTCTCGACCTCTTTCATTCCCGGCCAGTCGCCGTAGAACGGCAGCTCATACTCCCCGCGCATGACCGCTTCGCGGATCTTGTCCTGGACGCCGGGAGCCGGTACCATTGCGCCTGCGTCTTCCCAGCCTTGTATCGGCAGCGGGATCCTGCGCCCTTTTGCGTCGACGAGCGGGACGTTTTCGTAACTCGCGTCGCCTGCGCCTGTGTACCATTTGTGCTTCAGACCTGTGGCGATACCAACGACTCCGGTGCTTTCCATCATGGTCAGTTCTGCGCCGGCCTTCCAAGCCATGACAGAGCCGTCGCCGTTAATATTACGCGACTGCATGTTGGAGTAACCGCCGTGTTCCATGCTCATCAGCCACATGGATCCGGCGCCCGCAGTGGCAAGAATGACTGCTTTTGCGCGGAAAATCAGGAACTCGCCGGTACGGCTGTTCAAACCGGTTGCCCCGACCACTCGCGCGCCCTGTACGCCGTTTTCGTTGAGCAGGCTTGTTCCCATGACGCGGTCGAAAATCTGTACGCCAAGCCGCTGGCATTCCTTTTTAAGAACCGGCTTGAATGTGTTGCCCCATACGCGGATAACGACGTTGTTGCGTTTCTCCGGAGGATTGAATCCGGGTTCTCCCATGTGGGGGTCCGGCAGATAGCTGTGGATCGTTCCGTAGCGCGGCGAGATCATGAACTTTGTCTCGTCGTCGCGGCCTTCCGCGCCGAGGAACTCATCTTCTGTGTCGCGGATCTTTCCGCCCATTTGCTCCATCTCAAGGAGCGTATCGAAGTCTTCCCTGTTCTGGATTTGCAGCCCGATGCCATTGCAGTACGGCGTGTCCGCCATGTGCTGGGCCCATTCGTCGGGGTCCGCCCTGGACAGGGGGTTGGCTGGCGCGTTACACCAGTGGTCGCAGCCGGGACCGCCGGAACCGCTGCGCTTTACGTCACCCTTTTCGACAAGCGCGACCCGAACTCCCAGCCTTGCGGCGCTTATTGCCGACCAGCAGCCTGCAATACCGCCGCCTATAACAAGAACGTCAGTGTCTACTATCTGTTCCTGTCCGAATTTGATCGGGTACGGCCATGCCGGGGGACGCCCTTCGTCTCTCAGATACTCATGCCATGTCGCCATTGTTCGACCTCCTTAAAATAAGTAAAGTTGGTTCCCGAGCCGCCGGTTGTTGACGCGGAGCGCGCAGCCGCCGGCGGTATTTCCGGGGAATCGTTGCTTATACGCGTATTATAGCAGGCTGCGTTTGATATAGCAACCATCCGGAGCATACCATTATCCGAAGCGAATCAATCCGGGTTGCAGGTCAGGGGGTATCCGAAAGATGCTTTTTTGAGGCTTCTACAAACGTTCCGGGTTACATGAGCAGTGGCTGCCGCCTCCTGCTTCGCATTCAGCCTCAAAAAAGGCAGTCTCCCGGATACCCCCTGACCTGTAGCCCTGCCCGGAGCATACCATTGCATACTGCGTGAACATATGCTATATTGAAGCACGGTAAAACAATCGCAGTATTTATGATATAACCGGTGTTTACATTTCGGAGGTAGAATATTGTTTAGTAATATTGATGAAGCAAAGAAGTTTTGTGCTGAGAATGACATAAAGATGGTCGACTTTATGATGGTCGATATGGACGGGCGCTGGAGGCATCTCACAATTCCGCTGAGCAGGTTCGGACAGGATACGCTTGAAGACGGGATCGGGTTCGACGGTTCAAATTACGGGTATGCGCCTGTCGAAAAAAGCGATATGGTATTCATTCCGGATCTGACGAGCGCGTATGTGGACGCTTTTGCCAAAGTGCCGACGCTCGCCATGATCGGTGATGTATATGTTATAGATCTCCCTGAAAACAAACGGTTCGACCAGTACCCGAGAAACGTCGCTGCGCAGGCGCAGGAGTACATGAAACAACTTGGAATCGCCGATGAAATGCGCATCGGGCCTGAGTATGAGTTTCATGTGTTCGACCATGTCGATTTTCGCGTCGAACCAAACGGTTCAAAGTATCGCGTAGATACGGAACAGGCGGAATGGAACACGGGAGATGAGACAGCGAATCTTGGATATAAGACGCCGCATAAAGGCGGCTACCATATGGCGCCGCCCATGGACAGGCTCAGCGATTTCCGCTCGCGCGTGACAATGCTGATGGAAAAGCAGGGGATCGTCGTCAAGTACCATCATCACGAAGTCGGCGGCCCGGGGCAGCTCGAGATAGAAGTCGAGATGGGCAGCATGCTTGAAATGGCTGATAAGACGATGATGACGAAATATCTTATAAAGAACACCGCAGTCGCGGAAAGCAAAACAGCCACATTCATGCCGAAGCCGGTGTACGCCGAAGCCGGGAACGGGATGCATGTACATATTCAGCTGTTTAAAAACAATGCGCCTCTGTTTTACGATGAGAACGGATACTCGCAGCTCAGCGATACGGCGCTGTATTTTATCGGAGGAATGCTCACGCACGCAAGAGCGCTGTGCGCGCTGACGAACCCAAGTACAAACTCTTACAAGAGGTTAGTTCCGGGATATGAAGCGCCTGTAACTATCGGGTACGCAACGGCAAACCGCAGCAGCGTAGTTCGTATCCCCGCGTACGCGAAAAAGCCGGATAAAAAGCGCTTTGAACTGCGCAGCCCGGACGGTACGTGTAACCCGTATTATGCGTTCTCTGCAATACTGATGGCCGGAATAGATGGCATACAGAAAAAGATCGACCCCAGAAAAGAGGGGTTCGGTCCGTACGACTTCAATTTGTACAGCCTCTCTCCCGAGGAGCAGCGAAAAATAAAGCAGTTACCGCGCTCGCTTGACGAAGCGCTCGACGCTTTGGAGGCTGACCATGATTTCCTTACGGCGGGCTGCGTGTTCCCGCAAAGGCTGCTCGAAATCTGGGTCGAGAAGAGGCGGCGCGAGAGCGCAAGGTTCAGCCAGCTCCCGCACCCTGTTGAATTTGAGATGTACTATGACCTGTAGTAGAGCGGGGTGCAGAGAGCGGAGTGAAGGGTGGGTGCAGCGTTGACAGATATCAGCGAGTCCTCCGCCGCAGGAGCAAAAGCCATGGCCGCGAACAGAACCGGGGAAGCGAATGCGCCCATAGTTCATGGAGTAGAACCGTTTACGCTCAGGGGATTATATGAGCTGATCGACGACAGGAGAGTCAACAGAAAGCCAGGCTCGTACACAACTTACTTATTTGAAAAAGGCCTTGACAAAATCCTGAAGAAGATTGGCGAAGAATCTACCGAAGTCATAATAGCCGGTAAAGCAGGCGACAAGGCGGACACTGTATATGAACTCGCGGACCTCGCATATCACGCCCTTGTGCTCATGGCGGAGCTTGGGATAAAACCGGAAGACGTGGAAGAAGAACTTGCTTCCCGACACATTATTGATGAAAAGACGAAACAGGAGAAGATGAGATAATGCAGAACCAGCTGCAGAATCTGCAGCGTAAGCAGAACGAGCCGCAGATGCAGTTGCAGAACCAGACGCAGTTGCAGAACCATACGCAGTTGCAGAACCAGACGCAGATGCAGAACGAGCTGCAGATGCAAAATCTGCTGCAGATGCAGAATCTGCATTCGCACACAGTATACTGCGACGGCAGCCTGACGCCTGAAGAGATGGTGCAGGCTGCGATTGCCAAAGGCTGCGATTCATTCGGATTCTCAGGGCATTCATACATGGCGTTTGACCCGAAACCGTCGATGGACCCGGATGAAACACTGAGTTACATGGCGGACGTCAAGCGGCAAAGGGATAAATACGCGGATCAAGTCGAAATATTCTGCGGCATCGAGCAGGACTACCACTCAGAAGGGCCGCCGGTCGGATTTGACTATATTATCGGCGGCGTCCACTATCTGGTGAAAGACGGCGCTTATATAAGCGTTGATACCGGAGCAAAACATCAGCAAGCGTCTGTTGACGAACACTATGGAGGGGACTACTACGCATTTGCGGAGCATTATTATGGAACAATTGCAGACATTGCGAAAACCCGCGCCGACATTGTCGGGCATTTTGATATAGTGACAAAGTTCAACTCTGATGACAGCAGGTTCGATACAACGCATCCGAGATACGTCAATGCCGCGATCGACGCAATGACAGAAGTGCTCAGGAGTTGCAGGATTTTCGAAGTCAACACAGGCGCGATGTACCGCCGGTTAAAGAAAGAACAGTATCCGTCTGCGTTTTTGCTGCGGGAACTTCACAGCCGCGGAGGCGAAGTGATACTTTCCAGCGACAGCCACGACGCCGGATCGATCTGCTGGATGTTTGCCGAGATGCGCGAGCTGCTAAAGTCAATAGGATACAGATACATAAAGCGGCTGACGAAAGAAGGTTTCGTCGATGTGCCGCTGTGAAGGAGATTCATATGCCCGGTTTAACTGAAATATTCGGCTGCATGGTTTTCAATGATCATATAATGAAGCAAAGGCTGCCCGCCCCGGTATACAGCGCGCTGAAAAAAACTGTGCAGGAAGAAAATCATCTCAACAGCCGGATAGCCGTCGCTGTCGCCGCCGCGATGAAGGACTGGGCGGTTGAACTGGGAGCCACGCACTATACCCACTGGTTCCAGCCGATGACAGGCATTACGGCCGAGAAGCACAACAGCTTTATTTCTCCGACAGGCGACGGCAGGGCGATTATAGAGTTCTCCGGTAACGCCTTGGTCCAGGGTGAAGCAGATGCGTCCAGCCTGCCGTCGGGAGGGCTGCGCGCCACGTTTGAAGCTCGCGGCTATACAGCCTGGGACCCGACGTCATACGCGTTCGTCCGCGGTACGACGCTCTATATACCCACCGCATTCTGCTCATACGGAGGCGAGGCGCTGGACGAAAAGACGCCGTTACTGCGCTCGATGCAGGCGCTGAACAAGCAAGCGCTCCGCATATTGAGACTTTTCGGAAACAAGGATGAGAAAGTTGTAAGGCCGAACACCGGAGCTGAACAGGAATACTTCCTCATTGATAAAGCGCTTTTTGACAAGCGAAAAGACATGATGTACACAGGCCGTACGCTGTTCGGGGCAAAGTCGCCAAAAGGGCAGGAGCTGGACGACCACTACTACGGCGCAATTAAACCGCGCGTTTCAGCTTACATGAAAGCGCTCGACGAGGAGCTTTGGAGGCTCGGCGTACCTGCCAGGACAAAGCACAATGAATCAGCTCCGGCTCAACACGAACTCGCTGCCGTATATACGACAACGAATGTTGCCTCCGACCATAACCAACTCATAATGGAGATCATGCAGAGCATCGCTAAGGAGCACGGGATGATCTGCCTTCTGCATGAGAAACCGTTTGACGGGATCAACGGCAGCGGAAAGCATATCAACTGGTCTTTATCGACGGGCTCCGGGGTGAATCTGCTTGACCCCGGCGCGACGCCGCACGACAATGCTCAGTTTCTCCTGTTCCTGGTCGCGGTACTGAAAGCTGTAGACGAGTATCAGGATCTGTTAAGAGTGGCAGCAGCGAGTATCGGCAACGATCGCCGTCTCGGCGCAGACGAAGCCCCGCCCGTGATCGTATCGGTTTTCCTGGGAGAAGAGCTGTCAGCCGTACTTGACGCGATCGAAAGCGACACGCCCTATATTGCCGGTGAAAGCGACCGCGTGATGAAGATCGGCGTCACTGCGCTGCCGGGGTTCCCTAAGGATGCGACCGACCGCAACCGGACGTCGCCGTTCGCGTTCACAGGCAACAAGTTCGAATTTCGTATGGTCGGGTCAGAAATGCCTGTCTCGAAAGCTTGCATCACAATCAACACTTCCGTAGCGGAATCGCTGCGCTTGTTTGCGGATGAGCTTGAAAAGGCTTCGGATTTTAACGCAGCACTGCAGAAATTGATCAGGAGAACTATCAAAGAGCATAAGCGAATAGTTTTCAATGGGAACGGTTACGACAAGGAATGGACTGCGGAGGCTGAAAAACGCGGGCTTTTGAACTTGAAGACGACGCCCGACGCGCTCCCGTATATGCTCCATGAGAAAAACATCGCTTTGTACAATCGGCATAACGTTTTCTCCGATGCGGAGCTTCAGTCGCGTTACGAAATAAGCCTTGAGAACTACTGCAAGCTCTGCAACATAGAAGCAGTAACAATGTATAAACTCACTAAAAAGAACATCCTTTATGCAGCTTCGGCATTCGCAGGGGAGATAAGCGCCGCGGCGTCGGCTAAGACCGCGTTTCTGCCGGAGGCGGACTGCACGTATGAGCATGACTGCGTCCTGAAACTGTCAGAACTGACCGCGAAAATGCACGAAGGCGTCGGGCAGCTCTATTCCGCGCTGCATGAGGCGGGGGACATAAAAGATATCCTCGAAAAAGCTCGCTTTTTCAAGGATACAGTGCTGGTGAAAATGGAAGAGCTGCGTGAGATAGCCGACGAGATGGAACTGCTGATATCACGCAGCCGCTGGCCGTTCCCGACCTACGGCGACCTGCTTTTCAGCGTCAGATGAAGCGTCAGAGCCCTTGTACTGCGCGCTTCAACCAAATCCTTGGAGAGCCCCTCCCACCGATTCCCCGAGCGTACATGGCGCCATTCAGGTGAGTTGCGGCGCTTTGTGAAGCGTCAGATACCTTATTATCAGGCCCTTGTAAAGACAGTCTTTCCGCTCACCATCGTCATTACGACCTTTATGTCGCCTATTTCTTCCGGATCGACCTCGAAGATGTCCCTGTCGAGCACCTGGAAATCGGCGACTTTTCCTACCTCTATCGAACCGCGTATGTGCTCTTTGCTCTCTTGCATGGCGCCGTTGATTGTAAACAGCCTGACGGCGTCCTCGACTGTCAGCGCCAGATCGGGGCGGTATACCCTGCCCGTTATTGCGGACTTCCTTGTCACTGCAGACTGAACCGCCTTCCTCCAGTTTACGAGCTCTCCGGAAATCGCGTCGGAACCGCCTGCCGCCACAACGCCCAGGCTCTGCATCTCCCGGAGCCCGCAGACGCGTTCGCCCTTTTTCCCGACGCATGCGATACTTGGCTCAAAGAGAAAGTCGGCAAAGGCAGGTTGCGCTGACACTCCGACGCCGTATTTCGCCGCTCTAAGGAAATCTTCATTATCACCCAGCATGTCGGCGTGGACGACATAATGGCGGGGGTTGCCCGGCAGTATCCGTCGTAATACATGCGGCTCGTCGACCAACGTAGTACCCGGTGCATCACGCTGCGGATTGCCCGGCGGAAGCAGCTCCCGGAAACTGCACCCGAAGACTTGCGGGTGCTTCTGTATTGCGGCTATAAAGCCGTCAATCGCAGCCATGACTGCATAATCACCTATCGCATGGACCCCGATCTGGAAACCTCTCGAATGCGCCAGTTCAATCATCCGGTGAAGCTCACTGACCTGCTCCTCCTCAGATGCGTCCGGAGAGCCGAGGCTTGAGCGTCCCCGGAAACCGGGCTCATCAATATAATCTTCCTTCATCCACGCGGTGTGAGACGTATGCACGCCGTCCGCGAAGATCTTTACTAACTTCAGTTCAAGCCAGTTCGGGTCAGTGAGCTTAGGAAAGCTGAAGTTATCGAGATCATTTTTGAGCATCTCAAAAGACTGAGTCCCGGCTTTACCGGAGTAAAAGCCCATGGAGACGCGGGCTGTCAGCTTGTTCTCCTCATGCAGCTGTTTATACGCGGTAATCGCCCGTTCTCCTGCGGCTGCGCACTCGCGGGTATTGTTAGCGGGCCCGAGAGTGCTGTCCGTGTAGCTTGTGTATCCTTCGCTGTTGAGCAGTTTCTGAACGTCCAGAATCGCGCCGCGGATCGAGTCGTCGCTCCACTGCGGTATCCCGCCTGTAATCATAGCGATACTGCTCATCTCGTAGAATGAGCCGTTCGGCTGCCCGGACTCGTCGCGGCTTATATATCCGCCCGGAGGGTCAGGCGTATCGGCGGTTATGCCGCATAGCTCCATTGCCTTGCTGTTGGCCAGGAGTCCGTGCGCGGAACCGTGCATTATCGCAACAGGATTATCCGGTGACACTTCGTCGATGTCATGACAGGTCAGAGGCGCAGTCGTGAGATTGCGGCCCTCAACAAACTCAGGGGTCAAGCCGGCGCCCTGCACCCACTCCCCGGGGGCGAACTTTTTCACTTCCTCCGCAAGTTTAGCGCGTATTTCAGGCACGGTACTCACAGCTTCAGGGCCGAGATAGCAGCATGTATTGTTGAACGTAAAAGAAATTGCGTGGATATGCGCGTCGTGGGCGCCGGGCAGGATCACCTTGCCCGCTAAATCGATCACGTTTGTATCAGGCCCTATATACGTTCGAATTTCTGCGTTGTCACCGACGTCGATTATCCAACCGTCTTTGACTGCAATAGCCCTTCTGAAGGAGAAATCCTTATCGACAGTCGCGACTTTGCCGTTGATAAATACTGTGTCTGCGATTATAACTTCCGGCGCTGTACTGTTACTCATATAATCTGCACCTCGTTTCTGATTGTGTGTTTGCATAGAGGATATATGTAAGCGCACCCGCTTCACAAAAAGCCGCTTGTTCCGCTTGCGGAGTTGGCGGAGGATTCCCTCTCGGGGAGTTGGCGGAGGATTCCTCCAGGGCTATGGTTGAATCTCAATGCACATAGAAGCGCAGATCCCGCCTACCACGCGCCGATCGCTTGCCAGTAAAAGCGGCAAAATATGAGGATAAGCGCTGCAAGGATCGCATATACTACCGAAGCGGACGCCAGATGCCGGGATACCCATCCGTCATCCCCGCATATTGCCTCGACCTGCCCAAGCCAGGGTTGATGGTACCGGACGAAAAACAGGTTCGCAGCGCATACGAACACCATCACGCAAACCATGGGCGGAATACCGTGATCTGCATATAGGGAAGGCGTCGCCATAGACAGGATGGCCGCGATGATCCATCCCTGGGCGACGTCGAGGAAGCGCAGCAGCAGGCAGATACCGTAAAGCGCCAGAACAAACAAAAGCGGGGAAGAGGCGATAGGATCCAGCAGCGAAGAAAGTATAGGGGCAAGCCAGCCTGTGATGCCCGACACGTCAAATATACGGGAAAAGCTGAGCAGGATCCCGAAGAACACTATTATATCCCAGCTTACGCCGGTCGAGATATCTTTTACTGAGAAGACTCCGCAGAATAAAAGAATGCCGAGTGCAGCGAACAGGACCTGATTCGTCGTGAACGGCAGCGCGTATTGCAGTGCGAGCCCAAGAAGAAGAAGCGCGAACACCGCTGCGCAAATCTTTTCGTCCCTGCTGACAGCGCCCAGTTCGCGGTACATATACGAAAGCTGTGATTTTGTCACGCTCAGTTCTTCAGCGGGCTTCAGCACAAAGTACAAGATAAGCAGAAACAGGACGCTTAGCAGAAGCCAGGGGAGCCCCATCATTTTCATCCAATCTTGCTCAGATGCCATAATGCGCATCGAGTCCGGCAGATACGATGTGAACACCGGTCCGAACAGCGAACCGTTGAGCCATGCGATACCGGGAAATATCGAAACGCCGTACGCTGAGATGATAATCAGCGAGCGGCCCTTGCTTTTCATCGGAAGGCGGCAGGCGTCAGCCACACTCAGGGCTATCGGAGAGAGCAAAACGACACGGACGGTGATCGAAGCCGTCAGCAGCGAGAACAGAACTCCAACAACGAACCAGCCAGCTGTGATTTTTAGATATGTAAGATTGAAACGCTTAAACAGGCCGTACACGATTCGTTTTCCAAGCCCCGTTTTAAGTAGTGCGTACCCGAGGAGCATAGCCGAAATAAGCATCCATAAGGATGCGCCGGCGAACCCGCTGGCAAGATCCGGCATAGGTATCCCCGCTATTGTCCCGCCCAGCAAAACCACAACAGCGCCGATGGTGTATACGCCTCCGCCCGGGCGGAATATCCAGAAAGCAATAGCCGTTGCAATAGATGCGAGCATGATGTGACCGGCCTTGCTGAGCCCGTCAAACGGCGTAGTCAGCGCGGTGAAAACACCCAGGATCAGTACTATAACGGACAGCGACGATGTTATAATGGTTTTACGCTTTATCATAATCATTCTCGATAACTCATTCAATAAGCTCCAACGATGGTTGTCAATTAGTATATCAATAAACGTTCAAATGGATCGGTCCCACATACATAAAAACTTTTGCTACGCCACGCTTCTATTATATGCTGTATTATGCTTTAGCGCAAGGCATACTCATCATATCATTGAAACTGTGCTGCACTTAAAGTTACTATTCAGAGGGGTATCCGGGAGACTGTCTTTTTTGAGGCTGAACTTATAGCAGGAGGCGTTAGCCACTGCTCATGTACCCCGGAACATTCGTAGAAGCCTCAAAAAAGCATCTCCCGGATACCCCTCTGAAGTGTAACTTAGTATGTTTTGCGGCAGGAATACAGGAGTAATTTTCTTGACAATCTCTGGTGC